>ENA-OQIM01000012-OQIM01000012.1-human-gut-metagenome-genome-assembly--contig:-NODE-12-length-47455-cov-3.897566_pt1 | contig 47455 bp, 63 predicted proteins | sample MGYA00242579_ERZ504744 | MGnify/ENA primary metagenome ERZ504744 (study PRJEB26092, sample SAMD00036441) | human gut metagenome | host: Homo sapiens | study: EMG produced TPA metagenomics assembly of...
ATCTCGTGCAGCCCATCCTTGACGATGTGAAGGCCCGCGGTGCTGCGGCCCTGCGTGACTTCGCGGAGAAATTCGACCATATTCGTCCGGAGAACCTGCGCGTGCCGGTGGAAGCATGAAGGCCGCCGTCGACGAGTTGGATCCGGAAGTGCGTGCCGCCATCGAAGAATCCGTGCGCCGCTCCCGCGCCGTGTCCGCTTCCCAGGTGCCGGCGCCGTTCCACACCGATCTGGCTGAAGGCGCGCGCGTTTCCGAGCGTTGGATTCCGGTGCAGCGTGTCGGCCTGTATGTGCCGGGTGGCAAGGCCGTCTACCCGAGCTCCGTCATCATGAACGTGGTCCCGGCACAGGCCGCCGGCGTGGAATCCCTCGCCATCGCAACCCCGCCGAGCCGTAACAATGCCGACGGTCTGCCTGACAAGACCATTCTCGCCACCTGCGCCATTCTCGCGTTGACGAAGTGTATGCGGTCGGCGGCGCTCAGGCCATCGCCATGTTCGCTTACGGCGCCAAGGGCTCCGAACCGCAGGACGGCGAAATCCTGTGCGATCCGGTCGACAAGATCACCGGTCCGGGTAACATCTTCGTCGCTACCGCCAAGCGCATGGTGTCCGGCATCGTCGGCATCGACGCCGTGGCAGGACCGACCGAAATCGCCATCATCGCAGACAAGGGTGCCAACCCGAGCTGGCTGGCCGCCGATCTGATCGGTCAGGCCGAGCATGACGAACTCGCCGGTTCCGTGCTCATCACCGACAGCGAAGAGATTGCCGAACAGGTGCAGGAGAACCTCAAGTACCGTGTGCCGCGCACCGAGCACTCCGAGCGTGTGAACACGTCGCTACGCGGACGCCAGTCCGGCATCATCCTCACCGATGGCATCGAGCAGTCCATTGACGCGGCCAATGCGTATGCCGCCGAACACCTTGAGGTCCAGACCGCCGACCCGGATGCCGTGATCGCCAAGATTCGCAACGCCGGTGCCATCTTCCGTGGCCCGTACTCTCCGGTGCCGCTGGGCGACTACATGTCCGGCTCCAACCACGTGCTGCCGACTTCCGGCACTGCACGCTTCGCCTCCGGTCTGGGCGTGCACACCTTCATGAAGCCGGTCGAAGTCATCGAATACGACGAGCAGGGATTGAAGACCCTCGCTGCTCGTGTGAACGCCTTCGCCGTTTCCGAAGATCTGCCGGCACACGGTGAAAGCGTGCTGAGCCGTTTCATCGACGATCCGTACAACAAGGAAACCATCAAGGAACAGGAAGAGCAGGCAGGCCTTCGATGAGTGAGACTTCCAGCAACGCCATTCCGGCATATCTTCCGCTGCGCAACGATCTGATTGGTGAGGAGCCGTACGGTGCGCCGCAATTGGACGTGCCGGTATGCCTCAACGTCAACGAGAATCCGTATGCGCCGGAACCGGCAGTGGTCGAAACCATCGCGCAGCGAGTCAAGGAAATCGCTCTGACGCTCAACCGTTACCCGGATCGTGAGCATATCGCGTTGCGTCAGGCATTCTGCGACTATCTCGAACGCGAGTCCGGCGTCAAGCTGGAAGTCGACCAGTTGTGGGGTGCCAACGGATCCAACGAGATCATGCTGCAGCTGTTCCAAGCTTTCGGCGGTCCAGGACGCATTGCGCTCGGCTGCGATCCGACGTATTCGATGTATCCGGAATACGCCCGCGACACGTTCACCACATGGAAGCTGGCGCACCGCAACGAGGATTTCTCGCTGAACGTCGACGCCACCATCAAGGCCATCGAAGACGTCAAGCCGGCCATGATCGTGCTCACCAGCCCGAACAATCCGACCGGCACACCGCTGAAGATGGACGATCTCAAGCGCGTGCTCGGCGCCGCCGAAACCGCTGAAGTGGCCGGTGCCGCCGAAGGCGTGCATCCGGTGGTCGTGGTGGACGAAGCCTACATCGAATTCCGTGATCCGGGCACGCCCACCGCGCTCGAACTCATCGGCGAGTATGAGAATCTCGCCGTGAGCCGAACCATGAGCAAGGCGTTCGCCTTCGCAGCGCGCGAGTCGGCTATCTGGCCGCCAACAAGGCATTATCGACTGTGTGCGCATCGTGCGTATGCCGTACCACCTGTCGGCCGTCACCCAGGCAGCCGCGCTTGCCGCGTTCGAACATACCGACGAACAGCTCAGCCGTGTGGCGCATCTGCGTGACACCCGCAATCAGACCGCGGCATGGCTCAAGGAACAAACCTACAAGGGCCAGCCGCTCGAAGTGGCCGAGACGCAGTCCAACTTCATTCTGTTCGGCGGTCATTTCGACGATCGCGACCGCATCTTCGACGAACTGCTCAAGCGTGGTGTGCTCATCCGCACCGTCGGCCCTGACGGCTGGATGCGCGTATGCATGGGCACCGACGAGGAAATGGCGCGTTTCCGTGAAGCCTTGGTCGAAGTGTTGCGTATTGTGGAACAAGACTGAGCACATACGGGACTGAACCAACACAACAGGACCGAACATTTTTCCAAAAGGAGTCGCAACATGGCGCGTACCGCAACCATCGTTCGTGAAACCAGCGAATCCAAGGTCGAACTGAGCCTGAATCTCGACGGCACCGGCAAAACTGACATCGACACGTCGGTGCGTTCTACAACCATATGATGACGGCGCTCGGCAAGCATTCGCTGATTGACCTGACCATCAAGGCCACGGGTGACACCGACATCGACGCGCACCACACCGTCGAAGACATCGCCATCGTGTTCGGTGAGGCGTTGAAGCAGGCGCTGGGGAACAAGCGCGGCATCCGTCGCTTCGCTGATGCGACCGTGCCGTTGGACGAGGCGCTTGCCAAGGCCGTGGTCGATATTTCCGGGCGTCCGTACTGCGTGTGCACCGGAGAGCCGGAAGGCTTCGAATACTGCATGATCGGCGGCCATTTCACCGGCTCCCTCGTGCGTCACGTTATGGAATCCATCGCCATGCATGCCGGAATCTGCCTGCATCTGCAGGTGATCTCCGGCCGTGATCCGCACCACATCGCCGAAGCCGAGTTCAAGGCCTTGGCACGTGCGCTTCGTTTCGCCATCGAGTCGGATCCGCGTGTCGACGGTATTCCGAGCACGAAGGGCGCTCTGTGATGAGCGACGATCGAAATAACGATTTCGACGATTTCCAAGGATTCGATGGATCAAACGATTTCGGTGACCTCAACGCCGACGGCATGCATTTCAGCGAAGAGGAACTGGAAGCGGCCATGGCCGGCTTCGAGCAGGAATTCAAGGATGCCGAAGCGTCCAAGCATGAGCGGGCGGACAATCCGCCATCTGAAGCTTTCGATTCCTCCGAAGCTTCCGATAACGCGGAATCCTCCGAATCCTCGGAAGTCGACGACATGCTCAACGCGGCTGAGGATTCGTTGAAATTCGAAGACGAGCTGCAGGGACTGCTTGGCAATCGCGCGAAAGTGGCGGTGATCATCACCAGACTGACCTCGCCACGATTGCTGTCGGCATTCTGTGAATTGTCCGACATTTCCGCGCAATGCATCGGATCGGCGCAAGGTGCTGTCGCGGTGCTGCGCAATCTCGACGGAGACGGTCCGGAAGCGGCGGTCAAAGACATGACGATCGTCGTTGCCGGCATGCCCGCGATTCTTGCCGTCAACCGTGCGGACAAGCTCGAAGCGACGATGTACGTGGAAGGCAGAGCGGGCAAAACCTTCGCTCCGCCGGTGCTATTCACCTCCACCGCGCCGTTCGTTGAGGATCTCATGCTGGGCATCACCGATATGAACGCGCTGGAACAGGCGGATATGACCATTTTCGATTCCGCTGACTTGATCGGGATGCGGCGATGAGCATTATCGCCGAGCATACGCGGTTCGGACGCGGCACATCAAGCATCAGTTAACGACGGTAAACGCGAGTCATCCTGCCGAACATGCGTTATGCGACACAAGACGACTCGCGTCACAGAACAACGAATGACACAAGAAGGAGAACGCCCATGACTTCCGTGGTGGTTTTCGATTATGGTTTCGGCAACGTGCGTTCCATGGTTCGTGCACTGGCTGATCTCGACCTTGACGTGACCCTCACTTCCGACCATCGGCAGGCCTTGGAAGCCAACGGTCTGGTAGTGCCGGCGTGGGCGCTTTCGGCGCATGCATGGAAGGACTCAAGTCGGTGGGCGGAGACACCGTGATCAAGGATCGTCTGCGTGCCGGGCGACCGGTGCTCGGCGTGTGCGTGGGCGAGCAGATCATGTTCGAACGCGGTATGGAACACGGCACCGGCACTCCGGGCCTTGGCTGATCAAGGGCGACGTGGAACTGCTTGACGCCGATGTGGTGCCTCACATGGATGGGACACCGTCGAGGCGCCGGAAGGTTCCGTGCTCATGAAGGGTGTGGAAGGTGAACGTTTCTATTTCGTACATTCCTTCGCCGCGATGAGTGCCGCTCCCGCCGACACGTCCGGCGACCAGCTTGATTTCGGTGACGCCGAGGAGCGCGTGACCTGGTGCACGTACGGACGTAGCCGTTTCGTGGCGGCCTACGAGCGTGGTCCGCTGTTCGCCACGCAGTTCCACCCTGAAAAATCCGCCGAAGCGGGCTCGCAGCTGCTGCGCAATTGGATTGCGACGTTCTGATGGTGCGAGATCGCCGATGATTGTTTTCGACGATGCTTTGACATATACGCTTTTAAAACGACCACTTGGTACATTTATTTGCGATTGCCGTTTAGTGGCGGTCGGTTGATCACAGAGAGGTACAGACATGTCTTTGACATTGCTTCCCGCAGTCGATGTTCGTGATGGCAAGGCCGTTCGCTTGCGCCAAGGCGAATCCGGTTCGGAAACCGATTACGGTTCGCCGCTGGAGGCTGCCCGCACGTGGGTCGAGTCCGGTGCGGAATGGATTCATCTGGTCGACCTTGACGCGGCATTCGGCACGGGCAACAACCGTGACCAGCTGCGCGCCATCGTCAAGGAGCTTGGCGACAAGGTCAATATCGAAATGTCCGGTGGCGTGCGCGACGACGCATCCCTCGACGCAGCTTTGGAAGCAGGCGCCGCCCGTGTGAACATTGGCACGGCAGCGCTTGAGAATCCGGATTGGACCGCTTCCGTCATCAAGAAGTACGGCGATCGCGTGGCCGTTGGCCTTGACGTGCGCGGCCACACCCTCGCAGCCCGCGGATGGGTGAAGGAAGGCGGCGATCTGTTCGAAACCATGGCGTTCCTGGATTCCGTTGGCTGCTCTCGTTACGTGGTCACCGACGTGGCTCGCGACGGCATGATGAGCGGTCCGAACATCGATCTGCTGCGTGAGGTTGCGGAACGCACTGATGCGAAGGTCACCGCGTCCGGTGGCATTTCCAAGCTCGATGACCTGCGCGCCATCAAGGAACTTGCCGATCTGGGCGTGGATTCCGCGATTCTCGGCAAATCGCTGTATGCGCGCGCCTTCACTTTGGAAGAGGCGCTTGAAGTCGCACGTTGAGCATTGTTCGCAAACCCATGACGATACGGCCGTCCACAACGTGGACGGTCTCGTCATATTCGGCGCGTGTTAACGACTTTCGTAACATGCGCATGGAACGATGGGGCACTATGGATAAACAGCAAGAGTTTGCTTTGCGCACAGTCGAAGAACGCGACGTGCGCTTCATTCGTTTGTGGTTCACGGATGTGTTGGGAACGCTGAAGTCCGTGGCTATCGCACCGGCTGAATTGGAAGCTGCGTTCGAGGAAGGGCTCGGATTCGACGGTTCCGCAGTGGAAGGCCTCACCCGTGTGTCCGAAGACGATATGATCGTCAAGCCCGACCCGTCGACATTCCAGATTCTGCCGTGGCGTGGAGGCCCGCAAGGCACCGCGCGCATGTTCTGCGACGTGCTTACCCCTGATGGCGAGCGTCGTTGGGCGATCCGCGTCATGTGCTGAAGCAGGCTCTGTCGAAAGCCAAGGAAAAAGGCTTCACCTTCTACGTGCATCCGGAAATCGAATTCTATCTGTTCGAAAGACAGGATGATTGGTCCCAGACGCCAACCCCAATCGATGAGGGCGGCTATTTCGACCATGTGCCGCGCAGCCCAGGCATGGACTTCCGCCGCGCCACCGTCAACATGCTCGAACAGATGGGCATTTCGGTGGAATACTCGCATCATGAGGCGGGTCCAGGCCAGAACGAGATCGATCTGCGTTATGCGGACGCGCTCACCACGGCCGACAACATCATGACCTTCCGTACCGTCGTCAAAGAGATTTCGCTGGAGCGCGGCATTCACGCCAGCTTCATGCCGAAGCCGCTTTCCGACGCTCCAGGTTCCGGCATGCATACCCACTTGAGCCTGTTCGAAGGCGACGCCAACGCGTTCTACGAGGCGGGCCAGGAATTCAACATGTCCGTCACCGCACGCCAGTTCGCGGCCGGCATTCTGTACCACGCGGCTGAAATCTGCGCGGTCACTGACCAGTACGTCAACTCCTACAAGCGCCTGTGGGGCGGCAACGAGGCTCCGAGCTACATCTGCTGGGGCCACAACAACCGTTCCGCGCTGCTGCGCATTCCGCAGTACAAGCCAGGCAAGGGCAATTCCGCCCGCATGGAATTCCGTGCGCTCGACCCGGTCGCCAACCATACCTCGCATATTCGGTGCTCTTGGCAGCAGGCCTTGACGGCATCGACAAGCAGATGCAGTTGGGCGAGCCGACCAGCGACGACGTGTGGGAGCTTACCGATGCGGAACGTCAGGCCATGGGCATCCAGCCATTGCCGGAGTCTCTTGACGAGGCGTTGAAGGTTATGGAGAAGTCCGACTTCGTGGCCGGAGTGCTCGGCGAGCATGCCTTCGAATACTTCCTGCGCAACAAGCGTCAGGAATGGGAGGAATACCGCAAGCAGGTCACTCCTTTCGAACTGAAGAAGTACCTGCCGAAGCTGTAAGCGAACCGCAATCGTTTCATCAAAGACCTTGTTGCAATCATGAGAAACTGATTGCAACAACGGTCTTTTGCTTTCCGAATGATTATTTGAATCTTCTTTTGATGTTTCTGCAAGTATCGGATTAAAGTTCCAATGACTCAATTGACCGTAAATTAACGGTTTTGCGAAGAATCTCATCACCATAGTCAGAAAATATGAATGTCACAGGCGAGTTGCTTTGCGTTTCAAAAGCGACTGTCGTCGTCATTTTCACGCCGGGAGTGACCTTGCGTGTTGTGGAATAGCTATCATCGTCAAGATACGTGCTATGCAACTCAGTGCCGTCTTGGGTCGCGGAAACATCCATATAGTTCAGGAAAGCCCGGTATTTGCTTCCATTTTCGACATACCAGGATATGCGTGCGAACGCTATGTCATGATCGGCATATGAGGGGCTTGTCTTCTCAATGGAGTCTACGCGGAAATGCAGGGTGCTTTCGTCATAATCGGTTACGGATCCGTCTTCGTCGAAATTCGAAGCGTCCACTTGCTCGGGCTGAGGGACGGCCGCATAATCAATATGTTTCAAGGATCCTTCTATGTCGACTTCGTCAAAGGAAAACGCGGCGCGAACAACATTATGCTGCGAATAATTCATCAGCTGAACCACAACTGGTGAATTGGTGTCCGTAAGAACGAAACTGCTGGTGGTCTGCGAGCTTTTCTTCGGTTTCATTTCGGCGCCGGAGAACTCCGTGCGGTCGGAATCCTCGTTGGAAGTGAATGCAGGGGCAAGCTCGATGCCGTTTTGCATGACCATCAGATCTGCGACGGCATGAGGATACATCGTTTTCTTGCCGATGTTCGTGCAGGTGAGCAAAACCGTGAGCGTGGCGTCGCCGTTCAAATCCTCCGGACCTGTCTGCACGCCTTCGATGTTCACTTCCAATGCTTTTCCTCCGGTGGAGTTAGAGCTTTCCAACGTCTTCGCTGACGGTTTCCTGTGTGGACAGCTCCTCGAACTGGCTTGTGGATCCATCGAAATCGGAGATGATGTTTGACATGCTGTCAGAAAGCATTCCGCCAATCGACGCTATTACAGCATGATGATAACGATCTCCAAAACGGTGACGAAGCCGTTTTATGGCGGCGTTGCTTCTTGTCGGAAGTGGATTGGAACTCGCGTGTGGCTCGTTCCGTTTGTATGCGCGGCGGATTATAGGGCTGCGATGGGCGTCCTTGCGGGTTCTGCGGGTTTTGCTGATTTTGCCGCAACGCCTGTTGCAAGCTTTGCTGCATGGACTGGGCATACCGCATGGTTTGCGTGGACCAGTCGTTCAACATGGTTTGGAGCGTGTCTCCTCGTGTGGACTGATCGCCTTGCGCCTGTTGAGATCTACCGTCTTGCTTGGATCGGGTGTTTTGTGGGGCCTGCCTGTCGCGCGATGCCTGATCGCTCTGCGCGGGTTTCACATATCGCCGCTGGACATAGGATTCACGCCGCGCATGGTCACGGTTCACCTGATTAGACAGGCGTTCGGCGTTGCTGCTGGGATCGATGTAATCGGAACCCTTGAATGGGTCGATATAGTCGTTGTTGTTGAGTAGGCCCATGAAAGGCTCCTTCTGGTCAGTCCCTTCCATGAGCAATTGTATCGAAAAATCAGCCTCGAGGAGAGCCGAACATCGAATTGTAGATGATCGCGAAGTTGCGATTGCCGTAGGTCGAACAGGCGTCGCCTTCGCCGACTCCCGCATCCAATGCGGCTGCATTCGGCTGATAAGGCGTGTAAATGTACAGCAGTGCAGTCGCCTTGTTTTCGATGTACACGTTGCTGCCACCGCAGCTGGCGTCCGGATTGTATTGAATATAGTTGAGCGTGCCCGCATGGTATCCATAGCGATCCTCATGTTGCACGTAATACTGGTAGCGTTTCGCCGCGCCATACACCTGTTTGAAAAAACCTGCATATTCCGGGTCACAGTTCGCGTCGTCCGGGCAGCTCAATCCCATGGCCGACTTGAATTGGAAGTCGCTTGGATCGGTGGCGGTAAGCAGATGCTGCTCCTTTTGCAGCACGGTGAGCAGCACTTTTTGACTGATGTCGCACGCCTTTCCCGACTTGTAGATGATCGCCGCGGCGCTTTCGTTCGGCTCTCCCTCATATGCTTCGCAGTATTCGTTGGCGGGTTGCGATTCGGTGCTAAACGTCATGGATTTCAAGCATTTCTCGCCGCTGCATGCGGCACCCTGTTTTCGATGATGGCGTTCACCTGCTGCTCGCTCAACGCGTTCCCGTTGAAGAACAGACCATCTGAAATGATGTTGCCCGGATTGAAATCGTATTGCGTCTGCAATTGTTCCTGCGATGCGACCGCTTCATCCACTTGCACACGCCAACCGACGAATCGCACCAATCCAACGATCAACGCGAGCGCGACGATACTGGCTATCAGTGTTTCGCCGACTATGAGGATGCGTTTTGGGGTTGTTTGCTTTTTCCAGGCGTTACGGAGTTTGGTGAGGCTTGGCTGCTTGTTTTTCTTGGGTTTGCGGTTGTTTTTGCTGTGGTGGTTGTTTTGCGTGTCATCGCGCGTCATTGTATCGCGTTTGGCTTATCGTTTGTTTGACGATTGATTCGTCAATCGATTGACGTGAGAAGCTTTAATGACAATGCGAGTTTGGCAAGGCGTGGGGAGTTCGAGGGGCTATGGAGGAGAAGTGTATGGCGAAGAGTGATGTGGCGAAGGAACGGTTTTTCAATCTGCCTGTGATTGTGCTGATCTCGCTGAGTTTCATGCTGGGCATGAGCGAGTTCATTGTCGTTGGCGTTCTGCCGGATATCGCGGCTGGCTTGAAGGTGTCGGAGGTGACGGTCGGCAATCTTGTGTCGCTGTTCGCGTTCGTGTATGCGCCGGTCACGCCGCTCGGATCGGCGCTGTCGGCTCGTTTTCCGCGTTTTGCCACGCATCTGACGCTGGTTGGGGTGTTCCTTATCGGCAACGTGCTGTGCGCGTTCGCGTCGAATTATGGCGTGCTCGTGGTGGCGCGAATTCTCATCGCGCTGGTGTCCGGCACGCTGGTGGCCATTGCCATGACGTACGCGCCCGATGTAACAACTGAACAGTACCGCACGAAGTTCATCGCATGGGTGTTTTCCGGCTTCTCCATCGCATCCGTGGTGGGTGTGCCGGTTGGCACGTGGGTTGCGAACACGTTCGGCTGGCGTTGGGCGTTCCATTTGGTGAACGTGCTCACAGTGGTGCTTATTGTGCTCATGGTGATGGTGTTGCCGCGCAACAGCCGTATTGTGAAGATTGGTTTTCTGCCGCAGTTCCGCCTGTTTTTCGACCGTCGTATTCAGTTGGGCGTGCTTGCCGTGGTGTTTGGCGCGGCGGCAACTTACGTGTTCTATACGTATCTGACGCCGATCATGCGAGACGAAGTGCATGTTCCCGAACAGTATTTAAGCGTCGGCCTGGTGATTTTCGGCGCGGCCTGCCTGTGGAGCAACCTGTATGGCGCAAGCTTGCCGACCGTGGCAGGGGAGTGAAACCACTGACGCATATTCGTCCGATCTACTGCGCGCACGCCGTGCTCATGGCATCGCTGATCGTAACGCATTGGGTGCCGGTGTATGGTGCGTTGCTGCTGGTGGTGCTTGGCATGTTCATGTATCTGCAGAATTCCGCCTCGCAGGTGCTATATATGGATGTTGCCTCTCAGTCGCATCCGGGATCGCTGAATCTGGCGCATCGCTCAATTCCATGTCGTTCAACATCGGCATCGCGGTCGGCTCCGCGGTTGGTGGACTGGTCAACGCCCATTTGGGACTGATGTGGCTTGGCCCTGTGGGCGCGATCTTCCTGCTGTGTGCGGTTGGCACCACAACACTGCTGCGCCCGTTCGCAGCTCGAGAACGCGATTTCTACGCCAAACAGCAAGCCTGATGGCATTTGGTCGGGTTTGAACGAGCGGTTTCTGAAAGCGGCAAAGTTATAGAAGTTTTATCTGTAATTCGTTGAGATTGCGGAAAGCGATTAGTGGACTGCGATGTTGGCGGACTGGCAGTAGATCCGCGACTTGCGGAGCGTAGTCGGCTAGATCGATTACGCGATCGCAGGCGTCCCGCGTGTCCGGATCATGGGTTGCCACCAGCACGATCATGCCTTGACCGGCAGATTGCCGAGCACATGGCTTACGGAATGTGATGTACGCGTATCCAACTGGGCGGTCGGCTCATCAACCAGCAGCATGTTCGGCCTGGAACATACCGCACGCGCGAGCATAAGACGCTGCGCCTCGCCTCCAGACAAATCGCAGAAACGCCTGTCTGCCGCATATTCCAGATCGAACAGTTCCATCGCTTCCAAAGCCTTTGGTTCCGCTTCGCGGCGGCTCATTCCCTTGGCGAGCAGTGGAAACACCACATGGTCGAGCGCCGTGCGTTCCGCAACACCATACGGATTCTGAAACATCCATCCAACACGATCCACACCTTCTCTCGTCACCGTGCCAGCGTAAGGCTGCTCCCATCCTGCAAGAATCGACAGCAATGTTGACTTGCCGCATCCCGACGGACCGCATATCGCAATGGTCACACCAGGTTCGGCCACGAAACTCAAATTCTCGAACAGCAGATCGGTTCCCTCAAATCGATGAGCCAACCCCTCAACCGCCAACGCGCATAGCCAACCTTTCACGAGGCAATCACCTTACCGACGCACCCTGCCAATCATTTGTAGTCCCCTAATCGCAACCACGCAACACCCACCCTACCTCATTTGCGTATATGCAAGTAAGTTTTTCGGAAATGCCGCCTGCTATGCACATTATCATGCGGTGCTACACTCGTTGTGACACATTAGTACGGGGGTGAAGATGGTGACTTCTTGGATGTCATTTTGCAAGACTTGCGTTCTTGCCGTCGCATTGTCAATGCTTTTGGCGGGATGCTCAATTAATGGGGATGCCACAGGCGCATCTTCTGATTCTGCCACATCGGAATCATCATCGAAATGGGTCGGCGGACGGACAGAAATTGGCGGCGTCGTTGAGTGAATGGATTGAACAGCGGGAATCGCAAGGTAATATCGCTGAATCGCAGAAAACGATATTGGACAAAGCCAAAAGTACGGGTGAGATTTCAACGTCGGATTATGAGAAAGCCTGGTCCGATTACCGGCAATGCATGATCGACAAAGGATATAAGGAAATCAAACTCATCAAATATCCGAGCGGACTCTATGCCGAAGCTGGACACAAACAGGGAACGACCATTCAGGAATCCCGATATTCCGATGATTCCACGGAATGCGGCGATGAGTATGTTGCAGATGTGCAGGATGTGTACGGCATTATCGTGGGCAATCCGAATCTGTATGCCGATCAAGCGCAAGCCGTGGTCGATTGTTTGCATAGAGACTCGCTCGTGCCGAAGGACTATACCGTAAGCCAGTTCAACAAGGAGTTTTCCGGAACGGATGGCAACACTTCGTTTGACATGCAGAACCTGCAAGTGCGCAGTTGCCTTGTGTCGAACGGCTACAACGTGGGATATGCGACCGACGATACGGAACAGTTGTGGTGAGAAGGTAAGTGATTCCAGGGGAATCATGGTGATGTATTCGCTGATGGTGCTTGTTGGTCGTGATTGAAGGGGTATATGTGAGTATGACGCGACGATTCGGAATGAAGCAAAGGACGGGAGGGAAGCGTTCGAAGTGCACTGCTGTGACTTGGACTTTGCTGGCGGCTGTCACGGCAGCCTGTATTGCGGTCGGATCCTGCGCATTGTGGCTGCCTGACCGCACTCCGACATTGCTCAGTTCGGCGGGGGAGAGGACTGTGGTTCCCGCCAGCGTACAGGAATACGCGGGTACGCAACAAGTTACCGTGGTGCCCACCATTTCCAGTGACCGTGATCTTTTCGGCAATGCGAGTGGCCTGGTCACCGCGGACTGGTCCGGCAACGGCCTGACCTCAGGCAAAGGTGCCTACCAGGTGAACGATCGCACGGTAGTGGCGTTGAACACCGCAACCCCCTTGTATCGCGATTTGAAGACCGGAGACATCGGCGGCGATGTGCTCGCCCTGAATAATGAACTCAGCTTACTTGGCTACAACAGCGTTCCCGGATCGGATACCCTATTGGCGGGGCCGACATCGGACGGGTGGAAGCAGTTGATGGCCGACAACGGCAATACGTCGGATGGATCGTTGTCATTGGCCGACACATTGTGGATTCCCGAACACGAAGTCGCCGTTGACGAGTGGAGCGCAACCGCCGGATCCATGGTGACGGGCGGCACCGCAATCGGCAAAATCCCCGGATCATTGACGAAACTCACCATCAAAAACGGCACCGCATCCGCGCAGGACCGCACGTTGACGATATTCGGCATTACGGGAACATTGCCAGCCAATACCACTGAAATCACGGATGCCGGGTTCCTGCAACAAGTCGAAGCGAACGACAGCTACCAATCCGTGGACGTGGAATCCAGAAAAGCGGGATTGGACGCCACTCTGGCCTTGAGCGAACGGATGCGAGTGCTGCGCGTTCCAGCCGGTGCGGTATTCGGCATCAACGGTTCAACCGGCTGCATCGTGCCCACATCCAACAATCATGGCAACACTCCCGTGAAAGTGTCGATCGTGGGAGGCGAACTTGGCGTGAGCTCGTGCAAGCGACAGCGGAGACATCGCTTCGATCTCCAATGTGGAAATCGGCAGCGGACTTAACAATCTCACCTGCGAGTAGGCGATTATGCGATTACGATCGGTGCTTTCCGAAGCGTTGCGCAATATTGGCGCGGGAGTGAGTCATGCGCTGCTTATGTTTGCAGCGGTATTGTTCGCGTCTACATTGCTCGGCGGATATGAGGCTGTCAATGTGGTGGGGCTCGAAACCGAGGCGGTACAACGTATCAACGCCTATGCCGACGTTAACGCCATCGTCGGGGGAACGGTGGACGGAGCCGCATGCGACAGGCTCGCCAACGCTGGCGGCGGTGTGATGAGCACCTTGGCCGGTGCGATGCGTGCCGGTCAACAGATTGTGCCGCTTGCCACGCCCGGCAAGGATATATCGTCGTATGAAGTGACGCCCGGCATGATCAGGATGATCGCCAGGACCACGAAAACCGATGTGTCCGGCGTGTGGGTATCTACCGACGTGTCCAAGGATTTTGGTCTCACCAAAGGCAGTGTAATGCAGACCGAACAGGGAACGATGAGCGTCGCAGGCGTGTTTGATTGGCCGAACGATGGTCGTGACACGCGATTCGCCTACGCGTTCCTTGTGCCCGTATCCGCGTCGAATGGCACGTTCGACGAATGTTGGGTCAGACAGTGGCCGCAAAGCGGGCAGACGGAGGATGTGTTGTTTTCCACGCTGGCTGCGTCGGGTTCGTCATCCAATGCCGGCGTGACGCAGGTGAATAAGAGTTTCGATTCGCATTACGATGCGCAAGCTTCGTACGGGCAGCGTATGACCCGTTGGATGCCATTGCTGGGATTGGCTGTGGCTGGTGCTCGGCGCGTTCGGCGTGCGTCGTCGTAGATTGGAATATGCTGGCGCATTGCATTCAGGGCAGTCTAAAGGTGCGCAATTGCTGGAAATCGCTGTGGAAACGTTGATTTGGAGCGGCTTGGGCGTGTGCCTCTTCGGCCGCGCTGTTGGGCGCGTATTGCGTTCGCATGAGCATCGCCGATTCAATGACCGTATGGTTGGGTGCGATGCGCGCGCCATGTGCGATATTCGCTGGAGTGATGGTATCAAGCGTGCTCGTCGGTATGACGATACATGAAACGCAGTTGTTCCGTTTCTTCAAGCAACGCTAGACACCGCTAACCATGGTTCGATTGAGGATGATTTCATTAGGTCCCATTGCCGTCGATACTGGAAAACCGCAAGTATCGACGGCAATGGAATGCGAAAGATGATGATGCGTTAGCTCAACGCTTTCTTGATGCGCTGCAGGCTGATCGGCTTCGGCGTGCCGAGTTCCTGCGCCCACAATGATACGTAGAATTCCTCAAGCATCCAACGTGCGGTGACCGCCTGCTTCATCAACGCCTCATGACGCGGACCTGCAGGCTCACGTTCGGCCTTCGCCATGGCCTTGTCGGCCAACTGCTTGGCTCATCAGCTCCCAAGCCCAACGCACATCACGATTCTTGTCGTTCTTCGCCTTACCTAAACGAAGCACGTCAGCATGCAGATACCGTTCAATCGACGCCAACGCATCCGGGGGAGTCTTGCCGATGAATCCCGGATACACCAGCGTGGCGATATGCTCACGAATCGACTGCAAAACGCTCAACATCGGCAGATCGGCCTTGCCTGACACGGCTTTATCAACCTCCGCATACCGCTTCAAAATAGCGATCACATCATGCGCAACCGCATACACGGTATCTTCGAACACTTCACGTACATCAAGCACCGCATTCGCCAACGCCTCATCATCCGGCAATTCGTCAACATTCGGCAGCAAACGCTTCACCGCAGCCAACTGCAGATCCTCAGTAAGATCCTTCGTGGCTGATATGGTGCGGACGCCAACATCAACGCCTCCGCACCCAACCAACGCGACGAAATACGCTCGCTCGGCATACGCAAAACATCAAGTGCACCGCGCCACAGCATGGTGGAACGAGCTTCGGTAGTGGCACCAGCCTTATGCAGCAGATTGGCCTGCTCCACAAGCTTGCCCTGATTTCCAGCGTTTTCCGCCTGCTTCTTCACCATCTGCCGTGCGGAAGCCTCGGCTTGCTCCGCAAACTTGCGCTGCAACTCCACCAACGATTTGCCCGAGCCAAGCACCTTGACAGGCCCCGCGCATGACGCCTGCCATGCTGACTCCTGCGACTCGGAGGCAACTGCTGCTCCACAGAGAACGTCACGCGCAAATACGGCATGAGCTTGCTCCACAATTCACCAGTCAACACTTCAGGGTGAATCTGCGCGCCAACAATGCTGATTGCCGCCTGCGTGAACGTATGAGGCAAATCCGGCCACGCGGCCACACCCTCCGCATTGGTAGGAGCAAGATTCGGCTTCTGCTGGTTACCGGAACCAGGCAGATCCGGATACCTCTCATCAATCCACGCACGAATCTTACGAGCCGTATCAGGAGCGGGAACAAACTGCACGCGCAACGTCTTCGGCAACGACTTGATCATGCCGACAATCAACTCATCCAACAATCCGGGAACATTCCACGTGAACTGTTCCGGTGTCAAACGAGACAACACCTTCAACGGCACATGCACGGTCACGCCATCGTTTGGATCATGCGGGTCATACACATAACTCAACCGCAAATCGATAGGGGAGCCGTCCGTACCAACGTATGCCAATGATCCGGATAATCAGCCAACGACACTGACTCGGCATCAGCAAGACGTTCCACCTTCTCCGGATCAAAATCCAACAAATCCGGCTGCTCATCATGCTTTGACTTCCACCATTTCGCAAGATCCGCAACCGACGTGACAGTATTGGGAATCACCGAATTATAAAAATCGAACAGATCCTCATCACTGACCGCCTGCGCCATCTGACGTGTGCGACTCGCATCGTCGGCGGCATCCTCCAACACATCGCGATTCTTCGCAATGAAATCGTCATACGAGAACCGCTGCTGAATATCACCCTCGACCAAACCCTGACGAATCAGAAATCACGGCCTCCAGCGGATTGATACGACCCCACTGCACCGTACGATCCTGCACTATCGGCAAACCATACAACAGTACCTTCGCGCTCGCCACCGCGGAGCCACGCGAACCAGACCAATGCGGATCCGCATACGTGGTTCGCGTCAACGAACCCGCCAACGGTTCAGCCCAAGCAGGATCGATCTGGGCGGAATATCGCGCCCACAAGCGGCTCGTTTCCACCAACTCCGTGCTCATCACCCATTGCGGTGTCGACTTGGCGACCGCGGAAGCCGGGAACAATGCGAAATGCGTGCCACGCGCACCCTGATAATCATTCTTCGCCATCTTCTGCGCACGCTTCATGGCACGCGCACGGGCAGCGCCTTCAAGCCAGCGAAATCAGATGCCTTCGGTTCACGCACGATCTGCATGCCCATCATCGACAACAAGCCCGAAAGCATCGACGTATGAATACCCTGCGCATCCCACGAACAACACAACGAATGCGCAGCCTGCTGATTCGACGGAAGCTGACGAATCTCAAGCGGCGGACGCGAAGCCGGAATCGGATCGCCAACCTTGAACTTGAATTCCTTGCACATCTCACGCAACTGCGTGACCAGATCCTTCCACTGACGGATGCGCAGCCAACTCAAATACTCAGTCTTGCAAATCCTACGAAGCGCGGAATTGCTCGGCTCGCCATCAGCTTGGAACACGCGATCCCACAAGTTCAACGCGGTCAGAAAATCACTGGACGGATCGGCATACCGGTTATGAATGCGGTCGGCTCCTCACGATTCTCATCCGGACGTTCGCGGGGATCCTGCAAACTTAGGAACGCGACCACCACCAGCACTGCGGCCAACGTGTTCGGCGTGGTCGACTTCGCAGCCTCGATGATCATACGGCCCAAACGCACGTCGATCGGAATGCGTGCAAGCATGCGACCTGTATGCGTCAGCACAACCTCGCCATGCTTGCGCGCCACGGCCTTCAACTCGGTCAACTCATTGAAACCATCAGACACCGCCTTCATATCAGGCGGATCGATAAAGCCGAAATCCGTAACATCCTGCGCGGTACGAGCCACACCCACCGACAGCATATGCAATACGACCGCACCCAACGACGTGCGCAGAATCTCAGGCTCCGTGAATTCCGGGCGCGTCTCGAAATCCTCACGAGAATACAAGCGAATCGCAATACCATCGGCAATACGACCGCAACGACCCGAACGTTGGTTCGCGCTCGCCTGACTGATCGGTTCAATCGGAAGCCGTTGCACTTTCGCGCTCTTCGAATAACGTGAAATACGAGCGGTGCCAGGGTCGACCACATAACGAATGCCCGGCACCGTCAACGACGTTTCGGCCACATTCGTAGCGATCACAATACGCTGATGGTCATGCGGCTCAAACACGCGATGCTGCTCCTTGGAGGACAACCGCGCGAACAACGGCACGATCTCAATCGCATCAGGACGACGCATATCAATGGCACGCGGACCATAATGATGGCGCAGCGCATTCTCAAAATCATGAATGTCGCGCTCGCCCGAGGCGAACACGAGAATATCGCGCGGTCCACGGTCATGACTCGAATGAATCACCAACTCGGCACAGGCGCGCGCCACCGCCGTCGGCATGTCAACGTTCGGCTCGCGGGAATCCTTCGCGTCAGGAGCGGCCGACAACGTTTCATAGTCGGCATCGCCCGGCATCGCGCCAGTTTCAAAACCGGGTACGGAACGCATCAACGCGGGAGCGGTGCCCAGCGGCTCATACACGACCTGCACGGGGTAGGTTCGTCCCGAAACCTCGATAACCGGCACTTTCGTATGCAAAGCGTGCTCGAAATGCTCCTGGAACTTCACCGAATCAATCGTCGCCGACGTGATTACCAATTTCAGGTCACGTCGTTTCGGCAATAGCGCAGTCAAATAACCGAGCAGAAAGTCAATATTGAGACTACGTTCGTGCGCCTCGTCGATAACGATCGTATCGTATTGCATTAGTTTCGGATCGCGTTGAATCTGCGCCAACAGAATACCGTCGGTCACCACGCGAAGACGGGTCTTCGGTGAGCTCTCATCGGTGAAACGCACCTGATAGCCGACCTCGTCGCCCAAACGCACGCCCATCTCCGCGGCGATACGTTCGGCCACGGTACGAGCGGCCAGCCTACGCGGCTGCGTGTGCACAATCTGCCTGCCATGCGATCCACGGCCCAATTCCAACAGAATCTTCGGCAGCTGCGTGGTCTTACCGGAACCCGTCTGACCAGACACAATCACGACTTGGCTCGACTTCACCGCCTCGGCAATATCGCTACGTGCAGCGGAAACCGGCAGTTGGGAAGGATATTCGAATTTCATGCCTTCATAACCTCGATAACGCGGAAGCCCTTCGAACTCGCGTACTTACTTACCTCATAACCATCGCCAAGCTGCGTGGCAAGCCACGGAATCAACGAATCCGACCCCAGATTCTTCTGCACCACCAAATAGGCGGTACCACCCGCATTCAAACGTGGCAGCCACGTCATCAACAACTCATGCAGCACATCCTTGCCAACACGAATCGGCGGATTCGACCAAATCAGATCAAACGTCATATCCGAAGGGATCTCATCGGCGGTGACCGCATGAACGTTCCTCACACCATTGAGCTCGGCATTGCGACGCGTCAGATCCAACGCGCGTTCATTCACGTCCAACGCCCAAATATCAGCCTTCGGCGAAGCAAAACCAAGTGTCAACGCAATCGGGCCCCAACCGCAACCCAGATCAAGGAACGTACCCTCCTCAGGAGGCTCCGGAGCCTGACGAAGCAGCACGGACGTTCCCAAATCCACGCGATTGCCGGAAAACACGCCATTGGAAACCTCAACATCGGCCTCATTGCCTCGCAACACAACATGCAGCCTCTTACGTACATCCTTCGACTGCGGATCAGCCGCGAAATACTGTTCGGCCTGTGCCATACCCACTCCTTACAAACGCTCGCCTCCGGCATCACGCAAACCACGCTCATCCACGTGGCGAATGCCCGATACCCATGTCTCTAGAGAATGATGATAATAAAGACACCATAGTTTAACCGTGAGAGGTGCCATTGAGCCAAGAAAACGACATCGAGCATAGCATGAGCGCCAACGACGTGTCAGGCGTGCTCGCCGACCAGTCCGAGGTGCTGCTTGATACCAACGGCGAGAACCATTTCAACGAATCCCATGACGAACAATGGCAGGAACGCGAATCCCGCAATGCGTTGAAGCATGTGTCCGGACTCGGCGAAATGCAAGACGTCACCGAAGTCGAATACCGAAAAGTCCGCCTCGAACGCGTTGTGCTCGTCGGCGTGTGGTCCAGCCGTGAAACCACACAGCACAGGCCGAAGAATCATTGAGAGAACTTGCCGCGCTTGCCGAAACCGCCGGCGCCGTGGTATGCGACGGCCTGCTGCAGCATCGTATCAAGCCGGACGCAGCTACATACGTTGGCTCCGGTAAAGCCCGCGAACTCGCCGGAATCGTGGCGCAAGAGGAAGCCGACACCATCGTTGTGGACGACGACCTGCCGCCAAGCCAACGCCGTGCCTTGGAAGACGCCACCAAAGTGAAGGTCGTGGATCGCACTGCGTGATCCTCGACATTTTCGCCCAACATGCGACCTCACGCGAAGGCAAAGCCCAAGTGGAACTGGCACAACTCCAGTACATGCTGCCACGACTGCGAGGCTGGGGCGGATCACTGTCGCGACAGGCAGGTGGCCGCGCCGCAGGAGACGCGGGCATCGGCTCGCGAGGACCTGGCGAAACGAAAATCGAAATGGACCGCCGTGTGATCCGAAGCCGCATCGCCAAACTCCGCAAACAGATCGAACAGATGGCTCCCGCGCGTGACGTCAAACGTGGCGCTCGCCGTCGTTTCGGATTGCCGACCGTTGCTGTGGTTGGATATACGAACGCGGGCAAATCGTCGTTGACGAATCGGTTGACCGGATCAGCGGAATTGGTGGAGAACGCGCTATTCGCCACATTGGACACCGCAGTGCGCAGGGCGCGTGCCAAAGATGGACGTCAATATGCGTACGTCGATACCGTCGGGTTCGTGCGTCGACTGCCTACGCAGCTGATTGAAGCGTTCAAATCCACGCTGGAGGAGGTTTCCGAAGCCGATCTGATCGTGCATGTGGTGGACGGATCGCATCCGGACCCGTTCTCGCAAATCGACGCGGTCGACGATGTGCTTTCCGACATCGACGGCGTCGAAACCATTCCCACGATTATCGTGTTCAACAAGGCCGACCGTATGGATGAGCCACACGCGAGCGTATCGAGGCGTTGATGCCGGAAGCGTACATCGTATCGGCGTTTTCCGGCGAAGGCGTCGACGAGCTGCGTATGCAGGTGGAATCCATGCTGCCGACGCCGAACGTGCATGTCGAGGCGTTGCTGCCATACACTGCCGGTTCGCTGGTGTCGCGCGTACGTGAATACGGCAAAGTGATCAACGTCGAATACCGTGACGACGGTATGATGCTCGAAGCGGAAGTGGACGATCATTTGGCTGCGCAAATCGTGGAACAGTCAATCGGCTGAAAACCTTGCAAAACAGTGCAACGCAACGGACACAGCGTTTGTGAGCGCTCACATCTTTTGTGATGCATATCACTTTTCATTATTTGCAAGTCGTGTTATAACGCCTTGAAACGTCATGCTGTGTGGATAAAGTAAAGATGAAATTCTAAGAGAAAACCTGCTACCAGCGGGACATTCTTTCTTATAAGAGAGGTAAGCACATGGTGGATTCACCAATCAAGCCCACAAAGCTCGCTATCATCGGTGCCGGCGCAGTCGGCTCCACTCTCGCTTTCGCTGCTGCTCAGCGTGGCGTCGCACGTGAGATCGTGCTCGAAGACATCGCCAAGGAACGCGTCGAGGCCGAAGTGCTCGACATGCAGCACGGCTCCAGCTTCTATCCGACCGTGACCATCGATGCTCCGACGATCCGGAGATCTGCCGTGACGCCGACATGATCGTCATCACCGCAGGCCCGCGCCAGAAGCCGGGCCAGTCCCGCCTCGAGCTGGTCGGTGCCACCATCAACATCCTCAAGGCCATCATTCCGGGCCTCGTGAAGGTCGCTCCGAACGCCATCTACATGCTCATCACCAACCCGGTCGACATCGCCACCCACGTGGCCCAGAAGATCTCCGGCCTGCCGGCCAACCAGGTCTTCGGCTCCGGCACCAACCTCGACTCCGCCCGTCTGCGCTTCCTGATCGCGCAGCAGACCGGCGTCAACGTCAAGAACGTGCACGCTACATCGCCGGCGAACACGGTGATTCCGAAGTCCCGCTGTGGGCCTCCGCCACCATCGGCGGCGTCCCGATGTGCGACTGGACCCCGCTGCCGGGCCACGATCCGCTGGACGCCGAAGTGCGTGAGCAGATCCACCAGGAAGTCAAGAACGCCGCCTACAAGATCATCAACGGCAAGGGCGCTACCAACTACGCCATCGGCATGTCCGGCGTGGACATCATCGAAGCCGTCATGCGCGACTCCAACCGCATCCTGCCAGTCAGCTCCATGCTGCACGACTTCCACGGCATCTCCGACGTGTGCATGTCCGTGCCGACCTGCTCAACCGTTCCGGCGTCAATACCGCCATCAACACCCCGGTGTCCGACCGTGAGCTCGCGGCCCTGAAGCGCTCCGCGGAGACGCTGAAGGAAACCGCCGCCCAGTTCGGTTTTTAATTGACGGTTTGACTTTATTGACAGGGGAGCGGTGAGCCGCTAGACTGTCAGCAGAACTTGGAAACCCCAGCCTTCGGACTGGGGTTTCCTGCGTTTTGAGACGAATGAAAATGGTATTGAGAAGCGGTTTCAATAGCCGCGGATCGAACCAAAGACGACGAAAGGAAACCCATCATGCACACAGCCATGCGGGTGTGGACGCCACGACCGCCGCAAGCGGGGCCGAACACCAGAAAAGACTCATGATGTCATTGGGCTGACTTCCACGGTGTTCATCGCCGAAGTGGTCAGCGCCATCGTCACCGGATCGCTGGCGCTGCTGGTCGACGCCGGCCACATGCTCACCGACATGTCGGTGCTGATCGCCTCCACCGTCACCGCGGTGCTCATGCAACGCAAACCTAGCAACAAACGCACCTGGGGATGGGCGCGACTCGAAGTGCTCACCGCCGCGGTCGGCGCGCTCGTGCTCCTGATCGTCGGCATCTACGCGCTCGTCGAAGCCGGCATGAGGCTGTTCGGCGGAGCCGCCGACGAAGTGCACGACGTGCGGTTGCTGCTGTTCATGGGCATACTCGGCCTTGCCGCCAACGTCGGTTCGATCTTCATCCTCGCGGGGCAAAGCGAGGACAACATGAACATGAAAGCCGCGTTCCTCGAAGTCATGAACGACGCATTGGGGTCCGTGGCCGTGATCGTTTCAGCCATCGTGCTGATCTCAACGGGCTGGGCCGGCTTCGATGCGTCGCGGGCGGCATCATCGCATTGATGATGATCCCCCGGGGCGTTCGTGCTGCTGCGCAACGCCGTGCGCGTGCTGCTGGAGGAAACCCCACAGGAACTCGATCTGGACGAGGTGCGCGAACATCTTGAGCAGGTGCCGCACGTGGTGGCCGTGCACGACCTGCACGCCAGCACCGTCTCTACCGGCATGCCCGTCGTCATGGCCCATGTGGTAGTGGAGCGCGGGCTGACCATGGATGATGCCGCCGACATCCTCTCCCAATTGCAGAACTGCCTGCGTGAGCACTTCCCCGTATCCGTGCCGCACACCACCTTCCAGCTTGAACCTGAAGGATACGATTCGGACAGCCGCAAGGAACTGCATTCCTGAACCGTGCTCCCGAACTTCAAGAATGCGACGACATTTTGAAATGCCCTCGCGTTCATTCTTGATGGATTCGCAAGGTGAATGCACAACGCGCGGTATGGCAAAGGGTATGGCAAAGGGCGTCGGACATGCCTCAAAATGGTATGTTCGACGCCCTTTGCCGTTTAACGTGTGAAAGCAATCAGATCTTGCGCAGCACGGTGACGACCTTGCCATGATCTCGGCATGCGTGCCGTCGATGGGGAGTAGGCCGGATTGTGCGGAATCAGCCAGACATGGCCGTGATCCTTGCGGAACGTCTTGACCGTGGCCTCGTCATCCAGCAATGCGGCGACGATATCGCCATTCTCCGCGCTGTTCTGCTCGCGGACCACCACGAAATCACCATCGCAAATGGCGGCGTCGATCATGGAATCACCGTGCACTTCAAGCATGAACAGATTGCCGGTGCCGGTAAGCCGTTCGGGAAGCCTCATCACATCATCGACATGCTGCTCGGCCGTGATCGGCACGCCGGCGGCGATGCGCCCGACCAGTGGAACGTCATGCGAGGCCATGATGGAGCCGCATGCATCGTCCTGACTGGGGAACGGGATGACCTGGGCGACTTTTCCATTCGGCTCCTCGTCATTGAGGTTCACCACTTCGATGGCCCTCCCCTTGTTCGCGTTCATGCGGATGAAGCCTTTTTCGTCAAGAACCTGAAGCTGGTGTTTGACGGATGACGGGCTTTTAAGCCCTGCGGCCTCACCAATCTCACGGAACGAAGGAGCGAATCCCTGCTTGGCCAAATGCGTTTTGATGGCGTCAAGCACCTTGCGCTGGCGGTCGGTCAACGTGCTTTCATCCGGACGTTCGTCGCTCTTCTTGGGCGTGAAGGGGATGGTGCTCACGATGGGCTCCTTTCGTAGTTCCTTAGAAGCATAACGCGAAACGCCGATAAAATCAAACATCTGTTCGAGGTGTGTTTGCGTTTATCGAACATATGTGCCATACTTGGAACAAGCGTTCGATAGAACAGCTGTTCGAAAAGGAGTGGCGTGGTGAACGGTGCGGCGAATATCGGAAATGTGGCAAATCGAATCGCCATGGCGATCATGGCGGCCGGTCTTGCCTGGTGTCTTTTTGGATTCATCGCGCCCGGAAGTGCGCAGTCCGCGCCGGATTCCACCGCTGTCGTCGTGTATACGGTGCAACCCGGCGACACCTTGTGGAGGTATGCGGCGAGCATCACTCCGGAGGGTGGCAATGTCGGAGATACGGTGGATGAACTGATGCGGCTGAACACCTTGATACGGTGTCTTTGCATGCGGGGCAGCGCCTCATTGTTCCCCATGAGGCGTAGGGGCCGCCAAGCGTGGCTTATTTCAAGGGCTCAGTCTATTCTGGACAACATGCATTGCCCGTTTTGCCAGAATCCAGACACCAAGGTGGTCGATACCCGTATTAGCGACGATGGTCACTCCATCCGTCGCAGGCGCGAATGCCCGAAATGCTCCAAGCGATTCACCACATTGGAGACGACCATGCTATTGGTCGTGAAGCGTTCCGGAAACGTCGAGCAATTCGACCGCAATAAGGTGATTTCCGGCGTGCGCAAGGCATGCCAGGGCCGTCCCATCAACGAGGACGATTTGAAGATGCTGGGGCAGAAGGTCGAGGAGGATCTTCGTTCACGAGGATTGGCCCAAGTCAAATCTGATGAGGTCGGCAAGGCGATTCTCAAGCCGCTGCGTGACTTGGACATGGTGGCGTACATGCGCTTCGCCAGCGTCTACCAGAATTTCGAGAATCTGGAGGACTTCCAAAGGGCCATCGACGAGCTGAAGGGCGCAAGTTCCGAATGATGGCGTGAGACGGGTGTCGCATCCGTAAGCAAATACAGCATATATAATGCGCGGTCAATCCTGATCGTTGGAATGTCCCGGCCACCGCCGATTATCGTAACGTTTCGTATTGCGTGCTCAGCTGATCACGCGCATGCGGATCGTACCCTCGATGGAGGCGAGCTGGTCGAGAGCCCTCTGGTCCGGGCGCTGCGCCACATCGGTGACCACATAGCCGATCTCGCCTTCTGTGCCCAAGCCTGGGCGGCGATGTTGATGCCGTCCTCGCCCAGCACACGGTTGACGCGTGCCAGCACACCCGGAAGATTCGCATGCAGGTGGGCGATGCGGAAATTCGACTTGATGTCGGACAGGGTGATCTGCGGCAGATTCACCGACAACATGGTGGAACCCTTGAACCAATAATCCTCAAGACGCTGGGAGACGAACTGTCCGATGGACTTCTGCGCCTCAAGCGTGGAGCCGCCGATATGCGGGGTGAGGATCATGTTGTCCTCGTCCGCAAGGTCGGTCAGGAACTCGTCGCCGGTCTTCTTCGGTTCGATTGGGAACACGTCCACCGCCGCGCCGGACAGATGGCCGGAATCCAGATGCTTCTTCAACGCATCCAAATCCGCCACGAAACCACGGGACAGGTTGATGAAGATGGCATCCTGCTTCATATGCTCGAACTGGTCTTCGCCGAAGAATCCCGTGTTCGACTTGCGTCCATCCACATGAAGCGTGACCACATCGGACTGTTCCAGCAATTCGTTGAGCGTGTCGCAACGGTGGGCGTTGCCCATGGCGAGCTTCTCTTCAATGTCATAGAACAGCACGCGCATGCCAAGCGCCTCGGCGACGACGGAAAGCTGGGAGCCGATGTTGCCGTAGCCGATGATGCCGAGCGTCTTGCCTCGGACCTCATGGGAGCCGGAGGCGGACTTATCCCACATGCCGTGCTTCATATGATGGGTGTGCGCGGGAATGCGGCGCATCAGGCAGATGATGTCGCCGATCACCAGCTCCACCACGGAACGGGTATTCGAATACGGCGCGTTGAAGACGGCGATGCCGTTCTTGCCCGCGTATTCGAGATCCACCTGGTTGGTGCCAATGCAGAAGCAGCCGACCGCGGTGAGCGTCGGACGCGCGTCGATGACCTTGCGGGTCACACTGGTCTTGGAACGGATGCCGAGCAGGTCGACGCCTTCCAACGCATCAATCAACTCGTCCTCGCTCAAGGCTCCCTTGAGGCATTCGACCTCGAAGCCATGGTCGCGCAGCGACTGCGCCGCGTCGGGATGGATGTTTTCAAGTAACAATGCTTTAGGCATGGTTCCTACCTTATAGCTTGAGCAGCTTTTCGTCGTCTTTTGTCCGCAGTATAAGCAGACGCTGCGTGGGCCTCGTCATGGCGACATACAAATCGGAGGCCGCTACGATGCGCGACGGCGCGTTCTCCTCGATTCGTCCGGGCTGGACCACCATCACGGCATCATACTCCAGACCCTTCACGGTCTGTGTGGAACATACGGTGACCTGCTCGTCCCAGGAACTCTGGGCATCGAGCCTGTCGAATTCCTTCGGGTCGAGCTCATCCTGAAGTTGTGCGTATACGCGTGCGCGCAACGGCTTGAGCATATCGTCCGGCGCGATGATCGCCACACGACCGGTACCGTCGGAGGAAACGTAGGCGCGCACCAACTCGACGGTCTGCTGCGCGACGGCGTCGCCGATCAGGCTATCGTCACGCAAGGTGAGACGCTTGACTGAATCCGGGACGCCACGCACGGCGTTCACCGTGGAGATGTACAGGCCTTCGGACGAGGCGAAATCGCTGGCGAGCTGCGACACCTCCTTCGGATTGCGGTAGTTGATCGTCAACTCGTTGAGCTGCCAGTTGCGTTCGCCGAACAGCGGGTCCATCATGCGACGCCAGGACCGGGTGCCGCCCAACGCGGAGGTCTGCGCCACGTCGCCCACAATCGTGAACGAGCGCGACGGACAACGGCGGATCAGCATGCGCCAATCCATCGCGGTCAGCTCCTGCGCCTCATCCACCACGATATGGCCATACGTCCACTCGCGGTCGGCCGCGGCGCGCTGCGCGGTCAATTCGGCGTCCATACCATTGATATTGTCCACCAGCATCTGCGAAGTGACGATGCCGGAACCGATACCGGCCTGCGCCAGCGTGTCCTTGGCGAACTGCTCTTCCTCGGCGCGCTTGGCATCCAACGCCTTCTGCCTGGCTACGGCCTTCGGATCCGGTCCAAGCAATTCCATGGCCTCATCCAGCAGAGGTACGTCGCTGACGGTGAAGGGCGAGCCCTTCGGACGCGTCAGCGTCTCGATGTCACGCTCTTCGAGCCAGGGGGCGAAACGGCGCAATTGCTGCGGTTTCGCGAACAGCTGGTCGACCAGCCATTCGCCGGTCATCGGCAGCCATGCGAGGTTCAGCGTCTTGCGCAAATCGTCGTTCATACGCAACTGCTGCATCACATCGTTAAGCTCGGCCTGCTCCGGCTCGTAGTCAAGCCGTTCGACGTACCGGTTGCGCATGGCCGACAGCATGTCGCGCACGAAGGTCTCGCGCGCCTTGTTATGCGGCTGCCGCGTGCGCTTGGCATCGGCGATGGCCTGCTCGATATCCGCACGCACCATCGGCACGTTGAAACCGTTGATGCGGATGACCGGCAGATGCGAAGGCATGCGTTCACGAGCCGCCACGGCATTGGCGATCGCCTTGGCCATACGGCGTTCACCCTTGAGCTTGGCCGCATACGGGTCGTCATGCGCGGTGGCGATGATGCCGGGAATCAGATCCGCGATGGTACGGCTGACCACACCCGTCTCACCCAGCGAGGGGAGCACCTGGTCGATGTAATGCAGGAACGTCGAGCTGGGGCCGACCACCAGCACTCCGGAACGCTGCAACGCGCGACGATGCGTATACAACAGGTAGGCCGCGCGATGCAACGCGACCGCGGTCTTGCCGGTTCCCGGACCGCCCTGCACCACCACCGCCTGGTTGAGGTCCGCACGGATGATACGGTCCTGCTCGCCCTGGATGGTGGCCACGATATCGGTCATCTTGCCGGTGCGTTTGGCGTTAAGCGACGCAAGCAGAGCACCCTCGCCGGTCAATGTGCCATTGGAGGACGCCTCGCCGACCTGATCGGAATGCACGTCGAGCACCTCATCCTCGACGCCGACCACTTCCCTGAAACTCAACGTGATATGCCGGCGCATGACGATGTCGCCATGATTCGAAGGCGTCGCCTCATAGAACGGGCGTGCCGCGTCGGCACGCCAGTCGGTGAGAATCGGCTCATGATCCTCATCGGACAGGCCGATACGCCCAATGTAGCGATGCGCGCCATGCACGTCGTCGAGCCTGCCGAAAACCAGACGATCCTCCACCGCACGAAGCTGGGTGAGACGGTCCTCGTACATGGTGGCGAAGGAATCGCGTTCGGTGCGTTGCGTGGGCGAACCGTGCGATCCTGCGGCCCGGACCGTGTCGAGACGCGACCGAGCCTGCGCCTCAACGCGTCCAGACGATCATATGCGCGGCTGACGGCCTGTTGCTCCTCACGCAACTGGGCGGAATAACTCGACATTGCTGTCCCTTCATCAAAAACTTAAGGCACTCTAATGTACCCCAAGGCTTCTACGTGCGGCGATCGGCCGCGGCGAATCGTGACGGGCTGACAATGCCGGAACTGTACGGTGCGGACGCGCAATCTCAAATATGGGGAGAAATCGACAATATTTTGAGGCATTTTTGCTTTTTTCGTGGGGAAAAATGGTGAGCAATGGGGTAGAGTGGGGAAAGTGTCTCGGATTGGTGGGCCGAGTGTGGGCAAAAAGGAGGTGCGGTAATGGTCCATGACATTGGAACAGAATCCGTCTCCGACGATGACCCGGCTCAATCCGGCGGCATGATGGCGGACTTGCCGCCATTGCTGCTGGGCACCTACACTCCGAAAATCGACGCCAAAGGACGTATGGCATTGCCTGCGAAGTTCCGCAGCCAACTGGGCTCCGGCATGGTGATGGCAAGAGGCCAGGAACGATGCGTCTACCTGCTGCCGCAATCGGAATTCAGACGGATCGCGGTGCAGATCCAACGCACGTCCATGGGAAACAAGGCGGCACGCGACTACCTGCGTGTGTTCCTTTCCGGCGCGGTCGACCAGGAGCCAGACAAGCAAGGACGTGTGCTTGTGCCGCAGATGCTCCGCGATTACGCGAATCTGGGCAGCGACATTGTGGTGATCGGCGTGGGAACCCGGGCCGAGATTTGGAACAGACAGGCATGGAGGATTACTTGGCCGACAAGGAACAAGGATATTCCGACATTGCCGATGACGTATTGCCGGCGATGGAGTTCTAATGACAGACGTGACGACGATTCATCAGCCGGTGCTGCTCCGCGATTGCGTGGACCTGGTGGCACCGGCATTGGCGAAGCCCGGCTCGATCGCGGTGGATTGCACACTCGGCCTCGCCGGGCATTCCACAGCGTTCCTCAAAGCAAGCCCCAACGCCCGCCTGATCGGCATCGACCGGGACACCGAGGCGCTCGCGCTCGCCACGAAACGCATGGAAATGGAAGGCCTTGCCGACCGTTTCACGCCCGTGCACGCGGCATTCGACGACTTCTCCCAAGTGCTTTCCGACCAAGGCGTCGACAAGGTCAACGCGGTGTTCATGGACCTCGGATTGTCCAGCCTGCAGATCGATGAGACGGAACGTGGCTTCTCCTATTCCCATGACGCGCCGCTCGACATGCGTATGGACGTGACGCAGCCCCTGACCGCAGAGCAGGTGCTCGCCGAATATTCGTTCGCCGATTTGGTGCGTATCTTCCGCACATACGGCGAGGAGCGGTTCTCCAAGCAGATCGCACGGGAAATCGTACGCCGGCGTGAAACCGAGCCGCTGACCACGTCGGGCCAGCTCAATCGTTTGGTGGACGAGGTCGTGCCGCAGGCCCACCGTCCCGCCGGCAACCCCGCGAAACGCGTCTTCCAGGCGCTGCGCATCGAAGTCAACGGCGAACTGGACAAGCTTGCCGGCACGCTGCCGCAAATCGCCAACCACCTTGCAGTGGGAGGACGTCTGGTGGTGGAGTCGTACCACTCGTTGGAAGACAAAACCGTCAAAGCCTTCATGAACCAAGGGCTTAAGGTCGACGCTCCGGCGGATATGCCCGTGGTGCCGCCCGACATGATGCCGTTCTTCAAGGAACTGACCCGCGGCGCCATCAAGGCGGACGCGGAGGAAATCGCCAACAATCCACGATCGGCGTCCGTCAGATTGCGCGCGGTGGAATTGACCAGACCGATTCCCGCACGATGGCGCAAACGGTTCGACCAAGGCGCGGATTACGCAAGCATGACCAGACAAGGAAGAAGGGACTGAAGTGGCGGCACCAAGAACGATCGCTTCGAATGCGGCTCCGGCCGGCCGCAAAAGCCAGACCGAGACCATCGGCACCACGCGTCCCGAACTGCACGTCATCAAAGGGACCAGAGTCGAAGGCAACGGCATCCGTCACGGCTTCGAACAACTCATCACATGGACGCGGACCCGTAGCACGCCGCTGCTGCACCTGGTCATCGCCGCGGTGTTCCTTGGTGTATGCCTGCTGGGCTCACTGATGCTGCGTACCCAAATGGTGCAGAATTCCTTCGAGGCGAGCCAAATCGAAACGCATATCACCCAGCTGACCCAGGACGTCGAGGACGATCAGGCCAAGCTCGACGAACTTGACGCCTCATTGCCGAGCAAGGCCGAAGAGATGGGCATGGTCCCGCAGAAAGGCGCATTGACCATCGATCTGAACGGCTATCAGGCAAACGCAAGTGGAGACAAGACCCGGTGAACCCTATCCGCAGGATCTACACGTTCTTCCACAAGAACCTGTTGACGAAAACCATGGCCATCGGCGTCGTTCTGGCGCTGATGGGCACCACCTGCCTTATCCAACTTGCCAATATTCAACTGGTCAACGGCAAAGGATGGCGCAGGCCGCGGCGCAAAGCCGCACCACCACCGTGACGTTGAAGGCTCGACGCGGCAAGATCATGGATACCAATGGCGCGATTCTCGCGCAAAGTGTCGAACGCTACACCATCATCGGCAACCCCGAACAGGCGCAGGCGTTCATACCGACCACCTGCACCAAACAGACCGGCAGCAACTGCCACCAGATCAACGGCAAGCCGGTCGGCGTGACGGGAGCCGCAGCGTGGCTCGTCTGCTGGCCCCCGTATTGGGCATGGACGCCACGGAACTGGGCGCCAAACTGTCGATCAGCGGGCAATACGTGGTATTGAAGAAGGACGTGACGCCTGCGGTCAAGCGTAAAATCTCCAAGCTGAACCTCGGCGGCATCGTCTACGCGGAACTAAGCAACGAACGTCTGTACTCCAACGGCACTTTGATGGGTTCGCTATTGGGTGGTGTCGACGCCGACGGCAAGGGCGTGGCCGGCATCGAGCAGATGGAAAACAAGACATTGACGGGCCGTGACGGCTACCAGGTGTACCAACAGGGCAACAGCGGCGTCGAAATCCCCGGAACCATGACCGAATCCAAAGACGCGGTCAACGGATCCGACGTCACCCTCACCATCGATCGGGATGTGCAGTGGTACACCGAGAAAGTGCTGAGCGACAGCGAAAACAAATACCATTCCGCTTGGGGCATCGCCATGGTCCAGGACGTGCAGTCGGGCGACATCCTCGCTTTGGCGGACAGCGATACGACCGAGGCCGGAAGCGACCAGGCGAAGATGGGCGCCTCCCGGGCGGTGAGCGAGACCTTCGAACCTGGCTCCATCGGCAAGGTGCTGGCCATGTCGGGCATGCTGCAACTGGGATTGCACAAGGTCGATGACAAATTCACGGTACCGAACACGGTGACCGTGGAAGGACAGACCTATAAGGACGCGGTGGACCATGCAACGAACATTGGACGCTCGCCGGCATCCTCGAACAGTCGTCGAACGTTGGCATGGTCATTGCCGGAGACAAGATGACCAACGAGCAGCGGTACAACTTCATCAGCAAATTCGGTATCGGACAGGCCACAGGACTGAACCTGCCAGGCGAATCCGAAGGCGTGCTGCACCCCTCGGATAGCTGGGACAGGCGAACCCGCAACACCGTGCTGTTCGGTCAAGGGTACACGGTGAACGTCATGCAGCTGACCAACGCGGTTTCGGTGATAGCCAACAAGGGCGTCAAAAAGCCGCAACGCATCATCAAGTCCATCACCGACACCGCGGGGCATGTCGAAGAGCAGCAGTCCAAGGGCGAGGCGACACGCGTCATCGACGAATCCGTGGCGAGCCAGATGCTCAACGCCATGGAATCGTCCGCTGAACACTACAACACTTTCGTGAAGGTCGACGGCTATCGTATGGCGGCGAAATCAGGCACAGCAGAAGTCGCCGGAGCGAACGGCCAACTGACCTCGATCATCAGCGATTACTCGACGATCATTCCCGCGGATAATCCACGCTTCGTCATCACCGTGGTGCTCAAAGACCCCCAAGGCAGCTTCGGCGGTTTGACGGCGGGTCCTGTCACCGCGGAGATTGGTGAATTCCTTATGCAGAAGTATGAAGTGCCGGCGTCTTCACCTCGCACGGATGCTATTCCGGTGAATTGGTGAGCGAATACGTATTCAGACACGGAGGGGCGGAAAGGTGAGCGCGGTCAGCGAATCCATGAACAGACGAATGACTTTAGGGCTGCTTGCCAGCCGATACGGTTTCGATCTTGATCCGACGTCGGCGGCTGAAGTGACGATCACTTCCATCGCGGATGATGTCGAATCGGTGCGTCCCGGCGCACTGTTCGTCCCGTCCGCCGATGTGGACGTGCACCAGTTGTCGCAGGCTCAGGAGCAGGGAGCATATGGCGCGATTGTGCCCCATGCGCTGCGCGGTCAAACCGACGACATCCAGATTCCGCTCATCTACGCCGAACCCACCATGGGACAGCTCGGCAAACTGGTGAGCGACATGGCCGGCAATCCGTCCGACGCATTGGCCGTATTCGCCATCACGGGGAAGAACAGGGAGATCGTGGAATCCGAAGTGAGGAACCTCGCGGATTTCCTGCACATGCTGGGCAACCCCGTCGGCGTGATCAGCTCGTCCGATTCACAGTCATTGGAACGCTTCCTCAATCTGGAATATCCTCTGTCGGCCATCGATGTGCAACGTACCATGGCGGTGTGCGCCGAAGACGGCGCAGCCGCTGTGATCCTCGCGTTGGATGAAGAGACCCTGCGTGAGGACGCGTTGCAATCGGTCAGCGTCGATGTGCTTGCCTGCGATGACAATGGTTTGAGCGATGCCGAGGTTGCGAAACTCGTCGCAAAATTCGGATGCGCGGTCGGCAAACAGACCCGCATCGCGGGACGAACCCAGGAATCCGACCTGCTTGCGGCGCAGGCCGCGACGGCATACGGCCAGACGGACAGCCGTTCGCTGTCCCTGTCCATCGCATGGTGCTGGCCGCCGGCGTGAGGAAAGCAACATCAAAAGCGCGTTACGCGTCTCGCGTGACCTGAACTAAACGTGGAACGAAACATTCTCCACATCAAACACAAACCCAACCATTAGAGGAGTAACGACAGTGAGCAGCCCGACCATGATGCCGATGAGCCTGACGGAGATCGCGCAGGCGGTTGATGGACGGTTGATGCCGACGACCGTGCCGACCGACGAACCGGTGGCCATCAGCGCCTTCACGGATTCGCGCCAGATCGTGCCGGGATCCGTTTTCGTGGCGATTGCCGGCGAACGCGTCGACGGTCATGATTTCGTGCCGAAGGTCGGCGCGCAGGGGGCTGTGGCCGCACTGGTCGACCACGAAATCGCGGGCGCGCAGGTGCCGCAGATCGTCGTAGAAAACACCGTCAAGGCGTTGGGAGCGCTCGCCAAGCATAATATCGAGCGTCGGCGCGCGCTGGAATCGCCGTTCACCGTCATCGGCATCACCGGTTCCGTCGGCAAAACCACCACCAAGGATCTGCTCAAATCGCTGCTGTCCAAAATGGGCGACACCGTCGCTCCGGTCGGATCGTTCAACAATGAGATCGGCCTGCCGCTGACGTCGCTCAAGGTGAACGCCGGCACGCGTTTCCTGGTGGCGGAAATGGGCGCCAATCACGTGGCGAAATCGCCAACCTCACCTCCCTGGTTCCGCCGGACATCGCCGTGGTGCTCAAGGTGGGCGTGGCGCATCTGGGAGAATTCGGCTCTGCGGAACGCATCGCCCAAGCCAAATCGGAAATCGTACGCGGACTGGTGCCGGGCGGCCTGACCATCCTCAACGCCAACGACGAACATGTGGCCGCGATGAGCGCCATCGCTCCGGCCGATGTGCTGTGGTTCGGCCTGCCGCAGAAAGAAGACGCGCAACTGGACACGACCGCGCTCGACGTGCGCTGCGACGATCTCGACCATCCGTCATTCGTACTGGAAGACAAGACAGGCCGGCACGCCAACGTCACGCTCGGCATCTGCGGACAGCACAACGTCATGAACGCGCTTGCCGCAGCCACGGTGGCGATGACGTTGGGCATGCCGATTGAGACGTGGCTCCGGCCTATCCGACGTGACGAGCATCAGCCCGCATCGCATGGCGGTGTCCACCGTCACCAAGCCCGAAACGTCGTTCACACTGATCGACGATTCGTTCAACGCCAACCCCGATTCCATGAAGGCCGGACTCGATGGCCTGTCGCGCTGGCATGCCGGCGCCGAGCAGCAGCCGTTCAGAATAGCGGTTCTCGGAGCCATGCTGGAGCTCGGACCGGATGAGCATCGCTGCATGAGGACGTCGGCAGATACGCCGTCGAGGGCGGTGCGGACGCGCTTGTGACGGTCGGCAGCACTTCCGACGAGGCGTTGGACGCGCTTGCCGAGGCCATGGCGCAGGGCGGCAAGGCGGTTGCCGCCGACCCGACGATGGTGCAATGGGCGCATGATGCCGAACAGGCCGACCGAATGGTCACCCGGCTTGCGACCGACCATGAGGGTACAGTGGTGTTGCTGAAAGGATCCCACGCGTCCGGATTGAGCGCTCTGGCGGAGCGTTGGACGCAAAACTGACGGAATCGGCGTCGTGCCGATCATAGCTGACTGAAACGGAGAAGATCAGGTGATTTCACTCATCATCGGCATTATGGTGTCGCTCGTCGTGACGATTGTGGGCACTCCGCTGCTGATTAAGTTGGTGCACAAGCTCAATTACGGACAGTACATCCGTCAGGATGGCCCGAAGTCGCATCTCGTCAAGCGCGGCACGCCGACGCTTGGCGGCGTGGTCATCAACCTCGCGGTGGTGCTCGGCTGGTGCTCCTCGGCACTGTATCGGTTCCTCACCAGGGGAGAGGTGCCGTCGTGGTCCGCGGTGTTGGTGCTGTTCGCCATGCTGTCGATGGGATTCTTGGGATTCATCGACGATTTCGCGAAGGTCCGCAAGAAGCAGAGCGAGGGACTGACCGTCAAGGGCAAGTTCATCGGACAGTTCATCCTCGCCACCATATACGCGGTGCTGGCGCTGATTCTGCCGACCAAATCCGGCTTCCCCAGCGCCCAGGCCGGCATGAGCTTCATCGAAAAGCCGTTCTTCAGCTTTGAATTCGCCGGTCGTGTCGTGGCCATCGTGCTGTTCGTGATCTGGGTGAATTTCCTGATGACCGCATGGACCAACGCCATCAATCTGACCGACGGTCTTGACGGCTTGGCCGCCGGCTCCTCGATGATCGCCTTCATCGGCTATGCGATCATCGCGTTCTGGGAGTTCTACCACCTCAAGGTTCGGACCATCCAGGCTTCACCTATGCGGTGTCCGATCCTCTTGACCTGACCATCATCGCGGCGTGCGCGGCCGTAGCCTGCTTCGGCTTCCTGTGGTACAACTCCAATCCGGCCTCCATCTTCATGGGAGACACCGGCTCCTTGGCGCTTGGCGGTCTGTTCGCAGCCATGTCCATCGCCACGCACACCGAATTCCTGGCGATCATCCTTGGCGGTCTGTTCGTCATCGAGACCATGAGCGACATCATCCAGGTCGGCTACTTCAAGATGACCCACAAGCGCGTTTTCAAGATGGCTCCGATCCATCATCATTTCGAATTGAAGGGCTGGCCGGAAGTGAAGGTCGTGGTCCGGTTCTGGATGATCGAGATGCTGTTCGTGCTGATCGCTTGGTGCTGTTCTACGGCGATTGGGTGGCCCGTTCCGGCCTATGACACGATTGCGGGCGCGGCTTTACGCCCGCAATATGAGTGTGCTATCACGGCAAATGACGTTTCCGATTGAAGGGTGATGGATATGAATATGGATGGCAAGACCGTAATCGTGGCTGGTCTCGGTGTCTCCGGGCAAAGCATGATGGAAGTGCTGGGCTCCCGTGCCGGCAGAGTGCTGGGCGTGGATGAGAAGAAGCCGGACGCCGACCTGCATTCCTTCGACAAATCGATTGGGACAATACCGACATGGTGATGACCTCGCCGGTCTTCAACCGCGCACGCCATTCATCCTTGAGGCGCAGAAACGCAACATACCGGTCATGAGCGAAGTCGAACTGGCCTGGCAGCTGCGCGTGAACAGCAACACCACCGGCAAGCCGGCGCAGTGGATCGGCATCACCGGCACCAACGGCAAGACCTCGACCACGGAAATGACCTCCGAAATGCTGACCGCATGCGGCCTGGCCGCTCCCGCCGTCGGCAACATCGGCAAAGCCGTGTCGCACGCCGCCGTCGACCCCGCGAACGACGTGCTCTGCGTCGAACTGAGCTCGTTCCAGCTGCATTTCACCTATTCTCTGGAACTTGACTGCGCGGCGATCACCAACATCGCCGACGACCATCTCGATTGGCATGGCGGCATCGAGAACTATGCCGCGACAAGGCGAAGGTGTTCCACAACGTCAAGAAGGCGCTGGTCTACAACGCCGACGACGAACGCGTCACCAAATTGGCGTTCGCGGCCCAGACCGCGCCGGAATGCCGCAGGATCGGCTTCACGTTGGCCGAGCCGAAGGACGGGCAGATCGGTGTGAAAGATGGCTGGATCGTCGACATGTCCGGCATTGCCGGCGGAGAAGCGGGAAAGCCGTTCCAAGTGGCGAAGGTCACCGATTTCACGCATCTGACCGAGCCGGATGGCACGGTCTACCCGCATCTGCTTGCCGACGCCCTGACCGCGTTGGCGCTGGTGTTGGGTCTCGGAGCAGACAAAGACAAGGCGTTGGCCGCGCTCAAGCAGTTCACGCCGGGCGGCCACCGCATCCAGACCGTCGCCGTCGCCAAAACGTCCGACGGTGGCACCATCCGTTTCGTGGATGACTCCAAAGCCACCAATGCGCATGCGGCCAAGGCGTCGCTTAACAGCTTCGCGGACAAGTCCGTGGTGTGGATCGCCGGCGGACTTGCCAAAGGAGGCCGTTTCGAACAGCTCGTCGCCGACCAGGCGCACACCATCAAGGCGGCCATCATCATCGGCAAGGACCAGCAGCCAATGCTGGACGCGTTCAAGGCAAGCGCTCCCGACATTCCCATGTCCATCATCGATCCCACGGACAACGACACCGTCATGGCCCGCGCCATCGATGCTGCCGGCACCTACGCGCAATCCGGCGATGTGGTGCTCATGGCTCCGGCCTGCGCGTCCATGGACCAGTTCAAGTCGTACGCCGATCGCGGAAACCAGTTCGCGCAGCAGGCTCAGCGTTGGGTGAATGAGCATGGGGAAGCCTGAGGCCAGCCGTAGCATCACGTCTTCCGCAAGCCGCCCGAACATGACGGACGGCGCCGCGGCACAGACACGAGAACCGTTGAAGAACGGCGGAACGCGTAATCTCGCCAACCCGTTATGGTGCTTCCACGGATTCCGCCTATGCGTGATCATCCTCACGATCTTCGGCGTGATCATGGTGTTCTCCAGCTCTTCGGTGAACATGATCGCCAACGGGCAGTCGCCATGGGCGCAGGCGCTGAAACAGGGCATGTACTGCGTGTTCGGCCTGGTCATAGCATTCATCACGATGATGCTGCCGGCCAGCTTCTACCGAAAGATCAGCTTCTGGTTCCTGCTTGGCGCCATGGTCATGCAGGCTGCCACACTGACACCATTGGGCGTCGAAGTCAACGGCAACAAAGGATGGATCGGCATTCCGGGCGTGTTCACCATGCAGCCCGCGGAAATCGTCAAGCTGGCGTTATGCATCTGGATGCCGAACGAGCTGATCAACGCGCGCAAGCAGGTGAGGAAGGTCGGCGCGCCCCGCGCGTACTCCAAGCTTATTCTCGGCTATCTGTGCGCGTTCTGCCTGGTCATGTCCGGCAAGGATCTTGGTACGGGCTTGATTATTCTCGCAATTGGCGGCATTGCATTGCTGCTTGGCGGATTCCCCGGCAAATGGCTTGCCGGAGCCGCGCTGCTTGGCATATGCGGTATCGTCGGATTCATTCTGACCAGCCCCAACCGACTCGGCCGCATCATGGCGGCCTACCGGACCTGCTCTCCGTCCGACCTGCAGGGCGTGTGCTATCAGGCGGTCCACGGCAAATACGCGATCGCATCCGGCGGCTTGTTGGGCGTCGGCATCGGCAATTCCGGCGAGAAATGGGGCTATCTTCCCGAAGCGCACAACGATTTTATCTTCGCCATCATCGGCGAGGAAACCGGATTCGTCGGAGCAGCCATGGTGATTCTGCTGTTCATCGTCATGACGTGGTGCATGCTGATGGTGGCCGTGCAGGTCCGCGACCGGTACATCACCATGGCGTTGGTGTGCATCGCGGTATGGATCGTCGGCCAGGCGTTTGTCAACATCGGCGTCGTCGTCAGCCTGCTGCCGGTCATGGGCGTGCCGATGCCGTTCGTATCAGCAGGCGGATCGTCTCTTATCATGTGTCTGGGGGCCGCCGGCGTGGCCATCAGCCTGATGAAGGAGCAGCCGCAGGTCAAAGCCGAGAACCGCATACTGTAATCGGTTCCCGTCATGCGAGTTGCGAAGCAAGCAAAAGAAAAGTAGACGAAATGTAAGTATCTGCATCGGCGGCGGTATGCCGCGTGGCCTGCCGCCGCATGGTGGGCTAAGCTCGTGGATTATGAGCAATCAGAAGCATATCGTTCTTGCCGGTGGCGGCACGGCAGGCCACGTCAATCCTCTGCTCGCCGTGGCGCATGTGATTCGCGAGCTTGAACCGGAAGCGGATATCGCGGTGGTGGGCACCGCCGTCGGTCTGGAGCGTGATTTGGTTCCGCAGGCCGGTTTCGAACTGGAAACCATCGAAAAAGTGCCGTTCCCGCGCAGGCCCAACAAGGCTGCGTTGCAGTTTCCAGCCAAATGGAAGGCCGAGAAGGCCAAAGTACGTGACATCCTCACCCGGCATCAGGCCCAAGTGGTCGTCGGTTTCGGCGGATACACGTCCGCACCCGTATACGCGGCCGCGCACAGCATGGGAATTCCGATTGCGATTCACGAACAGAACGCACGTGCGGGCATGGCCAACAAGCTGGGCGCGCGTTGGGCGTCCATGATCGGTGCCGCATACGCCCAGCCAGGACTGAAACCACGCAGGGGCGTCGAAGTCGAACGCGTGGGCCTGCCGCTTCGTCCGGCAATCGCACGATTGGCGTCCGATCTGGAACATGACCGTACCGCCACTCGTAAAGCCGCCGCGGCGCAGCTTGGTGTCGATCCGGACCGTCCGCTCGTGGTCATCACCGGCGGATCCTTGGGCGCGGTGAACGTGAACAGGGCTGTGGCCGCTTCCGCCAAGGATCTGCTTGCGCACGCCCAGGTGATTCATCTGACCGGTAAGGGCAAAGACGACGAAGTGCGTTCCTTGGTGTCGGTAAGCGCCGGAGAGGACGTGCTCGGCGAGCTTGGCCCCGACCACGTTTCGGATGGCGACTACCGTGTGGCTCCCTATCTGGAACGCATCGATCTGGCGTTCGCCTGCGCCGATCTGATCATCTGCCGTTCCGGAGCCGGCACGGTCAGCGAGCTGACGGCTTTGGGACTGCCGGCGATTTACGTGCCTCTGCCAATCGGCAATGGCGAGCAGCGTTTCAACGCGCAGCCCGTGGTCGACGCGGAAGGGGGCTTGATGGTGGCGGATGGCGATTTCACCCCGGATTGGGTCCGTGGCCATGTGCCGGAACTGCTTGCCGATCCGGACAAGCTGTCCCGATACGGTGCCAACGCGTGGAAATACGGCATCCGCGACGCCGCCGAAGTCATGGCGAAGCGCGTGCTCGCGCTAATCGATCAGCCAGCTGATTAACCGGCCGAACAATCATGCCGCACCCCGTGGGAGACCATGGGTGCGGCCATAATGAAATGAGCTTGAAAACAATTTACGAGGAGCAATCGTGTCTGACAACCAGCGTGAAGCCGGTACCATAATTCTTGACCCAACCCATGCGTCGTTCGCGCCTGAAGAGACGGTGCATGACCTAGGTGCCACGCATTTCATCGGCATTGGTGGCGCAGGCATGAGCGTGCTCGCTGAAATGCTGCATGAGCAGGGTGTCGAGGTCGATGGTTCGGACCGTGAGCCAAGCGCCAAAACCGACCGTCTGCAAAGCCTCGGCATCACCGTCGAATTCGGCCAGCAGGCGAAGAACGTCGAAGGCAAGAACACCGTCGTGTTCTCCAGCGCCATCAAGCCGGACAATCCGGAAATCGTCGCCGCGCATGAGGCAGGGGAGCGCATCGTGCACCGCAGCGACATCCTCGCCCTGCTGATGAACGCGAAACGTGCGGTGACCGTGGCCGGCGCCCACGGCAAGACCACGACCAGCTCCATGCTGGCGCACATTCTCGTGAACGCCGGAGAAGGCGAACTCGCCGATCCGAGCTACGCCATCGGCGGTTCCATCCAAGGCAAAGACGGTGCCATTTTGGACGGCGGCCATGCCGGCAAGGGCAACGTGCTGGTGGCCGAGGCCGACGAATCGGACGGCAGCTTCGCCAAATACCATCCGCAAATCGCCATCATCACCAATTCCGAAGCCGACCACCTTGACCACTACGGCACGCAGGACAATTATCGGGCCGCATTCGTGGACCATGCCGGACACGCCACCAAAGCCGTAATCATGTGCGGCGACGACGAAGGCAACCTTGCCGTGCTACGTGCGCTTGACGCCACCGTGGCCGGACGCACGATCGTCTATTCAACACGGAACGCCGCCGAATTGGGCGACCTGAACGGTGCCACGCTGGTACGCATCGAATCGGAAAGCGAAACCGCCGAAAGCGGCGCCGAACATTTCACGCTGCATATTCCGGGCGGACTGATCGGCGAAGAGGAGCGCCGCATCGCCGTGACGCTTACCGTTCCCGGCATCCACAACGCACGCAACGCCTCCGCGGCGATTATCGCGGCCGCGCTGTTGGGCATGGACGTCGAACGTGCCTCCGCGGCGGTCACCTCGTTCCTCGGTGCCGCACGCCGCTTCCAGGTCCGTGGCACCGTCAGCCAAGTGACGGTCGTCGATGATTACGCGCATCATCCGACCGAAATCGCTGCGCTGCTGGATGCGGCCCGTCGCCGCTACCCGCAGTCCAAGATCCGTGTGATCTTCCAGCCGCACCTGTTCTCCCGCACGCGTTTCTTCAGCTCTGATTCGCGCAGCGCTTGCCAAGCCGATGACGTCATCGTTACCGGCATCTTCCCCGCGCGCGAGAAGCAGGAGGATTTCCCCGACGTGACTCCGGCCACCATCGTGGACGAGGCGCTCAAGCTTGAGCATGAACCGGCCAAGGACTGGATCCGTGGCGTCGAAGACATGCACACCGCGGCCCAGATGATGGTGATGCGCGCGCATCATGGCGACGTCATCTTCACCGTAGCGCCGGCGACATCACGCAGATGGACGAGGTCATCCTGCATGCTCTTGAAGCGCATCGTTGGGATTGCGAGGGCTGATGGCTCGACGGGTCATCAGTTCCGGCAAGGATGTGCAGGAGACGGACCAGTCGGGCGGACGACGTTCCGGACGGTCCATCTCATCGGAGCATGCCGAAGGACGGTCGATTGAAGGTACGCGGACCGTTCAAAAGCCGAAGGCTTCGTAGACGCGCGACGTTTGCAAAGCGAGGACCTGGTTTCCAAAACCCTGCAGGAGACCACCGGCACGATCGGCATCATGACACGTCCGAAAGTGGTTGATTTCGGCGAACGGCTCAAGGAACGCCGTCAGGCCGGCGCGCGAGCCATAGTCCTGCGCGTGCTCATCGGTCTTGTCGTAGCCGTGGTTTTGGGAGCTGTCGTCTGGCTGTTCCTCTTCTCGTCGGTGTTCCGTTTGGAGCCAGGCAACATCAGCGTGTCGGCGCCAACGAATGGGTGAGCGAATCGCAGGTGCTTGACATCGCGAGGCAGCAGTCCGGAAAATCGTTGTTCCTGGTTTCGGATGGAGCCGTGGAGAAGCAGATCAAGGCGATTCCGGGAGTCACGTCAGCCAAGTCGAAGAAACAGCTGCCGAACTCGCTTGAAGTGACGATCAAGGCGCAGAAACCCGCGGCCATGCTCAAAACCAGCGAGGACCATATGACGGCGGTCGACAGCAAGGGCCGCGTGCTCAATTCCGTCAGCGGCGTTTCCGTGGAAGGCATTCCCGTCATCGAAGTGCAGAACGTCGATGCGAGCCTGTCTAGGCGTCCTATCAAGGAAGCGTTGAAGATTCTCAGCTCACTGCCGGAATCGATGCGCAATTCCATCACCAAGGTCACCGCGGCGACCCAGGATTCCATCACCACGGAACTCAATGGGGGAGACCGCGTGATCGTATGGGGTGATTCCTCGGACCTGAAGCTCAAGAAAGCGGTGGTGGACAAGATCGTCAATGATCCGAACGTGATTGGAGACAAGCATAACGTGGACGTGTCCGCGCCGTTGAGACCGATCATCAAATAGCGTTATTGCGCAACGTCACTGCATGACGGAGCGGAAATACTTTGATCTAGCTCTTTTTGTCTTGACAGAAAAACGAAACGCGCTCTGGACCTTCTTTCCAAGGGAGGGCCAGAGCGCGTTTCCGCGTTTGGATGGATGGTATTAGCCGTATGCGTTGAACGGGCGTCAGTCCTTGACGATGGTCTTGCCTGCGGTCGCCCCTGGCGTCAAGTCCTGAATCTCCGTGATCTCCAGAACGGGAATGGTCATGGGCTTCTTCGTGCCGTTATGTTCGGCCACAGCGACCTGCTCATCGTAGATCGCATCATCGGAATGCAGAGTGACGTTGCCACGGAAACGATAACCTCGCTTCTGCTCAAGATTGGCCACTGCGATGACCAGTTCGCTGCCGTCGAGCAGATTACGGTACATTTGGCCGGCGGTACGCTCGTGATAGCCGATATGAGTGTCATCGATGACGAACGTGCTCATTTTCGGCCCCAAATCGACGTGTCCATCCTTGCCGATGGTGGCCACCCAAGCGAGATTGCTGCTGATGAAATCCTTCATTTCCTCTGTAAGCTTCGCCATGATATCGTCCCTTTCGATGGTTGGCTGGCCGGCGGCTTGCAATATTGAAAGCGCCGGACGGTTATTTCGATGATACGGAGGCGTTGCTGCGACATGCGTTGTTTCACCAAACGAGAAATGTGATTGCAAATACAAAAAGCCGTCATTGCTGACGCATGATTCGTGCCCACATTTTGCCCATGTTTTTGAGAAATATCGCGATAAAGGGTGAATTGCAGCGAATTGCAAAAGTGGTGGAAACCGTTGGAAATAAAGGAAAAGCCGCCATTTCTGGCGGCTTTCAATCCGTGGAGATGCGGGGAATCGAACCCCGGTCCGATGACCGAACCCTCAGTCTTCTACGTGCGTAGTCTGCTGGCCGTGCGGCGGTTTTTCTGCCCCCATCGATGTCGCAGACAACTGATGGCGAGCATATCTACAGTAAAAGTCCCTTGCCGGCCTGTGGCTCAGCCGGTAAGGCAAGTCTTCTAAACGACGCTCAACATCCCCCCAAAGACGAGGGGGAGTGAACGGAGCGGCTGCTCACTGGTTAATCCTGGCGCGAAGCTCAGGCAGCGAGAGCGAACTCAGTGCGGTTAGATTTAGCACTTATTCTTTTGTAGGGGGCATCCACGAGCGGACCCTACGTTCTCGGCACGCTTCCCTGCGACGAACAGGTCACCGTCGAAACCGATCATCCCCAAATATTGAATTATCAAACCTTCCGGCTTTATAGCAGAAATTTCAAGATACCACGGTTTATCCGACAAACCAAATTATGCTATCGGCGATTCATCATACCGACGAAACTTCGCAAAACCGGTAAAAAAATTCCGCATGCCGTTATTTGACGGCATGCGGAATCGGTGATGATGAAAGGAAAAAGATACGCTTACTTGGCTGCTGCGGCGAGGTAATCCGGAACGCCTTCGGTCGGGTAGGCCGGCCAGCCGCCTTCCTTGGTGCACACGTAGGCGGCGGTGTTCACGGCCGCGCGATGCGCTTCCTTGAGGGAGGCACCGGACAGGATCTTACCGGTGAAGGAGCCGGAGAAGGAATCGCCGGCTCCGACGGTGTCGGCCACCTCGACATGCGGGGTCAGCAGAGTGGAGGTCTCGCCGTCCTTGGCGATGATGGTGCTGAAGGTCGCGCCGCCGGTCAGGATGGTGTACTCCAGATCGAAGCGATCCATGAACCACTTGCAGGCCTCTTCGTCGTTGCCTCCGGAATGGAGAACATCTCACGCATCATGATGAGCTCGTCGTCGTTGATCTTGAAGATGTTGGCGTATCCCAGCAGCTCCTCGATCAGCTCCTTGGAGTAGAAGTTGGCGCGCAGGTTGATGTCGAAGAACTTCAGCGCGCCTTCCTTGGTATGCTGGAGCAGTTTGATGATGGTGTCATGCGATTCCTGGGAACGCAGACCCAGCGTGCCGAAGCAGATGGCGTCGGCCTTGGACACGGCCTCGGCGAGTTCGTCGGTGTAGCCGATGTGGTCCCAAGCTACGTTCTGCACGATGGTGTATTCCGGAATGCCGTTGGTCAGTGCCACGGCGACGGTGCCGGTCGGGTATTCGTTGGTCTGCACCAGCGTGTTGATGCCGGCCTTGTGCGCATCGTTGAGCAGCTCGGCGCCCAGCTCGTCGTTACCGACGGCGCTGATGGCGTAGCTTTCTGCGCCGTTCTGGGACGCGTGGTAGGCGAAGTTGACGGGAGCGCCGCCGGCGCGCTTGCCGGTGGGGAGCATATCCCACAGGATTTCACCGAGGGCGATGACGATTGGCTTGGACATGGGTGGTTCCTTTCTTTGGTGGGCGGCGTGCTATGCGACGTCGAAGAACATCGATGGATGTTCCAAAAAATTGGTGATGGCCACGGCGGCGGCACCGGTGACGGTGGCGTCGGTGGGCAGGGCGGACAGGGTGATTCGGGTGTTGCGCCCGATTTCGGGGATCGTGCGTTCGCGCACGACTTGTGTGACTTCGTCGAGCAACGGCTGGCCGGCTTGCGCGATGATGTCTCCAAGAACGATGTGTGTCGGATTGAAAGCGTTGATGATGGTGACCGCGCCGTACCCAACGTATCGGGCAACATCGAGCATCAGAAGCGTCGCGGTCTCGTCTCCCGCGTTCGCCTTGGCGAACAGTGCTGCGCAAGCCTGCGCATGCGTCATCGTCTCGCATCCGGGAACGATGCTCGGGTTGGCGTTGAGTTGTTCGTGGATGGCGTTGGCGGAGCAGTAGCGTTCCAGGCATCCGACATTGCCGCAGTCGCATGGCTTGCCGTTCACGTCGATGGAGACGTGTCCGATTTCCGTGGCGGTGCCGTGCTCGCCGTAGTAGATGGTGCCGTTGTCGATGACTCCGAGGCCGATGCCTTCGCCAAGCAGATAGTAGGCGAGGGAACCTTCCGACAGTTCCGGATTGAACAGGAACTGCGCCAGCGCGCCGGCGCGGGCGTCCTGTTCGACGAACACGGGGACGCTGAATGTGTTGCTGAATTCGTCGATGAAGTTGATTTGCCTCCAGCCCTGCATGGAGGAGACCAAAGCGGTGCGTCCTTCGTCCTTTAAATAGGGCCCCGGAACCGCCATGCCGACGGCCACGATGCTGGGGTCGTCCTTGATGAGCTGGCGTACGGTATCTCGAATGCGCTCCACCGTTTCGGGGATGTGCTCTTCGCTGACGGTAGGCAAGTCGGACAGGAAGATACGGTTGCACTTGAGGTCGAAGACCGCGATTTGCACCAGACTGCGGGCGAACTTCACGCCGATGATGTGGTATTTGGCGCAATTGAGATTCAGACCGATGGAACGGCGGTTCTTGTCTCCGTCCATGTCGCCGGTTTCTTCGATGATGCCCTGCGCCAGCAGTTTCGCGGTGATTTTGGTGATTGCCGCCGGAGTGAGCTTGATGGCTTTGGCGATCTGCGCGCGTGAGCAGATGCCATTGTGGTACAGGTATTGCAGGATGCGGGAACGGTTGTTTTCCGAGATCGATGACTGTTGGGCGCTGTACCTACTCATGCTCACCTCCTTGCGACAGTGCATGGACCTCGTTGAACTTCTTAATATATTAACGCCGTTAATTGATTGATGCAATTCGTGTTGTGCCGCGTGTCGCGCGCTTATCTGGGTCTCTCTGTGCGAAAGCAATGAGTGAAAAAGAAGGACGTAGACCTTGAATGCGACTTTGGCTGGGTCCGTCTCATAAAATGGCTGGTTTTTCTTATTTTCTTTCACTAGTCGTTAAAACGTTGGAATTTCGCCGTTTTAATGCATAGCAGAAAACGGCGAATATAAGGTAGGTGGGTAAAACGGCCTCCAATGAAACGTACGGTTAACATTGCGCGCCGATTCTTGTCACTATATCGCCTTGCACAGGGGCGATTCGGATAGAAAAGAGAGGATTCCATAGTGAATCGCAAGAAAGTTATCGCCGCTCTGGCTTCTGTCGCGGCTCTGGCTTCCCTGGCCGCCTGCGGCGGCGTGAAGGACGGTGGCGCCGCAACTGGCAACACCATCACCGTCGGCACGACCGATAAGATCACCAGCTTGATCCGGCTGGCTCCTACGACAACGGTTCCTACGCCGTGCAGATTCAGGTGTTCCCGTTCCTGTACGCGCAGACTACAACACTTCCGAGCCTGTCTCC
>ENA-OQIM01000013-OQIM01000013.1-human-gut-metagenome-genome-assembly--contig:-NODE-13-length-46662-cov-2.261309_pt1 | contig 46662 bp, 66 predicted proteins | sample MGYA00242579_ERZ504744 | MGnify/ENA primary metagenome ERZ504744 (study PRJEB26092, sample SAMD00036441) | human gut metagenome | host: Homo sapiens | study: EMG produced TPA metagenomics assembly of...
CTCGCCCCGTCGCATGGCGGCGGCTCGATGTCGGCGAAGACGGTTTTGTCCTTATGGATGTATCGTCTCGGAGGGCAAGGTGCCTGCCGTCGTGGGGGCCGGCGAGGTTCCCGTTTTTGCCATCATCGCGCCCGAACTGCTGGAGGGCATCGGGTCTCCTCTGCGTGAGTTGCTCGGTAGCGTCTGCGCTGCGGCCTAATATTTGGCATAAAGGGATAGGTTATTTTTGATTGGTAAAGCGTTTGACCTGCCAAATTAAACCTGTCCCTTTTTGGTCGGTTGCCGTTTGGGGGCCGATTGGCAACGCTCGCTGATTATAGTCTTGACCTGCGCTAGAATAGTGGCATCTGAATGTCCGGGCGCATGGAGGCGTGCGCCCGTATGCTGAGGAGGACTCTATGGCAACTGTTGCCGCACCTATCGATGCTACGTCGACTGCCGCTTGGAAGGCGCTCGAGGCCCATCAGGAGAAGCTCGAGGCCGAGGGTATCGACCTCAAGGCTGGTTCGCCGCCGATGCCGAGCGCGTGAACAAGCTGAGCTTTGACGCCGGTGACCTGCACTTCGACCTGTCCAAGAACCTGGTGACTGATGAGACCGTCAAGCTGCTGTGCGATCTTGCCCGCGAGGTGAAGCTCGAGGAGCGCCGCGACGCCATGTTCTCCGGCGAGCACATCAACACCACCGAGGACCGCGCCGTCCTGCACACCGCGCTGCGCCGCCCGGCAAGCGAGAAGGGCCAGCTCATCGTCGACGGCCAGGACGTCGTCGCCGACGTGCACGAGGTTCTCGACGCATGTATGCCTTCGCCGAGCGCGTGCGCTCCGGTGAGTGGAAGGGTGTTACCGGCAAAAAGATCGAGCACCTGGTGTCCATCGGCATCGGCGGCTCCGATCTGGGCCCGGTCATGGCTTACGAGGCCCTGCGTCCCTATGCCGACGCCGGTATCGATTGCCGCTATATCTCCAACATCGATCCCAACGACCAGGCCGAGAAGCTCAAGGGTCTGGATCCCGAGACCACGCTCGTGATCATCGTCTCTAAGACCTTCACCACGCTCGAGACCCTCACCAACGCCCGCGAGGTCAAGACCTGGATGCTCGAGCAGCTCAAGGCTCAGGGCGCCATCGACGGCTCCGATGAGCAGAACGCCGAGGCCGTGGCCAAGCACTTTGTCGCCGTTTCCACCGCACTCGAGAAGGTCGAGCCTTCGGCATCGACCCCGCTAACGCTTTTGGTTTCTGGAACTGGGTCGGTGGCCGCTACTCTGTCGACTCCGCCGTGGGCCTGTCGCTGATCGTCGTGCTCGGCCCCGAGCGCTTCCAGCAGTTCCTCGAGGGCTTCCACGCCATCGACGAGTACTTCTGCAACACGCCGCTCGAGAACAACGCCGTCGCGCTGATGGGTCTGCTCAACGTCTGGTACGTCAACTTCTTCGGTTCCAAGAGCCACGCCGTCTGCCGTACTGCCAGTACCTGCATCGTTTCCCGGCCTACCTGCAGCAGCTCACCATGGAGTCCAACGGCAAGCATGTCCGCTGGGACGGCAGCGCCGTGACCTCCGATACCGGTGAGATCTTCTGGGGCGAGCCCGGTACCAACGGTCAGCACGCCTTCTACCAGCTGCTGCACCAGGGCACCGTGGTGGTCCCGGCCGACTTATCGCTTTCGCCAACACTGCCAACCCCGCAACCGACAGCGGCCAGGACGTCCACGAGCTGTTCCTGGGCAACTTCCTGGCCCAGACCAAGGCACTCGCCTTTGGCAAGACAGCCGACGAGGTTCGTGCCGAGGGCACGCCCGAACAGATCGTCCCGGCTCGTTGCTTTGAGGGCAACCGCCCGACGACCTCGATCTTCGGTGACACGCTGACCCCGTTCGCGCTTGGCGAGCTCATCGCCCTGTACGAGCACATCACGTTTGTCGAGGGCACGGTCTGGGGCATCGACTCTTACGACCAGTGGGGCGTCGAGCTCGGCAAGCAGCTTGCCAAGCAGATCACCCCGGCCTTCCACGACGACGCCGCCAAGGCCGAGCAGGACGCTTCGACCCAGGCGCTCATCGAGTTCTATCGCGCTCATCGCAAGTAGTCTTTACGGCTGAGTTGGCTTATGGCTGAAAGGGGCCGTATCCGTTGGGATACGGGCCCCTTGCTATTTGGATAGGATGGAATGTATCGGGAGGCGCCTCGACGGGTATCGCAATCGTCGAAGGCACGCCGTTCATGTTTGGGACAATATGACATTTTTCCCGTTGCAAACAGCGCCGCCGTGGGTGTTCTGTATGATGGCTCAGACAAGGTTGCTCAATGACAGGGAGGCACATATGGCAATCAAAGCCATCGCAATGGATATCGACGGTACGCTCACCAACGACCAAAAGGTCATCAGCCGCGTACGCGCGAGAAGCTGCTCGCGGCGCAGGAGTCGGGCATTAAGCTCATCTTGGCTTCGGGCCGTCCCGCATGGGGGCTGCACGCCTTGGCGCAGGAGCTCGACCTTCAAAACCATGACGGTCTGTTAGTTGCCTTTAATGGCGCGCATGTGGTCGATGCCCAGACCGACGAGGTGCTGTTCGATCAGGCTATGCCTGCCGACGAATTGCATCGCCTGATTGATCACCTGCGTAATTTTGACGTGATCCCTATGATTTCGCTTGGTCGCGATTTGCACGTCGAGGACTCGTACCATTGCATGATCACGCTGCCTGACGGCTCGCAGAAGAATATCGTCAAGTATGAGCGCGACGCGTGCGATCTTAAGATTCGATGAGGTGGAGAGCCTGCATGAGGTCGCTGATGCTTATCCCGTGGACAAGCTGCTGACGGCGGGCGATCCGACCTACCTGCAGGCGCATCACGAGGAGATGTATGCGCCCTTTAAGCAGACGCTTTCGGGCATGTTTACGGCTGACTGGTACTTTGAGTACACGGCGCCGGTATCGACAAGGCCCGCGCGCTCGAGGGTGCCCTGCCCAAGCTCGGCATCGATGCCAGCGAGGTCGTCTCGTTTGGCGACGGCCAGAACGACAAGTCCATGATCGAGTGGGCTGGTACCGGCGTCGCCATGGGTAACGCTGTCGATGAAGTCAAGGCCGTGGCCAGATGGTGACCGCCAACAACAACGAAGACGGTATTGCGGTGGCGCTGGATAAGCTGCTGGGTTAGAATCGCCGATAGTGCATGGTTCGGGCGTCCGCTTGCGGGCGCCCTTTTGTTAGGGAGGGTGCCGTGTCCGCATTTCCGTTCGACGCCGTTATCTTTGACATGGACGGCGTCATTGTCGATACCGAGTATTACTACCTGGGGGAAACTGCCGCGTTTGCCAAGGAGCTTGGGTTGAATCTGACCCAAGAGGAGTTGAACGGGCAGGTTGGTACCTCACATCAGTCTTCCTGCATATGCTGGTCGATTGGTTTGAGCGCGCCGGTAAAGGGCACTTCACTGGCGAGGAAGCATTGGCCGTTGGGACGAGTGGGCGCATAAGCGTCCGCGTGACTACCAGGCTTTGATTAACCCGGGCGCTGTGGATACGATTCGCGAGCTGCCGCGCCGCGGCGTTCGCGTGGCGCTTGCCAGCTCGTCTCCCATGGATAGCATCGAGGAAGTGCTCAATGCATGCGGGCTGTCGGATGCCTTTGAGTATGTGGTGAGCGGCGAGCAGTTTAAGGAGAGCAAGCCCGAGCCCGACATCTACCTGCATGCGCTGGACCTGTTGGGGCTGCCTGCGGTCCGTTGCTGCTGCGTTGAGGATTCGGTGCCTGGCATCACTGCCGGCAAGCGTGCCGGCCTGACGGTCATTGCCAAGCGCGAGGAGCGCTTTGGCTTTAGCCAGGATGCCGCGGACAAGATCATCGACCAGCTGCCGGAGCTGCTCACGCTTTCTTAGGAGCGCGGTAGTTGCGCGTTTTTTCGGGTCTGATGAGTAAATAGCCGACATTTTGGTGCGACACCTAGCATACTTTAAGCTAATGCGGCTTAAGGACTTGTTGAATGCCCTTAAGCCGTTTTAGACTTAATTGTGCTTGGAGAGGGTATATGCCACCGACTGAAGGGCTAACTGACGGTAAAGCAGCGATACCGCTGTACCAACAGGTTATCGATATCATCAAAAACGAAATCAACTCCGGTGCCTACAAGGCAGGTGCGCGGATACCCAACGAATTCGAATTGGCTGAGAGCTATAAAGTTGGCCGCGTTACCGTGCGACGCGCTATTGAGGAGCTCGTCCAACAGGGCTATCTAACGAAGCGACAGGGGAAAGGCACGTTTGTCAATGCCCCCAAGCTCAAGCGCAAGATTCGCCAGAAGGATGACGTCCAGAGTTTTTCGGACGCATGCCGCGTTAACGGAATGGAACCGGGGGCGCGTGTCATTTCGAGAAAGATACTGCCGGCGGATTCCACCGAGCACAGTTCTTTGGTGTTGCCGTTGGAACTGACTTGATCTGCGTTGAGCGCGTGCGTACTGCCGATGGCGTCCCTGTCATGCTCGAGAACAACATATATGTTTACGAGGACAACGCCTATCTATCAACGGCACCTCTATCTAACCAATCCATTTTTGAGTTCGTGCGCAACCGGACGGGCCGCACGCCCGCGTTTACCGACCCATGCACGCTTGAGATCGCGTGTGCGTCGCCCGAGGTCGCTCGGTTGTTGGCGGTTCCCGTTGGCGAACCCTTGTTTTATATGGAAGCCTTCTTTTTCGATGAGCAGCGGCGGCCGTTTATCATCGGTCGTCAGCGGATCGTTGGGTCTCGCTACGTTTTTGACATCTAGGACATTGCATATGAAAGCGCCCGGTGGATCATCTCACCGGGCGTTTCCATACCGTTCACGGCGCAAACGCAACCGTTCAACCGTGTTGCGGCAATCAGTTTGAAATTATCTTGATGACGAGAAAAGCTGCTGGTAACCTATAGAACGTCATAGAACGTTTGCCTTGTGCAAACGTTGAAGCGAGATGCGATGCAGTCTCGAGTTCTTTGGAGGTATCTATGTCAGATACGAAGGCGAAGAAGACAAACAGACGTTTTAAGTTCAAATTACCGCATGTCTATACGATCATGTTCTTGCTGATCGTTGTCTTTGCGGTCTTGACTTGGATCGTTCCCTCTGGTCAGTATCAGCGCAAGACGATTTCGACAGCGGCGGGCGAGCGTGAAGTCGCCGTTGCTGGAACCTATGAACAGGTCGATAAGAACTACACCGATTCCGAGACCGGCGAGACCATCAATTTGGGGCAGGATATCTTCGCGGTCCTGCAAGCGCCCACTAAGGCATCCAGGAGCTGCCGACGTCGTTGCGTTCGTCTTATTGATTGGCGGGTCGTTCGCAATCATCACCAAGACCAACGCTTTGAATGCCGGCATGAGCCGTGTGATTAAAAAGCTCAAGAACAAGGATATCCTCATCATTCCCATCACGATGACGTTGCTGTCCATTTGCGGCACCACGTTTGGTATGTCTGAGGAAGCCCTGCCGTTCTATGCCATCTTCATTCCCATCATGATGGGTATCGGTTATGACTCGATGACGGCATTCATCATCTGCTTCCTTGGTCCTAACCTGGGATATTGCGCTTCGACCATCGATCCGTTTAATGTTTTGATCGCCCAGGGCATCATTGGCATCGAGGGCAATCCGCAACTGTGGCTGCGCGCCGTTTCTTGGGTCATCTTCACTGCCGTCGGTATCGCATGGGCCATGCGCTACGCCATGCGCGTCAAGAAAAACCCCGAGTCGTCCATTACGTACGAGACGATAAGCTCAAGCGTATCGAGTTTTCCGTGACCGATGCCTCCATCGAGGAAGAGTTCACTACCCGTCAGAAGCTCGTGCTTATCGATTTTGCTTGCGGTATGGGCATTATCGTCTGGGGTCTTGTACCAGTTGGTACATGAATGAGATTTCCGCCGTGTTCCTTGGCATGGGCTTGCTTGCCGGTATCCTGGGCGGTCTTGACCAGCAGACGATTGCCGAGGAGTTCGTTAAAGGTCTCGCCGACTTTGCGTACGCCGCCATCGTTATCGGTATCGCTCGCGGTATTCTGGTCATCGCCGAGGGCGGCATGATCATCGACACCATCCTCCAGGCGCTCGCTACTGCGCTCGCCGGTGCACCCGCCGCCGTCTACACCACGTTTATGTATATCGTCCTTGGCCTGCTCTCTTTGCTGGTTCCCTCGAGTTCTGGCCTGGCGGCACTCACCATGCCCGTTATGGGCCCCCTGACCGAGCTCATGGGCCTCAATCCCGAGGCGGCCGTTACCGCGCTCCAGTTTGCCAACCAGACCATCAACACCATCAGTCCCGTGGCGGGCATGACGGTTGCCGGCCTTGGCGTGGCTAAGATTTCGTTTGGCCAATGGTGGAAGACCATTTGGAAGTTCTTCATCTTCATGGTCGTCTTTGGCCTAATCGTAACGGCAATTTCTGGCATGCTTCCGGCGTAGGTGGTTGTGATGTCTGATCGTTTGACGGTCCTGACGTCTAAGAGCGTCTTTACCGGTACGGGGGACCTGCCGTTTGAAGGTTTCGTAGCGGTCCGTGGCAATCGAATTGAGGCTGTTGGCACCAAGTGTGAGCTAGCTTCGTATTTGACCCAGGCGGACGAGGTAGTTGACCTGGCGACCGCACCGTCATGCCTGGCCTGATCGATGTGCATACCTTCTATACAGGCTGGGCGCTGCGGACGTTGGGGCTGATCTGTCCGGCATCGCTGATGCCAAAGAGGCCGTGTCGCTCTTGCGTGCATGGAAAGAAGATCATCCGGATTGCGCGGCGGCTTTTGGCCACAACCTACCCGAAACGTTGGCATCGGATGCGAGAACGCAAATACGGCGGCTGTGTTTGACGATTGTTTTGGCGATATCCCTGTCGTCTGCTTTACACCGGGTGCGGAGACCTGCGTTCTCAATGCTGCCGCCAGTGTGCGATACGGCTTCACGCCCCAGGCGTGCTATGCCGAAAAGATCTGGCGCATGATGAGCGATTTCCTCGCGCTGCCCGAGGTACGTGCGGGGTATTCGGACTACATGAGCATGCTTAACGAGCGCGGCGTTACCGCCATCAAGGAGATGGCGTTTGATGACTACTACGGTTTTGCCGACGAAATGGCTCGCCGTGAAGAATCTGGCGAGCTGACGGTTCGCGTCTCTATGATGTCGCAGCCGGTGGGTGCCGGTGCAAATCTGTCGTATGCTCGCGAGGCACGAGAGCGCTTCCGGGGACCGTTCGTTCGTTTTTCTGGCTTCAACCGTATGACCGATCGCGGCGTATGGGCGGGGCTTGCCGAGATGATTGACCCCTATGAGGACACGGCCGATGCGGGAGCTGCCGGCAAGACGGTTGTCGAGGAGCCGAGTGGGATCTGATTGAGAACGAGCTGCGCGCAATTGATGCTGACGGCTTCCGATATTCCTTGCATTGCCAGGGCGATGGCGCCGTTCGTCGCACCGTGGCGCTCTATGCCTCGCTGCCTCGAGACGAGCATGGACGGTTGCTTCGCCGCCATGCGATTACCGATCTCGAGAACTCTGATCCGACCGATCTTGTCGAGTTTGGCAAGTTAGGTGGAATTTGCGAGGTCTATCCGCAGATTCTGACGCTGGACCGGCGCGAGGATTGCCTGTCGATGATGCGTCGACAAATTGGCGAGACGCGACTTTTGCACAGCTGGAATCGCCGCGGCATGGAAGATTCCGGATGCACGGTGTGCTGTGGTACGGATTTGCCACTGCTGATTCCGAGCCTGGGCGAGTCAATCTACAGCGCGTGCGGTGGATACTTCGACGATGGACTGCCCGTGAATGAGGCCAACGTGCTGACGCTTGTCGAGCTCTTGCGTGCTTGGACTGCCGGGGGCGCGTACGATTTGATGCGCGAAGACGAACTGGGTACGCTTGAGGTCGGCAAGCTTGCCGATATCTGCGTGCTCGATCGGGATGTGTTCGACATCGATTATCGCGACGCACGCGATCTTTCGGTTGATATGACGATGTCGGACGGACAAATCGTGTTCGATCGAAATAAGGAGGCATAAGATGTCTGAATCCAAACCGACGCTGCGCCGCGAACAGATTGCGGGCATGAATATCCACTACATCATGTGGTCGCTCGATTACTTCCTTGATGTGCAGCAGCGTTTGGGCTTTGAGTCCATTGAGCTGTGGTGTGCGGAGCCGCATGTGACGCTCGACCACACGGGCTACTTTGAGGCTGAGGTCCTGGCGAAAAAGGCTGCAGACCGTGGGCTTAGGTATCGTACTCTGTGCCCCGAGAATGTTGTCTATCCTTGGCAGTACTGCGCACGCAAACCGCTGCATGAACAGCGCAGCCTGGCGTACTTTAAGCACGGCATTGAGCTTGCCGAGGTACTTGGGTGCGACCGTATGTCCGTCAACTCGGGCTGGGGCGACTGGGACGAGGACCGCGAGGAAGCCTGGAAGCGCAGCCGCGAGCACTTGTCCATTCTGGCGGAGTATGCCGGTGAGCACGGTCTGGTGCTTACGATGGAAAGCCTGCGTCCCGAGGAGAGCAACCTTGTAACGACGGTTTCCGATGCGAAGCGCATGATTGACGAGGTCGCGAGCCCGTACTTACAGCCCATGGTTGATACAACCGCGATGGGCGTTGCGGGCGAGACGCTCGAGGACTGGTTTGCCGCCTTTGGTGATGGGGCAATTCACGAGATGCACTTTATCGACGGTGACCCGTATGGCCATCTGGTGTGGGGCGATGGCAAGCACGATATGGACGCCTTCGTCGCCACGCTTAATGCCCATGGTTTCGATGGCATGCTGGGCCAGGAAATCACGGACGGGCGTTACTACGATGACCCGGCGGCGGCAGATGCCAAGAACATGGCCGCATTCGAGAAATATCTGATTGACTAAAACAACTATCGGCCACGCAGCCAACGTCATTGATTGCGGACCAAACAAGAAAGGAACTGGATATGAACGCACACGATCTGATCAAAGAGCAATTGCCGAGAAGGGCAAGTTCGACAGCGTCTACTGGATTGCTTGCGGTGGCTCCATGATCGATTTGATCCCGGCTCATGAGCTTCTGCAGCGCGAGGCAACCACCTTCACTTCGTATATCTATACGGCTCGCGAGTTTGATATCATGCGCCCGCGCCGCTTGGGCGAGAAATCCCTGGTCATTGCTTGCAGCCACAGTGGCAACACCCCCGAGGTCGTCGAGGGCTGCGAGATTGCCCTTGCTGCCGGCGCTACGGTGATCGCCCAGACCGACAACGCTGGATCCAAGATTGACTCCGGCAAGTGGACCACGTGGGTCTACCCGTGGGGCGAGGGCGTGCCGCAGGCCGAGGTCCCCGCTGGCATTTCGCTGTCGCTTGCGGCCGAGCTGCTCGATCAGCAGGAGCTACGCCGATCTTGCCGATATGTATGCCGGTATCGCCGAGATGGATAAGATTCTTCCCCCGGCACGCGAGAAGGTAAATGCCGAGCTGGGCGATCGCTTTGCCAAGCTTTGCCAGGAGCACGAGTTCTTCTATATTCTGGGCAGCGGTCCCAACTTTAGCCAGACCTACGGTTTCGCTATCTGCTCTCTTATGGAGATGCAGTGGCAGCACTGCAGCTACATCCACTCTGCCGAGTACTTCCATGGCCCCTTCGAGGCTACTCAGGATGGCGTTTTTTACTTCCTGCAGATGGGCTCCAGCGAGTGCCGTGCTATGGACGAGCGCGCCCTGGCGTTCCTTAAGACGCATACCGATACGCTGATGGTGCTCGATGCCAAGGAGTACGGTATGGAAGCCGTGCCGGCGAGCGTCCGTGCTATCTGGACCCGGTGCTGTTCTATGCCATGAACTGCGAGCTGCGTGCTGCACGCGGCAAGGTATTTGATCACGATCCGATTTCCGTCGCTATATGGGTGTTGTCGAGTACTAGAAGGGACAAAGGCCATGGCATTTAACGTTAACGCGCTCGGATTTGGCGACAACGTCGTCGATCGCTACGAGCATATCCATACCATGTATCCCGGCGGCAATGCGGTGAACTTCGCCGTTTATGCCAAGAAATGCGGTGCCGCACGCTCCGCATACATGGGCATTTTTGGCAATGACGCCGCTGCCGAGCATGTCATTGCAAGCCTCGAGGATGAGGGTATCGAGCTTGACAAGTGCGAGCAGATGATTGGCGAGAACGGAGCGGCTCGCGTCACCGTCGTTGACGGTGACCGTGTCTTCCTTGGCTCCAACGAGGGCGGTATCCGTGGCGATGCGCGCTATGTCCTCGATCGCTTTGACCTTTCGTACATGAAGCAGTTCGATGTGGTTCATTCGGGCAACTATTGCTTTACCGAGCGCGAGCTGCCCAAGCTGAAGGCTGCGGGCGTCACGGTCTCTTTTGACTTTTCGGACGACTCCACCGACGAGTACTACGAGCAGATTGCGCCCTACGTCGATTTCGCTTTCTTTAGTGCGGCGGATGCCGCGAGTGAGGACGAGATTCGCGAGCGTCTGGCATGGGTGAAGGGCTTGGGTCCGCGTTTTGTGTCGGCTACGGCGGGCGCCGAGGGCTGCATTGCTTACGACGGCGAGCGTTATTACCGCCAGCTGGCTAAACCGGTAACGGACATGAAGGACACCATGGGGGCGGGCGACTCGTTCCTCACCTCGTTTTTGATGTGCTATCTCGATTCCGCCAAGCGTGGTGAAGATGGCGCCGAGGCCATCGAGCGTGCGCTCGACTTTGCTGCCGGGTTTGCCTCGACCGTGTGCGGCATGGAAGGTTCTTGGGGCCACGGAGCACCAATCGTCGAATAGCTTAAGAAAGCGTACGGCGGTCTGGCTATGAGGCTTTGGACGGCCGATGCAAAACAATAAGCGAAACGCGAAAAGGGGGCTCGCCATGTGGTGGGTCCCCTTTTGAACATTGGAGAAGACCATGGGTATTAAAGCGTGCGCGGCTGGTTTTTGCTGTGCGGACGTCTATCAAAACATCGGCGTGTTCTATCCGACTGGTAATGGCATTGACTGGGGTATCCATCTTGCACGAATGGGAGTTTCGGTATCCGCCGTGTCGGTTGTCGGCAAGGACGAGTACGGAGACAAGATGAGAGAGGCGCTGGCCGCTGAGGGGTTCGATATCTCACATCTGCGGGTGGAGGATGGCGACACCTCGGTGATGCTCATGGCATTGAAAGACGGCGTCGATCGCGTGCATCTCGAGGCAATCGATGGCGTAATGGAGACATATCGACCGAATGAAGATGACCGGGCGTTTATCCTAGAGCATGACATCATTCATACCGACCTGTTTGGCAATTGTTTGGACCTCCTGCCCGAATGGCATGATGCGGGCAAGACGGTGGTTATGGACTTCTCGGTGTTCAGCCAGGATCCGAATATGCCTGCGAGGCTCATTTTCCTTACGTAGACTATGCGTTTATGTCGTTTGAAGAGGACACTCCGGAGCTGCGTGATTGGGTACGTCACGTACAGAAGTTGGGGCCGCGGGTGGCAGTTGCCACGCTTGGCGAGAAGGGAAGCATTGCCTTTGACGGCGAACGCTTCTATGAGTGCGGGATCGTACCGGCGGAGAAGGTCGTTAACACCGTGGGCGCCGGCGACTCGTATATCGCCGGTTTACCAAGGGCGTGATTGATGGCCTTGATATTCCGGCGTGTATGAAGGCGGGCGCCGAGCTTTCGTCCCGCGTCATCGGCTCTTTTGAGCCGTACTAGGGTCAAATGCTTGGAAAGGAGTGCGAAATGGTTATCGACATGTTGGTCCAGCCCATGCTCTACGGCGAGATCTATACGCCGGGTGATGAGCCTGATGGATTCGGTTTTTGGTCACGAGAATTTGGTATGGGGCATATGGGCCCCATGGATTGGGATGAGCTTCAAGTCGAGATGGACGTCTGCGATGTGCAGAAGAGCGTGCTCATGCCGCTCGATGTAACCACGGCATGCGGAGGGCATTTTGGCACCAATGACCAGATTGCCATGCTGGTTGCCGCGCATCCCGATCGTCTGTGGGGATTTGCGAGCGTAGATCCGCAGGTGAGCGGTGCCGCAGACGAATTGGGGCGCGCCTTTACCGAGTTGGGGGCAAAGGGGCTTTGCCTGCATCCGGCAAAGCAGGGTTTTGCTCCCGATGATGCCGTGGCCGAGCCGCTTTACGAGCTGTGCGAGCGCTATAACAAGCCGGTGGTTTTCCATGCCGGTATGTCTTGGGAGCCGGGTGCAGAGCTCTCGCGCAGTAATCCGCTTGTATTTGAGCACACAATCGCAACGCATCCAAATGTGCGTTTTAGTTTGACCCACTTTGGCTGGCCCTGGGTGCGCGAGACCGTGGCGATGCTGCTCAAGTATCCCAACTGCTACACGGACACCTCTATCACTTACATCGATTCGCCCGAGGAGATGATGCAGCGTCTTTTCACGGTCGATATGGGGCCGCTGTGGTATGAGCGCGCGCTATCGCATCAAGTGATGTTCGCCAGCAATACGCCGCGCTTCCGTGCGTTCAAACTCAAACGGGCGCTCGATACCGTGTCCATGCGCGATGATGCGCGAGAAAGGCTCTACTGGGGTAATGCCCTGCGTTTTCTTGAAGGGGATGAGTGAACATGGTGGCGCTCGAGACATTGAGCTATCTATCGACTGCTCCGGACCAGTTCATCGATATTACCGAAGACGTGCACGCTGCCATTGAACGCAGCTCGGTGACGAATGGCTTGGCAGCGATTATTTTGTCGCATACGACCTGTGGAATCGTGGTAAACGAGGGGCTGCCCTGCGTGGAGACGGATCTTATGGAGACGCTTGATCGCATCGCCCCACTCGATGCCCCCTATGCGCATGCACACTTCCTCCGAGCTATGGAGCCACCGGTAACAACTCCTGTGGGCATATCAAGAGCATGATTTGTGGAAACAGTTGCTTCTTTCCCGTCCAAGATGGCCACATCGTGTGCGGAAGTGCCCAGAACATCTATCTTGCGGAGTTTGACGGTCCGCAGAAGCGAAAAGTGTACGTCGAGGTGCTGGGGGAGTAACGTCCCTGCAATAACCCTATGAAGGAGCACGTTATGTCGTTTCTAACTTCGATGTTCAAGAACGAAAAGCCGGTTATCGGAATGCTGCACCTGCGTCCTCTGCCGGGCGATCCGCTGTATTACCCGGGCGGAAGCGTATCGCAGGTCGTGGAAGCCGCCAAGCGCGATCTCGAGGCGTTGCAGCAGGGCGGTGTCGATGGCATTTTGATTACCAATGAGCTCTCGATGCCCTATGAGCAGCACGTTTCTCCCTCAACCCTTGCATCGATGGGCTATGTAATCGGGGCTCTGTCCATGATCTGTCGACTCCTTGGGGAGCTGAGGCAATTTACGATGGTGATGCCACAATCGAGCTGTGCGCTGCCGTCGACGCGCAGTTCACGCGCTGCAATTTTTGCGGTGCCTGGGCCGGTGATCTCGGGCTGATTAACCGAGATTTCGCTCACACCATGCGTCGCAAGGCGGCGCTGCGCTTGGACGACCTCAAGCTTTTTCACTTCATCACGAGCGAGGGCGAGGTTTATCTCAACGACCGCACGACCGCGGACATTGCCGATTCACTTCTCTTTAATTGCCTACCGGATGCGATGGTCATCGGCGGTTCGGCTGCCGGTCGTGGCGCTTCGGGCGAGCTCGCCGACGAGGTCCGCGAGCGTGTTGGCGAAGTGCCCGTGGTATGTGGCACCGGTTGTCGCGAAAATACCGTGGCTGACGTATTTGCTCACTACGATGGCGCGTTTGTCGGCACGTGCTTAAAGCGCGACGGAAAGCTGGATGCCCCGATTGATGTTGAGCGGGTGGTTCGTTTTATGGCTGCCGCTCGTACGGCGCGAGGGGAGTAGGTACCTATGGCGCTCTATCTGGGTATTGATATTGGGACAAGCGCCTCTAAAGGCGTTTTAATCGATGATCGATGCAACATCGTTTGCCAAGCCTCTTGTGGACATGAGACGGACAACCCGTGTGATGGATGGTACCAGCATGATGCTGAGGCAGTTTGGTGGGGCGATTTTTGCCGCTTGTCGCGCGAGCTGGTGATGCGATCGGGGGTTAACGCGGCGCAGATTGGATGCGTGGGCCTTTCCGCATTGGGTTGCGACTGTGTGCCGGTCGATACCGAGTGCAACGCGCTGGCGCCCGCGATTTTGTATGGAGTCGATGCACGTTCGAAGCCGCAGATTGACGAGCTCCTTTCCGAATATGGGTCAGGTCGCGCACGCGAACTTTTCGGGCACGATCCCTGCTCATCAGATATTGCTCCTAAGATCTTATGTTTAAGGAGAATATGCCCGAGGTGCACGAACGTGCCGCGAAGTTCCTGACGGCATCATCGTTTCTATGCGCAAAGTTGACGGGGCGTTTTACGGTGGACCGTTACTTGGCGGAGGATTTTCTTCCCCTATACGACCGCTACACTTGGAGGGTTGATGCTCGGGAATGTGCTCGTTTCTGCCGGCCTGACCAGATGGCGGAGGTAATGTCGCTACCGATATTGCCGGGGTGATTACGCAGCGCGCGGCTGAGGCGACAGGGCTCGCGGCAGGGACACCTGTCTTAGTGGGAACGGGCGACTCTGGTGCCGAGGCCATTTCGACGGGTGTATTTCGTCCCGGCGATATGATGGTTCAGTTGGGGAGCACGGCGTATTTCATCTACCTAGCTGATCATATGATCGATGATGCCGTCTGTGGCCAGGGACGTTTATCATTCCCGGAACTTACGGGATCTGCGCGGGGACCAATACGGCGGGTGCGCTCACATCGTGGTTGCGTCAAGAGCTGTATCGCGACGCCGTGGAGGCCGAGGGCCACGGTGGCCCCGATGCATATTCGGTTATGGCGCATGATGCCGCCGATGTGGCGCCGGGTGCGATGGGCTCGTGTGTCTGCCGTACTTTGCGGGGGAGCGTACTCCGCTCAACGATCCCGAGGCGCGTGGCGTCTTCTTTGGCCTGACCGGAAGGCATACGCGAGCCCATATGGTTCGCGCCGCCTTGGAAGGCGTCGCGTATACCGTTGCATCCCATGTCGACATTATCGAGCGAGAGCATGGACTGCCAATTGGGCGCATTATGCTTGTCGGAGGTGGAACCAAGAATCCAGTTTGGATGCACTATCGCCGACGTATGCGGCGCGAGGTCTCGGTTGCCAAGGTTACGGGTGGGCGCATGCTTCGGTGATGCCATCATGCAGCTCTCGCAGGTGGCGCCTATGCATCATGGGATGAACTCGCCCAAGTCCTTGGCGTTGCGCAAACAATCGTGCCCGATATGGCTGCCCACGAGTTATATGCGTCGCGTCGTCATATCTTTGACGAATTGTATGCACGCAACTGTGATCTCATGCACGAATTGGTGTAATGCTGCCGAATTGTACTGCCTTCCAATAGGGACTGCGTTGTGTGATTCGCATGTCCCTTGGCATTTTTTGCACAGGGGTTAGCGAAGGTCAAAAACAGAGCGCGCATTTGCTAAAACTGCCGATTCGATGCGCTTTATGTCACAGTTTTTGAGTGAGGCGATGTGTTCCGAGGTCCTTGTGAGCGATCTGATGAGCGACTGCGCGCTTGTTTCTGTGTTTGGCTCGGCCGGCGCATCGGTCTCGAGCAGTAGACGGTCGAGTGGAATCTGTCGGGCATATTCGCGTCCTCGTTTAGATGCGAGCATCCGCTCGTTCACGGAAAAATAGCAGCCTGCGTTTCGCGCGCGACGAACTCGTTCGAGGTACCGCTAAACCAGTGGAAGATGATGGCGGGGGAGTCGGGGCTTGGGGCGAGCAATTCATGTGACCCGAGGACGTCCAGCACGGTTCCTGTCGAACGAACGACGTGAATTGATATCACGCGCCCGGCAAGAGGGTGCTGCACGAGTGTATCGCAGAGCCGGTCAAATGCCTGTACTTGTAGCGGCTCGCTTCCGGCAAAACGAGCGGAAAAGTCGAGCCCGACCTCGCCGATCAAGCGTTCTTGTGCAGCGACTTCGCAAAGCAGATTGATTTCAGCGTTGCCACATCGTCCGTCGGCGAGCCACCAGGGATGGAGGCCGATGCCGGCAAAGATATTTGAACGGCCGCAGACGCGCTTCTTGGCGCGTGCAAAGTCGTGCGGATCGACGCCGCAGTCGAATAGAATCAGGCCCAGCGCCGTTGCCTCATCGGCAACGGCGTCCGGGTGAGCCATTAGATCAAGATGGCAGTGTGCATCAAATAACCGGGGCTCCATCTCGCGCGCTCCGCTAGTCTAGGCGCTGGCCATCGGCGCGCACGCGCTCGGTGCCGCGGCCACTGATCTGACGGATAACCTCGCCGGCGATCATCTGCCCATGATGGGCGGCATAAAGCTGGCGGTTCCCAGCTCGGTGCGCTCGTGGATGTTGGAAGGATCGCGGGGCTGTGTCTTAACCGATTCCTCGCAGCTAAACAACACGTACAGGCTCTTGATTCCGCGCTTCTTACATTCTTTGCGCATAATGCGGCTCATGGGGTCACGTACCGTATCGAAAATGTCGGCAAAGCGGAGGCACTCGGGATGGAGTTTGTTGGCCCCGCCCATGGAGCTAACCAAACGGATGTCATGGTCCTGAGCATATTTGGCAATGGTGAGCTTGGCCGAGATGGTGTCGATGGCGTCGACGACGTAGTCGAGCTTGCCACCCGTCTGCTCCAAAACGCCCGCGAAGAACTCGTCGATGTTGTCGCTCAGCAGGTATTCGGTGCGCTTGATAACGCTGGCGGCGGGATTGATGTCGTGGATCATGGCTTCCATCACGTCAACCTTGCGCTTGCCGACGGTGCTGTGAAAGGCGATGGCCTGTCGATTGATGTTGCTGGGCGCGACGATATCCTTGTCCAGAATCACAAAATGACCGATGCCGCCGCGGACAAGTGCCTCGCAGCAGTTAGAGCCCACGCCTCCGCAGCCGAGCACCAGCACCGTGGCGTTGGCGAGTCTATCGAGTGCCTCACGGCCCATGATGATCTCGAGTTTGGTGTCGCGTGTCTCGACGAGAGCAGCGGTTTCGGTCATAGACATCCTCCGATGGGGAAGCGAATCGTGTTTTAGCTATCACCATTATAGGTATTATCGCGATTCCATTTGAGCCCTAGGGGCTTGTTGAAATGAGGCAAGGATTCGCATAAGATGAAGCAGATGGCACCCGTTGCAGCGGGTTGGCCAACTCCCAAACACGTTTGTAGCGTGAGAAGTGGCCGTCTTCGCATTACGCGGGGGCGGCTATTTCATTCGACCTCCTATGTGGATGCCGAGTTCCACAGCCGCGATTACAAGCAATAACAACGTCAGGACATTATCAATACTCATAGTCCATCTCCTTCTTGGGAAGAGGGAGCTGGCCCATCTGCTTCTGGACCCATTGTATCTAAAAACGAACGAATGTTCTATACATAACATTGCTATTAGATAATTAGACAAACATCTAAATAATGAGTATAGTGTGCACGTCGCGAGAGATAGCGAGAGGAGGTTCTATGCCGGGAGAGGGTTTTAAGGCGCTGGCCGATCCAACGCGACGGCGCATTTTGGAGTTGCTGCGCGAGGGCAATTGTACGGCCGGGGAGCTTGCCGAGCATTTTGACATTAGCAAGCCGTCATTGAGCCATCATTGGCGACGCTCAAAAACGCCGGGCTGGTGACCGACGAGCGCCATGGCCAAAACATCGTTTACAGCTTAAACACCACCGTCATGCAGGACTTGATTGGCTGGTTTATGGGCTTTACAAACACGGAAGGTGATAAGGATGAATAACGAAAACAAGGGCATTCACCCCACGGGGGTATCGTCGCGCGTGTGGATTGCGCTGGTCGTTCTGTGCGTCGCCAATGTCGTAGCGCACCTCATGGTGATGCCGAGCTTGCCTGCACAGATTCCCACGCACTGGGGCGCGAACGGCGCCGTCGATGGTTGGGGTCCTAGCTGGATGGCCTCCGCGCTCGGCGTGCTGCCTCTGGCGCTTCTCGCAATGTTCTGCGTGGTGCCGCGCATCGATCCCAAAGGTGAGGCATATCGAACCTCGGGCAAGTTCTATCAGGGCTTCGTAATCGCCTTCACCTTGTTCATGTGCGCCATAAGCTGGCTGGGAGAGCTTACGGTCTGGGGCGTGGTGCCGGCGGTCGGTTCGGTCAACGTGCTGATTTCCGGTGCTATCGGTTTGCTGTTCATCGGCGTAGGCAACTACTTGCCGCGTGTGAAGCAGAACTATACGCTCGGTATCAAGACGCCTTGGGCGCTTGCCGATCCCGAGAACTGGCGCCGTACGCAGCGTTTTGGCGGCGCCTGCTTTATGGTGCTGGGTATTGGCCTGATTGTGATGGGCGTGGCAGGTGCGGTGCTTTCGAGTGAAGTCGTTGCCGCGGTGATTGCGGTTCTGGCGTTTGGTTCAGCTGGAGCTGCCTACGTCTATTCGTATCTGCTGTGGCGTAAATCGCAGCGAGCCGTTCGCTAAGGTTGCGGAAAACTAGCGTACGCAGTTCATAGTATGTTCTGGGGGACTTTTCCCAGGTAGTATTAGGGGGTGTGGGCAACCATGCCCCTTTTTCGTTAAGTTTCAGAGCTGGTTTCCTCATTTCGTTTCCACTAAAGCGAATCAAGAATAGGGAAACAGCAGGTAGAAAGGATAAAACAGGCATATGGCGGAGTTTATCTACCAAATGTATCAGGCTCGCAAGGCCCATGGCGACAAGGTAATCCTTGACGACGTGACCCTGAGCTTCTACCCCGGTGCAAGATCGGTGTCGTGGGCCCCAACGGTATGGGCAAGTCGACCCTGCTCAAGATCATGGCCGGCATCGAGGAAGTCTCCAACGGCGATGCCAGACTTACCCCCGGCTACACCGTGGGTATCCTGCAGCAGGAGCCGCCGCTCGACGACGACAAGACCGTCATCGAGAACGTGCGCATGGCGTTTGGCGACATGATCGCCAAGGTCGATCGCTTCAATAAGATCGGCGAGGAGATGTGCGACCCGGATTGCGACATGGACGCCCTCATGGCCGAGATGGGCAAGCTCCAGGACGAGATCGACGCCGCCGATGGCTGGGATATCGATTCCAGCTCGGCCAGGCCATGGACGCCTGCAGCTACCCGATTCCGACATGCCGGTCAATGTGCTTTCCGGTGGCGAGCGCCGTCGCGTGGCCCTGTGCAAGCTGCTGCTCGAGGCTCCCGACCTGCTGCTGCTCGACGAGCCCACGAACCACCTGGACGCCGAGTCGATCCTGTGGCTCGAGCACTTCCTGCACAACTACCAGGCGCGGTGCTTGCCGTCACACACGATCGCTACTTCCTGGACAACGTTGCCGAGTGGATCTGCGAGGTCGACCGCGGCCACCTTTATCCCTACAAGGCAACTACTCCACGTATCTGGAGACCAAGGCCGCCCGTATCGAGGCACAGGCAACCGCGACGCCAAGCTCGCCAAGCGCATGGAGGCCGAGCTCGAGTGGGTGCGCAGCTCGCCCAAGGCCCGTCAGGCCAAGAACAAGGCCCGTCTGGCCCGCTACGAGGAGATGGAGGCTGAGGCGCGCGCTAGCCAGAAGCTCGACTGGACTGACATTCGCATCCCTGTCGGCCCGCGTCTGGGCAATAAGGTGCTCGAGGCCCATCACCTGCACAAGGAGTTCGACGGTCGCGTGCTCATCGATGACCTTTCGTTCACCCTGCCGCGCAACGGCATCGTGGGCGTCATCGGCCCCAACGGTGTCGGTAAGACCACACTGTTCAAGACGATTGTGGGTCTGGAGCCGCTGACTTCGGGAGAGCTCGAGGTGGGCGAGACCGTCAAGATTTCTTACGTCGACCAGAACCGTTCCGGCATCGACCCCGATAAGAACCTATGGGAGGTCGTCTCGGACGGCCTGGACCACATGATGGTCGGCGAGACCGAGGTTCCGAGCCGCGCTTATGTGGCGAGCTTTGGCTTTAAGGGCCAGGACCAGCAGAAGCGCGCTGGCGTGCTCTCCGGCGGCGAGCGCAACCGTCTGAACCTGGCACTTACGCTCAAGCAGGGCGGCAACCTGCTGCTCCTCGACGAGCCCACGAACGACCTCGACGTCGAGACGCTTTCCTCGCTCGAAGCGGCGCTGCTCGAGTTCCCGGGCTGCTCGGTGGTCATTAGCCACGATCGTATGTTCCTGGACCGCGTTGCCACGCACATTCTGGCGTGGGAGGGCACCGACGAGAATCCGGGCAACTGGTATTGGTTCGAGGGCAATTTCGAGGCCTATCAGGCCAACCGCATCGAGCGCCTGGGCGAGGACGCAGCCCAGCCGCATCGTATTCACCGCAAGCTGACGCGCGACTAGTAGCAAGTAGAAAGGCCGCCAGCAAGGGCGGCCTTTCTTGTAGCAATTGCACTGCAGCTATGCCCTGGCTGCTGGTTTGATTCATAATCAAAGTCATCTCTTTGGGATTAAAGCCCGTTTTTGCTATGAGTGATTTTCTAATTCCGTTTAAAACGTAAAGACGTATTGGGCTACAAGGACATAAGCAAATCGAATTGAAATATACCAGTGCTGTAACGTTACAAAAAAGGTTATAGAATACGGAGTTATCTTATAAGTCGCTCCTCTAGAAAGAAGAACATATGCTTTCGCGTCGTCGTTTTCTGCAACTTGTCGCGTCTTCAATTGTCGCCTTAGCCGCACGTCCGAAAGAGGTTTTTGCTTCGACGGGCAATATTGATGGTGAACAGATACAATTTACTTCAGAAATTGCGCAAGAGCTTGCCGATAAATATATAAAGGGACTCCTCGGCTCTTCGTATACGCCTCTGACCCTATTCCTTTTGTAGACGTTGATGGTCCCCGCTTGGCTACATTGTTCCGGTTGTGACATTCAATAGAGCCGCGGGCTATTTGATCTTAGATGCTTCAGATGATGAAATACTTACGGGATATCGTTTTGGAGACGGCTTAGTCAGTCCTATGGATCGGGGAGGAGATCTTGGTGTTGAGTCTTATTCTTTCAATAACCCAGTCGTAATGATCAATCCATTCGAATTCGGTGTGCAATCTTTGGACGGTTCAATAACAACAAATTGCGGAAGAACAATCCCGGCTGTTTCCATAGAAGGACGGCCTGTCGTTTTATCGAATAAACCTTCAAGCTGGAACGATGTCGTAATTTACGCAACTCAAATGCAGGATTACACAGTATCTGGATTTCGTTCCATTTCTCAGTTTATGTCATATGATGAAAGCGAGATTAAGAGGCTTACTGCCCACTATGCTTGTATGGTGACAGCTTTTTCGAACGTTGCGGAACTGTATGGCATTGCCAATTTATATAGCGACCCTTCGCAATATATGCAGATATGGAATTACACCAATACCCATGCTCTTTCCGATGAAGAACAGACTGTTCCCGGCGTTGTTTTGGGCGGAACGCCGATATCAACCTGTGCAACGGGGTTTACAAATTACTGCGCAAGCAGAGGAAGTACTCTTATCGCCCGCACTGTCTCCTCTCCGGCTATCGCGAGCATTCAAAATGAGATTAACTCTAATAGACCGAATGTTTTACATGCGAGTTTGTACAACGGATCAGCCCATTCTGTAACAGCGGAGGCTTACGCCACACTTACTGGTAAGAAAACTGGAGAGACAAGGCAGATGATTGGCATAGCGGACGGCTGGAATTCATCTTTATCCTTCCTGAAGTATGATCAGAGCTATTATGCGTGGACTTATGGAACGACTTTTTCGAAGTAGGGCGATTGGTCTAGCTCTGTCTTTGGTGCTGATGGCTTCATTGGTGGGCTGTTCAACAAAGGAAGAGATATCGCGCGGAGGTTCCGGAGAAGTGACTGCGACAGACTCAGGTTCATTAGAAATAGCTGGCGGGCATGCCGATGTGATGTTACAAGGAGAAGGCGTGCTTAGGTCGATTGATGCTGAAGACGCTGTCTGCTCAATAGAGGATTTGAAGACAGGTGAAACTGCATCGTACCGAGTTTCAGATAATGCTGCGAATATGATTGAGTCGATACCGACTGGAGCGCAGGTTTCTTTTAGATACTTTGCTCCGCAACTTGAGGATGAGCTTGCTTCTCTGGTGTCTATATGCCCCGATGACAACTAAAAGGCTGAATTCAAACGGCTCGGATGGTCAATTGGCTATCCGAGGCGTTTTTTACTCGACCGGGGCTTCGACCTTGTCGATGGCCCAGGTGGCTCCGAGGCCGCCGGTGGTGTTGCGGCGAATGCGTACGGTGACTTCGTGGCGTTTGCGGCCTGTGTGTAGCGCAGGGGGAAGCTCGCGCGGTTACGGCCGGCCTCGATGGTACCGCGCTCGCGAGCGATCCAGTAGTACTCGCCGACGATGCCGAGGGTGTCGGCGCCGTAGGGGAGATAAGTCGACAGCTGGTGCAGCAGCGGGCTAGGGCAGAAGACTTCGGTCGCGAAATCGATGGGGAAGTCCCCGGGAATGGTCGGTGCTGCGGGAGCGGGGGCCGGTGCTGAATTGGGGACCGGAGTCGGTGCAGGTGTGGGAGCCTGGTCACAGGCGGGTGCGGATGCGGACTCAATGACAGGTGCAGACTCAGATGCCGCTTCTGGCTTAGCTATGGAATCTGTCGGTTCCACGGAGATGGACGTGTCTTCGGTCCCGGTTTTGGCATCGGCCTGCGGAGTGTCCTCTGCTTCGACGTTCGGCTTGGCCTCGACCGGCGTGGATACCATGGTGGTGATGCCGGCGTTGGCGTTCTCGGGGTCGTAGACAACCGTGAGCGAGATGGCAGGCTGGGGCGCTCGGGCTCCGGTGTTGCCTCGGCAGCATCTTGATCCGCGAGCTCGTCGGACTGATTGTCCTCGGTGTTGTCGCCAAAGACATCGTGGTTCTGGAACACGGGCGCCTCGGGCTGGCCAGCCGCCTCTTCGGTTGTCGACTTGGATGCCTCGTTGAGCTCCGCAGTGGCTTCCTGCTCGGATATGACTTCGGGATCGGTCGTGGCGGCGATTTCGGTTTCGGCCTCTGCTGTTACTCCAATAGCGACTTCGATCTCTGTCTCGGGTTCGGGTTCCGGCACGGCTCCAACCATGGCTTCGGGCTCGGGACGCTTAACGTGCTTGGGGCGCACGGCCTTCAGGTCCTTCTTGCCGCGCTTCTTCTTTTTGTAGGACTGCTTGGCGCCCTTGGTAGCCTTGCGCTTGTCCTCGTCCTTGGCAAGGGCGGCATCCCATGCCTCGTTGGCGATGACGGTGGCATACAGGCGGCCGCCTTTGAAGACGGTCAGCTTAATGCAGTCGTTAAGCTCCTCGAGCAGCTCGCGCGTGGATTCAAGCCCAGGTCATAAGCAGTCATGTCGTCTGCGGCGAGCGCCTCCTCGACCTGCGTCATAAATGTTTGCTTGCCGCATCCGATTGCATCGCGTAGCAGGCGATACAGATAGATGTGGTTGCCCAGCGCAAGCGTGGGCCTAACTATTGTCTTGCTCATGGCAAATCTCCTCTTTACATATGTAAAGCATCTTACCATCGCAGAGCGTTCGTCATGGCGGCGCCCAAGGCAAACGGGCGCGAACCGCTGTCGATTCGCGCCCGTTGTACAGGTTGCCTATCTGGGGATGAAGCGCCTAGTTGCCGATGCCGTGCCTTGGCTCGAGCTGTCAGATGCCGTGCCGGAAGCGGTTCCGCTCGAGCTGTTGGTGTTGCTACTGTCTGCTGCACCCGTTCCCGACGTGGTGTCGCTCGTCTGGCCTCCCGTGTTCGGCTGTGAACCGTCAGTCGTTTGGCTTGAGTCGGTCGTGCCAGACGGCGTGCCGCTGTTGGACGTAGAGGAATCGGTGCCCTGCGATTGGTTCTGGGTGTTCGAGGACGAATTGGCAGAGGTAGAACTGTCTTGCGTATCGTCCGTCTTTGCCTGCTGATCCTGCGACTGGGTGTTGCCATTTGCATCGCTCTCGGTCGTGCGCGACGACAGGATTGGCTCGGGACGCTCGCCCAGACCCTCACCGGCAGTGGTGATAAGGATGGCGCCGGCGCAGGCGATGACCGCGACGATGGCGATAGCGATCGAGAATATGATGACCTTCTTTTGCGTCTGGCTGCGCTCAGCCGCCGCCTTGGCGCGCAGGCTGTTGGGAGCGACGCGCGCCGTGGTCGCGCGTCCCGCAACCTGGCGCATCTCCTGCGTGGTTGCGGCGCCACCTAGGTGCTCCTCGACATTGGGCTCAACGGGCTCGTAGGCGCCGGTAGGGTAGTCGACAGCGGCATGCGTGCCTTGATTGCTTCGGCGCTGGCAGAGATAAAGTGGCGATAGACCTGCGAAGACACAACAGTGATGACTGAGCTCACAGCGGCACCAATCACCGAGCCGGCAATGCCGATCTTTGAAGCAAGCGCCACGCTCGTGGCGGCAGCGGCGGCGCCGGCGATGATCTGGGGAATGGAAATGTCGTCGAACAGGCCCTTTTTGGGCGCGATGGCCATGGTCTGGCCGATGGAATGGTTTTCGTGAACGCCGTTGTTCAGTGCGGCGGGAGTCATGACGCGTGTACGCGGCGCGTCGGTGTACTTGGTTGTCATACGGGGTCCTCCCGGTGTAAATCTGCTTCGTTTCGTGTAGCCATCAGGGTACCCACCAGATGTGAATCGTACGTGACATTTAACAGATACCATCAACTCATCAAGGGGGCCTGCTGTCTTTGGTGCAATAGCTTGATGCTAAACTGGATTTATGTTTGCGAGGTGGTTTACGTGATGTACCCGTATATGACATTCGAAGATGGAACCGAGGTCATTCATTCTGGCCTGATTACAGATGGCGATATCGAAAAGGTTATCGTGCATTTTGAGCGACCGACGGCAGAGGGCTTCGACTCCGCTCGTTGTGAGTTGCCTTCCTGTTCGTGGACTGACTGGGAAGGGCATTTACTCAGAGTGAAAAACGAGCTTTCGAAGAGTGTCTGAGCAAATAATTCTGATTAGTTCGAGTTTAGTTCGAATAAAGAAGCTGAATGCGATGACCTAAAGCGTATGCATTTTTAGTATTAGATGCGTATGAAATGGAGGATGTGAATGGATGAGCTAATAGACTTTAAAAAACGATTTCTCAAGAATGGCGAGCTGGTTTCAATTCCAAAAAAGGAAAGCTATAAAAGAATCATGCTGCTATGGGCCGTCTCTTTCTTTGAATTAAATACAAGTTATACGGAGCTTCAGGTTAATCGTGTGCTGTCACAGCTCTATCCTGATTATGCCGTGTTGAGGCGGTACTTGGTTGATTATGGATTCCTATTAAGGGATGAACGAGGCCTGAAATACGAGGTTAATCGTGATGTTCACGGTATTGAGAGCTAGCCGTCCGGTTCGGGTCCTATATATTGCTAGAGGGATAAGCGAAATAGGCAATTGGTGTGCGAATATTGCTTTGCCAATGCTGATTTACGAGGTAACTCACGATGTTTCTGCAACTGCTTTGATGGTCTGCTGCAGATTTGCCCCCTCTCTGTTTTCAGTTGCGCTCGCGCAGCTGCCTCAGAAGATGGGTATCGGGACACTGCAGGCCATGAGATTGGCAGACTTAATTCGCGCGGGATTATTCGTTTGCTATATTTTTGTTGATAGTAAATGGAGTATGTTTGCTATTACGTGCGCGGTATCGCTTTGCCGAACGGTAGAAATGCCCTGCTTTTACTCGTTGTTAAGAGCCAATACGAATAGTATCAATCGCGACGTAATTAATAATTCGTTTGGGTTCCTGCAGAATTTGATGATGGTTCTGGGGCCAGTTGCCGGCGGTTTTGTTGTCGCTCAATTTGGGGCGGAGGCTGTTCTTGCATTAGACGCGCTTTCTTTTGCCGCGTCGTTCTGGTTGCTGCGAGATGTTCCGTCGGTTATCGAGGTTAATGATAAAGAGGGAATAAGCAAAAATGAAAAAAACAGGACTGCATTTAGTGATCTTAGCGCGAAGCACTTGGCAATTGGTTTCCTATTAATCGATATTTCTAGTGGCGTGGCATTCGGCTCTCTGAATTCTCTTTTGCCAGCTATAGCGCAATTGCAATTTGACTCGTCATCGATACAATACGGATTCCTTCAGAGTAGTCTTACAATCGGACTGTTGTTCGGAAATACAATATATGGTCGTTTAATCAGTGGTTCCGATTGCGTTAAATCATATTGTTTTGTGACGTATCTTGCGCTCGGTGCGTATCTGGCGTTTGGCTATCGCTATGCGTCTGGGATATCGTTTATTTTCCTTTTTATCGTCGGTGCCGGAAACGCCATTCAAGATGTGCTTCTCATAACATCGCTGCAGGATTTGGCGAGAGACGGATCTGAATCGATAAGCCTGTTTTCAATTAGGGAGTCTTTGCAATCGGTTGCTGTTGTTATTTCAACACTTCTTGTTTCGCTGTTCACGAGCATCGCGATGTTCTCAATTCTCGTTACAGGACTTGGTGTATTTTCAATTATGATGGTAGTTGTGTTTCAATTGAATTATTTGCGAAAGATGTGACGTTGATATGCCTAAAACGCTTTTAGTATTTCCCCCAGGATGGAGTCCAGTGGGGCCGTATCTTGCCTTGCCTGTTTTGAAGTCATATCTTCAAGAGGTTGAACAATACAAAGTTGACATTGTTGACTTAAACGTGGAATTTTACGATGACCTCCTATCTTTTAGACATGTCGAAGAGTGCTGTAAAAGGTATCGGGAATCAAAGGATTCGTTTAGTTCGAATGTTCAATTAACAATCGAGTTGATACAAAAGTCGGCACTTAATGTTGACGAGGCAAAAGATATTTTCAGATCGAAGAGTACTTTAATCTAAAAGAAAGACAATATGCTGAAAACATTTTTAGAAATGCACTCTATATCATAAATCACGTCTCATATGGAGTTAAATACACGTTCAACTCCATAGATCTGCCCTATGATTATTATTCGACACCAGAAATAATGAAATCGCTTGCGGATACCTTGCATAATCCGTTTATTTCCTTCTATGAGACTGCCTTCCTTAAGCGTATTCAGAGGGAAAAAATCGAGTTTATTGGGATTTCGGTGAGCGGCTGTTTCCAATTGATTTCTGCAGTTACGTTAGCGAAACTGATTAAAGAAGAATGTCCATCTGTTAAACACGTCTCATTGGGCGGCAATTACATTACTCGTTTAGCAGATGACTGCATGAAAGAATGGCATCCCTTTTTTGAATACATTGATTCGATAATGATGTATGACGGCGAAGAGCCACTTGCACGTCTTCTTGAGGCCCTTGACTCTGGTGATGACAATCTCGACTGTGTTCCAAACCTTTGCCATGCTAAAGGTGGAAAGATATATAAAAACCATCGGATTGAGCAAACATTTATCAACGATACAGTTCCCGATTTCGATGGCTTCGCCCTTTCTAAATACTTCATGCCTGAGCTAATATTGCCGGTTTATTCCTCTAGGCAGTGTTTTAATCATTGCGCCTTCTGCACCATTCCCGGTGCTACCGGTGGTTGTTACCGAAAGATGCCTATATCGAGAGTATTTGAAATAATGTGTCGGTTAAATGAAAAATACGGCACGAGAGTTTTCTCTTTTGTGGATGAAACATTCGAAGGCAAAAGAATGGAGCAACTCGCGGATGAAATAAACGCATCGGGAAAAACGTTTTTTCTGGCATGGAGAAACGAGGTTCTCTCCAACCCTAAGTACAGACGTTTTTTAACAAGATATACCAAAGTGGATGTAGCAGATTCAGTTTGGCCTCGAGTCATACAACCAAAGAGTTCTTGATCTAATGAAGAAGAACACGAGAGTTGATTGGATTGATCGCAATATCCATGATTGTCTCAATGCGGGTATTCCTGTTCATCTATTTTTTATGATTGGCTTTCCGACCGAAACTAAAGAAGAGGCTCTGAACACCTTAGCTTATACAGAGAATGTTTTGAATTATTCAAAACAGGTATGTGGTGTTCCATATTCCACGAGAGGATTTACGAATTTTGGTCTCGTTATGGGGTCGGATGTTTGGAATCATCCCGATAAGTATGGTGTCTCTGTAATGCCGAAGTCCCAATATGAGGATTTGCGCCTCGAAGTGGATTATGTTTCAGGCACTGGTTTAACTTTAAATGAAGCAAAATCCTTATCTGATGAGCATCATATTGATTTTTATATGCAAGAGGTCATAAACGGTAGCGACATAATTGACTTGCCCCAGCGGCTTCATATTTCAGAGGTGACCTGGATCCTAGATTCTATTCACGCTGTCAGGTATAAGGGACATTTGACCAAAGTAAAGCGACGGCTAACTAGTCTAAATCCAGCTGATCGAATCTGGCTGGATTCCAAGACCTCTGTCGTGCTCGTTGAGCCATTTGCCTACTTCTATAATTCTGAATACCATCATGTCTATGCTGTTTCCCAGTTGGTATACCTTAAGTTGGCCCGTTTATTGGAGGCCGATTGTAGCATTTCTCTTATTCTTGATCAGGGCGACCTCGAGCTGACAAGGGCGATAGAAGAACTGTTGCATTATGGATTGCTGAATACAAATATCGATGCCGATTATGTAATGCACGATAATGGTTTTCAATTGGTTAAAAGTTCGTTTGTTAAAGAAGTCGGACGCTCAAAAGAGGGGTTAAGAGTACTGCTGAGTTGTGCCACCCATAGAATGTGTGCGGTTAATGATTTTTCGTTCGCTTTGCTTTCGTTGTTTGAAAAGCCGATTACTAAGAACGAGGTGCGCGACATTTTGAAAAAAGAGGGACTATCGACAAACGAGGAGCAATTAAACAAGTTGGTTGATAATTGCATGAAAGCAGATATACTACAATTGATTAGATAGAGGAGGTTTCTGCATGGACGTTATTAACAAAGATCTCTTGGAGCAACTGAAAGAGTCTCAGGAAGAGGGCGTCGTGGTAGAAGTGTTCGACTTTGAGGACTACATGGATAAATTCTGCCATTAGTTTCGGAATTAACTTGCCTCGCTTAAAGGAGAAGTCGATTATCGATTTCTCCTTTTTTAATTAAAGATATTTTTGGAATTCATGCTCTTAGCACAGGTTGGCGTCTCAGTAACTGGGAGGTTGCTTTGGCTAGTTAGAGATATGTGAACGTCCGTTAGACTGAATCTCAGGGTAGAAGGGGCCTCCAGTGTCCAGATCAACAAGGCAATGCTGCGTTTCGGCTAATAAGAACGATGGCTTTTTGCGTGTGGCGGCGGCATCGCCGCAGATTCGCGTGGCAGATGTCGAGGGTAATGCCGAGGTTGCGCTGGCAGCTGTTCGCAGAGCTGTCGAGCGCGGCATTCGCGCGTTGGTGTTGCCCGAGCTTAATCTGTGCGGCTATACCGCGGCCGATCTGTTCCATAACCGCACATTACTGCATGCCTGCGAGACCGCACTGGCACATATTCTCGATGAAACTCGCGAGCTGCCGATTGTCTTTACCATCGGTCTTCCCGTTGCAGTTGCCGAGAATATCTACAACTGCGCCGCCGTGTGCTGCGCGGGCGAGCTTTTGGGCCTTACGTCCAAGAAGTATCTGCCCAACTATGGCGAGTTCTATGAGCGTCGCTGGTTTGCTCCGGCGCCCGTAGATCCCGTGTGGGTCGAGTTTGCCGGTCAGGGCCCGGTGCCGCTTGGCTCGGGGCTTGTCTACCGCTGCTGTGATGAGGGTGCCGAGGATCTGGTGCTGGGCGTCGAGGTGTGCGAGGACCTGTGGGTGCCGGCGCCCCCTTCGACCGAGATGGCGCTTGCCGGTGCGACGGTGATCCTCAATCCGTCGGCCTCGGACGAGATTATCGGCAAGGCGGATTACCGCCGCAGCTCATCTCTAACCAGAGCGCACGCCTGTACTGCGCCTATGCCTACGCGGACGCGAGCGAGGGCGAGTCCACGACCGACATGGTCTTTGCGGGCGAGAACCTTATCTACGAAAATGGCTCCAAGCTCGCCGCCACCAAACTGCTTACCTGCGATATGGCCATCGCCGACGTTGACCTTGACCGCCTGGTTGCCGAGCGCCGTCGCTCGACGACGTGGGCGCGCACCGACGATGCGCCGGAGGCCACGACCGTTGAGTTTTCGTTTGAGGCGTGCTGGCCGAAGAACCTGTCCTGCGCGATGCCTGCGATATCGACCGCGTTTTCCCGCGCGCGCCTTTGTGCCGGCCGACCACGGCGACTTGGCCGAGCGCTGCGAGACGATCCTCGATCTGCAGACTGCGGGCTCAAGACCCGCCTTGCCCACACGGGTACCAAGGCTGCGGTTATCGGCCTTTCGGGCGGCTTGGACTCCACGCTAGCGCTGCTTGTGACCGTGCGTGCCTTCGATGCGCTGGGGCTGCCGCGCACTGGTATCACAGCCGTGTCCATGCCCGGCTTCGGCACGACGCATCGCACCAAGTCGAATGCCGAGTCGCTCGCTCGCGACCTGGGTGTGAGCTTCCGCGAGGTTTCGATCCACGCGGCTGTGGAGCAGCACTTCAAGGACATTGAGCATGATCCAGCTGTGCAGGACGTGACCTACGAGAACAGCCAGGCGCGCGAGCGTACGCAGATTCTGATGGATCTGGCCAACCAGGCTGGCGGTTTTGTCATTGGCACGGGCGACCTGTCGGAGCTGGCGCTCGGCTGGGCTACCTATAACGGCGACCACATGAGCATGTACGCCGTCAACGCGAGCGTGCCCAAGACGCTTGTGCGCCATCTGGTACGCTATGCCGCCGATGTCTTTGGCGGGCGCATTGCCGAGGTCTTGCTCGATATCCTCGATACGCCGGTGTCCCCCGAGCTTCTGCCGCCCACGGGCGACGGCGAGATTGCGCAGAAGACCGAGATTTGGTGGGCCCGTACGAGTTGCACGACTACTTCCTCTACTACCTGCTGCGTTTTGGCTTTGAGCCGGGCAAGATCTACCGCATGGCGCTCAAGAGCTTCGAGGGCGTCTACGACGCCAAGACCGTCCACACGTGGCTACGTACGTTCTACCGTCGCTTCTTTGCCCAGCAGTTTAAGCGCAGCTGCCTGCCGATGGTCCCAAGGTGGGCTCGGTGACGCTCAGCCCGCGCGGCGATTGGCGTATGCCGAGTGACGCTAGCTCGCGTCTGTGGCTTGCGCAGATCGACGCGCTCAATCCAGTTGACTAAGGTTGGCTAAATTGAACCAATACGGGGGTTGCAAGCGTTACACTTTTGCAATCTGATGGCCCGTATCGCGCGGCGCTCTTGTCGGAGCGCCGCGTTTTTTCATATCGAAAGGTGGCACCATGCAGGCATCGCAGCGTCTCGACCGCTTTGGCGCGGAGGTCTTCGCCTCGCTCAACAACAAGCTTCTCGCGCTGAAGGCTCAGGGCAAGACCATTTACAACATGAGCGTGGGCACGCCCGACTTTAAGCCGTACGACCATGTGGTCGAGGCGCTCACGCAGGCAGCCCAAGATCCCGAGATGTGGAAGTATGCCCTGCGCGACCTGCCCGAACTCAAGCAGGCCGTGTGCGATTACTATGAGCGTCGCTTTGGCGTTTCGGGCATTACGCCGTCTATGGTGCAGTCGTGCAACGGCACGCAGGAGGGGGTGGGCCATTTGGGCCTTGCCCTGCTCGATCCGGGTGACACCATTTTGGTTCCCGATCCGTGCTACCCGGTCTTTGAGGCGGGTGCCAAGATCGCCGATGCCAAGCTCGAATACTATCCGCTGGTTGCCGAGCACAATTACCTGCCCTATGTGGCGGGTATCGATCCCGAGGTTGCCGATCGTGCCAAGTACATGATCGTGTCGCTGCCCGCGAACCCGGTCGGCTCGGTGGGCACGCCCGAGGTCTACGAGGAGATTATCGCCTTTGCCCGCGAGCATGATCTGTTGATCGTCCATGATAACGCGTACTCCGACATCGTGTTTGACGGCGAGCCCGGCGGCAGCTTCTTGCAGTATCCCGGCGCGCTCGAGGTGGGCGTTGAGTTCTTCTCGCTCTCCAAGTCGTTTAACGTCACCGGTGCCCGCATCGGCTTTTTGGTCGGTCGCGAGGATGTGGTCTCTGCCTTTGCCAAGCTGCGCGGCAGATCGACTTTGGTATGTTCTTCCCGATTCAGAAGGCCGCCATCGCGTGCTGAACGGTCCGCGCGATGAGGTCGAGGCGCAGCGTCTGAAGTACCAGGAACGCCGCGATGCCCTGTGCGACGGTCTTGAGGGCCTGGGCTGGGAGCGTCCCAACGCGCATGGCTCTATGTTTGTGTGGGCCAAGCTTCCCGGTGGTCGCACCGATTCCATGGCGTTTTGCGAGGAGCTCATGGAGAAGGCCGGCGTTGTGGTGACGCCGGGCGCGAGCTTTGGCCCTTCGGGCGAGGGGCACGTGCGCATGGCGCTGGTCCTGCCGCCCGATCAGATCGCTTTGGCTGTCGAGGCCATTCGCGAGGCGGGCCTGTATTAGAAACCTATTTCGACTCGTCAATAGCTCGAAACCGATTTCGTGCAGTTATTTTACGAATTCTGCAAACAATTTCGGTAAACGGTCGATTTTTGGCTGCGAATAGGAGCATAATCAAAGTCCCGATTGGATGTATTGGGATTACGGCAAGCCGCTCGGGTCGTTCCCGGGCGGCTTGTTTGTGGAGAGAGATGGGAGTTTCTAATGGTTAACGAGAAGAAGGTCGCTATTGTCGCTGCGGCTTCGTCGGTTCGTCTTCGGCGTTCGCTCTGATGCAGAGCGGTCTGTTCTCCGAGATGGTCCTCATCGACGTGGACAAGAACCGCGCGAGGGTGAGGCTCTGGATATCGCGCACGGCATGACGTTGCCGAGCCGATGAAGATCTACGCCGGCGATTATTCCGATGTCGCCGACGCCGCATGATCGTCGTCACCGCTGGCGCTGCCAGAAGCCCGGTGAGACCCGCCTGGACCTGGTCAACAAGAACGTTAACATCTTTAAGTCCATTATCCCCGAGATTAAGAAGTCCGGCTTCGACGGCATTCTGCTAATCGTCTCCAACCCGGTTGATGTTCTGACCTATGCTGCCATCAAGATGTCCGGCCTGCCCGAGGGCCATGTCATCGGCTCCGGCACCGTGCTCGACACCGGCCGCCTGCAGCAGATGCTTGGTGCCCACGTCGAGGTTGACCCGCGCGATGTCCAGGCCTATGTCATGGGCGAGCACGGCGACTCCGAGTTTGTCGCTTGGTCCAGCGCTCAGGTTGCCGGCGTTCCGCTGAACACCTTCTGTGAGCTTCACGGCCACTTGGAGCATGAGCTGCCGAGAAGCGCATCGCCGAGGACGTCAAGAACTCCGCCTACACCATCATCGAGAAGAAGCACGCCACCTACTATGGCGTCGCCATGGCCGTCAAGCGCATCTGCACCGCCGTTATGCGCGATGAGCAGACCGTTCTGCCTGTCTCCTCGCTCATGGTGGGCGAGTATGGCCTGTCCGATCTTGCCATCTCCATGCCGACCGTCGTTGGCCGCGACGGCGTTGTCTGCCGCGTCCCCGTGCCGCTGAACGACGACGAGCAGCATGAGCTCACCGTCTCCGCCAAGGCCCTCAAGGACATCATCGACAGCGTCGACTTCTCCTGCTAAATCAAGCTCGCTAGAGCGAAAAGCTACAATGAAGGCGTCCGGGTCCACACGGCCCGGGCGCCTTTTTGGTGCAAAGTAACCTGACTCCAATGCACCATAGTTGATGGGAGGGCCATGTCGGATTCGCCTAATATTTTGACCTATGTCCAGACGGCGTTTGATCCCTTTGAGGAGCGGCCGTTCTGCGCGGTGGATAGCCTGGTCTTTGCGTGGTTGTCCTATTTGCGCTTGCCGGGTGATATGGCGGGGCTGACGAACTGGCAGGGCCTAGACGTACGCGAACTGCTGCGTGCCGAGTGCTACCGGGACATGATTGGCGACCTGTGGGATCCGGAGGGGAGCAGGGCCTTGTTGGAGGCCGTGGCAGCAAGCCCTCGCTACCGTGGCGTGCACGTTTGCGGCTATCGTGCCGTGAGCGATGCGGTGGCGACAGAGCAGTTTGCAGCCACGGCGTTCCGGTTTCCGGCGGGGTTTAGCTATCTTCCTTCCGGGGGACCGACAGTACGATTGTGGGATGGAAAGAGGACTTTAACATGGCGTTCCGGTGTCCTGTGCCGGCCCAGGAATCCGCGGCGCGTTATGTGGACGAGGCGGCGGATGCGATTGGTGGGCCGCTTTTGTGCGGAGGTCATTCCAAGGGTGGAAACCTTGCGGTGTACGGTGCGGCGATGTGCTCCGATGTCGCCCGTGGGCGAATCGAGCGGGCGTATTCCCATGATGGTCCGGGCTTCGTCGAGGAGTTTCTGAACGGCAAGGCTTTTGCCGATCTTTCCGGTCGAATCGACAAGACGCTACCTCGGTCGTCGATCTTTGGCATGATGTTCGAGACACAGGAGGACTATGCCATCGTTGAGAGCACCGAGTTCAGCCTGCTGCAACACAATCCCTTTAGCTGGGTGGTTGATGGTCGCGACTTCGTGTACTGTGAGCGCTATCCGCCGGTGCTCGATACGTTGATGGCTCTATTCGCGAGATGCTGCTTGCAGTGTCGCCTAGCGAGCGCGAGCGTTTTTGTAGATGCGTTGTTCTCCGTGTTTGAGGCTACGGGTGCTGAGCGGTTTGCGGATATCGCTGGGAATCTGCGCGAGAGCCTGCCTGTGATGCTCCAGGCTGCGCAAGGCTTTGACAAGGATACGCGACGCTTTGTCTCGCAGACCATCGTGGCAATCCTTAAATGCGCGCTGTTGCCCAAGCGCCCCGAGCCCAGCGTACCCACGAGCGGCAAGAGCTTTGCCGAGCAGCTCGAGGCATGGCAGTCCGAGCTCCTGCGCTAACCATTGGTGCAAAGCAACCTGACCCCGATGCACCAATCTTCGATGCGTCTGGGGCGGGATCGACCGCTATACTGGTTCGTGCCGAAATCGATCTAGAACGGAATGCCGTATATGAAAATCAATCACGCGATTCTGCATATCCTGGACTTTGACTCTGCCGTCAACGTCATGAGTCAGCGCGAGCTCGATATCGAGAGCCGTACCGTGCGCAACTTCGTGACCACGCATCTGCGCCGCGCACGTACCTCGGCCGACAATAAACGCGCCACGTTTGCCGAAAACTCTGCGTTTGGCGGCGAGCTCAAGGGCTATTTCTTTGGCGAGCGCGAGTTCGTGGACCTGTCGCAGCAGATTGCGGAGTTTATCTCCTCCGAGCTTACCAAAGCCGAGAAAGCCGAGTCCACTGACGTGCTCGTGGCCGATTTTGACGACGATGAGGATGCCCGCTGGTTTGCCGTGATGCTGCTGGGCTCCAAGCAGGCTTTTATGCACGAGGTGGGCCGCGAGGAGGGGGAGGTGCGCAACGACATCGCGCGCCACTACGCCATTCTGCCGAACCCCTCGCAAAAGGTGCCGAGCTATGCCATCGTGCGCGCGAGTACCATGGAGATCGGCTACGTGGATAAGAAGCGCAAGATTGCCGGCGAGGACCGTATGCTTATCCCCGATGGCCTGCTGCAGTGCGACACGGGCGTATCGGGCAAGGAGGTCATCGACACCGTGACACGTGTGGTCGAGGAAGTCGCCGAGGAGCACGGCGCCAACACGGCTGTAGCGCTCGCTAAGGTTAAGGCTGCCGTTGCCGAGAAGGTTGAGGATGACGAGGAGCTGCCGCCTTGGGATATCGTCGATGAGGTCTTTGAGGACGAGCCGGTCATCAAGGAGAGCGTGCGCGCGGCACTGACCGAGGAGAAGGTACCTGAGCGTGTGCCCGTGGAGCGCAAGCAGGTCGAACGCGCGGCGGTACGCAATCATAAGATTCGTACGACACGGGTATCGAGATCAGCTTTCCGGCCGAGATGGGTTCGAACTCCGAGTACATCGAGTTTGTCAACGAACCTAACGGCTCATCTCCATCGAGCTCAAGAATATCGGCAGCATCGAGAATCGATAAACTGCTCTTGGACGCTGCAGAAAAACAAAGGCCGAAGCCTCGGATGAGCTTCGGCCTTTTTACTTGGGGCTTAATTACGCTACTGGTTGAGCATAAGTCAGCGAAAACGCCCAGAGCGAGCAAGGTGACGTGAAAGAGGAGGCATTGACCTTTTGGTCATGCCCGACGATTGAACGTCAGATTGCCGCTCTGGGGCGTTTGCAGCGTCGAGTCGTTACGGCGTTTGGTAAAACGCCGTAACTATTAAAGCTGGCGCAGACCTTCCTCGAGACCGGTCTTGCTGTCGGTCTTCTCGTCGCGCATCTTGATGACGCGGGCGGGGACACCGGCCACGACGGCACCGGCGGGGACGTCCTCGATGCACACGGCGCCGGCGGCAACGACAGCGCCCTTGCCTACGTGCACGCCCTCCAGGACCACGGCGTTGGCGCCAATCATGACATCGTCCTCGATGATGACGGGTGTGGCGCTTGCGGGCTCCACGACGCCTGCCAGCACGGTGCCGGCGCCGATGTGGCAGTTCTTGCCCACGGTGGCGCGGCCGCCCAGCACGGCACCCATGTCGATCATGGAACCCTCGCCTATAACGGAGCCGATGTTGATGATGGCGCCCATCATGATGACGGCGCGGTCGCGATTTCGACGCGGTCGCGGATGTCGCGCCCGGCTCAATGCGGGCGTGATACCCTTGAGGTCGAGCATGGGGACGGCGGAGTTGCGGCAGTCATTCTCGACGTCGTAGTAGTCGATGGAGTCGGCATTGGCATCGAGGATGGCCTTGAGCTCATCCCAGTCGCCAAAGACGGTCTTGCCACGACGACCGCCGTAGACGTGTGCATTGCCCCACTGGACCTTCATGCCCGGCTTCTCGCGCACGTACAGCTTGACGGGCGTCTTTTTGGGCGCGGTTGCGATGTAGTTGATAATCTCCTGTGCATCCATCTCGGCTGCGTTGCTCATTTGCTATCTCTCCTTTAGGTGGATTCGGTTGATACCTGGTTAGGCAAACATGACCTGGTCAAACGTGTAGAAGCCAGGCTCGCGGGTGACGAGCTTCTGCGCGGCTGCCAGGGCGCCGTTGACAAAGATCTGACGGCTCGTGGCGCAGTGCGTGAGCGTGACCTCCTCGTCCTGGCCAAAGAAACTCACTTCGTGGACGCCGGCGACAGTACCGCCGCGCAGCGAGTGCATGCCGATCTCCTTGGGGTCGCGCGCTCCGCACATGCCCTCGCGGCCATAGACGGGGTGGTAGCCTGCCTCGGGCTCGGCTTCGACGACGGCGTCGAGCAACAACTTGGCAGTGCCGCTGGGGGGCGTCGACCTTTTGATTATGGTGCGTCTCGACGATTTCGCAGTCAAAGCCGGGTAGCTCGCGTGTAGCCTGTGCTACCAGATGACGCAGGGCGGCGATACCGATGGAGTAATTGCCGGAGTGCATGACACGGGCGTTCTGACCAAGCTCGCGCAGGCGATCCATCTGCTCGGGTGTGTAGCCCGTGGTGCCCGAGACCAACGCGGCGCCCGTGCGTTCGACATAGGCGACGACAGCATCGAAGGTCGCAACGTTCGAGAAGTCGATGATGACGTCGGCTGCTGGGGCGCTCCCGAGCTCTGACAGATCAAAACCGATCTGGGCGACGATATCAAAAACGGGCTGACCGGCGGCGTCGACAACGCCCTCGGCGGTGGTGCGGATGAGTGAGCCCATACGGCCCGTTCCCATAATGACGGTCTTAATCAAGCAGACCAGCTCCCTTCAAAGCATCGGTAAGTGCAGCGCGTGTGTCGTTGGCCATGGGGCACAGCGGCATACGGTAGTTTGCCTCGATCATACCCATCGTGGCGAGCGCTTCCTTAACGGGGATGGGGTTGACCTCGCTAAAGAGGGCATTGATGAGCGGCTGGCCGGCAATCTGGATATCGCGGGCACGCGCCACATCGCCGTCCAGATAGGCGCGGCACATGTCGTGTACGAGCTGCGGCTGAACATCGGCCCACACGCTGATGGTGCCCGAGCGCCCAGGCTCATGAGCGGTACGGTAAGTGCGTCCTCGCCCGAGTACATGCGGAAGTCGTCGGACAGCAGGTGGGCAATCTTGGCCGCGTAGGCAACGTTGCCCGAGGCTTCCTTGATACCCATGATGTTGGGGTGTGCGGCCAAGCGCTCTACGTTGTGCTCGCTGATACCGCAGCCACAGCGGCCGGGGATGTTGTACAGAATGCAGGGGATGTCCATGGCGTCGGCCACGGTCTTAAAGTGCTGGTAGATGCCCTCTTCGTTAGACTTGTTGTAGTAGGGGGTAATGAGCAGCAGACCATCGGCACCCAGGCCCTGGTAGGTGAGCGACTTGGTGAGCATGGTCTGCGTGGAGTTGGAGCCCGAGCCGGCGATGACGGGGACGCGGCCCGCAACCTGCTTGACCACGGCGGCGACAACGGAGTTGTCCTCGTCGTCGGTCATCGTGGCACTCTCTCCGGTGGTGCCCAGGGTGAGGATGGCGTCAGTGCCATTTTGCAGGTGGAAATCGATAAGGCGCTCGAGTGCATCAAAGTCGACGCTGCCGTCCTTTTTAAACGGCGTGACAAGGGCGACGATCGAACCCTCGAGGTTGCGGATATCCATGTTCTTCTCCTTCGCTTCCGCGATCTGGATGCGTTTGTTCCATTGGGCAGCGACGGCCAGGCGCTCGTCCTGGGCGCGACGGCGGGCGCTTTCGGCGCGCGACTTGGCCAGTAACTCTCGGCCGTACGGCAGCACGTCGAGCGTGGCAAAGTAATCGCCCGGGCGCTCGGCGCGGCGGATGAGGTCGGCCGAGCCATCGGGGCGCAGCAGGACCTCGGCGGAGCGTAGGCGTCCGTTGTAGTTGTAGCCCATGGAGTAGCCGTGCGCACCCGTATCGTGAATCACGAGCACATCACCCATGTCGATATGCGGCAGCTCGCGATCGATGGCGAACTTATCGTTGTTCTCGCATAGGTTGCCCGTGATGTCGTACGTGTCCGTGACGGGTGCCGCAGTCTTGTCGGCGCCACCCGGCTGACCCATCACCGTAATGTGGTGGTAAGCGCCATACATGGCAGGGCGAATCAGATCGACCGCGCTTGCGTCGACACCGATATAGTCCTTGTAGATTTGCTTTTCGTGGATGGCCTTGGTGACCAGACAGCCGTAGGGGCCCATCATAAAGCGGCCCATCTCGGTGCAGATGGCCACATCGTCCATGCCGGCGGGAACCAAGATCTCGTCGTATGCCGCGTGCACTCCCTCGCCGATGGCATGGATGTCGTTAGCCTGCTGCTCGGGCAGGTAGGGGATGCCGACGCCGCCGGATAAGTTGATGAAGGCGACGTGTGCACCGGTCTCGCGCTCCAGGCGCACGGCAAGCTCAAAGAGAATGCGCGCGAGTTTGGGATAGTAGTCGTTGGTGACGGTGTTGCTAGCAAGGAATGCGTGGATGCCAAAGTCCTCAGCGCCCTTGGCCTTGAGCATGCGGAAGGCCTCGAAGAGCTGCTCGGTGGTCATGCCATATTTGGAGTCGCCCGGGTTGTCCATGATGCCGTTGGAGAGCTGGAACAGGCCGCCCGGATTAAAGCGGCAGCTGACCGTCTTGGGAATGGGCCCCGCAACGCGCTCAAAGAATTCAATGTGGCTGACGTCGTCGAAGTTGACGATAGCGCCCAGCTTGTCGGCGAGCTCAAAGTCCGCCACGGGCGTGTCGTTGGACGAGAACATGATGTCGTGCCCCGTGATGCCCAGCGAGCGGGCGATCATGAGCTCGGTATAGCTCGAGCAATCGCAGCCGCAGCCGTATTCGCTGAGAATGGAGATAAGCGCTGGGTTGGGGTTGCCTTGACGGCAAAGTATTCCTTAAAGCCCGGGTTCCAGGCAAAGGCGTCGCGCACTTCTTGCATGTTGCGGCGGATGCCCGCCTCGTCATATAGATGAAACGGCGTGGAGAATTGCTCGACGATATGCTCGAGCGTCTCCTTGTCCACAAACGGCTGCTTTGCCGCATATGCCTCGTTGGGAGTCAGTGACATGTCCCGTAAACCTCGCTATCCAGACGGCGCTACCTGCGCACCGAATCCGCATAGCGTGGACCCAATGTCCGGATAGCGCTCCCGCATTGCTGCAGACAGTCCTGTGGGTGTTTCCCACAGGCCCACCAGGTTGTCGTGCCCGAAAAGCCCAGTTCGGCGGGTTTCGCCTCCCCACGGGGTCAAAGCCTGCCGGCTCGCCCGCGGTTCTTCGTGCCCGCGCCTCTATCAAGTGGTAAAGACCCTACCACGTTGCACTTTACCAAACAAGAGTATTCGTATATAACGTTTAAAAAATGCAAGGATATGCTGGATATAAGGGTGCGGCAATCTTGCGGCACAATAGATGGCAACCGTTGCGCACCCATGGAAGGAATCAATATGACCGAGCTCCAAGAACTCCGTCGCTATCGCCGCGACCTGCATCGCATTCCGGAGCTCGATTTCGATCTTCCTCAAACCATAGCCTATATCGAGGGCGTGCTGGCACCGCTCGCTTGCGAGGTGACCCATCCGTGCCCCAGCTGCGTCTGCGCTTTCTTCGACGCTGGCGTTGGTGCCGCGCGTGCCACGGCGATTCGCGCCGATATGGATGCGCTACCCATCGCGGAGGCGACGGGTGTGGCCTTTGCCTCGACGCATCCCGGAAAGATGCACGCTTGCGGACACGATGGACACATGGCCATGGCACTTGCGGCGGCAACCTTTGTCGATCGCACGATTCGTGAGCAGCCGGGCGCCATGAGGCACAACGTGCTTTTTGTGTTCCAGCCTGCTGAGGAGACGACCGGTGGCGCCAAGACGGTATGCGAGAGCGGCGTGTTCGAGCGCTACGGGGTCGACCACATTTTTGGCTTTCACGTGTGGCCCGATCTGCCTGCCGGCACGTTGGCGAGTTGTTCCGGTCCGCTGCTGGCGCGTTCGAGCGAGACGCATATCCATATTCACGGAACGAGCATCCATATTGCTAAGACCTATGGTGTGCCGGTTGAGGAGTCGCACGATGCTGCGTTGGCGGCAGCGAAGTTTTTGGTTGCCGAGCGCGAGCTGATGGACGAGCTGGGCACCGACGAGCCTGTATCGGTAAGTTCGGCCTGCTGCAGGCCGGTACGGTCTGCAACGCGGTAGCGGGGGAGGCCCATGTTGCCGGCAGCCTGCGTGTGTTTACGGACGACATGTTCGACCGTGCGCGTGAGGGCGTGTGCCGCGTACTTGATGAGGCATGCGCCGCAACGGGCTGCACATATGACCTCGATTTTGCCGAGGGCTATCCGCCGGTCGACAACGATCCCGAGTTGTTTGATCGAATCGCGCCTGCTCTGCCCGAGTTACAGCTCGTGGACGAGCCGCTGCTGATTGCCGAGGATTTCGCGTTCTATCAACGCCATCTGCCGGGCGTATTTTTCCTGCTGGGCACGGGTATGCCAGAGGACCAAGACAACCCGAGTGATTCGGATGGCTGCCCCGCCTATGCCACAAGCGCTCTGCATACCGATAGTATGCTCTTCGACGAGGAAATCCTACTCAAAGGCCTCGATGTCTACAAACGATTGCTTTTGCTTGACTAAGGCGTGAAGGACTATTTGTTCTAGAAAATACGAACAAACGTACGATATAATAGAGATGTAAGTCTATAGAACGTTTGACGTTACTAACGTAAGGCGATACTATGATTGCATCGTATAAAGATGAGGATACCGAACGCTTTGCCATGGGTGTGCGGGTCAGGAAGTTCGTGCCCTTTGAGCGTGTTGCGTTGAGGAAGATTCGCCAACTGCAGGTTTGTGCTTCGCTTGATGATCTTCGCGCTCCACCGGGCAACCGCCTGGAAGCTTTGAAGGGCGATCGTGCCGGGCAATATAGCATCCGTGTTAACGAGCGCTATCGGGTCTGTTTTGAGTGGAGACAGGAGATGGCTTGGAATGTCGAAATCGTCGATTATCACAAGTGATGAGACTCGGCCGATTTGCTGTCGCCAGTGACTCCTGGTGAGCTTCTCAAAGAGGAGTTTCTTGTTCCCATGGGCATTTCTCAATATCGCCTTGCGAAAGAGACCGGGATTCCGGCTCAGCGTATCGGGCAGATTGTCTTGGGAAAACGTCGCGTGACGGCCGACACCGACCTCCGTCTTTGCCGTTATTTTGGCCTGACGGATGGTTATTGGCTGCGCGCTCAGATGGCGTTTGACCTTGAGGCCGAGAAAAGGCGGATCGAACCGGAACTCGATAAGATCGTTCCTGTTCAGCAGGCCATCGCACTGTAGTGCTCAGAGATGATGGGGGTGGCGCGGCGATGAAGCGACGCCGACAGTCTGCCGTATATAGTCCGGGTGGATGCGGGTGCGGTTTGCTGCTGCTTCCGGTCATCGCTGTGAGCATTGGCGTGATGTTTGCGCTTGCCGGGCTTGCCGCGGCGGCGCTCGTGCTGTTTATCACTGCCATCGGCGTGACGATTTGGCTCTGCCGCAATCGCGAGCAACGCCGTGCCGACGGTAAAACCAATGTCGGCTGGGTCGTCTTTCTGATCATTGCGTACCTGCTGAGTGTCAGCTACCTTGTTTTCTTTGTCCTGTTGATGATCAGTGCTTTTACCGGGGAATCCGTCACGGTGGGTTGATCACTGCTGGCAGACGGTCGCGCAAAGTGCGTTTGCTCGGCGTTTGGATAGCTGTATTGGCCGTTTACCGCAACCTTAGCTCTCGGCTAATGAATTCAAGTTCAATCCTTCCTACGATGTGCTGTGTGCCGGCACGGTAGCCGGATCGTAGGAAGGATGAATAATGGCAAAAGAGGGAAAGAAGCCGATCGGCAAGATTGTCCTAGGCATCATCGTGGTGCTGGTTATTGTCGGCGCCGTGGGCTCTATGGGCGGCAACTCAACCGATTCGTCTGCGAGCGATTCGGCAAAACCTGCCGAGACGACACAGCAGGCTGAGGAGCAAAAAGAACCGCAAGAACCGTATACCATTGCTGACGAGGCTGAAGACACTTCCAATCAGTTTACCTATAAGATCACGGGCACGCTGACCAATAACACGGACAAGGAAAAGAGCTACATTCAGATTGAATATGTTCTGTATGATGCCGATGGCAACCAGGTTGGAACGGCTCTTGCAAACACCAATCATCTGAAGGCGGGCGGCTCCTGGAAGTTCGAGGCGCTGGGTACGGTGTCTCCCGACCAGGTTGCTAGCTGGGAGCGTTCGGACGTAAGCGGTTTCTAGCATGTTGCATGCACTGGGGGAGGTGAAGTCGTATGCCCGATAAAAAGCTGACCGAGGAGTTGCTCAATGAGCTTCTCGATGCGCCGAACATCGATGGCTATATCAGGGAGCACGACTTTGCCGCCCCGTCGCTTTCGGACTACCTGAAGCAGCTACTGCAGGAAAAGGGCTTGGAGCGTTCGCGCGTGGTTCGTATGGCCGATCTCAATGAGACCTTTGGCTATCAGATCTTTACCGGCGCGCGTCATCCGAGTCGCAATAAGGTGCTGCAGATTGCTTTTGCGATGGCGTTGACGCTCAAAGAGACCAACCGTGCGTTGACGGCTGCCGGGGTAAGCGTCCTTAACTGCAAGGACCGCCGCGATGCGATTATCACCTTTTGCATCGATCGCGGGTGCAGTCTCCAAAAGGTCAACGAGGAGCTGTATCGCTTTGGCGAGGAGACGGTGAGTTAGCGGCTGATATCTGAGCCGGCGGAGCTGTCGAACAACGATGCAAACGAACGGGGCGCGGATGCCATGGGGTGTCTGTGCCCTGCGCTATGATGGAGCTATGGATACTCAGACCCCAACATATTCCGATGACGAGCTGACCGCAGCGCTTGCCGAGCGCCTGGCGTCGCTCGATCGCGACGACAGCTATCGCGTGGAGTGTGTACTTAAGCGCTCGTCCGTTGAAACAACCGAGCTCGTGTACTTTGAAGGAACCGGCGGTGGTTCGCTCGGCCCCTTTGTCCGTAAACGCATCGATGCTTCGGCTCAAATCGGCGGGGCATACGAGCGCCTGTTTGCCGCTCAGCGGGCAGGCAGGCGTTTTTGAGCACCTGCCCAGAATCGTCGATTGTCGTCGTGTGGGCGACGAGCTCAACGTGGTTATGGAATACATCGAAGGGGAGACGCTCGGGGCGCTGGTGTACCGTCTGGGAGCCACCCCCGATTATGCGCGTGAACTGTATCCTGCCCTATGCGACGCCGTGGGCGAGCTCCATGCCGGTTTTGCAATGGCGGGGGAGACGTCGGCGCCGGTGATCCATCGCGACCTCAAGCCGTCGAATATCATCGTGACAGGTGCCAACTATACGCCTGATGACGGCCTGACGTTTTCATCGCTGGTGATTATCGACTTGGGGATCGCGCGCGTATGGCGCGATGGCGCCGATGCCGATACCGTCAAGTTTGGGACACGGCCCTATGCGCCGCCCGAGCAGTATGGGTTTGGGCAGACGAGCGTGCGAAGCGACGTCTACGCACTTGGCGCCCTGTTGTTCTTCTGCTTGACGGGAGTCGGCCCTAAACCAGGGTTCGACATGCGCGAGCAATGCGAGGCGCGCGGCATTCCCACTCCACTTGCCGATGCCGTCTGCATGTCGATGGCGCTCGACCCGGCCAAGCGTTTTGCGAGCGCGGAAGCGTTGGGACGGGCGACGCGCGCGGCATACGATCTAAGTCGCCCCGTGCGGCCTCCTGCGCCTGCGTCTGTCCGTACTCCGGCCTCGGAGACGGTGTCGACGCCCCAAGGGCTCCAGAACCCCGCAGGGCTTCCTAGGCCTGCCGCCTCTGTTGCATGCGGTCTGCTCTCTCGCGTTCCGGAGTCTCTGGGGCGCATTTGGAATACGCTCGTCTGCTTCTCACTGCTTGTGTTCTTTGCCGGAAGTCACTTTGCCGTCTTTCACCCCACGGGAGCAAACCAAAGCTACCCGACGTGGCTTCTCATAATCGAGTATTTTTTCTTTGTCGATGGCTTATGGTGCTTATGCATTTTGCGCTGCTCGATAAGCGCCGTCTTCGTCGGCGATTCGCACTGCTCGACAGCTATCGCGGCAAGAAGCTCGCGAAACTCTGGCTCAAGGCATTGGGTGTGCTGCTCCTATGCATGATCGTCATAGTCGCGGTTGCCAATGCGACCGGCGTCGTCGATACCTCCGCTACCTAAAAGAAAAGGGCCCCATTGGGGCCCTTTGCAGTTGCACTTAGATGCGGTTCATCTGAGCGGCGACTTTGTTGTACCAGTCCTGCCACGTGGGCGGGCAGTACTTTTTGGCCGCTGCCGGGGTAAGGGTGGAGCCGTAGTTGGCGCCCAGATAGGCGACGTGAGCGGAGATGCCCTCGCTCCAGCTGCCAAAGCTGCGCCAACCGCCGCCACGGGCACTCCAGCCCCAGGCGTTGTAAGAATTGGCGCAATAAGCACCTTGGTGCTCTCGATGCAGGCGATGGCGGGGGACCAACGGGGGTCGACACCGGTATTCCAAGCGGCGACGGCAAAGTTGTAGCCTGGCCTGCCATGGGGGAGCCGGCGAGATAATTGTCGATGCGGCCCGTCCACTCATTAATGAACGAATCGTAATCGGAGCTACCGGTATTGGCGTTGTTCACCGTGGTGTCGATGGTGGTGTTGGTGTTGGTGGCCTGGCTGCTGGAATTGCTGCCGCTTACGCCCTCGCCCGAGAGCTTCTCGGCGGCAGCGGCCTTATCGGCTCAAGCTTGGCAAGTTTCGGCGGCATTTCCTGCTCGGCTTTTGCCTGTGCCTCGCTGCGGAGCTGCTGGGCCTGAGCTAACGCATCCTCGGCGTTTTTCTGCTCTGCCTCAAGCTGAGACTTGGCCTGCTGGAGCTCGGCCTTGTTCTGCTCGAGTTCGGTTTGCATGTTATTGAGCTGTTCGATCTCGTCGACGCTCGAGCTCGTGATCTGGTTGGTGTATTTGCAGGTCGTGATGAACTCACCCAGGCTCTGCGCATTGACCAGGAAGCTCACGATGGGATTGGTGCCCTTCTGATACTTGTACAGATCGCGCATGGCAGAGCTTGCCTTGGCCTGCTGCTCGGGAAGCTTAGCTCGATTTCCTCGATGCTCGCCTCATTGGAGTCAATCTGCTTTTGCAGGTCATCGAGTTTGGTGCGGGCGTCGTTGTAGGCGCTCGTGGCGGCTTCGATCTTCTGCTGGGCTGCGGAAGCTGGTCCTGCGTTGCCTGCGAGGCGCATACGCCGCAACGGGGGAGAGCATCGGCGTGGCCGTCAGCGCAACGGCGAGCGCGGCGCTCGTGATGATACGAGCCGGCTTCGACGCAATGAGCGCTGCGGCGCGATGATTCGAATGCTGCATCCCAGTCCCTCTGCAATCAATCGTAGGTTATGGTTCGAACGGTATTCTACTACTGCTTTCGACCTCAACTTGAACCTTAAAGGTTCCAAAGGGTCAAGTTGAACTTGAGGCTTTGGCTTTGACCTGCAGTTATGATGAATTGTTGAGAAACCATAGAGTTCAACTTTAACGTTACGGAACCTGTCGAGAGGGTTTTTGTTTATCAAAAGTCGCCTCATGTGGGGTTTTGCAACTACGAGGGTCCCATCACGCGAGGGCGGATTTCGTGCTGGATAATTACGCCGATTGCCATAGATACGGTGGAGCTTTGGGAGCCGGCGGCTTGGCACGCTAGAATAAATCAG
>ENA-OQIM01000014-OQIM01000014.1-human-gut-metagenome-genome-assembly--contig:-NODE-14-length-44586-cov-3.864369_pt1 | contig 44586 bp, 57 predicted proteins | sample MGYA00242579_ERZ504744 | MGnify/ENA primary metagenome ERZ504744 (study PRJEB26092, sample SAMD00036441) | human gut metagenome | host: Homo sapiens | study: EMG produced TPA metagenomics assembly of...
TCCAGTTTCAAGCTCATATCGTATTCCTTTCCGGGCGAATAAACGCCCTATTTTTATCGCAATTCTTTCCCATGCAGTAGTAGTGCTGCGCCAGTAGCTCGTCTCAATGGAAGCATAGGAATTGGTGAGCCACAGTGGATCATCATCCCGTTGCGACATAAATGCCACATGGGATGCGCCACTGGTGTTGTAGGTTTTCTGGAAGAAGATCAGGTCTCCGGGCTTTGCCTCACTCTTCGGGATAATGTCGCATTTTCCCATCAGACCGTTGGCCGTCTGCCTGCCTACATTCCAGCCATTGCCGCAGTGTTGATGACCCAGCTTACAAAACCGGAGCAGTCAAAACTGGTACTCGGCGAGCTGCCGCCCCAAACATAGGGATAACCGAGATATTTCTCTGCTTCGGTAATCATCTTCCGGAATTTTTCATCCGTCAGAGCTTCGCCCGGAATGTCGTAATCCTGGTATTCTCCGCTGGAACCCGCGCCATCCGGCGTTGCAAAGGCTATGCCTGCAAACAGGTCATCTCGATTGCCCCGGCACTCCAGTGTGACTTCGTATCGTTGCAGCTGGTCATCTGTAAGGCCGGAATTTCTTGCAACATAGTCAACGCCCCGATTGAGCAGTGTTACATTGAGGATTTTATACTCATACTGTACCGTCACCTGATAGGTGTAGGTGTGTCCGGTTCCGGTGATTGGATTGTAGCGATAGCCCACACGGGTTTCCTTCCTTGTCCGGATTTCCACCTTTTCCTCCAACTTCAGCTCATACTGCGCTTCAAAAATACTCTGGAGCCGCGCCTGCACCTGGCTTCTCGTATAGTTTTCAAATTCTACGGTCAGCAGAGATGCAAGCTCATAGGGATTGTGACCAATCTCTGCCAGATTGTAGCGATACTCGTCATAGCCCGGATGGTCGCTTTCAATGCGGTCGATTTGTTTGCGAAGTTTATCTTCCAGCTTGGTATAATCCGTCTCCACGCCTTTCAAATCTTCATCTTCTGCCGTGTAGGAAGTCCCCAGCACCACATTGCCGCCGCCATTGATCAAGACGGAGCATGACGAAACCGACCCGGCAATCACCAAAACAAGCAGTCCCACGGCTGCGATACCGATGATGATATGCGAGTGGCTCTGCACAAACTGAAATGCCTTTTCCGTTATACTGGCAGTACCCTGCGCAGCTTTGGCTGTGCCAGCTGCTGTGTTCTCCGTAGCGGCCGCACCTGCCTTCGCAGCGGCATACTCTTTTTTAATGGCCTGCTTCTGCCGCATCGGGAAAAGAAATTGGAGGCAGCCTGCGGATCAGACTTCATGCGTTCCGTAAAGATGGAATCTACGGCATCTTTATCTGCCTTTTTCTCCAACCGCTCCAGCTTTTTGTACTGCCGCAGCTTTCGACCATACTGGAACCGGGAACCCGCGCGGGCTGCTCCCTCCGCTGAACCTTCGGTAAAATGCGCTGCCTCCACGCCGGAATTATTATCCTGGTCGGCATTGCGCACACTCTGATGCGCTTTGGCTGAAAGTGCATCTGCCGCAAGATTTCCCGGCTTCTTAGCTTTCCGCCCTTTTTCCCGGAAGCGGCTGCATTCTTCTTTGCCTTTACCTCTTGCTCCGATTTCAGCTTCTTGCTGCGCATCTTGCAAGATCGGCCTCGTGACGAATCTGCCTTCGGTGTTCCGCTTTTTTCTTGTTGCTGTCTCCCGTACTGCTATCGGCGGCTTTGTTCCTGGAATCGCGAAGGGTGTTCTCCGCACCCTCGCGCTCCTGCCGCAGCTTGTCTCCGAGATTCGGATTTTTCTTGCCAGCCATTGCTTACGCCTCCTTTGCTTCCTTAACTTCGGTTAATTTGGTCGTCATAATCCGGTACAGTTCCAGATCGGTCGGGAAACGATCAACGAACGGCAAAATCACATTTCCGTAGAACAGCAACCCTTCGCCTTCGCCGGAGTGGGTCACATAGGATAGCTGGTGCGGGCTGATATTCAGCTGATCCGCCAGAATCTGACGGTCACCGGCTGCCTGATTCAGCATATAAATGAAGTCGCTGTTCTCAAAAATGTTCGTCACTTCGCGGGAAGAAAGCAGATCTTTTACGTTCTGGGTGATGCCGGTGGGAATACCACCCCATTTACGGAATCGCTTCCAGATTTCCACGCTGTAAGCCGCTGTCTGCTCTTCTTTCAAAAGCAGATGGAACTCGTCCATATAGTAGCGGGTGGCTTTACCGGCATTGCGGTTGGCGGTTACACGCCCCCAGACCTGATCCTGCACCACCAGCATACCGATCTTTTTCAGCTGCTTGCCCAGCTCCTTGATGTCATAGCAGACCAGCCGGTTATTGATATCTACGTTGGTGCGGTGGTTAAACAGGTTCAGCGAACCGGTCACATAGATTTCCAGTGCCGTTGCCACATGGTGTGCTTCCTTTTCATCCTGCCGGAGCAGTGCCTCGTACAAGTCCTGCAACACCGGCATGTTTTCCGGCACCGGATTCTCAAAATAGGTCTGGTAAATCTGATGAACACATCGGTCGATGACCGTCTTTTCTACCGGCTGCAAGCCTTCTTTTCCGCCCACGATCAGCTCACACAGGGACAGGATGAAATCTGCTTTCAAGGCAATCGGATTATCCTCTTCCGAATAGTTCGCATTGATGTCCATCGGGTTGATATACTGCGTGCTGGAAGGCTGATTTTAATGACCTGCCCCTCAAATTTCTTCACCAGTGCCGTGTACTCGGCTTCAGGATCGCACACAATTACATCGTCATCCGTCACCAGGAACGCATTGGCGATTTCTCTCTTGGCAGAGAAGGATTTACCGGAACCGGGAGTACCCAGAATCAGCCCGTTGGGGTTTTTGAGCTTTTTCCGGTCAACCATAATCAGGTTGTTGGACAGAGCATTCAGCCCATAGTACAGAGCCTCTTTCCCGGTCTGAAACAGTTCCTGGGTGGTAAACGGAACGAAAATTGCCGTGCTACTGGTAGTCATGCTGCGCTGAATCTCAATCAGGTTCTGTGCCAGCGGCAGACAGCTCATCAGCCCCTGCTCCTGCTGAAAGTCCAGACGGCGCAGGTTGCAGTTGTACTTCTGCGCGATACTGGAAGCTTGAAACACATTGGTTTCCAGCTCCTGCTCCGTCTCGCCGGTGTTCATCACCAGAAAGGTCAGCAGGAACATACGCTCATTCTGGCTCTGCAATTCCTTCAGCAGTGCCTTTGCGTCCTTGCCGTAAGTTGCCAAATCTGACGGAATGATGTCCATATCGTATCCGGAACGGACAGCTTTCTTCTGTTCCTCAATCTTGGAACGATCCAGCTCCGTAATGGTGTGCTTGATGGATTTGATTGCTTTATTCTGTCTACCGACTGAATGTGCATAGTCACGATCTGGCTGGATTCCATATCCAGAAAATCCTTCAGCAGCTGATCCGACAGGTCGGAAGCCGTGATCTGGAGATAGGACATGGAGCCATACATCCCGCCCATCTGAAAAATACGGTTCTTCGGAAAGGCAAAACCGGTCGGTGCAATAAAGTCCTTTACCGACAGCCCGCTCTCCGGCAACCACTTCCAATCGAAATTGAATCGGTCATGGTCACCCATGTGGAACATATCGTGCATCAGATGAAGCCGTTCCTTGCCGTTCAGCAATTTTGCCCGGACACCCAAGCGTTTGAAGTTGTTCATCAGGTCGATCTCGATGTGAATGAGCCTCGCTTTGCCTGTTTCATGGATTCCGCCTCAATGCCAAACGTCAGGTACTTCGTCTTGGTCAGGCCGTTGTTGCCCTGGGCAAGCTGGCGGCGCAGCATGGTGCTGTACTCCGTGCGCACCGGATTGAAATGATCCTTCTGGTACGGGATACGCACCATCTTCTCAAAATTCGAGGCATCCGTAGCCATATTCATAAAAGAAAGCTCAAAGCGGATGCTGGAATCAAAGAAGTTCAGGAAGCTGCACCATTCCTCAAAGATAGCCGTCTGATCCTCCTGCTGTGCCAGCTGGTAATTGATGTCCTGAAACTGAATGGTTTTGGTGTAGTAGTTGTCCGTCACACGGCAGATACCATCCGGGAACATCCGCTGAAAGGGAATGCTATCCTGAGCTGAGTGCGGAACCGTGCTGTCACCCCTTGCACGGTCAATCACCGTCTGCACCTGTTTTTGCTCTGCGGCTGACAGATGGGACGGCATTCGGATGTCATCCTGCTTTTTATTCTTCGCTGTCAGCTTTTCGAGAATTTTGAACAATGCGATTTACCTCCATTTCCACGTCTGCCTGCTGAACCAGCAGTGCATAGTAATTTTTTGTTTTGTAAGGCCGCGTTTTCGGCCTCTTGAACTTTGCCTCATAGAAGTGCTTTGCCACCACTTCCAGCGGCTGACCGTCTTTCTCATACATGGCAAGAAAGAAAAGCGGCAGCATCACCGCCATCATGCCAAGTGCGGCAAGGCTCAGATTCCCGCTGGATTTGAGTAAAAAGAAAACCGGAACGCCAATCAGCGCACCGGCTCCGAAGCAGAGAATCTGCCGTTTGGTCAGGTTCATAAAGACCTTGGTCTTGACCTTTGAAAGGTCTCGCGGCACAGAAATATAAGATGCCATGACTCATTCCTCCTCTCTTAGTGCGCTGCAAATACGGATTTCGCGAGGCTTCCCGTCTTAAACAACGTAAATGCCAGCAAAACCGTATAGCCCATAACGCCCCAAATGCTGCTGATAATGTTATCCGAAAAGGACAGGTTCTGAATCAGAACTGCATAGATGCCTACACAGATCATGATAAGAAAGCCCTGGAATCCCAGTGCAAACAGAGCGTAGATAGTTTTGACCGGTGTGGCTCTGCTCATGGTTTCCAAAGGTTGCGAACGGAATCGGCGCAAGGCTTACCATGAGATATATTTCCACCATTCGGCCATACACGATAACAAAGATAATAGCCGACAATGCCAGCATCGTGACCTGAACCACAAATGTCTGCAAATACAGTCCCAGCAGCGGTCCCAAGTCCATGCCTTCCAGTGTGGCCTGCATCGCTGTCAGGGTCGCATCGCTGACGGACGTACTGCCGGAAATCAGACCGCCGCTTCGGGAGATCACTTGCTGCGCCACATCAAAGACAGCCATCGTGATATTGAATGTGTTTGAGATCAGGGTCACTGCCAGAAAGGTCTTAAAGACCCATTTGAAAAATGTCCAGGTCTCGAAATTTGCCAGATTGTTATGCTCGATGAGCATCTGGATCAGCTCATAACAGGCGATGAATGTCAGCACCATTCCGGCAATGGGCAGGATCACGGATTCCGAGATGTTGCGGATCATAGAAAAAACCGCAGGTGAAAAGTTCGCCGGTGTGGTTCCCACATCTCCTGCGATCTGTCCAACCTGCTGGTTGACCGAATCGAACATCCCTGAAAGATTTCCCATGATACCGCTGATGATCATGCTCTTGAGCCAATCTGTGATCTGTTCAAGGATACTCTGCATGAGCCGCCTCCTTCCTTACGCGAACACGCCGAACAGCTTCGCCATCCGGGACAGAAGCATAAACAGCTGTGAGAAAAGAGACAGTGCCGATGCAGTTGTAGTAAGAAACGCCATAGATTTGTCCTCCTGTAACTTGTCCGGCCTATCAGCCGGTGCGATTCTAAACTGCGGTTCTGCGCCATACTTCCAACATGTGCACCTGCCAGAGAGCGCAGAAAATAGCCAGCTGCGGAGATTGCCTGCACCTGACTATGTAACAGGCAGCTTTCGCCGCCCGGTCGGAATCTTCGCCCCGACAGCCTTTGCTTAACCGAACAGACCGGAAAGCAGCGGCACCAGAGTCGTGCCGATCAGTGCTACACCGCCACCGGCCATCAGCTGCTTCATGCCCTGAGACTTGGCACCGGGGTTGTCGTTGCCGTAGCCTTCCAGCAGGTTGATAGCTCCCCAGATGCCGAGACCGGCACCCAGTGCGATGACGAGGGTCTGAAGAACGGTTACTGCGCTGTTGAAAAATGCCATAAATGTGTACCTCCTTGTACATGCGCCCTTATGGGCTGGTGAATAGTGAATGTCCCCCTGCATGTGCACCTGCAAAAGGGCAAAAAATAGACGGGTCTCCAATTTCAATCAGAAACCTGGCTATGTAAAAAGGGCGCTCACCGCCGCCCTCATCAGAATTCCAACCTCGTATGCTTTCTGTTTAACCAAAAAGTCCAGAAAGCAGCGGCACCAGAGTCGTGCCGATCAGTGCCACGCCGCCGCCAGCCATCAGCTGCTTCATGCCCTGAGACTTGGCACCAGGGTTGTCGTTGCCGTAGCCTTCCAGCAGGTTGATCGCTCCCCAGATGCCGAGGCCGGCACCCAGTGCGATAACGAGGGTCTGAAGAACGGTTACTGCGCTGTTGAAAAATGCCATAAATGTGTACCTCCTTGTACGTTGCGCCCTTATGGGCTGATGAATAGTGATTTTCCATCTGCATGTGCACCTGCAAATGGGCAAACATATAGCCAGATTTCCAATCCCAATCAGAAACCTGGCTATGTAAAGAGGCGGCAGCTCGCCGCCCCTTCTTATTCTGTTGCCAACAGCACACCTATGACATCTTCATCACCGGAACGAACTTACTTGGCATGATCTGCATCAACCACTTCGTACTTATCACCGGGCTTGAGTTTCAGCCGATGGTCAAGAAACGCCTCGATGCTGAACGTGTTTTTCTTATCAGCACCGGCAGTGAGCTTGTAGTTCGGATGCTGGGTCAGATCATATTTATCTGACTTGAACGGTCTCACACCGCGCAGCTGCAAAATGCACTTACCGCCATCCAACACAGACAGTTCATCCACCGAGGCCAGGTCATGCCCGACTTTTTGGTAATTGGTGCCGTAGGATGGGCTATTACCTCTGGTATCGGAAGTGTTGTACAGATCAATCGTTTCTTTCCCCAGTGCCTGATTCAGCTCTTTCAGCGTAGTCGGCTCCGAACCGCCAAGAAAAATACGGGAATCCATATTGCCGATGATGGTATCGGCATTGTCCTTGTAGATTGCCTTCAACTGCTCTGTGCCTGAAGCACCAGACACGCCGAGATTTCTCTTGATCGGATGGTGGCTACCAGCTTTTCCAGATTCGGAATCTGACCAATGTTCGCACACTCATCAATCAGGCAGCGCACATGCACCGGCAGTCTGCCGCCGTAAACATCATCCGCTTTTTCGCACAGCAGGTTAAACAGCTGTGTGTAAATCATGGAAATCAGGAAATTAAAAGTCGGGTCTGTATCGCTCATAATGAGGAACAGAGCCGTTTTCTTATCTCCCACCGTATCCAGCGACAGCTCATCGTACATAGTGATATCACGGACTTCCTCAATATCGAAGGGAGCAAGACGTGCGCCGCAGCTCACCAGAATCGACTTTAAGGTCTTGCCCGCCGCCAGCTTGAACTTGGCATATTGGCGGACAGCAAAGTGGTTCGGTTTTTTCTTTTTCAGAGCTTCAAACATCTGATCCACTGGATTCTGAAAGGTTTCATCATCCTCGCGTACTTCCATCGCATTCAGGAATTCAATCAGCGTTGCAAAGTTCTGCTCTTCCAGCGGTGCCTCATAGTGGATATAACCAATCAAAGCACAATACAGCAAGGTCTCTGCCTTCGTCCAGAATTCGTCACCGGCCTTGCCGTCCCCTTTGGTGTTGGCAATGAGGGTTGTGGTCAGCTTCAAAATATCCTTTTCGCTGTGAATATACGCGAAGGGATTATAATGCATCGACTTTCTGAAATTGATAGTATTGAAAATCCGGATACTGTATCCGTTCTTCAAAAGGGCTTGGCCGCAGTCGATTACGATATCGCCTTTCGGGTCAGTGACCACATAGGAACTGTGGCATTGTAAAAGATTGGGTTTAAGCCAAAACCGGGTCTTGCCGCTGCCGGAGCCGCCCACCACCAGCACGTTTTTGTTTCGGGCATTTGCCGGATTCTTCGGGCGGTTGCCCATCATCAGCCGCTCCGTCCGGGTCAGAATCACATTGTTTGCAAACACTGGATCTTCAAACGGTTCGATGTCTTTCTGCGTACCCCAACGAGCAGAGCCATACTCCATGCCATGGCGATATTTCTTGGCATTTTTGCCTTTCAGGTACACAGCAAGCCGCAAACCCGCTCCGCAGCACACACCAATCAGCAAATCCATCGGATGCAGACTTGGCATCGGGTTGGAAAATGCTGCACCCAGGGCAGAAAGAAAGCCGAGGAGCTTTTCAGACATGTCTGCGCCCTCGGTAATTCTCCACGCTTCTCCCAGATTGGTACATACAAGACCGGCAATGAAGTACGGTAGGTTCAGGAGCAGCTGCTTCTTTGTCTTATTACTCATAGATCACGCTCCTGACTTTTGTGGCGAACCTTATCCGGAAGAATTGCAGCAACCAGCTCTTTGAGCTTGTTAAGCTGCTCCAGAACACTCGGTTTTTCCTTTGTTTTCAGCTTTCGGTTGGTGAATTCCTCAAAAGCGGAAGTCAGTGCATCCGCATCCTTCGCCTTAAAGAACACCGTGTACTTGGGTGGCATTACATTTTGGTCTTTCGTAATGGCATAATCCACACCATATTTCCGTGCCACCTGTTCAAAGCCTTTCAAATCCGTTTTCTCAATGGGGATACTGCTGACTCCCTGATTCTGACCGATCAGTTCTTTGATGCTCTGCTTTCCAACCGGCAGCTGCGCTGTTTTCTGAGCCACCTTTGCCTGATGGTGCCGTTTCCACGCATTATAGCCATTCACGATGGTGCGAAAGGTCAATTTCGTGGTGCTGATTGCCAGATTGACGGTACGATTTTCAACTTCTTCCTGCATGAATCTCCGCCTCCTTCCTTACAAACTGTCCCGGTCCGGTGCAGGTTTGCTCTTTTCTTGGGGCTTTGCAGCCTTTTCCTCCATCTTCTTCACCATGTCATCCGGAACCGGAATCGCCATGATGCTGCGACCCATACGAACGAACATCTGGGCTGATGGAACTGTTCCTCAAATTTCTGCATCTGCTCCGAAGTCAGAGAACCAAAGTCATCCTCTGTCAGCCCTACCACCAGAAAATCACCGGCATAAATGTCCTGCATATCCCCGTCTTCAGTGTAAATCGCACGGTTCAGCGGCAGACCATTGATTTTGCCGGATTCATTCAGAATAATGGCCACTTCATCCTCAAATGGATAGGTGACTTCAATATCGCCGCCGACCATGGCCTGCAAATCTTCCAGCTCCGTGCCAACACTGATTTTCTTCGGATAGGCATTGGGCTGTACCAGCAGCACATCCATTGTCCTGGTCTCTGCCAATTCATGTTCTCCCACGGTCTTGAAATCCACACCGGTGAAATCGCCGGAATCCAGAACATAGTCCTGATTGTTCCACGCCTGCGTCACCATGCGTTCCGCATCTTCCTGTGAGGCAGCTTCCACGGAAACCTTTCTCTGGAGAGTCTCTGTAATCTCCACATCAAATTTCTTCATAGGCGCTCCTTAGATCAGGCGCAGTGCCGGAACCAACTCGCCGCCAATGGAAACCACCGTCAGGTTCTCGTTCACATAGTCGATGGTACGTTCCAGCGTAAACAGATTGATGCTGCATTCGTTGCCGTTCTGGTCGATTTCCGAAACCTCCGCAGCTCCCAACAGATAGCGGGTTCTGTCAGTCTCGATCACATCGCTCTTATCATAATGGAGAAGCAGTTCCCCATCTGCACCAGATCAGCCTCCATCTCATCGTAAACATCCTCAAAGATGTCTCGACTGCCAGCCTCGGTCAGAAGTTCGCCGCCAGTCCCCGGCAGGATCACCATCACAATACGCTCCTTCGGGTGATCTTCACGGATTGCCTCCAGCATCACCCAGTTATGAAGCATCGCAATGGACTTCTCAAACTTGGATCATCCATCGGATTCGGCTGCGATGCACCGTTCGGGCAGTCCTTACAGTCCATGCTGCACACTGCGTTGTTCTGATTCTTCTTAAAGTTCATCATCATAAAAATCTCCTTCTCATCGTTCCATATCTCGTTGTTTACTTCGCTGCCACTTTTCCAGCAGCCGGATAATCGTGTCCTGCATCTGCTTCGGCGTATAGGATTTCGGGAAATACTTCCGAAGAACCTCATTTTTAATCGTCACATGGTCAAGCTCATCCTTTTTGATTCATTCATCACTTCACACATGGCATCCAATGTGCAGCCGCCCTCCTGCGAGAGTTTTTTCAGCCGCTGCGCCTGCGACAGGGATGGAGATGCCTGTGCATAGTCCATTGCCTCCAGAAATTCTTTCTGTTCAGACGGTTTCAGATAAGACAGCTCTACCGCCGGATTGAAGGCGATTTTCTTCTCATCCACCATATCCAGAATTTCAGGAATCAGGTTTGTAAGGCGGATATATCGCTTTACTTGGGATTTACTGTCACCAGCTTCTTCAGCTACAACCTGAGCTGCCCACGACTTCGGCCCAACTTGGCCGAAGTTAAATCTCCGCGTTCCCCCTGATGCTTCATTGCCTCTAACTTCATCTTGTAGGAAAACGCTCTCTCACTGGGAAGGATATTTTCCCGCTGCAAGTTGCTGTCCACCATAAAGATGATTGCCGCATCATCATCCATTTCCTTAACGATGACCGGCACTGTCTCCAAACCTGCCAGCTGCGCCGCATGAAGTCTGCGGTGTCCCGAAAGGATTTCGTATCCGCCTTCCGGGTCCGGTCGGACAATCAGCGGTGATACCACACCGATCTGCTTGATGCTCTCCACGGTCTGTGCCATCAGCTCATCGTCCAACACCTTAAAGGGATGCCCTTCAAAGGGATGCAGGTCTGAAAGCGGCATCTCCGTCCGCTGCTCCTTAGCCGCAGCGTCGGCAGCTGAGCCACTGCGGTTTTCTGTTGTAATACTGGTTTTTGCTTTTGCCATTCAGCTTCTTAACCTCCTTCCAGCGGTGATAGATGTCATTCTTACCTGCGAAAAACGCCTTTTTTGCCTTGCACTTCATAGATCAAGTACCTCCTTAACGACCTGCTGTTTTTCTTTTCCAATGCTTTTTCTGCGGTCCTCTCCGCTGATTCGCACCGGCGTACACATTTCCAGAATCCTGCTGTAAATCCGGGCGTATACCACATCCTGCGGATTGCGGATTTCAGCAATCTTCAGATTGGTTGTGATAATGACCGGAAGCCCGGACTTATACCGCTCATCAATGACAGCGTAGACCTGCTCCAGCGCATATTCGGTGCTGCGCTCAATTCCCAGATCATCCAGAATCAGCAAAGAATAGTTGGAAAACGAAGCGATATACCGGTATCGTTCTTCCGAATACATGGCACCCATCTGGTTCAGGATTTTGGAGAAATTCGTCATCAAAACCGGAATGCCTGATCCAGCAGCGCATTTGCTATACATGCCGCCACAAAGGACTTTCCGGTTCCGACATCTCCCCATAACAAAAGGCCAAGGTTTTCAGCCTTGACCTTTTTCCACTGCTCCACATAACGTTTTGCCATCTGGATGTCCTTGTTGTCTTCTGCAACGCCAAAATTCCATTCCAGAAGATGCTTTTCCTGAATCCCAGTTGCTTTCAGCTGCCTGATTTTACGCTGCCGCTCCACCAGTTCATCCTGGCGTTTCTTTTCCGCCATCGCTTCCTGCTGGCATCTGCAAAGGCAGGGAACAATCTTGTCTCTGCCCCAGAGCTTTACCCTGCACTGCACCGGCGTATGGCAGTTTCTGCAATACAACAGTCCGTCATCGCCCTGGTATTCCAGCTCTCCGGGTTCTTTCGGCGTAAAGAGCGAATCCAACGCCGCATTCAAAACTTCAGGCACCATGTCGCTCATAGGCTGTCTCCTTCCTCAAATGTGTAGTCTGCCGGGTTGTACTTCGGCTTTTCTCTCTTTGCCCAGCTCCGGATTGTTGCAAGGTGGTTTTTGTAGCTCCTGCCGGTGGAGGCATATACTCAGAGAGCCGTTCCACTCGCATCTGATAATCTCCTGGGAACTCCTGCCGGAGCTTGCCGTATTCCGTGTCAGAAAGAAGGACATTTTCGTATGAGCCATACCGGTGTTGGATTTCCTTCTTCTCTCTTTTATTGATTGTTTTAGTACTTGTTCTATTAGTACTTAATTGCGCGGGATTTTCCGTAACCGGTGTGTCCGTATCCGGATTTACCGCATACGGCTTTTCCGTACACGGTGATTCCGAACACGGCTTTTTCCTTGGCATCTCATAAATCACATACTCCGCTCTGCCCATCCGACCGTTACTCTCACGCTGCTGGTTCCTTTCCAGATACCCAAGACGCTCCAGCTCCTTCAGAGCCGTAAGCACTCCATCTACGCCATCCGGCGTAATCGAAGATAACCCCCGTACCGAATAGTTCCATGTGTCTGGCAAACTGAGCAGCATGGAGAGAAGTCCTTTCCCTTTCAGGCTGAGACCCTGATCCCGCAGGTGGTAATTGCACATTGTTGTGTAATTGCTGTTCTTCTCAACCCTGAATACCGGCATGGTGCTCACCATCCTTTTTCGCAGGCTCCGCTTTTTTCTTCGGACATTTGCGCGGACGATCTTCGCTGTCCTCTCGGCGATGGTATTTGCCGGTATCCTGCATCATGCGTTCAAACGCCTGAAGGCGTCCCTCTGTAAAAAGCGTCATTCGATCACACCCCATTTCTTAAACAACTTGAAGAGATGATTCTTTCCCTTGCAGGTCACTCTCGTCTGCTGCACCAGTTTTCCGCTTCTGCCGTAGCAATCCCGGACAATAAAATAGCCCCTTGCAGATTTATCTGCAAAAGGCATCAGCCAGCCACTCGGACTGCGGTACAGATAGCGATGATCCAGTAAGAGAGCCACTGCCGTCTTCTCCGGGATTCCGATTTCCTTACAGAAATTCCTGATGCAGGTACAATCCTCCGAGTTCACAAAGGTGTCGAAGTAGTCTGCCTTGGGCTGTGCCGCATCCAGCTGTTTGCGGATACCCTCAAGCTGCTCCCTCTCGGCTACAAGCTCCTGTGCCAGGGTGTAGATGACCTCCGGATGCTGAATCACCTGATCCAAAATGGAATCGCTCATATACACTCCATGCTTGCGGATAGAAGGGAGAACTTCATCAAACACCCAGTGTTCAAATCGTTCTGCCGATGGCAGTTTGCTGTGAACGATCAGCCGGTAAACATCGCCTTCTGTGATAAAGGAGATTTCAACGACCTGCTCTCCAGCATCCCCATACTGGTTCACCTTCTGAACGACCCCCTCGCGTTTCGTTAGGGGGCCTCTGCAATGGCGTTTCACTGCGGCGTAGGGATTCACATACCCCAACGCTTTCGCCACGTCGCTTGCACAGAAGAAGGTCTTGCCTGCCTCCTGTAACAACCGGATCGAACCAAACTCCTGGTTCTCAAACACTTCCATCATCTGCCTCGACTGTCCGCCATGACTACCCACATCGGTATCATGGGTCTTCTGATTGAAATCCGTCATACCTGTTACCTCCTACTCAAATTTGTCTCGCCGGATTTCAGGCGAAAAAAAATAGAGCCTCGACCCATTCTCGTTTTCAAAGAATGAGCCAAGGCTCTATGTAAATCGGTCAAGTATGTGTTCGTCCGTCGATGGCAAAATTGGACTTCATTTGCTCCTATTGTCCACCAGTAATTTAACCCATAAGAGGTCAAAATGGGCTTGTCCACCAGTAATTTGACCACTATAAACCCATAAATTTCCGTTCAAATTCCATCAAAACCGAACAGTCCAGACAGAATTTTGGGCATAGAAAAAGCCCGGAAAATAGCGTATTTCCGGGCTTTTTTAGCATTTTTAAGCTGTAGATTATCGCTTGCTGAACTGAGGTGCGCGACGAGCGGCTTTGAGGCCGTACTTCTTACGCTCTTTCATTCTAGGATCACGAGTCAGGAATCCTGCTTTTTTCAGAACTGGTCTGTAGTCGTTATCTACAGTCAGAAGGGCACGTGCAACACCGTGACGGATTGCTCCTGCCTGTCCTGTGTATCCACCGCCGTGAACGTTTACGATCACGTCAAATTTATCAGCGGTCTCTGTAGCTGCCAGAGGCTGACGAACGATAACTTTCAGGTCTCCAGACCAAAATACTCATCGATGTCTCTTTTATTGATGGTAACTTTACCAGTTCCCGGTACAAGATATACTCTTGCGATAGATTTTTTTCTTCTTCCGGTTCCGTAATATTTTGCGCTAGCCAATGTTCTTTACCTCCCTATTAAAATGTTAATACTTCTGGTTTCTGAGCTGCATGAGCGTGCTCTGCACCAGCGTATACGTGAAGTTTTGTGAACATCTGTCTTCCAAGAGGTCCTTTTGGAAGCATGCCTTTCACTGCAAGTTCAACAACCTTCTCCGGTTTCTTAGCCATCATCTCACGAAGAGTAGCTTCTTTCATTCCACCAACATAATCGGAGTGGCTGTAATAGATCTTCTGATCCAGTTTTTTACCGGTTACTGCTACTTTATCAGCGTTGATTACGATTACGTAATCACCAGTATCTACGTGCGGAGTGTACTCCGGTTTGTTTTTTCCACGTAATACTTTTGCTACTTCAGATGCCAGACGTCCTAATGTACATCCTTCTGCATCAACAACATACCATTTTCTTTCAATCTTATCTGGATTTGCCATAAAGGTGTTCATGGATATAACCTCCTGTGAAAAATTCAATTTACTGTTTCATGTATATAGGAAACCGCCTTACCGGGGCTTATGGCATCGGCGTTTTCAAACTACGTCACACATTTAGTAATTATATTATACGGATTTTGGAATGTCAACTGTTTTTTACCCATATTTTGCATTTTTTCGTAAACTGCGAGTCCCGTTTTGCGGGAAATACAGACCACTTATGTCTTTACTCGAAATCCCATTCGGGATACCGGATCTGCACCAGGGTCAGCCCCTCCGGCCTGGCCGTTGCTCCCGCCATTTTTCGATCCTTCGCCGCAAGGATTTCTTTTACTTTCTCCGGCGGATAATCACCCTTTCCAACCTCAAGCAGTGTTCCGGTGATAATCCGCACCATATTGTAGAGAAAACCGTTTCCGGTGATCCGGAAGCGGATCAGATCGTCTTCTTTTTCCAAACTCGTTTCATAGATGGTACGGACCGTGTCGGTCACCTCCGGTTTTGCTGTTGCAAAGCTTTTGAAATCATGCATGCCAACCAGATACGATGCTGCCTGCCGCATCGCATCCACATCCAGCGGGCCGTACCAGAAATAGGAATTCAGTCTCCGCGTCGGATCTGCAAAGTGCGGTTCAAATCCGATATTCATACGTTTTAACTGTTGCGGTAAAACGCGGGTGAAAGTCCGGCGGCACTTCGGATGATCCCTGAATACGGATATCTGCCGGAAGCCGTGTGTTGAGTGCAAATGCGATACGGTCCGCCGGCATTCTCGCATCCGTATCAAATACCGCAACATTGCCGAGAGCATGTACCCCGGCATCGGTCCGGCTTGCGCCGATGCAGGCAATTTTTTCGCAAAGAGATCGGAAAGAGCCTGATTTAATACTTCCTGTACTGTAATGCCGTTTGGCTGCACCTGCCATCCACAGTAATTTGTGCCGTCATACGCTACAATCAGCTTAATTCTGCGCATTCTTCTCCTCCGTTTTCGTCAAAGTCAGAGTCCGCACACGCGAAGGCCGATACTGCACACAAGGTATGCCATAAGAACGCCATACGCTGCATAATCGCGCGTCTGATACCGAAGCGGTTTCATCTGTGTTCTTCCCTCTCCTCCATGGTAGCAGCGTGCTTCCATCGCCAGCGCCAGATCATTTGCACGGCGGAAGGCTGAAATAAACAGCGGCACCAGAAGCGGCACCATGTTCTTTACTCTCTGGATAATATTTCCGCTCTCAAAATCCGCGCCGCGCGCCATCTGCGCTTTCATAATCTTGTCTGTCTCTTCCAGAAGAATCGGGATAAAACGGAGTGCGATTGACATCATCATGGAAATCTCATGCACCGGCACATGGATTTTTTTCAATGGTCCGAGCAGGCTTTCGAGTGCATCCGTCAGCTGGTTCGGTGTTGTCGTCAGCGTCATCAGCGAAGAGCCGATCATCAGGAAAATCAGACGCACCGACATACGGCATGCCATAGCCACACCCTCACGGGTGATCGTAATTTTCCAGATACGGACGAGCACCTCACCCGGCGTAAATAGGATGTTAAATACCATCGTAATCGCAAGCAGCACAAAAATTGATTTCAGACCCTTCGTGATAAATTTGAACGGTACCTTCGACAGTTTAATCATCACCGCAAGGAATACGGTTCCAAGCAGATAGCCCCAATTGTGGAACAAAAAGAGGGAAACGACATAAACGATCGTTCCTACAAATTTCACACGCGGGTCAAGCCGGTGCAGAATGGAATCTGCCGGGTAATACTGTCCCAGAGTAATATCTCTTAACATACTTCTGCTCCTTTTTTCCCGTTTTTCTTCTGACTTTTCAGTGCCGCAAGAATCGTATCGCGCGCCTCTTCAACCGTTGTCGCCGTTACGTCCACGTCCATGCCGTGTTCCTTTAGCGCATGCATAATATACGTCATCTGCGGCGCCGCAAGACCGATTTTCTCCAGCTCTTTATAGTGAGCGAAGACTTTCTTCGGTGTATCGTCAAACGCCACATGACCGTGGTTCATGACAATAATCCGCTCTACATATTTTGCAATATCCTCCATGCTGTGCGATACGAGCACAACCGAAATGCCGCGCGTCTTATGCAGCAGCGCAAGCTGATCGAGGATTTCATCGCGTCCCTTCGGATCAAGACCCGCCGTCGGCTCGTCAAGCACCAGAAAATCCGGGTTCATTGCAAGCACACCGGCAATCGCAACACGACGTTTCTGACCTCCGGAGAGTTCAAACGGCGATTTTTCATACATTTCCTTTGGAAATCCGACATGATCTAACGCCTCTTCCGCCCGTTTTCTGCATTCCTCCGGTGAAAGTCCCTGGTTTTTCGGACCGAAGCAGACATCTGTGATCACATCCGTCTCAAAGAGCTGATGCTCCGGGTACTGGAAAACCAGTCCCACATGGCTTCGAAGCTCTCTTAGCGGATATCCTTCTTTCCAGATATCCTCTCCGTTATACAGCACCCGTCCGGCAGTCGGTCGGATCAGACCGTTTAAATGCTGCACAAGCGTCGATTTTCCGCTTCCTGTATGACCGATAATCCCCACAAACTGACCGTTCGGAATTTCAAGATTGATATGCTCCAGGGCGTGCATTTCATATGCCGTTCCCGGGCTGTATGTGTACGTTACATCTTCAAGTTTCAATGACATAATGCATTCACCAGTTCTTCAATGGTCAAAATTCCCTCCGGGAGATCTACACCATTTTTTCTCAATTCATAAGCCAACAGTGTCACTTGGGTACATCAAGACGGAGTTCTTTTAATTTCTCCACCTCGGAGAAAATCTCCCGTGGTGTCCCCTGCATTACCAGTCTGCCGCTGTCCATAACGAACACACGGTCCGCAAAAACAACCTCTTCCATGTAATGCGTAATCAGAATAACCGTAACGCCCTTTTCTTCATTCAGCTTACGCACAGCGCGAAGAACCTCTTTTCGTCCGTTCGGATCCAGCATCGCGGTTGGTTCATCAAGAACAATACATTCCGGCTGCATAGCCATCACTCCTGCAATTGCAACCCTCTGTTTCTGACCTCCCGAGAGCTTATTCGGAGAGTGGGCCCGGTATGAAATCATCCCGGTCGCCGTAAGGCTCTCCTCCACCCGTTTCCAGATTTCATCGGTCGGGACACCCAGATTTTCCGGTCCAAAGCCGACATCCTCTTCCACCACATTTCCGATGATCTGGTTATCCGGGTTCTGGAATACCATACCGGCTTTCTGGCGGATCTTCCAGACATCCTCCTCATCTGTCGTCTTCATATCGTCCACCCACATGGTGCCTTCTGTAGGCACCAGCAGAGCGTTGATATGTTTCGCAAGCGTTGATTTTCCGCTTCCGTTATGCCCGAGCACCGCAATAAACTGTCCCTTCTGGATTTCCAGACTGACATCTTCGATCGCTTTTGTTACTTCCGGCTCCTGTCCTTCCTCCTCGTAACGGAGGTATTCATACCCAAGGCCTGCTGCACGTATCATACCCATGACATTATTCCCCGCTTTCTTCTGCATCCGAGCGGATTTCATCGATCAGATTCCAGATCTCCTCACGTCCCTGTTTTGTCTCCGCAGAAAACGGAATCACAATCGTATCTTTCTCGACCTCCAGCGTTTCACGGATCAGCTTGATCTGTTTCTGAAGCTGACTGCGTTTGATCTTGTCCAGCTTCGTTGCAATAATGATCGGCTGGTAACCGTTTCGAAGGATCCATTCATACATAATGCGGTCGTTGTTGGACGGTGCATGACGGATATCAATCAGAAGAAATACTGCGTGCAGCATTTTTGACTGATGCAGATAATCCTCGATCAGCTTGCCCCATTTTGCTTTAACCTCCTCGGAGGCTCTCGCAAAACCGTATCCCGGCAAATCCACCAGATACATTTCCTCATTGATGTGGTAGTAGTTGATCGTCTGTGTTTTTCCCGGCTGCGCACTGGTACGCGCCAGTGATTTCCGATTCATCAGGGCATTGATGAGAGAAGATTTTCCAACATTGGATTTTCCCGCAAATGCCACTTCCACCTGACCGGTATCCGGCAGTTTACTGGTGATTCCGCAGACATGCTGCAGCTCTACCTGTTTAATTACCATACTTTTCTTCTCCTGTTTTTTGCATCTTCTGGCCTTACTTCTTTTCCACAAGTGCCAGTTTTAATACCTGTTCCATGCTGCCGACAAATTCGATCTGCAGTCCGTCTGTGATCTCCGCATCCAGTTCTCTGACATCCGGCTCATTTTTCTCCGGAACGAGAACCATATGGATACCGGCTTTCTTTGCCGCCAGCAGCTTCTCTTTTAAGCCGCCGATCGGAAGCACACGGCCGCGGAGCGTAATCTCTCCGGTCATCGCAACGTCTGCTTTTACCGGAACCTTTGTGATCGCGGAAACCATCGCCGTCGCCATCGTAATACCGGCAGACGGGCCATCTTTTGGAACGGCTCCCTCCGGAATATGAATGTGGATGTCGTGTTTCTCGAAAAATTCTTTCGGAATCTCATACTGCTCTGCCACGGAACGAATAAAGCTGATGCCCGCCTGCGCAGACTCCTTCATCACATCGCCGAGCTGGCCGGTCAGCAGAAACTCTCCTTTTCCCGGCATCACATTGACCTCGATCTGCAGCGTATCGCCGCCGACTGCCGTCCAGGCAAGACCGCGCACAATACCAATCTCCGGTTTTTCGTTGGCCGGCTGGAACTCATACCTCTCTTTTCCGAGGAACTCTTCCAGGTTTTTTTTCGTCACAACAACCTCTTTTACCTGTTCCTCGAGAATCTTTCTCGCGCTCTTTCTGCAGATTCTGCCGATCTGGCGCTCCAGGGAGCGGACACCGGCCTCTCTGGTGTAGCCGCTGATCACTTCCATCAGCGCCTCATCCTCGATCACAAGCTGTGCTTCTTTCAGACCGTTCGCCTTCTTCTGCTTCGGAACGAGATGTTCTTTTGCGATATGGAACTTCTCGTTTTCCGTATAGCTTGAATTTCAATCACTTCCATACGGTCCAGCAGCGGACGCGGAATGTTCTGAATATCATTTGCGGTTGCAATAAAGAGCACCTCCGAAAGGTCGATCGGAAGCTCTACGTAATGATCGGCAAATTTATTATTCTGCTCGGAATCGAGGACCTCAAGAAGTGCGGAAGAGGTATCTCCCTTGTAATCTGCACTTACTTTGTCGATCTCGTCGAGCAGCATCAGCGGATTTTTCACCTTCGCCTGATGGAGTCCCGCCGCAATGCGTCCCGGCATCGCGCCGATGTAGGTTCTTCTGTGGCCGCGGATCTCCGCCTCATCCCGCACACCGCCGAGACAGATGCGGACGTATTTTTTATTCAGGGCTCTCGCCACGCTTCTCGCAATCGAGGTCTTACCGGTTCCCGGAGGGCCTGCCAGGCAGAGAATCGCTCTCGCCTTTCTTCGTCAGGTGCGTACAGCCAGGAATTCGAGGATTCTCTCTTTTACTTTTGAAAGACCGTAGTGATCTTCCTCCAGAATCTCGCGTGCTCTTGCCAGATCTTGATTGTCACGGGATGCCTTATCCCACGGGAGCCCCAGCAGTGTCTCGATATAGCCGCGGATCACGCCTGCCTCGGACGGATTGTTGGCCGAATTTTCCAGACGGTGGATCTCCTCGGAAATCCGCTCTTTTACCTCTTTGGAGGCTTTGAGCTTCTCGAGCTGCTTCTTATAGTTTTCGATCTCGGTCCGGGAATTGTCCTCGCCGAGCTCCTCGCGGATGACTTTGAGCTGTTCGCGCAGAATATAATCGCGCTGGTTCTTATCGATCCGCTCTTTGATTTTTCCCTGAATCTCCGAACGGATTTCCCGAATCTGAATCTCGTTGGCGATCATGACGCAGAGCGTATCATACCGCTCGGAAAGCTCCACAGCCTCCAGCAGTTTCTGGCGGTTTACGTAGTCGAGGGGCAGATTCATGCAGATCTGGTCCACCAGCTTTCCAACTTCTTCGGTTCCGAGGATCTGGCCTGCCAGTTCCTTGCTGACTTTCTGCGTCTGCTCGCAGTAGACGGCAAACAGCTCTTTTAAGTTGCGCAGCATTGCCTCCTGCTCGATATCGGAAAACTGCATTTCGTCCGAGCCGGTAAACAGCGCCACCTCGGCGCGGAGATACTCGCTCTCCTCTTCCTCGAAGTTCAGCAGTTCTGCACGTCTTTCTGCTTCTACGAGAATCCGCAGAACATCTTTTGGCATTCTCACAACCTGTTTGATGACCGCAATTGTTCCAATTTTATACACATCAAGCAGACCCGGTACTTCCGTATCCGGGTCTTTCTGTGTAATCAGGAAAATTTTCTGGTCTCCCAGCATCGCCTCCTCGACCGCACGAACCGATTTAGGTCTGCTGATATCAAAATGTACAATCATATCCGGCAAAATCGTCGTTCCACGCAGCGCAATCGCCGGTAATACTTTTGTCACTTCTTCCATTTAAGTTTCCTCCTGCGTTTTTCAGGCGGTTTCCGGTCTTCCGGATCTTCTTCCATATTCCGCCGTGGAACAGGGGCCGGTTCGCCGTGAATAATCTCCGGCTCCGCCTTCTTTTCTACAGCGTCCTTGGTGATGACGCATTCTTTTGTCGTATTGTCCGACGGGATCTCATACATCAGATCCATCATCGTATCTTCCATGATTGCGCGGAGACCTCTGGCGCCTGTTTTCCGCTCCAGGGATTTCTTTGCAATCGCTTCGAGTGCATCTTCTTTGAAGTCAAGCTGTACGCCGTCCAGCTCAAACAGCTTCTTGTACTGTTTGACCAGAGAATTCTTCGGCTCAACCAGAATCTTCATCAGGGCCGTCTCATCCAGAGAATTTAACGTAACGACAATCGGCACACGTCCGACAAACTCCGGAATCAGGCCGAACTTGGTCAGATCCTGCGGCATGACCTGACGGAGCAGATCTCCGACATTTTCATCCTTGGCATGCCCAATCGGATTGTTGAATCCGATGGATTTCGTATCCTGTCTCGTCTCGATGATCTTCTCGAGTCCTTCGAATGCACCGCCGCAGATAAAGAGGATATTCGTCGTATCAATCTGAATAAACTCCTGATGCGGATGCTTTCTTCCGCCCTGCGGCGGAACGGAAGCTACAGTTCCCTCCAGGATTTTCAGCAGTGCCTGCTGTACACCCTCGCCGGAAACATCTCGTGTGATCGAAGCGTTTTCAGATTTTCTTGTGATTTTATCGATCTCATCGATGTAGATGATGCCGTGCTCAGCGCGCTCGATATCATAGTCTGCTGCCTGAATGAGGCGGAGCAGAATGTTTTCTACGTCCTCGCCGACATAACCTGCCTCGGTGAGCGCCGTTGCGTCTGCAATTGCAAACGGAACGTTGATCAGTTTGGCCAGTGTCTGTGCAGATACGTTTTTCCGGAACCGGTCGGTCCGAGCATCAGAATGTTGCTCTTCTGCAGTTCGATGTCGGAGGATGCACCGGAAAGCACTCGTTTGTAATGGTTGTAAACAGCAACGGAGAGCACTTTTTTCGCCTCATCCTGTCCGATTACGTAGTCATCCAGAAATGCTTTGATTTCCTTTGGTTTGATCAGGTTGATCTCGTCGGTATCCTGCTCGCCGTACAGATCCTCAAATTCTTCCTGAATGATCTCCGAGCAGATTGCCACGCAGTCATCACAGATGTATGCCCCGTCCGGGCCTGCGATCAGCTTGCGTACCTGGTCTTCTGTCTTTCCGCAGAAAGAGCAGCGGATCTTGGTATCATTCCCTTTTATAGCCATCGTTTTCTTCCTTTCAACATATTACAACTAAACCTTATCGCCGGATAAGGCAAAAGGTGCCACAAAAGCCTCATTGCCGGAACTACGCTTTTGGACACCTTTCCTCTCTTATCGGTTCGTAATTACATTATCAATCAGACCGTATGCTTTTGCTTCCTCTGCGGACATATAGTTGTCACGCTCGGTATCGATCTCAATCTGTTCCAGCGGTTTTCCTGTATTTGCCGCCAGAATTTCATTTAATTTCCGTTTGGTTTTCAGAATCTGTTCTGCAACGATTTTGATCTCGGTTGCCTGACCTGTGCACCGCCGGATGGCTGATGAATCATGATTTCAGAGTTTGGCAGAGCCATTCTCTTTCCTTTGGTACCGCCGGCAAGAAGGAATGCTCCATGCTGGCAGCCATACCGATACAGATCGTAGATACATCACATTTGATGTACTGCATCGTATCGTAGATAGCAAGTCCTGCGCTTACAGAACCTCCCGGGCTGTTGATATACATGTGGATATCTTTTCCCGGATCTTCAGACTCTAGGAACAGAAGCTGTGCAACGATCAGGTTTGCCGATACGTCAGTGACTTCCTCTCCCAGAAAAATAATACGGTCGTTCAGCAGTCTTGAATAAATATCGTAACTTCTCTCTCCCCTGCTTGTCTGCTCGATGACATAAGGTACAAAACTCATTCAATTGCCTCTCTTTCCGAGTCTTACGCCTCTTTTGCGCTGTCGGCCATGAGAGTTACTGCTTCCTGAACAGCGAGATCTTTCTTCATCTGCTCTTTCTCATATTCGCCAACGAGCTCTTTGAATTTATCCAGCTCCATTTTGTACATTTCAGCCATTTTAGCCAGCTCTTCGTCCAGCTTCTCATCGCTGATCTGGATGTTCTCTGCTTCTGCAACTTTCTCAAGTACCAGTCTGCTCTCGATTCTCTTAACAGCCTGCGGTTTCATCTGCTCTTTTAAGGAATCAACGGTAGCGCCTGTAAACTGCATGTACTGCTCCATGGACAGACCCTGGGACTGGATTCTTCTTGCGAAATCGTCAACCATGTTCTCTACCTGCGTATCGATCATAGCTTCCGGAATCTCCATTGTTGCGTTCTCTACTGCTTTATCTACGACAGCGTTCTCTTTTTCTGTCTTAGCCTGCTCTTCTTTTTTCTTGGTCAGGTTGTCTTTGATTTCTTTTTTGTACTCATCCAGAGTATCGAACTCGGAAACGTCTTTTGCGAAGTCGTCATCAAGTGCCGGAAGCTCTTTTGCTTCGATTTTGTGGATGGTGCATTTAAATACTGCTGCTTTTCCAGCAAGCTCTTCTGCCTGATAATCCTCTGGGAAAGTAACGTTTACTTCCTTCTCCTCTTCCAGAGCTGCGCCAACGAGCTGCTCTTCGAATCCCGGAATAAAGGAATGGGAGCCAAGGGTCAGCGGATAATCTTTTCCAGCGCCGCCGTCGAACGGAACGCCGTCTACAGAACCTTCGAAGTCAAGTGTAACGGTATCTCCGTCTGCTGCCGGACGATCCTCTACATTGATGGTTCTTGCATTTTTCTCCTGCTCTTTTTTCAGCTCAGCTTCTACTTCTTCATCTGTAACGGTTGTGTCAGCTTTTGCTACTTCCAGACCTTTGTACTCGCCAAGGGTAACTTCCGGTTTTACTGCTACAGTTGCGGTAAAGATGAAAGCTTTGCCTTTTTCGATCTGCTCTACGTTGATCTCCGGACGGGATACGATGTCCAGTTTGCTCTCTTCTGCTGCTTTGGAATACTCTTCCGGAACAAGGCTGTTTACAGCATCCTCATAGAATACTGCCGGGCCATACATTTTTCTACCATAGCTCTCGGAACTTTTCCTTTACGGAAGCCCGGAACGCTGATGTTCTTTTTCTGTTTCTGGTAAGCTTTCTCCAGTGCTTTCTCTAATTCTTCAGCCGGAACCTCAATGGTAAGTTTGGCCATATTCTTTTCTAAATTTTCGACCTGTACACTCATTTTATCAATTTCCTCCTTGATTTATCTGAAAAGCGGCAGAAAACCTGCACACCTCTCCATTCTACAGTCATTTATCGAGTATAGCATACTCTTTTCAAAAACGCCAGTGATTTTTTTATATTTCTGTGGTTTTTAGGCTTTTTTTTAGCAATGAAATACGATTTTTTCCGCCATTTCTTTTGCTTTGTCCTCTCCCTGCAGAACACGGATCAGCTCCAGTGCGAAGTCAGTGGCTGCTCCCATGCCGCGGCCGGTGGTCACATTTTTGTCGGTGACTGCCGGTACATCGAGTACGTTTGCGCCTGCCAGCTTTTCTTCAAATCCCGGGAAGCAGACAGCGTTTTTATCTTTTAAGATGCCCATCACACCAAGGATGCTCGGCGCTGCGCAGATGGCTGCCAGTTTCTTTTCCTGATCGTCATAGGAACGGATCAGCGCTGCGAGCGTCTCGTTTCCGGCCAGATTTAATGTACCCGGCATTCCGCCGGAAGTACCAGCATGTCTCCGTCATCAAACTCTCCCTCTTCGATGGTTTCATCTGCAAGAATGGTGATTTTGTGGGATCCTGTTACTTCTTTTCTTCCCATAATAGAAACGGTGCATACGTCTTCTCCGGCTCTGCGCAGCAGATCCACCGGGGTCAGTGCCTCAATCTCTTCACATCCGTCTGCCAGAAATACATAAATCTTTGCCATGGTTTTGTCCTCCTGTGTTGTATGATCAGTCTCGTGTGTTTTGTCACGTGATATTCTCTGCTTTTCTTTGTAACAAACCGCCGCTATTATACCACATTTTTCCGCAGAATGCTTGCATTTCATAAAAATTTCAGGACTTTTTTCGCAAAAAGCCGGATTTCGCTTAACATCACGGGAAAAGCATGGTAAACTCTTGAAAAAAGCAGTGATGCAATCACGAGAAGGAGTCTCTTTTATGGAAATCGAACGCAAATACCTTCTGGATCAGCTTCCGGAAAATCTTACAAGCTATCCATGTAAAAAAATCGAGCAGGGCTATCTTTCCACCGAACCGGTTGTCCGCATCCGCCGCTCTGACGACGAATATTATCTGACCTACAAGTCAAAAGGGCTGATGGTGCGTGAAGAGTATAATCTTCCGCTCACAAAGGAATCCTACCTGCATCTGCGGGAAAAGGCAGACGGCGTTCTCATCTCAAAAACACGCTATCTGCTGCCGCTTACCGGAACGGATCTGACGATCGAGCTCGATGTCTTTGATGCGCCGTATGAAGGCCTTTACCTCGCAGAGGTGGAGTTTCCGGACGAAGCATCCGCAAACGCCTTTGTTCCTCCGGTATGGTTTGGAAAGGATGTAACCTATTCTTCCGATTATCACAACAGTACGCTCAGTAAAGGAAAAAAACTATAAATTACCAGAAAAAATCCCGGTGCCTTTTCCACGGCTGCCGGGATTTTTCCGCTCGTTTGTTTTTTTACTCTTTTTTGTGCTTGCTTTTTGCTTGTTTTGGTTTGTTTTTTTGTGCATACATTCTTTATTTTTGCTGCTTTCACATTAGCGTCATTCTGTCAAAGCGGCGGTGCTGCTCCTTCTAATCCACTCCCTTTGATTTCCGGATGCAGGCTCGTGTTGCATCAATAACAGCACTTCTCAGGTTCTCACGCTCCAGTACGGCAACCGCTTCGATGGTGGTTCCGCCTGGCGAGCAGACCATGTCTTTTAATTCTCCCGGGTGCATTCCTGTCTCGAGAAGCATTTTGGCGCTTCCAAGGACAGACTGTGCAGCAAATTCATATGCCTGTTTTCTCGGCATTCCTTCGGCTACGGCCGCATCTGCAAGAGCCTCCAGGAAAAGAAATACGTACGCCGGCGAGCTTCCGCTGACACCTGTGACGGTATCCATCAGATACTCCGGAACAACTTCTGCGCGGCCAAAGCTTTTCAGGAGGGTTAAAACGAGCTGCAGCTCTTCCTCCGTCACGAGATCATTGGCACAGACGCCGGTCATTCCTTCTCCGACGAGTGCTGGTGTGTTTGGCATGGTGCGAATTAACTTTGTTGGTTTTCCGATTTCTGTACCCAGCCATTGTAAAGACTTACCGGGAAGAATTGATACGATAATCTTCTCGGGTGAGATGAAGTTTTTGACGAGGTTTATTATATTTTTTATTTGGTTTGGCTTTACTGCAGGAATACAAGATCGGATCCGGCTACGACCGCTTCGTTCTCCGTAGTCGCCTGGACTCCAAACTGGTTGGTCAAGCGTTCCACACTTTCTCCGTGCGGACCGATACCAGAATGTCATCTGCAGATACAACTCCTTTTTGAATCATTCCGCCAATCATGGCACTCGCCATGTTGCCGCCGCCGATAAAACCTACTTTCATGTCTGTTCGCCTCCGTATGCCTGTGTTGTAAAAATATATGCGACATCCATAGTATGCAACAAAATTTACTTTTTTGCAATACTTTTTCTCTATTTTTCTTCTTTTCTTTTGCAATTTTCTTTATTTTTTTCGAATGAAATGTCGCTGTTTGTCGACGAATGTCGAAAAGTGTCTTTTTCTGTCTTTTTTCGCTTTTCTATTCCGCCGGAATCAGCCTTTGGCGGCGGCCTCTTCGGCGTATTTTGTTGTCACGAGTGTCTTGTACGGTGCCTTTTTCTCCAGCTCTCCCGCCTGCTCCAGAATCTCCTGCAGAAGATCAAAACTTTCTTCCTCAAAGATCAGATTTTCTTTCCACGTATCCTGCTCATAGTAGCGGCGCACGATCGCGGTGATGGTTTCCAGCTCGGTTTCTGCAAACTGCGGCGCAATCACTTCTGCAATCTCCTCCGGTGTGTGCGTCTGCACGAAGTCCATTCCCTTCTGCAGTGCCTTCGTGAATTTTTCTACGGTTGCGCCGTGCGTTTTCAGATAACTCTGTTTGACGCTGTACGACGTATACGGCACATACCCGGATTCCGTTCCGACCGATGCCACGACATAGCCGTCGCCCTTCTGCTCGAGCAGTGTCGCGGACGGTTCAAATTCAATCGTATAATCCCCCTGCCCGCCGGAGAACGCGGCAGCTGTGAACCAAAATCGATGCTCTGGTTAATGTTTACGTCTTTTTTATCAATCCCTTTCTGCGCCAGAACATACTCAAAGACCATTTCCGGCATACCGCCTTTTCTTCCCCCTAATACCTCTTTGTTTTTCAATTTCTCCCAGGTAAACGAATTGTCTTTCTCTCTTCCCACAACAAAGTTTCCCGCCCGCTGCGTCAGCTGCGCGAAGTTCACAACCGGGTCTGCGGTTCCCTCGAGGTACGCGTAGACGGTTGCCTCCGCCCCCATAAACCCGATATCCGCCTCGCCGGAAATCATCGCCGTCAGCACTTTATCTGCACCAAATCCTGTTATCAGTGTCAGATCAATGCCCTCGTCCGCAAAATACCCCTCCTCAATTGCCACGTACTGCGGGGCGTAAAAAATGGAGTGGGCAACCTCATTTAATGTCACCTGCTCCACTTTTTCTTTTGTCTCATCTTTTGCCCCGCATCCCGCCAGCGTCACTGCCGCCATTGCCAGTACAAGCGCACCTGTCAGCCATTTTCCTTTCATCAACAGATTCTCCTGTTTTTTCATTCTAACCTTAGAATATGATTTCCCGGTAAAAATGCGCGCAAAAAACAAAGGAGAAATGTTCGAATTTCGTTTCTCCTTCGTTTCTTATTTCTTCTCTTGTTTTTCTTTTGCCTTCTGTTCTTCTTTCGTCCGGATTTTGTCTTCGTACATTTTCTTTTCATTCTACAATCTACCTTATCGCTCCGTCAACACATTTAGGCTTCCTTTTCCGAAATTTTCTATTTTGAAAAACAAATTGAGGATCTCCGCAAAATTTGTTATAGTAAGGGTAATTCAAATAGTTACAAAGGAGGCTATTATGATAATAAAATCAGTTGCTGTTCTGGGTGCCGGAGCGGTTGGGTCTTATGTAATCTGGGGGCTTTCGGAGAAAAAGGACATCCGGCTTGGCGTTATCGCGTCCGGGGAACGGGCGAAGCGTCTGAAAAACAAAGGATGCAAAATTAACGATACGGTTTATCACCCGGAGGTATGGACACCGGAAGAGGCACACGGCGTGGATTTTCTGATCGTCTCGCTCAAATACGGCGCACTGCCGGGGGCTCTTGACAATATTACTGCCGTTACCGGCGAGAATACTGTGATCATGAGTCTGATGAACGGCGTGGACAGTGAGGAGATCATCGCGGAAAAAGTCGGTGCGGAGCATCTGCTTCGTGCTGTTATCAAAGTAGCTTCTCATAAAGAGAATGACGGCTACGTTTTCAACCCTGAGGCGACGCTCGGCATCATTTTCGGCGAAGTTTCGGCGCCGTACGACAGTGAGCGTGTGCAGGCTGTTCTGGATCTGTTCTCCGGCACAGGGCTGCATTACCGGGCAACCGATTGTATTTTAGAGGAAATATGGAGCAAATTCCGGCTGAATGTCTGCAATAACCTGCCGCAGGCTATTCTCGGTGCCGGGGTCGGCTGCTACCGCGACAGTGTACATATGAAGGCGATCAGCGACGGACTCCGCGCAGAACTGATGGCGATTGCAGAGGCAAAGGGAATTGATATCAGCAAGGCGGATGTCTCCTCGGGACACGGAAGTGCGGTTCCGCCGACGGCGCGCTACTCGACGCTCCAGGATCTCGATGCGGGACGCCATACGGAAATTGATATGTTCTCGGGTGCGCTGATCCGCATGGGAAAAGAGCTTGGAATTCCAACGCCTTACAATGAATTTACATACCATATGATCAAAGCACTAGAAGAGAAAAACGACGGACGGTTTGACTACAGCGGAAGCGAAGAACCGCTCTGGGCGAAATAGATACGATAGGAGAATCTCACAATGAAAGAAATCAAATGGGCTGTACTCGGATGCGGTGTGATTGCAAATGAAATGGCGGTCGCACTGCAGAAAAACGGAAAGAATATTTACGCGGTCGGCAACCGGACCCATGAAAAGGCGGCTGCTTTTGCGGAGAAATATGGAATTGGAAAAGTTTACGATGATTTCCATGAGATGTTTACCGATCCGGAGATCGATGTCATTTATATCACGACGCCGCACAACACGCATCTTGGCTTTATGAAAGAGGCGATTGCCAATGGAAAACACATTCTCGTTGAGAAATCGATTACGCTGAACAGTGACGAACTCGACGAGGCCATAGCGCTTGCAAAAGAAAAAGATGTCATCATCGGAGAGGCAATGACGATTTACCATATGCCGATCTACAAAGAGCTGAAAAAATTTCTCGACTCCGGCCATCTCGCAGAGTCAATCTGATCACGATGAACTTCGGCAGTTTCAAAGAGTACAACATGAAGAACCGCTTCTTCAACCGGAATCTCGCAGGCGGCGCGATGCTTGATATCGGCGTATACGCACTCTCCTTCATCCGCTGGTTCTTCGACTCCAAGCCGGATCAGCTCCTTTCCCAGGTAAAGCCCGCTCCGACCGGTGTGGACGAGCAGGCCGGCCTCCTTCTCACCAATCAGGAAGGACAGATGGCAAGTGTGATGCTCTCTCTCCACTCCAAACAGCCGAAACGCGGCATGGTTTCCTGTGAGAACGGATTTATCGAGATCATGGAGTATCCGCGTGCCTGGGAAGCAAAAATCACAGACGCTTCCACCGGCGAATCCGAAATCATCAAAGCCGGTGACAACGCCGATGCACTCGCCTATGAGCTCGCCGACATGGAACGCGCCATCAATGGAGATGCATCTGCCATGCACCTCGACTACACGAAGGACGTCATGGATCTGATGACCTCCTTCCGCAGAACCTGGGGCTATACATACCCGGAGGAAGAAAAATAAGATTCGCACATCAAAAGCCCCTGCCCGGCACACATCAGATGCCGGGCAGGGGCACTTCTTTTCACCTGCAATACTCTGCAATTTTCTTTTTCAGTAATTCCGCATCAATCGGCTTTGCGATATGCACGTCCATGCCGGCCTCTTTTGCGGCCTGCCGGTCTTCAACAAAGGCGTTGGCGCTCATGGCGAAAATCGGAATGGAGGCGGCATCATCACGTCCATGACTTCCACGCATATTTTATACTTCATTTTACGCTGATATTATTTTCTCTGTCAACCCAAATAACATTACATTTCCAATATTTTGCATGTCTTTTTTTATTTTTCTGAAATTTTTTTAAATCTTCCGTTTTTCTCTTGCACAATTGTTTTTATGTCGTATATAATTGTCTGCAGAAAGCAAAGGGGAGCTCGCGTGCGAAGCGGGCTGAGAGTAGGATGCATCTCCTAGACCCTGAACCTGATTTGGGTAATGCCAACGTAGGGAGATACGATATGCACATTTTCTGCAGATATACCTCCACGTATATCTGCTTTTTTAATCTCTATGAACACATCATCAACAGGTTCTTCCAGTACCACAAGGGAATTGCTTCTGCAAAAATACTCACACAGGAGGAACAAAAAATTATGTTAGGCACTTGTCTTGACAATGTCAGAAAAACAACCCCTCTCGTACACAACATCACAAATTACGTTACAGTAAACGATGTCGCCAATATTCTGCTGGCATGCGGCGCAAGCCCGATCATGTCCGATGAACCGGAGGATGTCGAGGATATCACCTCCATCTGCGGCGGTCTGAACATCAACATCGGAACGCTGCACAGAACGAGCATCGACGGCATGTACCGTGCCGGTGCAAAAGCAGCTTCGCTCGGCCACAAAATCCTGCTCGATCCAGTCGGCGCAGGCGCAAGCCACTTACGTACTTCGACCGCAGTCGGACTGATGGAAAAAATCCCGTTCACCGTCATCCGCGAAATATTTCCGAAATCAAAACACTGGCACTTGGAAGCGGAACGACAAAGGGTGTTGACGCAGACGTTGCCGATAAAGTAACAGACGAAAACCTCGACAGCGCCGTTGCTTTTGCAAAAAACTTTGCGAAAGACCACAACTGTGTTGTCGCCATCACAGGAGCGATCGACCTCGTTGCCGATGCTGACACCTGCTACGTGATCCGCAACGGACGCGCCGAGATGGGAAGCATCACCGGAACAGGCTGCCAGCTCTCCGGCATGATGACCGCTTACCTCGTTGCCAACCCGGACGAGCCGTTAAAAGCCGCTGCTGCCGCTGTCTGCGCGATGGGACTTGCCGGCGAGATCGGCTGGAGCCATATGAAACCGGAAGACGGCAACTCCACCTACCGGAACCGCATCATCGACGCATCTACCACATGGACGGCGAGACGCTGGAGAAAGGTGCAAAGTATGAAGTGCGATAAAAAAAGGCCTGCTTTTATATGCTGTGACAGACCGCAGCTGGCTGAACGGCGAGACACTGTACAGCCAGGTGGAAAAGGCTCTGCAGGGCGGCGCAACGTTTATCCAGCTCCGCGAAAAAAATCTTGACCAGGATCACTTTATGGAAGAGGCACTGGAACTGAAAAACTCTGTGCCGCATACCATGTTCCTTTCGTCATCAACGATAACGTGGAAATCGCAGCTAAGATGGATGCGGACGGCGTTCATGTCGGCCAGAGCGATATGGAGGCCGGCGATGTCCGTGCAAAGCTTGGCCCGGACAAGATCATCGGCGTTTCGGCACAGACCGTGGAACAGGCCATTCTCGCCGAGCAGCGCGGGGCAGATTACCTCGGCGTCGGCGCAGTCTTCCACACCGGTTCCAAGGCGGATGCGGAGGATGTCAGCCACGAAACGCTGACTGCTATCTGCAATGCCGTTAAAATCCCTGTCATCGCCATCGGCGGCATCACACGCGATAACGTGACGGAGCTTTCCGGCAGCGGCATCTGCGGCATCGCCGTCATCAGTGCCATTTTTGCACAGAAAGACATTGTTTCCGCAACGAAGGATCTGAAAGAACAGACTCTGCGCATGCTGGAAAACAAATAATTTTACGTAACCATTCATCCTCACACCAGGCGGCAGACTGGGGGCACCACTTTCTTTGTCGCCTGTCCAAAAAGAAAAGTAATGCAAAGGAGTAATTCTCATGGACGCGAAAAACATGAAAACAGCATTAACAATCGCGGGAAGTGATTCCAGCGGAGGCGCCGGCATTCAGGCAGACATCAAAACCATGATCACAAACGGAGTTTACGCCATGTCGGCAATTACCGCACTCACCGCCCAGAACACCACCGGAGTTTCCGGTATTTTCGATGTAACACCGGAGTTTCTGGCCGCACAGCTTGACGCCGTCTTTACGGACATCTTCCCGGACGCCGTCAAAATCGGTATGGTATCCTCCCCGGCACTGATCGAAGTCATCTCCGAACGGCTTCGCTTCTACCAGGCCAAACACATCGTTGTGGACCCGGTCCTCGTCGCTACAAGCGGCTCCGCGCTCGCTTCGGGCGGCGTGCCTGACCTGATGAAAAACTGCTCTTTCCTCTGGCCGAAGTCATCACACCGAATATCCCAGAGGGAGAAGTTCTCTCCGGCATCAAAATCCAGTCGGAAAGTGATATGGAACGCGCCGCAAAAGAGATCGGGGATTCCTGCGGCTGTGCCGTTCTGTTAAAGAGCGGCCACAGTATCAATGATGCCAACGATCTTTTATATCACAACGGCACATTTACCTGGTTCACCGGAAAACGCATCGACAATCCGAACACACACGGCACCGGCTGTACACTCTCCAGCGCCATCGCATCGGGGCTCGCAAAGGGGCTTTCCCTTCCGGATGCCATTTCCGCCGCAAAAGAGTATATTTCGGGCGCACTCGCGAGCATGATGGATCTCGGCCACGGCTCGGGACCGCTGAACCACGCTTACCGGATCTGATTTTGAAAATAAAGGAGAACAACAGATGGAACGCAATTACGCAACACAGATGGACGCCGCACGCCGCGGCATTGTAACACCGGAGCTGAAAAAAGTCGCAGAAAAAGAGTATATGCCGTGGAAGACCTGATGCCGCTCGTTGCCAGCGGAAAGGTTGCCATTCCGGCCAATAAACTGCACACCTGCATCGATCCGGAGGGCATCGGCTCGATGCTGCGCACGAAAATCAATGTAAATCTCGGTGTTTCGAAAGACTGTAAAGATTACGATGTGGAGATGCAGAAGGTACTCTCCGCGGTCAATATGGGCGCAGAAGCCATCATGGACCTGTCGAGCCACGGCAATACGCAGCCGTTCCGGCGGAAACTGACCTCCGAATGTCCGGCCATGATCGGCACCGTGCCGGTATATGACAGTGTGATCCATTACCAGAGAGACCTGGATACGCTGACCGCCAAAGATTTTATTGACGTCATCCGCCTCCATGCCGAGGACGGTGTCGATTTCGTCACCCTGCACTGCGGCATCACCAGAAAAACCATCGATCAGATCCGCAAACACAAACGGAAAATGAATATTGTTTCCCGCGGCGGCTCCCTCGTGTTCGCCTGGATGTGCATGACCGGCGAGGAGAATCCGTTCTACGAGTATTACGATGAGATTCTCGATATCTGCCGTGAATACGATGTGACCATTTCTCTCGCGACGCCTGCCGTCCTGGCTGCCTTGCCGACGCAACGGATGTCTGCCAGATTGAGGAGCTGGTGCGCCTCGGCGAACTCACCAAACGTGCCTGGGAGAAAGACGTTCAGGTTATGGTTGAGGGACCGGGCCACGTTCCGATGGATCAGATTGCGGCCAATATGAAAGTACAGCAGACCATCTGCATGGGCGCTCCGTTCTATGTTCTCGGACCTCTCGTAACCGATATCGCACCGGGCTATGACCACATCACCGCTGCATCGGAGGCGCAATTGCCGCTATGAACGGCGCTGCTTTCCTGTGCTACGTAACGCCGGCAGAACATCTGGCTCTTCCGAACCTGGATGACGTAAAGCAGGGCATCATCGCAAGCAAAATCGCCGCACACGCTGCCGACATTGCCAAAGGCGTGCCGCATGCGCGTGATATTGACGACAAGATGGGAGACGCCCGCCGCGTGCTCGACTGGGAAGCACAGTGGGACTGTGCACTGGACCCGGAGACCGCAAAAGCCATCCGCGCCGACCGCTCGCCGGAACAGGAAGATACCTGCTCGATGTGCGGTAAATTCTGTGCCGTGCGAAGCATGAACAAAGCTTTAAACGGCGAACATATCGACATTCTTTAACGTCAGTAGACAAGAAGTCACAGTACGCGAAAAGGAACGGTTTTCATTACGAAACCGTTCCTTTTCTGCATTTCCAAAATCTTTTTCTATTTTGCCCATCCTTCGGCGTAACGGACTGCTTTGTGCCATCCGTTCATCTTCTCATCGCGCTCCTCTTTCGAGAGCTCCGGCTCAAACGTACGGTCAATGGCTCCGTTCTGTTTTACCGTCTCCTGATCCGGCCAGTAGCCGACGGCGAGTCCCGCAAGATAAGCTGCTCCCATCGCGGTCGTCTCGATGCAGCACGGCCGCTCCACCGGCGCCTGGCTGATGTCCGCCTGGCACTGCATCAGGAAGTTGTTGGCGCTTGCTCCGCCGTCCACACGCAGCGCAGAGAGCTTCATGCCGGAATCTGCCTCCATCGCTTTTAAGACATCATCCACCTGATACGTGATCGACTCCAGCGTTGCGCGGATCACATGGTATTTGTTGACGCCGCGGGTCAGGCCGAGAATGGTTCCTCGCGCATACTGATCCCAGTACGGTGCGCCAAGGCCGGTAAACGCCGGCACGACGTAGCAGCCGTTCGTGTCGTTCACCTTCTGCGCCATGTACTCGGAATCCGCCGAGGACTCGATCAGCTTCATCTCATCGCGCAGCCACTGGATTGCGGCTCCGCCGACGAAAATGGATCCCTCGAGCGCATACGTAATCTTGTCCCCGATGCCCCATGCAATCGTGGTAACAAGACCGTGTGTCGAAGAAACCGGCTTTTCTCCCGTGTTCATCAGCAGGAAGCAGCCTGTTCCGTATGTATTTTTCGCTTCGCCCGGCGCATAGCAGGTCTGGCCGAACAGCGCCGCCTGCTGGTCTCCCGCTGCTCCCGCAATCGGAATCGGGCCGCCGAAATATGTGGATGCCGTCTCCCCGTAGACACAGCTCGACGGGCGGACTTCCGGCAGCATACAGAGCGGAATGTTCAGCTCTTTTAAGATATCCTCATCCCATTTCAGGTATGGATATTGAACAGCATTGTACGGGACGCGTTGGTGTAATCGGTGACATGTATCTTTCCCTTTGTCATCTTCCAGATCAGCCACGTCTCCACTGTTCCAAAATAGAGATCGCCTCGCTCCGCCCGCTCGCGCACGCCCGGAACTTCATCTAGAATCCATTTCAGCTTCGTGGCTGAAAAATACGCATCGATCACAAGACCTGTTTTCTCCCGGAAACGGTCAACCAGTCCGCGCTCCATCAGGAATCGCAGTATTCCGATGTTCTGCGGCACTGCCATACAATTGCATTGTAGACCGGCTCTCCCGTCTTTTTGTCCCAGACGATCGTCGTCTCTCTCTGGTTTGTGATGCCGATTGCCGCGATATCCTCGTAGGACGCGCCCGCTTTCTGCATTGCCTCCACGGCTACACCGAGCATCGTGGACCAGATTTCATTGGCATCGTGCTCCACCCAGCCCGGTTTCGGGAAACGCTGGGTAAACTCCTTCTGCGCAAGGCTTACGATCTGTCCTTTCTGATCAAACAGAATACAGCGGTTGCTCGTTGTGCCGGCATCAAGTGCCATGATGTATTTTCCCACGTTTAAAAATCCTCCTGTCTCACATTTCAAGAAGAGAGCCTGACAGAATCCACTGCCACGCTCTCTTCCTTTTCTTTGTATGTATCGTATCACAGAATTCTTTTTCTGTAAATCAAATCGTGTTTTTCTGCAGCAATTTATGCCGTAATGATCTCCAGCAGCGCACCGCGCAGATCATTTGAAAGTTCCATGCTCTGCAGCTCTGCAGCCAGAATTGCTACCTTTCCGTCTGCTTTGTGAAGAAGATTTGCGATCTGCTCTTTGGTGATGTAGCTGATTTCGGCGTGCAGCAGCAGATCCATCGCACGTGTCATGACATCGTTCTTTGCAATCTCCGTATCTTCCGACAGACAGATTGTCACGGTGTCCTGCGGTTTTACATCTGTTACCGCGATCGTAAGAAGTCCGTCTTTCTCTTTGACTTCTGCATCCGCTTCCACGCCGTTTACAAAGACCTTCGCTTCTTTTGCCGTACTTCCGCCGAATTCTACGCAGTACATTCTGCTTTCCGGAACAAGGCTCTGATTGCCCTCAACCGGTGCAATCGTAATTTTCCGCGCACCCCAGTCGAGCGTCATCGATGTTTTTGCACAGTCATCCTTCTCATATGCCATGGTAGTATTGTCATCCTCGTACAGGACAAATGTATTGTCCGCGCCCGCGTAAACGCGTACCGTCAGCTCATCCGGGTTGGATTCTACATCCAGCGCACTGATCTTCTCTGTCATCGGGATAATCGCACCTGCTTTAGCAAGAACCGGGATCTCCTCGAGCGTACGGTACAGATCCATACTTCTGCCGCCCTCGTAAATCATTCCGTTGAAGAAATCAAACCACGTACCTTCCGGCAGCCACACCTTTGTTTTTGCACGCTTCAGCTCCGGAATGCATTTCGTTGTCACCGGTGTTACCATCAGCTCGCTTCCGAAGAAATACTGATTCGGTGCCTGATTTTTGCCCCAGAAAACTGTCTCCGGGTAATCATAATACATCGGAACAACGATCGGTGTGTCTTCTTTCCATGCACGGTAGTTCATCGTGTACAGATACGGTACGAGTTTATGACGCAGACGAAGGAAATCATCCATTGTGCTGCGCACTTCCATACTGAAGTTCCAAGGCTCTTTTCCACTGAAGGCACTGTTAGAACTGTGCAGACGGTTGATCGGAGAAAAGACTCCGTACTGATACCATCTTGCTTCAAGCTCATCGTCACGGTAGCCGAGCATATGGCCGCCGATATCATGACTCCACCATCCGTAGCCGATGTTGGAGGCTGTGCTGGTAAAGTATGGCTGGAAATCCAGGGATTCCCAGGTGATGTGGGTGTCTCCGGAAAATCCGACCGGATAGCGGTGGGAGCCCGGTCCTGCATAGCGGGAGAAGGTCATCGGACGTTTTCCGTCTCTTCCACTGTCAAGAAAATGATAGTGATTCAGCATCCACAGCGGATCAAGACCCTCGATCTTGGTACTTTGTCCCTGCTGCCAGTCAATCCACCAGAAATCGACGCCCTCTTTTTCCATCGGATGATGAACTTTGTCGAAATATACATCAACAAATTTCGGATCCGCAATGTCAAAATTGACCGGCTCTTCTTTTTTTTGCATCCACTCCCATAGCCTCTGCTACTTCCGGATAGCAGTCCTCATACGCACGAATTCCGTCTGCCGGATGGACGTTCAGTGTTGTCTTCATGCCGCGTGCATGGAGTTTTCCAAGAAAACGCTCCGGATCCGGGAAGAGTTTTTTATTCCAGCTATAGCCGGTCCAGCCGCTGCCGTATTTTGGATCCGCATCGTCTACACGGTGCCAGTCCATATCGATAACAGCAACCGAGAATGGAACGTTCTCTTTGTCGAAGTCTTCCATCAGTTTCATATAAGATGCTTCACTGTAACGCCAGTAACGGCTCCACCAGTTTCCAAGTGCAAATCTCGGAAGCATCGGAGTTTTGCCGCAAAGGTGGTAGAAATCCTTTAATGCCAGGCGGAAATTCCAGCCATAGCCGAAGAAGTACAGATCCTGCACTCCTTTCTTTCTCGGGGTCACCCAACCGTCCTCTGTCATCAGAAGCGACTTCGAATCATCCAGAACAGCGGAACCAAACCAGGACATGATACCAGGTTCCAGTTCGCATGCTCCGTTGACCTGATCAAGCGTACGGGCCGTTCCTCCAAGATCCTGTGTCGGATCTCCGTAATGCCATGCCGGTACAGAACTGATGCCGACTGCCGTTGTTTTGCAGGAAAGTCCGTTTGCAGAGAATGCCTTTTTGTTGTAATTCAGCTGCAGATACTTTGTGCGCAGCTCCAGCTCATCGCCTGTGTCTTTGACGGAAAATTCCACTGCTGGAAAATCACGGTTTACGACCGTCTGGGATGCTGCATCGATAAATTCACCGTCCTCACTGTATTCCAGCCGAAGAAGATGCTCCGTCAGCACCGTGATACGATATTTATCGCCCTTTACTACATTCTTCGGATCTGCAAGCGGATGTGTCTCCATTTTCAGATATGATTTCATGTTTTGTTTTCCCCTTTCTTACTCTTACCGGTTTTTGCCGTATTTTGAGAACGGGAACCTGTGGCAAAAATCCGTTCTGCCACAGGTTCCTCTGCATTTTTTATTTGGTTTCCAGAACAACTGCCTCATACGCACGCAGTTTTCGTGTCCCTGCTGCCGCGCCGTCCTGCGGATAGTTGCTGATCAGTACCTCTGCTCCTGCAAAGGTTTCCGGAACCGTGTACTCCTGCTCCTCTTTTGTAAAATTGCACATCACGAGGAGTTTCTGATCGCCTAAGGTTCTGGTATATACATACAGTGCCTCGTCCTCCGGATCGAGCAGCTCGTACGTTCCGTAAACCATGATATCCTTCTCTTTCCGGAGATGAATCAGTTTCTTGTAATAATTGTATACAGAATCCGGATCCGCCATCTCATTTTTTGCATTGACGGTCTCGTAATCCGGTCCGACTTTGATCCACGGGGTTCCTGTGGTAAATCCTGCCGAAGCGGTATCATCCACTGCATCGGAGTTCTTGCATTGTCTCTTCCGCGCAGGTTCAGGTAGCGCATCATATCGTCCGGCGCTACTTTTCCGGCTCCGGTCAGCTCGTGAAACGCGTTGATGCTCTCAATATCGCGGAATTCGGACAGATCGTGGAACGGAACGTTCTTCATGCCGAGCTCATCGCCCTGGTATACGTACGGGGTACCCTGCATCATATGAAGCAGGTTGCCAGCATTTTGGCACTGACTACGCGATATTCCGGTGAATCATCACCGAAACGGGACAGGCAGCGCGGCTGGTCATGGTTTCCAAGGAAGAGGCTGTTCCATGCCTTGCCCTCAAGCTCCGTCTGCCATGCTGTCATGACGCGTTTGAAATCTTTGAGCGGTACGCGTTTGTCCGTCCATTTGCCGTATTTTCCGCTTGCCAGCTCAACCAGCTCGAACTGGAATACCATGCTGAGCTCTTTGCCGTCTGCGGATGCATATTTTTCTGCCTCCTCGATCGTGACACCGGCACACTCACCGACCGTCATCAGATCATATTTGGAAAGGACTTCCTTGTTCATCTCCTGCAGATACTCATGAACATGCGGTCCGTTTACGCAGCCGGAGTCACCGTAGAGTCCGCCTTCCGGAATCTTTCCATCCGGCAGTCCTTCCGGTTTGGAGATCATGCTGATGACATCCATACGGAAGCCGTCGATGCCTTTCTCGCACCACCAGTTCATCATATCGAAAACTTCTTTTCTTACGGTCGGGTTTTCCCAGTTCAGGTCAGGCTGCTTCGTGGAAAACAGATGCAGGTAATACATCTCGGTCTGCGGATCGTATTTCCATGCAGAACCGGAGAAGCAGCTTCCCCAGTTGTTTGGCTCTTTTCCTTCTTTTGCATCACGCCAGATGTAATAATCGCGGTACGGGTTGTCTTTCGATTTGCGGCTCTCCACGAACCATTTGTGTTCATCTGAAGTATGATTGACAACAAGGTCCATGACCAGCTTGATGCCTCTTTTATGCATCTCCGAAAGCATGCGGTCAAAATCCTCCATTGTTCCGAATTCCTGCATGATTGCCTGGTAATCGCTGATATCATATCCATTGTCATCGTTTGGTGACTGGTACACCGGAGACAGCCAGATAACATCCACGCCAAGATCCTTCAGATAATCCAGACGGGATGTGATACCATTTAAATCGCCGACACCATCTCCGTTGCTGTCCATAAAGCTGCGCGGATAAATCTGATACACTACGGCTTCTTTCCACCATTTTTTGTCCATTTTTTTACCTCCTTTATTTCATCCCCAGAACGTGTCTGGTTCTTTGATTCTGTCGTTTTCAAACACAGTTTACCATACCTCACGGTGATTTTTCAATAGTTTTGCGCAAAACCAGCAGTTTTTACAAGAGTTTTTCTGCAAATTTGGTAACTATTTACTTCATCAGATCTCTTACCGACTCCCGTTCCACCAGTGTTGTCGGCAATGGCGGAATATCTTTTTGTACCGGCTCATCCTGGATCAGGTGCATCAGGACTTCTACGGCACGGCGTGCTTTTCCATCCACCATCTGATGTACGGTAGTCAGCTTCGGACGCGCAAGTGTCGCATAGGTAACATCATCAAAGCCCGCAATTGAAATTTCCTCCGGAACCTTTATTCCCCTGTTCTGCAGAAAGTTGGATGCTTCAAGTGCATAGTAATCCGATGAAAAAAGAGCGCTGTCTGTTTTTTGAAGAGCGGAAGCATCTCCTCATATGCCTTCTCCCTCTGCTCCGGATCCCATGGTATCACAATATGGCGACTCTCGAAGTCCTCAATTCCCGCCTCCTCCATCGCCTGACGCACACCGAGCCACCGATAGTGGTCAACACCGAGATCGCAGTCAGATAGAAAGAGAAATTTTTTATGCCCCTTTCCAATCAGGTACTGGCTCATCTGGTACGCACCGCCGCGGTCATCCATCGTAATGGAGCGGACGCCAAGTTCCGGCGGGAGATACTGATCAATGGTTACCAGTGGTTTCCCGAGACGTTCCGAAAGCTCTGCTATCTCCTTTTCACTCAGGGCCATCGCAATCATGCCGTCAAAATTCCAGCCGAGCGCCTGCTGCATAATATCGTCCTTCTCATGGCGCGCAACCAGCATCATATAGTAGCCGTGTTCCCGGATCTGATACTCCAGGTTTCCAAGCATTGCCGACACAAAGGGATCCTCAAAGGAAGAAGCATTTCCTTTCTTCATGAAACCAAGCGCCACACCAATGAGACCGGAGCTGTTGTTCGCCAGTATACGCGCGCTGATACTCGGCACGTACTCCATCTCCTTTAAAATCCGGTTGATTTTCTCGACCGTTGCCTTCGAGACGCGCCCTGTCTTTCCGTGTATTACATTCGAAACCGTCGTCGGGCTGACCCCTGCGCGGTCTGCTATATCTTTGATTCTAATCATCGGTTCTCTGCCTTTCCTTTTCTTCACAATTTTCTGAATTCTGTTATGTTTATTTTACCAAGACGGCAAAATGTTTACAACTACTTTGCATCGGCAAACACTACAAAATTATTACATTTTCTTAAACGATATGTAAGAAAATCTCCATCCCTCCTTCATTTACTTTCCGCCGGTTCCGTGGTAAGATAGGATGACAGAAAAAGTTCACCTTTTTTCTGTAAGAAAGGACCTACACATCATATGCGGCTTGCATTTACAAATTTTTCGATAAAATCTCCCACTGGCAAGAAATCCGGCCGTTTTTTTCTTGCCCTTTTTCTGGGTATTTTTCTCTTCCTCGCTCATCCCATACTCTGTCAGGCTGGTTTTGCCTCCAGTACGCCGTTTACCGGTGCCTCCTGGGAACTGGTCGGGGAATATCCGATTCTCGGCAGCAACGGCGCGGTGCAGTCCGTCTGTGCGACGGAAGATTATATCATCTGCATCGAAAATTTTAATGATCTGACGACAGAGCCGGACGTAGTCTCTGCCTACTATAAAAATGATACAGACGCAGACGGAAATCCCGTTACGCAGTATTCCCTCGCGCATCAGGTAAGGGACGCAGACTTTGCTCACGCAAACGGTATGGCATACAATCCCGTCACACATGAAATCCTCGTGAGCGGCTACAGCAGCCCGGATGCTTCCAATTACGGATGTATCTTCCGCCTCGACCCGGATACTCTCGAGCAGAAAGAGCGGATCCAGCTCTCGACAAGCTACAATATTCTCGGCATCGATTATCTTCCTCTACGGGCGGCTATCTGATCCAGACCGATGCGGACGGCGGCTACGGCTTTAAACTCCTCGATGCCTCACTTCAGGTGGTGGATGACTGGGGCACGTATCCCTTCGATTTTTACATGGAAAACTTTCAGGATCTCTGTGTTTCCGGCGATCTCTTTTTTCTTTTTCCGCTGACGATGCATCTCGGAATCGGAAACTTTATCCAGACATACTCGCTCTCGCAGAAAACACTGCTTGCGGACGACACGGTTGATTTTGGCTTTTCCGACGATATCACCATCAATGAACCAGAGGGCCTCTGTGAGACAAATCCTGGGGAATTTATTGCGATTGTAAACGTAACAAAGGCAGATGGTGGACGGTACGTGCAGTTCTACCGCACCCGGGTGCCGTATCTGTTCACGGTTTCCACTTCCGCGGCGGAGCATGGCTCGGTGTCCGAGGGTGGGGAAGTTTCCCGCGGAGAGGAAAAAACCGTTTCCTACACGGCAGACGAAGGCTTCCGGCTCGCGAAGCTCTCGGTGGACGGCTTGTATCTGCCGGTGACGGAATATCCGGACAGCTACACATTTTCCGATATCCAGAAGGATCATACCCTTGCCGTAACGTTTGAACCGGTTCCGACGGCGACACCGACGCCGACTGCCACTGCGACGCCGACCGAAACACCGGCATAACCCAGACACCGGAACCGGCCATTTCCAAAGCACCGGCATCATCCACGGTTTCCTTCTCATCTGTGGCTTCCCATTTCGCAGCGTTCTGGAAAGGCACTGTGCATGCCGCTTCCTGGTTCCGCCATCTTGCCTCGGCCGGTGCATCCCTCTTTGCCCGTATCCGGAAGGCAGATCCTGTTTTTCTGGCGATGCCGTTTGTCCTTCTCGTTCTGATTCTGCTCTTTGTCCTCCGCCTGCGGTATGTCCGCCGCATCCGGCGGGAGCGGTCGCGGAAAGCGCTGGAACACAGAAGAAGAACGTACGAAGAACTGGTCAGAGAATTTACGGAAAATCCGAAGGACGAAAAGGTTTCCATCGATGAGCTGCTGCTTACAATTGACGAACTGCAGAAAGAAGAACAGAAAAACACTTAAATGAAACGTATTCACCAGATCAGGAATTGATCTTCTCGGCACAAAAAAAAGTATCCCGTTCCTTTTGGGGAAGCGGGATACTTTTTTATTTACACGGGCAACGAGCTAAAGTCCGTGCTTGTTTTTACTCTTCGTAATCGAGTGCTGCACGCTCCGTCGTGTACGGACGTACATAGGTGTCTGCTACTTTTACGTGCTCCGGATGTTTTGCATATACAGCTACATCCTCTGCTTTTTCCAGTGTTGTGACAAGTGCCATATCATGGGTGGAAGATGCAAGCGGTGCTTCTACAAAGTCAACCGTCAACAATCCCGGCACTTTGCCGACCAGGCTTTTCAGGTTCTCTGCCATCGCTTTTTTCAGCTCCGGTTTCTTTGCATCCTCTACTTCCGGTTTGAATTTCCACATAACAATATGATGTACCATTGTATTTTTCTCCTTTGCTTTTGTTTTATTGCCAATTCACACAGTTTCTGTACAAATACCAGCCTTTTGTTACGGCTCTTCGCCTGCAATCCGCAGAATATCCTCAATCTCTTCCACGGACATGTCAAGATACGCGGAAAGCTCTGCCACACTGAAATCCATGTCATCGCCGTCGGAGAGTTCCTCGATGGCGTCTTTTAAGCGGTTTACTTTATTGACTACAGTATTGTCCTTATGTTTCTGAACTCTGTGTTCTTCCATGAAATCGCTGATCGTCTCACGCACAGCCGCATCAATCGCCTGCTCCGCCGTCTCAGCTTTTACAACGGACTCCAGCGCTACTAAAAGTCCGACATTTCCCTCCTGCACCAGATCCATCAGGAAGAAATCGCGGGTGTGCATTTCTTTTGCGGTCTCAATAACTTTCGGAAGCCAGAGCTGCACGAGCATGCTCTTTGCAAGGGAATCGCCCTCTGCCGCTTTCCGGTAAAGCTCTGCCGTTTCTTCCTCCGACGGTGTTTCTGTCTCCGGCAGTTCGTCAAGATACTGCTGTAAGCACGCAGCTCCTCCTCGGAAAACTCCGGTTTTTTCTTTT
>ENA-OQIM01000015-OQIM01000015.1-human-gut-metagenome-genome-assembly--contig:-NODE-15-length-44377-cov-2.201966_pt1 | contig 44377 bp, 59 predicted proteins | sample MGYA00242579_ERZ504744 | MGnify/ENA primary metagenome ERZ504744 (study PRJEB26092, sample SAMD00036441) | human gut metagenome | host: Homo sapiens | study: EMG produced TPA metagenomics assembly of...
AAAAGAAAAAAAGTCTCTGCCCCACCTAAGCCTCGCCCATCAGACTTTTGGATTGTGGAAATTAACGGAGAGGCATATCCTTCCTTATCCGCTTTTTGCAAGCAGCATCATATAAGTCATAGCAGTGTGGCTGCAAGAGCGCACCGCCTAAAATGCACCATCGAGGAATCAGCAAATCATTTTCTAGCTTTGCAAGAACTTTCACTCTTATACCCGGATGCTATACAATTCCAAAATAGTACATACGATTGCGTAGAAAAGCTCTGTTCCCGTATAGGCGTAGACCAATCGCGATTTTACATTTTGTTAAATCCAAACAATATACGTTAGAACAGGCAATCCAAGAAGCATTATCAACCACTGGAATGCATCGCGTTCAAGATGCAGATCCTGTCGTCTTTCAAACACAGTATATCCTACATTATACCGTTGTTATCATGCTTTACAAATTGACGCGAGGTCTGTAAAAACACGCATGGAAAAATATCATATGAGCTGGGAAGAGGCTGTTGAGGATGCAATAAAATGCAAAAAGACATCTGACAAATAACCATCTAAAGGCGTTGACGAAAAAGTTGACGCTTTTTTTGTTTTTATTTCTAATACTATAAGTATCAAAACAAGAAAGAGGTGTCTATTTTGCAACGTACAAAAGGAAATAATTTAGATTCAGACAAAATTCTGCTATCTGTGAAAGAAGCATCCGAGCTTACCGGAATTTCAGAACGTAAACTTCGTGATCTCATGAATGAAAGTAACTTTAAGGTTCAAATTGGCAGGCGTACTATGATCCATCGAAAAAAATTCGAACGATGGATTGACCAGCATACTTGCATTTTTTAAGTTCGCGTGATACGATAATATCCGTATGCGCGTATCATTAGGAGAATGATATGGGAAAAGACTCAAATGGAAAAGAGCTTGGTGCCGGCATCTATCAAAGAAAAGACGGTCGATATGAAGCTCGCATCAGAATCAAAGGGCAAAAAAAGCCTATAGTATCTATGATACTAATCTTCGGAAACTGAAGCAAAAAAAGAAACAGTTTCTCTTATTGATGGCAAACAGAGATTTAAACCTCTCGTTTACGCTAACAGTTTCACAATGGTTTGAAATTTATTTAAAGAATTATGCACGGCCCAAACTAAAAACACAAACTCTTAATAACTATGTTACAGGCTTTGAACGTGTGGAAGATTACATTGGTTATATGAAAATAATTGACGTGAAAAATGTAAATATTGTGTCGGCTATGCAAGAACTCGAAAAAGAGGGATATGCAACGACTACAATTCAACAGTCTTTGGCCGTTTTAAAGCAAGTTTTTCGCACTGCTTTTGAAAATCGTATCATACCGTTTGATCCATGCTCCGGATATCAATACGCTGGACCGCCTAAGTCTGTAAACGAAAAACCTCCGGACGACTTATTTGAACGGACGTTTGAGCAGGTACTAACTCCTGATGTGTTAGAACAATTTTTCAAGAGTATTCAATCACGCCGCTATTATGAATTATTTATCGTTCTATTACATGGCGGCTTAAGAATCGGAGAACTTCTTTCCCTACAGTGGAAAGATATAAATTTTAGGAAAAAGCAGTTGAAAGTCTACAAAACTGTGAAAAAGGTTCGAGACATTTTTGACGAGGAGGGAAATCGACTTTATGATTCGGCGTTGTATCATCAAGTAACAACGCCGAAAAGTGAGAAAAGTTATCGTATCGTTCCTCTTTCTGATATTGCAGTTAAGGCTTTAAAACAATGGAAAGCCCAGCAAGATGCAGACAAGAAGCAGTACGGACGCGATTGGGGACGTTCGAATCCCTTGCTTGAACAATATCCGGATCTTGTTTGTACTACTGGACCGGGCAATCCACTTAATCGCAGTTGGCTTGATCGAATATGCAATGACTTTCAAACGGCAATAAATGAACCGGAAATATTGCTTGCCCAAAAAGAAGGACGTTCTCCAAACCTGGTCAAAGTAACACCACATATGTTCCGTCATACATATGTAACCACCCTGATAAAGGCCAAAGTTCCGGAATCTGTTGTCCGTGAGTATGTTGGTCACAGTTCAGATAAAATGGTCGAATATTACACTCATCTTGATAATAGCTATATCGAACCAGAGCTTCGAAAGGGTATGAAGAGTTTTTATACGAATTTTGATCTAAAGGATAAAAAGGTGAAAAAATGAATTTTTCTAATAACAAAACACCTCAAAACCAAAGTCAGACAGAAAAGGTGGTCAAAAGCTGGTCAAATCCAGAAATCATAAGCAAAAAATCCCCTACTTGCAAGGATGTTTTAAAAACTGCGAATTTATCGCCTATGATGGTACATTATTGCCAGACGAAGACGGGCTTAACTGACCCGGCTAATACCATTTTGTTTTACCGCTTAGGTGATTTCTACGAAATGTTCTTCGAGGATGCCACCCTGGTATCCAAAGAACTTGAGCTTACGCTGACCGGAAAGGACTGCGGCATGGAGGAGCGCGCTCCGATGTGCGGTATCCCGTATCACGCTGCAGAAGTATATCAACCGTCTTGTAGAGAACGGCCATAAGGTTGCGATCTGCGAGCAGATGGAGGACCCGAAACAGGCAAAGGGCATGGTAAAGCGCGAAGTCATCCGCGTTGTCACACCGGTACGACGCTGATCCCGCAGGGACTTGATGAGACGAAGAACAACTACATCATGTCGATCGTCTGCATGGAGGGATGCTTCGGTATCTCTACAGCAGATATCTCGACCGGCCAGTGCCTCGTCACGGAAATGGACAAGCCGCGCCGCCTGGTGGATGAGATCACGAAGTTTATGCCGGCGGAAATCATCTGCAATCAGTCGTTCCTGCTCTGCGGGATTGATGTGGAGGATCTCCGGACCCGCCTTCATATCTGCGTGAATGCATTGGAAGACTGGTATTTCGATGATGACATCTGCCGCCGTACGCTGCAGGAACAGTTCCATGCTGCTACGATGGAAGGCCTTGGCATCGCCGATTACAACTGCGGAACAATTGCAGCCGGTGCGCTGTTCCAGTATCTGCACGAGACACAGAAATCGGATCTGTCTCACATGAACTCGATTACACCGTATGTGACGGACAAATATATGCTGATCGACAGCTCCAGCCGCCGGAATCTGGAACTGGTGGAAACGCTGCGGGAGAAGCAGAAACGCGGCTCCCTCCTCTGGGTTCTCGACAAAACCCGCACGGCGATGGGCGCGCGTCTCTGCGAAGCTACGTGGAGCAGCCATTGATCGACGAGGATGAAATCCAATGCAAGACTCGATGCTGTAGAGGCTCTAACGGGGCAGGCGATGCTCCGCGAGGAAATCCGTGAATACCTCCGTCCGGTTTATGACCTTGAGCGTCTCGTCGGAAGAATCAGGCTACCAGTCCGCGAATCCGCGTGACTGATCGCCTTTAAATCGTCGCTGCAGATGCTGCCTTACATCAAGCAGCTCTTAAACTCGTTTGACGGCGGCGCTTTGGCGCAGATTCAGGAGGATCTCGACCCGCTGGAAGACCTCTATCAGCTTGTCGATGCGGCAATCGTCGATGATCCGCCGTATCTTATGCGCGACGGCGGTATGATCAAGGACGGCTACAACGAGATGGTCGATAATTACCGCCATGCAAAGACAGAAGGAAAGCAGTGGCTGAGTGAACTTGAGGCGAGTGAGCGGGAGAAAACCGGTATCAAAAACATGAAGGTCAAGTACAACAAGGTATTTGGCTATTATCTGGAAGTTACGAACTCGTTTAAAGACCTTGTACCGGATTACTATACCAGAAAACAGACGCTGACGAACGCCGAACGCTACATCACACCGCGTCTGAAGGAGTTGGAAGATACGATTCTTGGCGCAGAGGACAAGCTGTACGCGTTGGAATACGATCTTTTCTGTACGGTGCGCGATACGGTTGCCGGTGAGGCGGAGCGGATTCAGCGCACGGCGCAGGCTCTGGCACGGCTCGATGTGTATGCATCGCTTTCCTACGTTGCCGAGCACAACCACTATGTGCGTCCGAAGCTGAACAGCCGCGGAAAGATTGATATCAAGGACGGCCGTCACCCAGTGGTCGAGAAGATGATTCCAAACGATATGTTTATCGCAAACGATACCCTGCTTGACAACGGTGACCACCGCGTTTCCGTCATCACCGGACCGAACATGGCCGGTAAATCGACGTATATGCGCCAGACGGCCCTCATTGTGCTGATGGCACAGATCGGTTCGTTTGTTCCGGCTTCGAAGGCAAACATCGGTATTGTGGACCGGATCTTTACCCGTGTCGGCGCATCCGATGACCTGGCAAGCGGCCAGAGTACGTTTATGGTTGAGATGACGGAGGTGGCGAATATTCTTCGGAATGCAACCTCGAACAGTCTGCTGATTCTCGATGAGATCGGAAGAGGAACGAGTACGTTCGACGGTCTTTCGATCGCCTGGGCGGTGATTGAGCATGTGGCGAATCCGAAGCTGCTCGGCGCAAAGACACTGTTCGCTACGCATTACCATGAGCTGACTGAGCTTGAAGGAAAGCTTCCGGGCGTACACAACTACTGTATTGCCGTTAAGGAAAAGGGCGACGATATCGTATTCCTGCGTAAAATTGTACAGGGCGGCGCAGATAAGAGCTACGGTATCCAGGTAGCGCGTCTTGCGGGAGTGCCGGAGTCAGTGCTCTCCCGGGCGCAGGAGCTGGTGGAGCAGTTGAGCGATGCCGATATCACTGCTGCGGTTAAGGATCTGACCATGCAGAAAAAACCGAAGGCAAAGCCTGTTCACTACGACGAGGTCGATATGGCACAGATGTCGCTGTTCGATACGGTGCAGGACGATGATATCATCAAAGAGCTCTCGGAGCTTGATATCTCGAATATGACACCAATGGATGCTTTAAATACCCTGTACCGTTTCCAGGGAAAGGTGAAAAACCGCTGGAAATAGGGGAATGCTGGATCAGACATAAGTTAGAATCAATCCGAAACAGAAAGGAACAACAATGCTACCATAGCAGTACTGGATCAGAATACGATCGATAAAATTGCGGCCGGTGAGGTCGTGGAACGGCCGGCTTCCGTGGTAAAGGAGCTGGTGGAAAATGCAATGGACGCCGGTGCGACGGCGATCACCGTGGAAATCCGCGACGGCGGTATTTCGCTGGTGCGGATCACGGACAATGGAAGCGGCATTCCGGCCGAACAGGTGCCGCTCGCTTTTCTGCGCCACGCGACGAGCAAGATCCGTTCCGTGGAAGAACTCGTGCAGATTGCATCTCTTGGCTTCCGCGGCGAGGCGCTCTCGAGTATCTCGGCGGTTGCGCAGGTCGAGATGATTACGAAAACGCCGGATGCGCTGACGGGAACGCGGTATGTGATTGAGGGCGGCGCGGAGAAGGCCAATGAGGAGGTCGGTGCCCCGACCGGAACAACCTTTCTGGTCCGGAATCTTTTTACAACACGCCGGCTCGTCAGAAATTCTTAAAAACGCCGGTTACGGAAGCGAATGCGGTGACTTCTGTGGTGGAGCAGCTCGCTTTGTCCCATCCGGGCATTTCGTTTAAATACATGGTCAATTCGCAGGTGAAGCTTCATACAAGCGGCAACCGGAATTTAAAAGAACTGGTCTATAATATTTACGGCCGCGACATCGCGCGGGAGCTGATCGAGATTCACTCGGAAAGCCCGCTGATGACGATCGACGGCTTTATCGGAAAACCGGTGATCTCGAGGGGAAACCGGAATTTTGAAAATTATTACGTGAATGGACGGTATGTGCGGAGCAAGCTGCTCGCCCGTGCGATTGAGGACGGATATCAGACATCGATGATGCAGCATAAATATCCGTTTACGCTGTTCTATGTCCAGATGGATGGAGAGGCGGTGGATGTCAATGTGCATCCGACGAAGATGGAGCTTCGTTTTTCCCATCAGGAGGAGATTTACCGCCAGATGCGTGATATGATCTCGGATGCGCTGAATCACAGGGAGCAGATTGTGAAGGTTTCGCTTTCTTCCGACAGGGAACGGAAAGCAGAGGAAAAAGCGGCACGGAAAGAACAGATTGTTGTTCCGGAACCGTTCGAGCAGAAACGGCAGGTAAAAGAAGGCTTTGCACGGCAGTCCCTTCCGGTGGAGCCGGTTTCCAGCCAGAGCAGAAGAATGCCAATTTTCCCGGAGGTGGAACGAAATGGATACCGCGCAGCGAAAACGTATGTGCCGGTTCAGCAGATGACGGGAATGACGCGGGAAGAGGAAGAACTGTTTGAGCCGGGTGCAGGAAACGTGCCAAAGACGGCAGACCTCTCAAACGCGGACGCAATACAGCATCAGCAGGAGCCAGATGCAGCTCCAACGGTATCTTCCATGCCGGAAGAATCCTCATCTGCATCTGCTTCGCCTGAGCCAGAAGCCAGATGCAGCTCTTTGATGAGCAGTTTCTTACCCCGGAGGCAGAGAAATCGCACCGCATCATCGGCCAGGTTTTCGATACGTACTGGCTGATTCAGTACGGCGAGAATCTCTACATCATCGATCAGCATGCCGCGCACGAAAAGGTACTGTTCGAGCGGATGATGAAAAATTACCGGGAAAAGAACGTCACCTCCCAGATGGTGAGTCCTCCGCTGATCGTCTCCTTAACGCCGCAGGAAGCGGATCTTGTGACCCGTTACATGGACGTTTTCCAGTCCTTCGGCTACGAAATTTCCCCGTTCGGCGGAAAAGACTATGCGATCAACGCAGTGCCGCACAACCTGTACGGTATTGCGACGGAGGAGCTGTTTGTCGAGATTCTCGACAATCTTGAGGAGGTCCGCGAAAAGCCGCTGGAGATTTTAAAAGACCGTCTGGCGACGATGTCGTGCAAGGCCGCCGTAAAGGGCAACAATCATCTTTCCTATGCAGAGGCGGAGCAGCTCATTGCCGAGCTTTTGACGCTCGAAGATCCGTATCACTGCCCGCACGGCCGGCCGACGATCATTTCCCTCTCGAAACGGGAATTGGAAAAGAAATTTAAGAGAATTGTGTAGGTGATTTTTTTTGAAAAAACCTTTGATTATCCTGACCGGTCCGACCGCTGTCGGTAAGACGAAGCTGTCGATTTCGCTTGCCAAAGCGGTGAATGGGGCCATTATCTCCGCGGATTCCATGCAGGTCTACCGCCATATGGATATCGGATCTGCCAAAATCCGCCCGGAGGAGATGTGCGGCGTTCCGCATTATCTGATCGATGTGCTCGATCCTTCCGAAGAGTTTCACGTCGTGAAGTTTGTGGAACTGGCGCATGAAGCGATGGAAAAATATACGCCGCCGGACAGATTCCGATCGTGACGGGCGGCACCGGCTTTTATATCCAGGCGCTTTTAAAAGAAGTTGATTTTACGGAATCGCACGGTGAACTGCCGATCCGGAAACAGCTGGAAGAAAAAGCAGCAACGGAGGAAGGCGCGGCAGAACTGTACCGGGAACTTTCCGAGGTTGATCCTGCTTCCGCGGAGACGATTCACCCGAATAATGTAAAACGTGTAATCCGGGCGCTGGAATATTATCACGAGACAGGACAGAAGATTTCGGAGCACAACGAGGAGCAGAAGCAAAAGGAATCTCCGTACTGTTCTGCTTATTTTGTGCTGAACGACGAACGTTCGATTCTGTATGACCGCATTGACAGGCGCGTCGATCAGATGATCTGCGACGGACTGGTTGATGAAGTTTTCCGTTTGAAAGAAATGGGATACACAAGAGATCTTGTCTCCATGCAGGGACTGGGCTACAAAGAACTGTTCCCGTATCTTGCGGGCGAATGCACGCTGGAGGAGGCCGTCTATATCATCAAGCGGGACACCCGTCATTTTGCCAAACGGCAGCTGACCTGGTTCCGACGGGAAAAGGATGTGATCTGGCTGAACAAGCCGGATTTTGACTACGACGAAGAAAAAATATTATCATATATGCTGGATCGCTGGAACGAAATCGTTTCGGCCGATGCAAAGGAAGAAGGAGAACAATCATGTTGACAGAAAAAGCTGCTATGTACAGCACACTTGGCATTTCCAAAGAGGTTTTCGCATTTGGAACGAAAATTGAGGAAGAATTAAAAGAGCGTTTTGCAAAATTGATGAAATCGCAGAATACAACCAGTTAAAGGTCATCCACGCCATGCAGGCAAGCAAGGTCAGCGAGGCATGCTTATATGGAACCACAGGATACGGATACAATGACCTGGGACGTGATACGCTGGAGCAGGTCTATGCAACGTGCTTCGGCACTGAGGATGCACTGGTACGTCCGCAGATCGCCTGCGGAACCCATGCGCTTGCAACGGCGCTTTCCGGAAATCTCCGCCCGGGCGACGAACTGCTTTCTCCTGTTGGAAAACCGTACGACACCCTTGAGGAAGTGATCGGCATCCGCCCGTCCGTCGGATCTCTTGCGGAATATGGCGTGACTTACCGCCAGGTAGATTTAAAAGAGGACGGCTCTTTCGATTACGAAGGAATCAAAAATGCCATCAACAAAAAGACAAAGATGGTGACGATTCAGAGGTCGAAAGGATATCAGACCAGACCGACGCTTTCTGTTACCCGCATCGGTGAACTGATTGCATTTATTAAAAATATCAAACCAGATGTCATCTGTATGGTCGATAACTGCTACGGCGAGTTCGTGGAGACGATCGAACCGACCAATGTCGGTGCAGACTGATGGTCGGATCCCTGATCAAAAACCCGGGCGGCGGACTGGCTCCGGCCGGCGGTTACATTGTTGGAAAGAAAAAGTACGTGGAAAATGCAGCATACCGTCTGCTCTCCCCGGGACTGGAAAAGAGGTTGGCGCAACACTCGGTGTGAACGGTTCCTTCTACCAGGGATTCTTCCTGGCACCGACCGTTACCGCAGCGGCATTAAAAGGTGCTGTCTTTGCTGCAAATGTTTATGAGAAACTGGGATTTGCCGTTGTTCCAAACGGAACCGAGAGCCGTCACGACATCATTCAGGCGGTAACCTTTGGAAAACCGGAAGGCGTCATCGCATTCTGCCAGGGTATCCAGGCAGCTGCCCCGGTCGACAGCTTCGTTTCCCCGGAACCTTGGGATATGCCAGGTTACGACAGCCCAGTTATCATGGCAGCTGGCGCTTTCGTGCAGGCTCTTCCATTGAACTTTCTGCCGATGGCCCGATCAAACCGCCGTACGCTGTCTATTTTCAGGGTGGGCTTACGTGGCAGCACGCAAAATTCGGTATTCTGATGAGTCTTCAGAAACTCGTCGATGCCGGTATGGTGACATTATAATGGCAAAAAATGTGGTAATTATCGGCGGCGGCGCGAGCGGACTGATGGCGGCAATTTGGGCCTCACGTCTTGGTGCCGCGGTCACCGTTCTGGAAAAGAACGATAAACCGGGCAGAAAGCTTCTTGCGACCGGAAACGGACGGTGTAATTTTACCAATCGTTATCAGGATGCATCGTGCTACCGCACGGGAAATCAGGAGCGTGCATCACGGGTTCTCGAACAGTTTACCGAACAGGACACCGAACAGTTTTTTGAACAGCTCGGCATCCGCATCCGGAGCCGTGAAGGCTGGCTTTATCCGGCCAGCGAGCAGGCACAGTCCGTTCTTGAGCTGCTGATTTTGGAAGCCAGATTCCGAAAGGTAAAAATCAAGACACGGGAAACGGCTGTTGCAGTGGAAAAAGCCGAAAATGGTTATCTGGTGCGCACCGAAGGATGGCAGTACCCGGCTGACAGCGTCATCATCTGCTGCGGAAGCTGTGCTTCCCAGATCGCCGGTTCCGACGGAGATACACTTCGATTTGCCGATCAGCTTCAGCTCGCTTCGATTCCGTTTTTCCCGGCCCTCTGCCCGCTCCGCTGCAAAGGAAACCAGTTTTCCTCCTGGGCGGGTGTTCGGGTGCGCGCGAAGATTACGCTTCTGGTTGAAAATCAGGAGATTCTGACGGAACAGGGAGAGCTGCAGCTTACCGACTACGGTGTCTCCGGCATCCCGGTATTCCAGATTTCCCGGTTCGCTGTGCGCGCCTGCATGCAGAAAAACGCGTTGAACTTCTCGTAGACTTCTTTCCGGAACTGACGGAATTGGAGCTTACTGCAGAACTTGTCAGACGGCAGGAAATCTGCCCGTATAAAGCGCCAAAAGAGCTTCTGATCGGCCTTCTTCCGGAAAAACTCATTCCGGTTCTGATCGGAAAGAAAAAGATTCCGGAAGAAATGGCAGGCGCCATCAAATCATATCGTTTACAGATCACCGGCCAGACCGACTTTGGAAAAGCCCAGGTGTGTGCGGGCGGCATCACGCTCGACCAGCTTACGGATTCTCTGGAATCGGTACAGCACCCTGGTATTTTCTTTGCGGGAGAAGCCTGGACGTCGACGGCGTCTGCGGCGGCTACAATCTCCAGTGGGCCTGGTCCAGCGGAAGTGCAGCCGGAAGAGCTGCAGCAGGAGAACATGCATGATTCGGATACAGCAATTAAAGCTTCCAGTCACCCACACACAGGAGGAACTGGAACAGAAAATAAGAAAAACACTGAAAATCGGAAAACACGATCTGCAGGAAATTGAGCTCTTACGCCGCTCAATTGATGCCAGAAAGAAATCCGAATTAAAATACGTTTATCAGCTTGATGTAAAAGTAAAAGATGAGAACGCCGTACTGCGGAAGGCGAAAAATAACCAGATCGTAAAAGCGGAGAAAAAGCCATATGTGTTCCCAAAATCCGGAGAACAGACTCTTGTTCACCGGCCGGTTATTATCGGAAGCGGTCCGGCAGGGCTTTTTTGTGCCTATGTTCTCGCAAAGCATGGCTACCGTCCGCTCGTTCTGGAGCGCGGCGAATCTGCAGAACAGAGAAAGAAAAGTGTCGATGCGTTCTGGAAAACCGGCGTTCTGAACCCGGAATCGAACGTACAGTTCGGAGAGGGCGGCGCCGGTACGTTTTCGGATGGAAAATTAAACACTTCGGTGAAGGATCCATCCGGCAGAAACCGTGAGGTACTCCGGATCTTCACGGAATGCGGGGCACCGGAAGAAATTCTGTACGATCAGAAACCGCACCTTGGCACCGATCAGCTCATCGGAATTGTGACAACGATGCGGAAAAAGATCGAGGCATGCGGCGGAGAAGTCCGTTTCGGAGCAAAAGTGACGGACTTTGGGATTGAAAACGGCAGACTCACTTCTGTAACCGTCAATGAAACCGAGAAGATTGCCGCGGAGACGGCAGTCCTTGCGATCGGCCACTCTGCACGCGATACCTTCTTTAAACTCTGCGAAAATAAGATCTCCATGGAAGCAAAATCCTTCGCTGTCGGCGTCCGCATTGAGCATCCGCAGAAGATGATCACGGAGGATCAGTACGGACCGGAGGCACCGGATTTTCTTGGGGCAGCACCGTATAAGCTCACCAATCAGTGTGAAAACGGAAGAGGCGTGTACTCATTCTGCATGTGTCCCGGCGGCTATGTTGTCAACGCATCCTCGGAAGCGGAACGCACCTGCGTCAACGGTATGAGTTATTCTGACCGGGAAGGTAAAAATGCGAACAGCGCTATGATTGTCACCGTAACACCGGAAGACTACCGCCCGTACCATGTAGAGGGAACGCCGGACGTACTCGATGGTGTGGCATTCCAGAGAGCGCTTGAACACGCTGCGTGGGAAGCCGGAAAAGGCAAAGTTCCGGTGCAGCTTTTTGGTGATTTCTGTGAAAACAGAGTTTCTACAGCACTTGGAGAGGTAACCCCTTCCATTTGCGGAGAATGGACTTTCGCCAATCTGCGGGAAGTTCTTCCGACGTTTATCGGAGACTCCCTTGTGGAAGGAATTCGTGCATCTGAGCGGAAAATCCACGGCTTTTCCCGTCCGGACGCCGTTCTTTCCGGCGTGGAAGCGCGTACCTCGTCACCGGTCCGCATTGTAAGAAATGAAACGCTCGAAAGTCCGTCGCTTACCGGTCTTTACCCGTGCGGAGAGGGCGCAGGCTATGCGGGAGGCATCACTTCCGCAGCCATGGACGGATTAAAAACGGCAGAGGAAATTGCAAAAAAATATATGAATTTTTCATAATTCCTATACATCTGCGGAAAGTTGTGCTAGAATGATGGGTGATTCAAACCAATGTATTCCATGAAAATTCCCGGAAGAGTGGTGGGAGGAATACATGAGAAAAAATGGATTACGAAACCTGCCGACGATGGAACAGCCATATGAAAAATGCCTGGAAAACGGCCCGGAAAGCCTTTCCGACGCGGAGCTTCTGGCTGTCATTTTACGATGTGGGGCAAGGGGAAAAACATCCCTGGAGCTCGCAAGAGAAATTCTTTCCCTTCCCGGAAAAGAGGAGGGCCTGTTAGGACTCTATCACTGTACAAGACAGGAACTTCTGCAGATCCGCGGAGTCGGGGAAGTAAAAGCGATCCAGCTCCAGTGCATCGGTGAGCTTTCCAAACGAATGGCCGCGGCCGGAGCAAGAAAAGGTCTCTGCTTTCATGATCCGGCTTCCATTGCGGATTATTACATGGAACGTCTCCGCCACGAGGATCAGGAGGTTCTTCTCTGCATGATGCTGGACACAAAAAATCAGCTTCTCGGAGAAAAGGAAATCACAAGAGGGACGGTCAATGCGACGATGATTTCGCCGCGGGAGCTTTTTCTTGCGGCACTGCAGTTCCGTGCGGTTCATATTCTGCTGGTTCACAACCATCCAAGCGGAATCCCGGAACCAAGCGGTGACGACATTACCGTGACACGGCAGATCCGGCGGGCGGGTGAAATGCTCGGCATTACCCTGCTGGATCACATTATTATCGGGGATCACTGTTATACCAGTATGCTGGAACAGGGAATCTGATCCCGAAAATCCGAGGCAGAAATGCCCAAAGGAAGGGAACAAGTTAAAGGAGCACGATGCAGATTCGAAATGTATACGGCATAGACCTTGGCACCAGTACCGTCAAAATCTATGACCTGAAGAAAGACACAATCACAAAAGAAAAAAATATGATTGCCATACGCAACCGCGAACAGGTGATTGCCGTTGGAAATTACGCATATGAAATGCACGAGAGAACGCCTTCCAATATCGAGGTAATTACCCCCATGAGCAACGGACGCATTGCGAATGTATTGATGGTAGAAGCCGTTTTGCACACGCTTCTCCATGCTGTACGCGCCACATGGGATACCGCCCGGAGCTGTATTTTTCAGTTCCCTGCGATATGACAGAGATTGAACGGCGTTCTTATTATACGATTGCACATAAGGGAGCCTTAAAAAACTGCCGCATGTATCTTGTGGATAAACCAATCGCGGATGCGCTGGCACTTGGCATTCCGATCAACCGCACGAAGGGTTCCATGATTGTCAACATCGGAGCGCAGAGCACAGAGATTCTGTTATCGCCAACGCGAGGGTTATTTTTTTCCAGAATCATCCCGGTAGGCGGAAAACAGTTCAACGAATCGATATGCAATCTGAACCGCCGCAAAAACAATTTCCAGATTGGCTCCAAAACAGCCAAACGTGTCAAGATTGCGCTGGCGGATCTTGGAACAGACAAAAAAGAGGCGCGGAAGGTGCGCGGCGTAGATGGTGCATCCGGTCTTCCAATGGAAGGGATCATTACTTCTTCCCTCGTAAACGAAGCACTCCTTTCCGGTGTTAATGAGATCGGCGAGGAAATCAAGCATGCGCTGGAGCGTACACCGCCGCAGATCCACGATCATATCCAGAAAGAGGGTATTTACATCACCGGCGGAAGCACAAGGATTCCGAACATTGACCGCTATCTTTCGAGACAGCTCGGCTGTCCGGTGCAGCTTTCCCAGTATTATGACCTCTGTACCATCTGTGGGCTCAAGGAACTGATCACGCACGATGCGCTGCATCGCTGGGCTTACACGGTAAATAAAAAGAAGTAAATCTATCAAAAAGGACCCGCTATGAATAAGAAGAAAAAATTTCAGCTAAAAAGCAAACATTTACTTTTCATCATGACGTTCCTGTGTCTCTCCGGCATTTTAGGCAGTGCAGCAGACAAAATGCCGGTCACGCCGATCCGGGAAGCCGCAGGCTTTGTGATCATCCCGTTTCAGAACGGAATTAACCAGATCGGTGCGTATTTGACAGACTGTCTGACCGGTTTCCAGAACGTCAAAAAACTGTCTGCCGAGAAAGAGGAGCTTGAACAGAAGGTCACGGATCTGACTGAGGAAAACAATCAGCTTGTACAGGAGCAGCAGGAGCTGCAGCGTCTTCAGGAGCTGTATCAGCTGGACCAGTCCTACTCGGAATATGAAAAAGTAGCAGCACAGGTCATCTCAAAGGATCCGGGCAACTGGTATGATACCTTTGTCATCAACAAAGGATCAAATGACGGGATTCAGAAAGATATGAACGTTATTGCAGACGGCGGCCTTGTTGGACTTGTTGAGGAGGTAAGTTCCAATTCCGCTACTGTCCGCTCTATCATTGATGACTCCAGTTCCGTGAGCGCCATGACAGCATCTACCTCAGATACGTGTATTGTATCGGGTGATCTGCGCCTGATCAGCGACGGAAAGCTTGCCTTTTCCCAGCTGAATACAACCGACACGGTAGCTGAGGGCGAAAAGATTGTGACATCGAACATCAGTGATAAATACCTCCGCGGTATTCTGATCGGCTATGTCAGTGAAATCACCGAGGACTCCAATCACCTGACGAAAAAGGGATACATCATTCCTGTTGTGGATTTTCAACATATTCAGGAAGTTCTCGTGATCAAAGAATTAAAACAGCAGGGAGGAGAGTAAATGCGCAGAAAAATCACGCTTGCCTTTCTGATTCTGGCAGCTTTCCTGTTACAGACAACTGTATTTCAGTATTTTCAGATCGCGTCCGTAACGCCGAACCTTCTTCTGATTCTGACGTCCGCCTTTGGGCTGATGCGCGGAAAAAAGAGGGACTGATGGTCGGATTTTTCAGCGGTCTGATGATTGATCTGTTCTACGGCAGCCTGTTTGGATTTTACGCACTGCTCTACATGTATATCGGTTATCTGAACGGCTTTTTCTGCAAAGTCTTCTATGACGATGATATTAAGGTACACATTGTACTGGTCGCTGCCAGCGATCTTGTCTACAGTCTGCTGATGTATGTGCTGCAGTTCCTGCTGCGCGTGCGCCTGCACTTTTTCGATTATCTGGCGCATATTATTCTGCCGGAAATGGTATACACGGTAGTGCTCTCCATTCTGCTTTACCGGCTTTTATTTATCATCAACCGTAAACTGACCGAAAATGAAATGGAAGGACAACAGTCGCCATGGCTAAGAAGATAAGAAAATTTTTCCGCAGACTCGGTGAAAACCGCACCCTATTGCTTGGTGTGGTTTTCCTTGCTATGTTTGCCGTCCTGATCGGAAGACTTTTTATCCTGCAGGTGGTGCATGGAGAAGAGTATGCGGATAATTTTGAACTGCAAATCACAAAAACCAGAACCCTTGATAGTACAAGAGGAAATATTTATGACCGGAACGGAAAACTGATCGCTGGAAATAAGGTTTCCTACTCCGTAACCATCGAGGATAACGGAACGTACAACACGACAAAAGAACGTATTCTCTCTCTGAACGCAGAACTCTATCGTCTCTGTAAGCTGATTCGTGCAAACGGAGACTCGATTGACACCAGCACCTTCCCGATTGAAGTGGATGAGAACGGTGCGTTTGTTTTTACAGGTGAAGAGGGAACGACCCGCGACCGTTTCCGTGCAGACATTTATGGACAGAAGAAAATCGACGATATGACGGCAGAACAGAAGAGTTCCAGTGCCGAAACGCTGATGACATTTCTTGCCGGACCGGACGGCTTTGGCCTGGATGCCTATTCTGACGATGAAAAAATACGCATATTCTGCCAAAGATTTTGAAGAGTATGGTCTTCCATACCAGACAGACGAATCCGGAAATGCGGTCCTTTCTCTTTCCAATCAGGAGCGTCTGGAAATTCTGGTGATCCGCTATAAGATGAAACAGACGAATTATCAGAAGTATGTCCGCGTGACAGTTGCTTCCGGCGTCAGCAGCAATACAACTGCATCGATTGCAGAGAATGAAGATGTTCTGCAGGGTGTCAGCATTTCGGAAGATTCCGAGCGTGTATATTATGACGGAAAGTATTTTTCCTCTCTGATCGGTTATACGGGCCAGGCGTCCTCAGACGAGCTGACAGAACTGAATGAAGAGCTGAAGAGCCAGGGAAAAGAAGAAACGTATTCCACGGAATCCATCGTCGGAAAATCTGGTCTGGAACAGTATATGGAGACAATCCTTCAGGGAACCGACGGATCAGAAGAGATTATCGTTAATAACGTCGGAAAAGAGCTGGAAACGGTAGAAGGATCCCTGGTTGAGCCAAAACAGGGAAATAACGTCTATCTTTCGATTGATTATGACCTGCAGATTGCGGTATATAAAATTCTGGAACAGAGAATTGCCGGCATTCTGAAACAGTATCTGAGTGATGTAAAATCTGTTGATATCTCAACACTTGCCAATACGGATGCCGTTCCGATTCCAATTTATGATGTATACAATGCACTGATCGAAAACAGCACGATTGATATTTCCCATTTCTCGGCGGCGGATGCCACGGAGCGTGAGCAGCGGATCTATGCACTGTTCCAGCAGAAGCTCCAGCAGGTGCTTGCCGAGATTACGCAGGAACTGACCGTTGAAACAGCAACCGTTTACAACGACCTCAGCGATGAAATGCAGGAATATGAGACCTTCATCGTGGATAAGCTGCTTTCCAGTACGATGGGTATTCTTTCTTCAACAGCAATTGATGAGAAAGACGCCACCTATCAGGCATGGAATGACGGAACGATTTCTCTTCGTGATTATCTGACGTATGCGGCAAGCCAGAACTGGATTGATGTCTCAGCACTGACGCAGGATGATGCCTACCTGGATTCTCAGGAGGTTTATCAGAAGCTGACGGAGGTTATTCTGGACCGTCTGGCAAACAATACAACATTTGCAAAAAAGATGTATCACTATATGCTGCTGCAGGATATGCTCGATGGCTATGATATCTGCAATCTGATGTATGATCAGAACCTTCTGACGAAAGAGGATGACGATTATGCCGCTTATGTTGCAGGAAATATGACACCGTTCCAGCTTCTGTCCGATAAAATCGCCAAACTGGAAATCACCCCGGCACAGCTTGCACTCGATCCGTGTTCCGGTTCTGCTGTCATTACGGACCCGAATACCGGTGCTATTTTAGCCTGTGTTTCCTATCCTGCTACGACAACAACCGCCTGGCAAACCAGATGGATACCGCATACTGGGCAAAATTGAATACCGATGAATCCAGCCCGCTGTACAACAAAGCAACCCAGCAGAAGACGGCTCCTGGTTCCACCTTTAAACCGCTGATGGCGGTTGCCGGATTAAGCGAAGGCATAATTACTCCGACCAGTACCATCAACTGCAACGGTCTGTTCGGGGAAGGACTTGTCAACGAATCTGACTATGTCCACTGCCATCAGTTGAGCGGCCACGGAGATCTGAACATTGTCGGTGCCATCCAGAACTCCTGCAACGTGTTCTTCTGTACGCTTGGATATCGTCTGGGACTCGATGAGAACGGCACCTTTAAACAGAAGCGCTCTCTGGAAATGATCCAGAAATATGCCGATATGTTTAAGCTGGATGAAAAGACTGGAATCGAAATTTCGGAAACCGATCCGAATGTAACCGATTCCCTCCCGATCCCTTCCTCGATTGGTCAGGGTACCAACAACTATACGACGACACAGCTTGCACGCTATGTCACAACGATTGCAAATTCCGGTACGTTTATAATCTTTCCCTTCTGCAGAAAGCAACGGATTCGGATGGCAATGACATCGATATGGGCGCAGATTTCGGCCCGACGGTAAATTCAGAAATGGATGTTGATTCCAACATCTGGGATCTGGTACACGAAGGCATGCGAAAAGTAATCAGCGTATCCAATGCGACCATTTTCCCGGAATCCTGGCCGGTAGAGCTTTCCGGAAAAACCGGTACCGCGCAGGAAGACCGTACACGTGCAAACCATGGACTGTTTATCGGCTTCTCTCACTATGAGAGCAGAGACGATATTGCTCTTGCCGTCCGCATTCCGTTTGGATATTCTTCTATGAACGCAGAGTTGGTAGCTAAGGATATCTTAGATTATTACTATGGCCTCTCAGACGATATTCTGTCCGGTCAGGCAAACTCCAACGGTGTTGCAAGCGTGAGAGCAGACTAAGGAATTTTCCGTCAGAAACGAAGCCTGGGAAGAAAGCTGCAAAAGAGAAAGGATGCGTTTTTAAACAAAGGTTTGGACGCATCCTGCGGCATGAAAATGCAGAACAGTTTTCAACAAGGAGGTTCCAGATGAGTGAAGTCATTGTAATTACATCAGGAAAAGGCGGCGTCGGAAAGACGACAACCGCAGCAAATATCGGAATCGGGCTGGCACAGCTTGGAAAGAAAGTTGTGATGGTAGATACCGACATCGGTCTTCGAAACCTGGATGTCGTGCTCGGCCTTGAAAACAGGATTGTCTACAATCTTGTGGATGTTGTGGAGGGCAACTGCCGGATGAAGCAGGCGCTAATCCGCGACAAACGGTACGAGCAGCTCTACCTTCTCCCGTCTGCCCAGACGAGGGACAAGACAAGCGTAACGCCCGAGCAGATGAAAAAACTCTGCGATGAATTAAACAGAGCTTGATTTTGTTCTTCTTGACTGTCCGGCAGGCATTGAGCAGGGATTTGCAAATGCAGTTGCCGGTGCCAATAAGGCAATTGTTGTGACTACGCCGGAGGTTTCGGCCATCCGGGACGCGGACCGCATCATCGGCCTTCTGGAGGCGCAGGATCTGAGGGATATCTCTCTTGTCATCAATCGTATCCGGCCGATATGGTAAAACGCGGTGAAATGATGTCGGTGGATGATGTACAGGAAATTCTTGCTGTTCCGCTGCTCGGCATTCTGCCCGATGATGAGCAGGTAGTAATCGCCACCAACCAGGGCGAAGCGATCGCTGGAAGCGGTTCCAAGGCAGGAGAAGCCTTTACGAATATCAGCCACAGGATCCTCGGGGAGAGTGTTCCCTACTTGGATCTTGACAGCAAAAAGGGATTTTTCCGCCGCGTATTCGGGCGATAGGAGGGAACTGGTATGGGTTTATTTTCAGGCAGAAAGCCGCACTCCGGCCTCGTTGCAAAAGAACGTCTGTCCAATCTTTTAATGGCAGAACGTCTGAACTGTTCTCCGGCATCGCTTCAGATGCTGAAAAATGATCTTTCTGCTGCTGCAGGAAAATACCTTACCGTTGAGGCGGATGAAATTTCCGTCACCATTACACAAACAACCCCTGTCATACTGACAGCGAAAATACCATTGAAAAGAAACGAGGAGTATCATGTTAAGACGATATAAGCTGAAAAATTATAATTTCCGGCTGGTCATTCTTCTGATTGCCATCAGCATTATTGGTGTGCTTCTGATCGGAAGTGCAGACAGTGCAGACCAGAAAAAACAGGCCATCGGAGTCGTATTGGGCGTAGTCATCATGATTATTGTCTCTTTACTTGACTATAGCTGGCTTCTGAATTTTTACTGGGTTCTTTACATCGGAAATCTGATGATGCTTGGCGTTCTTTATCTCGGCGGTTCTACCGCAAAAAACACGTTTGGTGCGACCCGTTGGATTCAGATCGGAAGCTTTCAGTTTCAGCCGACCGAGCTGTCAAAAATCTTTCTGATCATGTTTTTTGCGATGTTTCTGATGAAGCATGAAGAAGATCTGAATACGGCGAAAACCATTTTTACCGCGATCGGGCTTCTGATTCCGCCGCTCGTTATGATTTACCGTCAGCCGGATTTGAAAAATACGATTACGGTCATGGTTCTGTTCTGCTTTATGATGTATGTGGCGGGCTTAAGCTACAAAGTTATCGCCGTTGTTCTGGTTTCCGGTTCAGCACTGGTACTTGCGCTTCTGCTTGTCATTACGCAGGTGAATTTCCAGCTTCCGGCGGCTCTTGACAAGACGATTGGTTATCAGCTTGGGCGAATTCAGGACTGGTTAAGCGATGATGCCGACAACGCCGACGGCCGTCTCCAGCAGCAGAATTCCATTACAGCCATCGGTTCCGGAAAGCTGACCGGAAAAGGACTCAACAACAATAAAGTTTCTTCCGCAAATAAGGGAAATTTCGTTTCCCAGAACCATAATGACTTTATTTTTGCAGTGGCAGGAGAGGAACTTGGTTTCTTTGGATGCTGCGGAATCATCCTGCTCCTGTTCCTGATTCTCGTCGAATGCATCCGGACTTCCCGGAAAGCAAAAGATCTGTCAGGAACGTTGATCTGCTGCGGTATGGCAGGACTAATTGCCTTTCAGAGCTTTCTGAATATCAGTGTTGCAACCGGAATCCTGCCGAACACCGGTACACCGCTTCCGTTCGTCAGCTATGGACTGACCTCCCTTGTAACACTTTACATCGGAATGGGGCTTGTCCTGAATGTCGGACTGCAGAACCGGGATTTTGTAACCAGAAACTATGAATTACTAAGGAGGAAAACCATCAATGAACATCGGATTGATCGCGCATGATGCAAAAAAAACGCTGCTTCAGAACTTGTGTATCGCCTACCGCTCGGTACTTGCCAAGCATACTCTTTACGCAACCGGAACTTCCGGCCGTCTGGTAGAAGAGGCAACCGGACTTAACGTCCGCAAATATCTGGCTGGACACGTTGGAGCGTTCAGCAGATGGGTTCTCAGATTGAACAGAATGATCTGGATCTTGTGATTTTCCTGCGGGATCCGGAACAGCCGAAACAGCATGAGCCGGATGTCCATCGGATTATCCGTCTCTGCGACGTACACAGCATTCCGCTTGCCACCAATCTTGCAACGGCAGAAATGCTGATCAAATCATTAGACAGAGGAGAAATGGACTGGCGTGAAATCTACCGGAGAAACGACTAATACTACAGAAAAAGAACAGAAACTGCCTGTAACGGAGAAAAACGGGACTGCTCCGGAAAAAACCGAACATATTTTAAACCGCCTGATCATCGGCGCGGGTGTCTGTGTTGCTGTTATTGCGGTTCTGATCGGTGTGAAACTGTACCGTCAGGACCGCCAGATGGACATTACAGAGCCGTTTGCGCGAAGTATGGTGCTCGCCTCCGATCCGCTTTCGGCAGAAAAACGGTTTCAGGCTGAAACGCTCTCTGCCGATCTCTGTGTCGGTGAGACGAGCGTACCGCTGAATGATATCTCGTTTTCTTCACAGGTAAAGGCCGGACTGTTTGATCTGGATCACAAAAAAGTATTGTTCGCGCAGAATATGTATGATCAGGTCTACCCAGCCAGCATCACGAAGATCATGACGGCTCTCCTTGCCATGGAATACAACCAGCCGGATACGCAGGTAACGATCACAGAAGAGGATCTTGCGCTGGAAGATGGATCCCAGATGAGTGGACTGGCCGTGGGCGATACGGTAACGATGGATCAGCTTTTCCATGCATTGTTGATTTATTCTGCCAACGATGCTGCTATGGCGATTGCCCGCCAGGTAGGCGGAAGTGTAGAGAATTTCGTTCAGATAATGAACGATAAGGCAGCTTCCCTTGCCATGACCGGTACGCATTTTGCAAACCCGCACGGTCTTCACAATGAGAATCATTACACTACTGCATATGATGTTTATCTGATGCTGTATGCTGCCTATCAGCATACGGAATTCCAGAATACGATGTCAATGTCTTCCTACACGCTGAACATGACGCATGCGGACGGTACGGCGGGAACGATCTATTTAAGCTCCACGGACAAATATCTGACCGGAGAGAAAAACGCACCGGAAAATGTGACGGTGCTCGGCGGAAAAACCGGAACGACCGATGAGGCCGGTTCCTGCCTGGCACTGGTATCCCAGAATGCATACGGAGAACCGTTTATCTCTGTCATTCTTCATGCATCAACAAAAGTGGAACTGTACGAGGACATGAACACTCTTCTTTCCAATATCAACTCCTGACGTAATCTTTTTGCAATCCCCCGGACGGCGTTTTTTCTGCCTATCCGGGGGATTGTCGTATCCGTTTAGAAAAACAGAGCTCCTTTCCCTGCGAATTAGAAGATTTTTCAGAATTTTTTCATTTTACCATTGAAAACGTTGGTGAATTGTACTATAATTAAACCATGAACTTAAAGGTTTTTGGTGAAAATATCTTATTCTAATCTAAGGAGGAAACTGCTATGGTTCAATTAATTGTAGGCAAGAAGGGAAAAGGCAAAACAAAACAGCTGTTAGACAAAGTAAATGCAGAGGTAAAAACCGCAAACGGAAATATCGTGTATATTGACAAGAGCACAAAGCACATGTTTGAATTAAACAACAAAGTACGTCTGATTTCCGCAACCGACTATCCTCTGAAAAACAGTGATGAATTTATCGGATTTATCTGCGGTATCGTTTCTCAGGACCACGATCTCGCAAGCGTTTATCTCGACAGCTTCCTGAAAGTAGCAAAACTGGAAGGAGAGGACATCACAGATTGTGTTGAACAGCTGGAAGGCATTGGCAAGCAGTATAACATTACCTTCGTATTAAGTGTCTCCATGGATAAAGAAGAGCTTCCGGAAGGCATGCAGGATAAGATTATCGTTGCACTGTAACCAAAACTGTATTATAATAATTGCATAGCGACAAAACGAAAGGACGGCGCTTACGGCACCGTCCTTTTAGCGCATGGATTAAACAATAAAAGGAGCATACATTTTGTCTAAGCAGAAAAAGAACAGCCGCCGGCATTCGAGAATCCGTTTCCCTTTTCCAGCGTTGAATATTGGAAATATCATCTTTGGAGCCCTTTTTTTCTATATGGCAGTTTCACTTTTCTTTTACCTGACCGCCGATCATATCAAATCTTTTCAGGTTGTGCAGGGAACTTTATCCCGGAATGATACCTATACCGCATTCGCCATGCGGACAGAGAGTGTGCAGCTTTCCTCCGGCAGCGGATATGTTCAGTTCTATACCCCAAATGCATCGAAAATCAGCCGCGGAAGCGCTGTTTATGGGATTTCCGCAACAGAAAATGCCGATACCTCTGGTATTTCGGCAGATGCGGCAACGAGAACGTCGCTTCGTTCCTCGCTCGCACGTTTTTCTTCTGATTATGATTCCAGTTCCTTTTCCGGCATTTATCAGCTGAAAACAGAACTTTCCGCAAAGCTGCTTGCCGCTGCCGCTGAAAACGGAGATTCCTCATCACAGACGATATTTTATGCAGATCAGGACGGTGTTGTCGTCTACGGCAGTGATGGATATGAAAGCTATACGGAGGACAGCCTTACGCCGGAGCTTTTCTCTACGAAAGCCTCTGTGGTTTCCTTTGATTCCGGCGCGCAGACGGAGCCTGGAAATGCAGTATACCGTCTGGTGACAGATGAGCAGTGGGAAATTGCCGTTCCGGTGACGAATAAGCAGGTCGTTACACTTTCCAATTTCAGTACGATAAAAGTTAAATTTCTGAAAGACGGAAAAACACAGACGGGAACACTGAATCTAAAGTCCATTAACGATCAGAACTATGCTGTCATTTCGTTTACAAGCGGGATGATCCGTTATGCGGAAGACCGTTTTCTTTCAATAGAGCTGGTCACAAACACTGGAAGCGGACTGAAAATTCCAAATACTGCCATCACGGAAAAAGATTTCTATAAAATCCCGGCGCAGATGCTCGTACAGGGCGGAGACAGCAATTCTTCCGGTTTCCTGCGGGAAAAGACCGATAAAAAAGGAAATGTCATGCTGGATGATAACGGACAGCCGGTGACAGAATTTGTAAACGCCACGATCTATGAGCAGGTCAATGATGAAAATGATAATCCGGTCGAATATTACGTCGACATGGCCGCTTTTAATGATGGAGATATACTTCGTGCACAGGATTCCGCCACAACGTATCAGATTGGAGAAACGGTTCCGCTGCAGGGTGTTTACTGCATCAACAAAGGATATGCTGTATTCCGCAAAATTCAGATCATTGATCAGAATGCGGAGTATTCTATCATAAAAAAACAAACGCAATACGGCATTTCGCAGTATGATTATATTGTGGAAAATGCATCCACCGTCACTGAAGAAGATATTGTGCATTAAATACTGGAGGTTAGAAAGATATGCTGAAAGAGAACTATGAAGAAGTCCAGAAGAAAATTACAGAAGCCTGCAAAAGAGCCGGACGGAACCGGGAGGAAGTTACCCTGATTGCGGTCAGCAAGACAAAACCGGTCGAAATGCTTTCCGAAATCTATGATCTTGGCGAACGCAATTTCGGTGAAAACAAGTGCAGGAGCTGACAGAAAAAGAGGAAGTGCTGCCAAAGGATATCCACTGCACATGATCGGTCATCTGCAGCGGAATAAAGTAAAATACATTGCAGGAAAAGTTGCCCTGATTCATTCTGTCGATTCTCTTCGTCTGGCAAAAACGATCAGTGAGGAAGCGGTAAAGCACAACTGCGAAATCCCGATCCTGATCGAGGTAAACGTTGCCGGCGAGGAAAGCAAGTTTGGTGTCTCCGTAGAGGAAACCCTTCCATTGATTGAAGAAATCGCAAAACTTCCGGCAATTCATGTGGAGGGACTTATGACCATTGCACCGTATGTGGAAGATCCAGAAGAAAATCGTCCGGTTTTTCGCAAATTAAAGGAATTAAGTGTTGACATTGCCGCCAAAAACATTAATAATGTACGTATGGCCATTTTGAGCATGGGCATGACCGGCGATTACGAAGTAGCAGTAGAAGAAGGCGCCACTTTAGTACGGGTTGGAACCGGAGTCTTTGGCGAACGGGATTACAGTAAAAGATAACAGGAAGCCTTTCCAAGAAGAGTGACCCCGCGCATTCTGCACGGGCGTGTCTGGCCAAATGCCACAGGAACTAAAAATAGGAGAGTATAAGAATGAGTGTTTTAGACAAAATTTCTGGATGCCATCCGGCTGAACGACGATTACGAGGAAGAGGATGCTGATTCGGATAGCTTCTTCGATGAAGAAGACGATGATATAGAAGAAAAACCAAAGAAACGTTTCTTCCGTAAACTGGAGAACGAGGATGAGGACGAAGAGGAAGAGCTGCAGGCGAAACCGGTTCACACTGCACCGCGTAAACAGCCGGCGCCAAAGACCACCGCTTCAAGCCAGGCTGCTGCTGCACGAGCTCCAAAGCCAGCTGCCCCGGTTTCCTCGAAAGTTACTCCAATGAGAAAGAAAGCAGGTGCATTAAATATGGAAGTATGCGTCATCAAACCGGCTTCCATGGAGGATACCCGTGAAATCGCGGATACGCTTCTGGCCGGATGTACCGTTGTCCTTAACTTAGAAGGCATTGATGTGGATATTGCCCAGAGAATCATTGATTTCTGCTGTGGTGCATGCTACTGCATGAGCGGAAGTCTGCAGAAAGTTTCCAGCTATATTTTCATCCTGACACCGTCCAGTGTAGAAATTTCCGGCGACATCCAGGATATCTTAAGCGGAGCTTTTGATCTTCCAAATATCCGTACCGATTATTAAAGAAAATTATCTTTGCAGTAAATTAAAATGGATCCACTGGATCAATTATTGATTTACTTAGTAACAAAGGAAAAGCATCAGATGCAGGATTCTGATGCTTTTTTCATGAAAGAACATACAGGAGGCATAATTTATGAAAACACTTACCGTTAAAAGAGAAGGCACATCTACTGAATTTTCTTATGAAATTGTCTGGGACGCAGCTACGAACGCCTCGCCGGCTGTGTGGAGAACTTAAAACTCCCTGCAAAAAAGGCCTGCATTGTCACAGACAGCACGGTTTCAGAACTGTATCTGGAAGAGGTAAAAAATGTACTGTCCCCGCTGTTTGAGACCGTAACCGCATTTGTTTTCCCGGCTGGTGAAGCAAGCAAAAATCTGGATACTGTCAAAGATCTGTACACGCATCTGATTGAAAACCACTTTGAGAGAAAAGACATTTTATTCGCACTCGGCGGCGGTGTCGTTGGGGATCTGACCGGCTATGCGGCGGCAACGTATCTGCGCGGCATTGATTTCATCCAGCTTCCGACGACACTGCTTGCACAGGTAGATCCAGCGTTGGAGGAAAAACGGGCGTCGATTTCGACCAGTACAAAAATATGGTCGGTGCATTCCATCATCCACGTCTTGTCTATATGAATATGGCAACCTTAAAATCCCTGAACGGCGATCAGTTTGCCTGCGGTATGGGAGAAGTCCTGAAAACAGGTCTGATCCGCGATGAAAAATTCTACGTCTGGACCATCAATCACATGTCTGAGATCGAAGAGCGGATTGAGCCGGTATTAACGAAAATGATTCAGAAATGCTGCGATATCAAACGCCAGGTTGTAGAAAATGACCCAACAGAACAGGGAGAGCGTGCCGTTTTAAATCTTGGCCATACGATCGGTCATGCCATTGAAAAGCTCAAGAACTTCGAACTGCTCCATGGCCAGTGCGTTGCACTTGGAACCGTTGCTGCTGCCTATATTTCCTACAAGAGAAGTTATCTCTCCGATGAAGAGTTTTACGAGATTCGTGATATGAACGTCGGTTTCTATCTGCCAATCACCGTGGACGCCTGAAATCGGAAGATATTCTGGCTGCAACAAAATCGGACAAGAAAATGGAACAGGGTACGATCAAATTCATCCTTCTGGAGTCTGTCGGCCATGCTGTGGTGGACCGCACGGTTACAGATGAAGAAATGCTGGAAGCTATCAATTCTATTAATGGAGATCTGATCGATGAAGAGTAAAAAACTTTCTCCGCTGGCCGTTTATCTGGTTTGCGCGGCAGCGATTGTCCTTCTGCTTGCAGCAGATCAGTATACAAAATCACTGGCAGTGCAGTATCTGAAGGACCAGCCGTCGATCGAGCTCATTCCAGGGGTTTTGGAGCTGTTTTATCTGGAAAACCGCGGTATGGCATTCGGACTTCTGCAGGATCAGTACTGGCTGTTTGCTATGATGACGGTATTGTTTCTGATCGTCATGGTGATCGTCTTTTACAAGCTTCCAAAGACACGCCGCTTTTTACCGCTTTTTGCCGTGCTGACTGTTCTGACGGCTGGTGCGGTCGGAAATTTTTACGATCGTTTTCTGAATCACTATGTCGTTGATTTCATCTACGTTTCGCTGATCAACTTTCCGGTTTTTAACGTAGCTGATATTTATGTCACCGTATCGGTCGCTGTCTTTTTACTGCTGTATCTGTTGTACTACAAGGACGAAGACTTCGCATTTCTGCATAAAAACGCCAAAAAAGGAGGAGTCCGATGGCTGAAGAAGAACGGATTTTGGAAGTTACACCGGATTTTGACGGAAAACGGATTGATCAGTGCCTGGCCGCATCTTTTTCGGACTGTTCCCGTTCTTTTCTGCAGAAGCTTTTAAAAGACGGAAAGGTTTCGATCAACGGAAAAACGCAGAAAGCAAGCAGTAAGATTGCCGCCGGTGATGCCATTCTGGTGCTTCTGCCGGAACCGGAAGAACTGAACGTGGAGCCAGAAAACATTCCGCTTGATATTCTGTACGAGGATGATGATCTTCTGGTCGTCAATAAGCCCAAGGGGATGGTCGTACATCCGGCGGCAGGCCACAGCAGCGGAACACTGGTCAATGCGGTTCTGTATCACTGCCGCGGAAATCTCTCCGGCATCAACGGCGTTCTGCGCCCCGGAATCGTCCACAGAATCGATATGGACACAACGGGTGCCCTGGTTATCTGTAAGAGCGATTTCGCCCACCAGAGCCTCGCAGAACAGCTCTCTGTACATTCCATTACCCGAAAGTACCGGGCAATTGTCCATGGGAATCTGAAAGAGGACGAGGGAACCGTGCGCGGTGCAATCGGCCGCCATCCGACAGACCGGAAAAAGATGGCGATTAATGAACGGAACGGAAAACCGGCGGTCACACATTACCGTGTGCTGGAACGCTTTGGAAATTATACGTATATTGAATGCCAGCTGGAAACCGGCCGGACGCATCAGATCCGTGTCCATATGGCAAGTATCGGGCATCCGCTGCTTGGCGATGCGGTTTATGGCCCGAAGAAATGCCCGGTGAAAAACCTGCAGGGACAGACGCTGCATGCGATGGTACTTGGATTTATCCATCCACGGACCGGTGCCTATATGGAGTTTGAGGCGCCGATTCCGGAATATTTTTCCAATCTGTTGCTGCAGTTTCGAAAAAAATGTCTGAAACTGCTTAAAAAGAATGATATTTCAAAAAGTATATAGTTAATTTGTATAAGTTTTATCAAAATGTTCTGTACTTTCTGTGAATTCTGTAGTATACTGGATGTAACGAAAAAACGCGAGTTACTACATCTGTGAAAGCAGATTATTGTGACGGAATGGAAAGGAGCGGATTATATGAAAACTATCATAACGATTGGACGTCAGTACGGAAGCGCCGGACATTCCATTGGTAAGATTTTAGCGGATGACCTGGGAATCAAGTACTATGACAAAGAGCTGCTGGAGAGAGCAGCAAAGGACAGCGGATTATGCCAGGAATTGTTCGAAAACCACGATGAAAAACCAACCAACAGCTTTTATACTCTCTGGTTATGGACAGTTACTCCTTCGGCTATGGATCTACCATGATGGATATGCCGCTGAACCAGAAGGTATTTCTGGCACAGTTTGATGCCATCAAGAAGATTTCGCAGGACGGTCCGTGTGTCATCGTAGGCCGCTGTGCAGATTATGCACTGGAGGAAAATCCGAACGTGCTGAGCATCTTTATTAAAGCAGATATGCAGGATCGCATCCGCCGTATCGCAAAGCTGTATGATCTTTCCGATGCAAAAGCAAAAGACAAGATCACAAAGATCGACAAACAGCGTGCAAGCTACTACAATTACTACACCAGCAAACGCTGGGGCGAGGTAGACAGCTACGACCTGTGCCTGAACAGCAGTGTATTCGGTATCGATGGAACCGTAGATATGATCAAACAGGCAATTGAAGTTAAAGAAGCGGGAATCCGCAAGATTTTCAGCACCTGATCAAAACAGAACATAGGAGAAACGACCCTCCTCTTAAAAATAAGAGGAGGGTCATTTTATGAAAGGATTTTAAAGATGAGAATTGTTATACAACGTGTAAAAAGAGCAAGTGTTTCGGTGGAAGAGAAGGTTGTCGGATCGATTCAGAAAGGTTTTCTGGTTCTGATCGGTGTCGGCAGGGGGACGATGAAGCAACAGCAGACAAGTATATGAAAAAACTGCTGGGACTGCGTATTTTTGAAGATGAAAATGGAAAGACGAACAAGTCCCTGGCAGATGTGGATGGACAGCTTCTGATGGTTTCACAGTTTACCCTGTATGCCAACTGTAAAAAGGGAAACCGTCCAAGCTTCACGGAAGCAGGCGAGCCGCACAGAGCAGAAGAACTGTATGAATATATGGTCGCGAAAGCACGGGAACAGGTTCCTGTTGTCGAAACGGGAGTATTCGGGGCTGAGATGGAAGTATCACTGGTGAATGATGGGCCGTTTACGGTGATCTTAGAGGATCTGTGAAACCTGTTTTTGTCTAGAGATAGTGTACCATCATCGTGCTGAATTGTTTGTATTTATACAGTTTACATAAAATGATTATGTGAACTTGTGAAGAGGAGAAAATCTTTTATGCCGCAATTTGACTATCAGCAGCTGTGTCACTTTGTCCTTCCGGAACAGGGGGGACTGTCGGTGGAAACAATTCTAAAACGTTTTCTGCACCTGACACCACGTGAAATCCGCCATGCCAAATATATTCCGGATGGAATTCAGAAAAACGGTGTTTCCTGCCGCACAAATGCAGTCGTCCAGACTGGAGATACGATCACTTTTCGATATGAGCAGAAGTGTCCCCACCTTTCCGAAGATCAGGTTCTGCCGGTATCAGGTGATTCTGCCGGCGTACGGATTCTCTATGAGGACAGTGATCTCTGTGTCGCAGACAAGCCATCCGGTATGGTCTGCCACGCTTCCCACGGCCATTATTCCGATTCCCTGACACATGCTGCCGCATCCCTGTTAAAAACACCGACAGCGCCTTCTGAACTCCGCTGCATCGGCCGTCTTGACAAAGATACATCGGGTCTGGTACTATTTGCAAAGAATCAGCTGGCTGCTGCCAGACTGTCCCGGCAGCGGGAGAGCGGCGCGCTGAAAAAAGAATACCTGGCTCTGGTACACCATCCCTTTTCCGAAGAAACGCAAAAAGAAACCATTCGTCTTTCCATGGAGCAAATTCCAGGAGATGACCCTGATTCTTTCGATCCGTCTGGGAAACGTATCACTAAAATGCGTATCTGTAAAGAAGGGAACGGCCTGTGGGCTACTACACACTACGAGGCTGTCCTTCAGGATCCTTTCTGGGCCGTCGTGTGCTGCCGTCTGGAAACCGGCCGCACGCATCAGATCCGCCTTCACATGGCATCTATTGGACATCCACTTTTCGGAGATCCGCTCTACGGAGTCCGCGACGGCGGTACCCGTGCCGCGCTCCATGCCTGGAAACTGCACTTTCTGCAGCCGATGACAGGAGAACCAATTGATCTGGAAAATATTCGAACGCACATGTTCGATTAAATATATTTGAAGTATAAGGAGAACATTTTATGGAAGAACAGAAAGAACACAAACGCCGCGTCCGCTACAAAGGCACACATCCGCGGAATTACAATGAGAAATACAAAGAACTGAATCCGGAGAAATATCAGGGGACCATTGAGCATGTGATCCAAAAGGGAAGCACACCGGCCGGCATGCATATCCCGATTCTCGTAGATGAAATCCTCGATTTTCTCAAGATCGAGCCGGGACAGAACGGACTTGATGCAACACTCGGATACGGCGGCCACAGTTCCCGTATGCTTGCATGCCTGCAGGGAAAAGGGCATCTCTGTGCGCTGGATGTCGATCCGATCGAGATGGCAAAAACAAAAGAACGACTGGCCGCGCAGGGGTACGGCCCTGAGATTTTAACGATTCTTCATCAGAATTTTGCCAATATTGATCAGGTTGCTGCCGAATACGGCCCCTTTGACTTCATTCTGGCGGATCTTGGTGTTTCCTCCATGCAGATTGATAATCCGGAGCGCGGCTTTTCCTACAAATATGACGGACCGCTGGATCTTCGCCTGAATCCGGAGGCAGGAATTCCGCGGCCGAGCGTCTGCGCACGGTTGCACGCGATGAACTGGAAGGCATGCTCATTGAAAACGCCGATGAACCGTATGCAAAAGAAATTTCCCAGGCTGTTACGCGGGCACTTCGGAAAGGAAAGAAAATTGACACTACGTTTGCACTGCGTGATCTGATCGCTGAAGCACTGGATTTTCTTCCGAAAGACGAGAAAAAAGAAGCCATCAAAAAATCCTGCGCCCGCACCTTCCAGGCACTGCGGATCGATGTAAACAACGAATATGAGGTTCTGGAAGCATTCATGGAAAAACTTCCGGATGCTCTTGCTCCGGGCGGCAGAGCGGCAATTCTGACGTTCCATTCCGGCGAAGACCGGCTTGTGAAAAAGTCCATGAAGGGACTGTATCAGATCGGTATTTATTCCGAATATTCAAAAGAAGTCATTCGTCCTTCCAAAGAAGAATGCATCCGCAACAGCCGTGCAAGTTCAACGAAAATGCGCTGGGCAATTAAGGCGGAGTAACTTAAAAAAAGCAGGAGAGAAGTCGTCTCCATAAAAAAGAGGAATCAACGAATGGGATATAATCCCTGTTGATTCCTCTTTGGGTTTCTGATATATTTTTATTCCTCATGCTCCGGCATGGACTCCCGCAGCCGTACCGCTGTGGCAGCCTGACGGCGCCTTGCATCGTCCATGGCAGCATAATGTTTCTTCGTCGTATTGACATCCTTATGGCCGAGGACATCCGCAACAAGATAAATATCGCCTGTTTCCTGATACAGCGTCGTACCGTACGTACTACGCAGTTTATGCGGCGTAATTTTCTTCGTTGTCGTCACCTGGGACGCATATTTCTTCACCAGATTTTCCACCGTCTTGACGTTGATCCGTTTTCTCTGCGCTGAATAGAAGAGTGCGTGTTCGTGTCCTGCCACAGGCGTAATACCTGCGCGGACTTCGATATACTTTTTCAGTGCCTCGCAACTTCATCTCCAAAGTAGACAAACATTTCATTTCCACCTTTCGAAGCACTTTGATGCCATTGTTTTTAAAATCGACATCCTCAATATCTAACCCGACACATTCCGACACACGGATTCCCGTGCCAAGCAGAAGAGTAATGATTGCAAAATCACGTTCCTTTGTTTTTTCATAGTAGGCCCGCTGATGATTGCTCAGCCCGTCGCCGCAGGATTCAATAAAATCGAGAAGCTCCGCAACCTCATTTGGCTCCAGACGGATAATTTCTTTTTCATGGAGCTTCGGCATATCGATAAGCAGCGTAGGATTTGTCTCAATCAGTTCCTTTTTGAAATAATAGGAATAGAACGTCCGAAGTGCCGACAATTTTCGTTTCAGGCCTTTTTCCCCGTTGGTGGTATAAGATTCCTGGGAACCGATATAAGCCTTTAAATATTCTGTGTATTCCTCAAGATCAAGTGCAGTGACCTGGTCAAGCACATCAACGGACATCTGATCCATGGGAATTTTGGCAAGTTCCGGATTTTCTTTCTGCAGATACTGAAAAAAGATCCGAAGGTCATATGCATATTTGATCCGTGTGCTGGTCGATGTCGTTGTGCTGATGCCGCGGAAAAATTCGGAAGTAAAAGAGGGAAGCGTCTTCAGAACCTCGCGGAGCTTCAGTGTATTTTCCATATCGGTTTGTTCGTGATACGTAATTTTTGATTTCATAACTGCAAATGAGCCTTTCTAAACAGAAAACCGGGAAAATGAAAGAAGTATTTCTTCTATATAACTATTCGGGAAACGCAGGTTTTTCGAATAGTTGAAGAGTTACTTTCAGAAATCACCGGTTTTTCCTCTGAAACCGCCGAATTTTACAGGCCGATTTCTTGTTCGTTTTTTCACAACATTTTTTATTTTCTTCTTTTATTTTTCAGGATAAAAATCTTAATACTCCGATTACCTTTCCTACGATCTGCAGATCATTCACAAGGATCGGATCCATCTCATCGTTTCCGGCTGCAGGCGGAAATAACCGTCTTCCTTGTAGAATGTTTTTACTGTAGCGGAATCATTGACCAGAGCGACAATTTTTTCTCCATTTTCCGCAGTTGCCTGTTGTTCCACAAGAACAAGGTCACCGTCTAAAATACCTGCATTTACCATGCTTTCGCCCTGTACCTTTAAAAGGAACGTTTCTGCGTTTGGCAGACGGTCTACCGGCATCGGGAAATATCCTTCAATATTCTCTACCGCAAGAATCGGTTCTCCGGCAGCTACTTTGCCGATCAGCGGAATCTGTGCAACCTCACTCTGGGATGCGGTGTCTTCCGATGCAATTCCCTGGATTGCACCAAGGCGGCCGGTATGGAATCCTTCATCGCAGATTTCAATGGCTCTCGGTTTTGTTGCATCTCGTTTGATATAGCCTTTCCGCTCCAGTGTTTCCAGATGTGCATGTACCGAGGATGTAGAACGAAGGGAAACCGCTTCGCAGATCTCACGCACAGACGGCGGGAATCCTCTCTGCAAAATTTCCTGTTTTAAATATTCGAGAATCTGTCTCTGTTTCTCTGTCAGTTTATTTTTGTCTCCAGCCATCGTATGTTCCTCCTGTCGTTTCGTTTTTTATATGAATTAGGGTAGTCCCCTCTTTCTATACGATATTTGCTTAAAATATACCAAATAAATTTTACCATAAATCCCACCGGAACGCAAACAAAAGTTTCGAAAATTTGTTCGTATTTCGTATTGACAAACATACGTTCTTTTATTATAATGAACATATATTCGAAAGAACAAATGTTCACGTAGCACAACTACTCTTCTATCACAAATCAAGGGGGAATTTTACATGAGTACCAATGCAAAGAAAAGAAAATCACTGAGAGAAAGACGAAAAATCCAGAGAAGAAAACTGCAGATCCGCGCAGCCGCCGCCCTCCTGTCTCTGGTTGCCGTCACATTTCTTTTAATCTTCCACTTCACGCCGCAGAATACGCAGGCAGACAGTGAGCCGAAAGCTCCAACCTACAAATACTACACCAGTATCCGCGTTTCTTCCGGCGATACACTGTGGGACATCGCCAAAGAATACCGTACAGAAGAATACTCCGATATTTCCAGTTACATTGCTGAGGTCCGTGAGATCAATCACCTGAGTTCCAACCAGATCACGGACGGTATGTATCTCTGCATTCCGTATTACTCCGAGGAGTATAAATCATGAAATTCAAGAAATGCTTTACATAATTCGGTTATGTAAACAAAGTAAAAAAACAGCTTCAAAAATGCACGGAACCTTCTAAAACAGCATGTTCGGGAAGCATGGTTTATCAAATAAAGAATGAATGTGAAAAGCAGAAACGTCCCGCAAATGAAATTTCTCATCTGCGGGACGTTTCTGCTATCTTATGCTTTTTTAATCCTCTTCAATATGCTCCTGTCCCTGTGCGATGATTGTCCGTACATGACCATCTGCAAGAGAGTAGAACACCGATTTTCCTTCTCGTCTGCTCTTTACCAGCTTATTCTGCTTCAGAATGCGAAGCTGGTGGGAAATTGCGGACTGTGTCATGTGCAGTGCTTCTGCCAGGTCGCAGACGCATACCTCTGCCTCAAACAGGACAAACAGGATCTGGATCCGCGTGGAATCACCAAATACCTTGAAAAGCTCTGCCAGATCGTAAAGCTCTGTTTCATCCGGCATGGTCTCATTGACAATCTTTACCAGATTTTCATGAACCTCACAGGAGTCACAGCACAGATCAGCTTCTTCCGGATTGATTTTTGCCATTTTGTGTCCTCGTCTTTCTATAGATTTTTCACAAACAGAGCACGAATTGCATTCAGAACCGCCAGAATCATAACTCCGACATCTGCGAAAATTGCCATCCACATGTTAGCGATACCGATGGCTCCCAGAAGCAGGAACAATACTTTGATACCAATTGCAAAATAAATATTCTCATAAACAATGTGAATACATTTTCTGGAAATGTGAATTGCTTTGGAAATCTTGAGCGGATCGTCGTCCATCAGAACGATATCAGCTGCTTCAATTGCTGCGTCGGAACCAAGTGCTCCCATCGCAATACCGATATCGGCACGGGACAGTACCGGTGCATCGTTGATGCCGTCACCTACGAAGGCAAGTTTTTCTTTTTCTGTCTTTGCAGCAAGCAGCTCTTCCACTTTACTTACTTTGTCACCAGGAAGCAGTTCGCTGTAAACTTCATCAATTCCAAGATCTGCAGCTACCTGATCGGCTATCCGCTGGAGTCTCCGGTCAGCATAATCGTCTTTTTAATACCGGATTTCCGCAGCGCCTGAATCGCCTCTTTCGCATGCGGTTTGATCATATCACAGATCAGGATATGTCCGGCATACTTGCCGTCTACAGCAACATGGACGATGGTGCCGACGCTGTGGCAGTCGATATAATCAACGCCAAGGCGCTCCATCAGTTTTGCATTTCCGGCAGCGACATTTTTACCGTCTACCTTTGCTGTTACACCGTTTCCGCTGATCTCTTCGATGTCCGTGACACGGCTTCGGTCGATCAGTTTTCCATATGCTCTCTGCAGACTCTTGCTGATCGGATGGCTCGAAGCACACTCAGCAAGTGCTGCGTATTCCAGAACATCTTCCTGACTGATCGTATTGTGGTGAATACCGGCTACTTCAAAGACCCCCTGTGTCATGGTACCGGTTTTATCGAATACAACGTATTTGGTCTGGGAAAGTGTTTCCAGATAGTTGGAACCTTTCACCAGGACACCTTCATGGCTTGCGCCGCCGATACCGGCGAAGAAGCTGAGCGGAATACTGATGACCAGTGCACAAGGGCAGCTGATAACCAGGAAGGTCAGCGCACGGTAAATCCATACGCTCCACTCAGGAGCGGCACTTAAAAACAGCATCCGTACCAGCGGCGGCAGGATTGCCAGCGCCAGCGCACCGTAGCAGACGGCCGGTGTATAGTATTTCGCAAATTTGGAAATAAAGTTCTCGGATCTTGATTTCTTGGAGCTGGAGTTTTCCACAAGGTCCAGAATTTTGGATACGGTGGACTCTCCAACTCTTTCGTTGTTTTTATTTTAATCAGACCGGACATATTGATACATCCGCTGATGACTTCGTCTCCCTCCCGGGCGTCACGCGGAACACTCTCTCCGGTCAGGGCACTGGTATTCAGTGTGGTGTTTCCTTCTTCGATCACACCATCGATCGGAATCTTTTCACCAGGCTGTACAACGATGATTGTGCCAACCTCAACTTCATCCGGATCAACCTGCTCGAGTTTTCCGTCTACCTCGATATTTGCATAATCCGGGCGGATATCCATCAGTTCGCTGATGTTCCGGCGGCTCTTTCCGACAGCATAGCTCTGGAACAGTTCGCCGATCTGGTAAAACAGCATAACGGCTACGCCTCCGGATACTCGCCAAGCAGAATGGCACCGACCGTTGCAACAGCCATCAGAAAGTTTTCATCAAATACCTGTTTGTTCAGGATTCCCTTCCAGGCCTTTTTCAGGATATCGTATCCGATGACCAGATAAGGAACCATAAAGGTTGCAAATCGCACATAGCCGGTTGTCGGCAGTACCGCGCAGAGAATCAGAAGAACCGATGCAACGATGACGCGGATGAGAACCTTTTTTCTGTTTCTTATTCATACATATGCCTCCTTTGTTCTTACCGCCGGATGAAAAATCCAGCATTTCATCCCAGAGATTTACAGATCCAAATCCGCTGCTCCAGAGAGAAAATACTGGATTTTTCTCGAGCTGAACCGCAGACAGGTTTTAGAATCTATTCTGCTCCAGCTTTTTCTTCCATCCGCCGATGAAAGTTTTTTATTTTAGAGGAAGATCTCGCAGTCATCCTCAACTTTTTTGCAGTTTTTCAGAACATCCTGCATAACGCTCTTTGGATCCTGTCCGTCTTCGAACTCAACGATCATTTGAGCATCATAAAGTTTACGGTAGCATCCTTTACACCTGCTGTGTTCTTGGCAGCTTCTTCCATTTTGTTTGCACAGTTTGCGCAGTCAACATCGATCTTATACGTTTTCTTCATCGCTTTTGATCTCCTTTTTCATTTTCACTGTTCATATGAACATTTATTCATATGTTTGTTTTATTATAGCACCAGTGATGCAATTGTCAATGGAAAACTGAAAAAATCAAAAAATCTGCCGTCGGATTTTTTTGATTCCTGCGGGCAGATAGATCTGTTATTTATTCCTCATAAAGAAACGTTATGTTCTGCTATTTTTCACTTTTCTGAATCACAATCTGTCCGAACCGTGCACATCCGTCCAGAACCTCTATTTTCAGAATGCCTTCTCCTGTAACGGTACCGAGTGTGAACCGTTCGAGTGTGTTCGGTGCTGTTTCATATGCAAAATATGGATGAACATCCGAAGTTACTTTCTCACCGGCAGGAGGCATTACCCCTTCAAAAAGAGTCTCTCCCTGAATAGCTGCCTGTACCTTCACCTCTTTGTCTGCACAGTAAGTTACAGAAACGGTATAGGTTTCTTTTTCACGGATTGTATAGGAAGCATACTCTCCTGCTCCCAGCTGAAGCTGTACATGATCTCTCGGATGTTTGATCGGACCCGGTGCGGCAAACCCGGCCGGTTCAGGATGATATCCTTTTTCATAAACCAATTCAAACCGGTCATACAGACGATATCCTGCAGCATTCGGAAGATCACTAAGACCACGGTGTGAATCCATCGGCAGCGCGTTGTAGCCGATCGCCGGGATCTCAAAATCGCCCTCTCGAAGCAGATAAGGATGATACTGCGTATTTTCTTTGCATTTATCGACCGCCAGGCATTCCAGGTAGCTGTCCCAGATGGCCTGCGCATGCTCGTAGGACGGTTTTGCAGCTCCATTAATTGCATAATCGGTAATCAGATGCCATTCATCCGGAACATTAAAGTTCAGAATCGAAGCACATCCTGCTCCCTCTACCGTTTTCCAGCACCACAGATTATAACCGGCGTGGTACTCGGCAAGAATCTCATACATCGTTGTCTGCCATGCGTGCTCATTTCTTCCTCCTGTCTCGCCCATCCACAGGCAGATCTTCTGTTCCCGGCAGGTACGGAGAACACTGGCAAGAGAAGCTACCTCCGGAACAACCATCTCATACGCATGAAGACTGATGCCCCAGTTGTGGTATTCCGGGTCAAACTCATGATTAAAGAAATATGTAAGAGAGGAAAACTGTGTACCATTCAGCAAAAATAAGTGTTTCTGGTCGATCTTTCTGCAGCGGCGGATCATTTCCTCGTAAAATAGACCAGCTTCGGTGTCAGCTCCTCGCGGCGCGGCGTCATGGAGATCGGCTCGTTGATACAGTCATATGCGCCGATGATCCAGCGGTCTTTGTATCTTCTCATAAACTCTTCCATCAGAAGAAACATCCGCTCCATCGATTCTTCATCGTCATACAGATGCTGTCCATTGTCCACGCCGTCATCACACGGAATTCCGGACTGGCCTGCCGTTGCCGCATGGAAATCTACGACAGCATAAACCTGATACGTCTCACACCAGTCGAGAACATCATTCAGCATGGCAAAGGAATCTTCATTATACGTAATCCCCGGCTCCTCATACAGAAAGCTTCCTGCGCGGATCGGCAGACGCACGGAATTGTAACCGCGTCTGGAGAGAAGTGCAATATCCTCCTCCGTCAGATACAGCCGTCTCCAGCGTTTCCAGAACTCCTCCGCATATTTCGTTCCGCAGGTCTCCCGTAGAATCTGGTCCATACTTCTTCCACGGTCCATACGTCCCATCGGCGCATATTTTCCAGGCTCGAACAGTCCAAAGCCGCTCTGGGTGCCGAGCATAAATCCTTCCGGATTATCCCAGTTTCCCATGCCCCCAGCCGCGGAGAATTCACCTCTTCTCCGAAATCATTCACAATAATACCGTCCTGATTGTGCAAAATCCCCTTACACGTTCTTTGTCATAATACCCCATACAAAAATACCACCTTTCCGCAGAAGCCTTCTGGTTCTGCGCTTTTTCTTCTATTATAAAAATTCTGGTTTTCTGTGTCAAGAAATAGATTTTTACTATTTTCAGGGAAAAAACATGATATTTTTTTTAAAATTGCTTGACAAACCGAAAAATGAGACTATAATGCAAAGTGTTCAAAAGAAAAAAGGGATCAGAAAAAAGCAATGAGCAGGACAACATTTTTCGGGTGAGCCTTTGCAGAGAACCATCGGCTGGTGCGAGATGGCAGGTATCCCAAAGAACAATCCCCTGTGAGCTGTACAGACGAAACCAGAAATGGAAAGTAGTCCGGACCGGCCTCTCACCGTTAGCAGAGAAGAGATTCACCGGAAAGTGTATCAAATGGTTTCGGGGATCTTGTCTGAGTGATCGACCAAAAGAAACAGCCGATAATTAGAAGTGGTAACGCGGAGCGTTTTTTGAAAGCTTCGTCTTCTTGCATAAGTCAGGGAGACGAAGCTTTTTTTATTTCCAAGCATACCAACACAATTGCCTTTTCCCTTTTCTTTTTCCATTTGAAATCCATGTAAACTGGAAATATCATTTTTGAACGAGGAGGAATTTTATTATGAACACGTTGGTTATTGTACTGATCGCCGCCGTATGTCTGATAGCAGGTTATACCTTCTACGGAAGCTGGCTGGCAAAGAAATGGGGCATCGATCCTAAAGCAAAAACACCTGCCGTTGCAAAAAATGACGGTCAGGATTACGTCCCTACCGATGGATGGACCGTATTCGCCCATCAGTTTTCTTCAATCGCAGGTGCAGGCCCTGTCACCGGTGCCATTCAGGCCGCTGTCTTTGGATGGGTTCCCGTCCTTTTATGGATCCTGATCGGCGGTATCTTCTTTGGTGCTGTTACCGATTTCGGTGCGCTGTATGCGAGTGTCAAAAACGAAGGAAAATCCATGGGACTTCTCATTGAGAAATACATCGGCAAAACAGGAAAAAAACTGTTTCTTCTCTTCTGCTGGCTCTTTACACTGATCGTTATCGCCGCCTTTGCAGATATGGTTGCCGGAACATTTAATGCTTACGAAACGGTTGACGGCGTCACAAAGCTTTCTGCCCAGGCAACTGTAAACGGCGCTGCCGGAAGCATCTCCCTGCTATTTATCGCTTTTGCTGTTGTCTTCGGACTGCTCCAGAAAAACTGCAGTGGAAAGGCTGGAAAGAAATGGTACTCGGCCTTGCCTGCACTGTTGCAGCCTTTGCAATCGGCATGAATGTACCGCTTGTAACAAGCAAAGCAACCTGGACTTATCTGGTATTTGCCTACATCTTTCTTGCCGCTGTCCTTCCGATGTGGCTTCTGATGCAGCCGCGTGACTTTATGACAACCTTTATGTTTGCCGGCATGATCCTTGGCGCTGTTGTCGGACTTGTTGTTGCACACCCGAAAATGAATCTTCCAATGTACACCGGTTTCCACAATGCGGCATCCGGAGATCTGTTCCCGATCCTGTTTGTCACCGTTGCCTGTGGTGCTGTTTCCGGATTCCACAGCCTGGTATCGTCTGGAACCTCTTCGAAAACCATTGCGAATGAAAAAGATATGCAGAAAGTCGGATACGGAGCTATGGTTCTGGAGAGCCTGCTTGCCGTCCTCGCCCTCTGCGTTGCCGGTGCTGCTGCTTCTGCAGACGGTACGGCTGCTGTCGGAACGCCATTTGCGATCTTTTCTTCCGGTGTTGCCGGATTTCTGGAAATGTTCGGCATCCCGGTATACGGAGCACAGTGCTTCATGACGATGTGTGTATCGGCGCTGGCACTTACCAGTCTTGACTCCGTTGCACGAATCGGCCGTATGTCCTTCCAGGAACTGTTCACTGTCGATGATATGGAACATGCTGCCGGATGGAGAAAGCTGCTCTGCAATAAATATTTCTCTACCATTGTTACTCTGCTCTGCGGCTACATCCTGACCCAGATCGGATATGCCAATATCTGGCCGCTGTTCGGAAGTGCAAACCAGATGCTGAGTGCACTCGTTCTGATCACGCTCTGTGTCTTCCTGAAAGTCACCGGCCGTGAAAACAGAACCCTGTTCCCGCCGCTTATCATCATGCTCTGTGTCACCTTTACCGCACTGGTAGAGCGTGTCATTGCACTTGTAAAAGCGTATGGAGCAGGAACCGCTGTCTTCCTCGTTGAGGGACTGCAGCTCATCATCGCCATTCTGCTGATGGTTCTTGGTGTCATCATTGTTATCAGCTGTGGAAAAGAACTGTTCCGGAAGAAAGCGGGACAGGAAACGAAATAATATAGATGTTTCTTCAAAGAGCTTCCTAACGTAAAACGCCGTCAGACTCAACAAGTCTGACGCGTTTTACATGCCATAGTTTTTTACGAAACAATTGCCGCCTTGGTCGCACCGATAATCGGGGAGCTGACTCCCTTCGCCCATTGCCATGCCAGTGCGGTCATACATTCGGGGCTTCCATTGTTTCCTCAATCGGAGTTTCGTAGTCAAAACGGTGAATGATATACAGATCCAGATACTCTGTTCCCAGCCGTTTCAGTGTACCGTCAATCTCTCTGTGAATGGCTTCTGCCGACAGATTGCCAAAATTTTACTCCGTATAATACTGTGCCTGCGCATTCCAAAGCTCATAGTATTTGCCGTTTGTATCCACAAATCCCCTGTTCCATAAGGTAGCATCCAGATACTTCGGGATCTCCCGGCTGTCCTGCTGTAAAAGTGACATCCTCCACCACCTGTAGAGGTGGGGGAGGATGTCACACTTCATGACCTTATTCCTTCTCCAGAAACATACTCTTCAACAGATGCGTTCCCGCTTCCGTCCGAAATACTTTTCTGCAGAATTTCAATCGCCTGTTTTGAATATTCGCTCTCGCCGGCATTGACCAGAAAATCGGCTTCCAGCAGGATCTGGTAATCCATTCCCTCTACATTTGTATAGGTATGATGATGCGTAACCAGCCATGTGATGCGTTCGACATCCAGTTCTCCTGCCGGTACATCTTTGAAAAATTCTGCAACGAGCGGCGCACTTTCCTCTTCCTGATGCTTTCCGCTGGTATTTCCGTATTTTTCCCGACACAGCGGGCAGGCAATATCATGGACAACAGCTGCCATCTCCAGCGTTTCCTGTGTTTTTGGATCCAGTCCTTCCGCCTCGCCGATGTTCTTTGCAAAGGCCCATACCTTCAGAAAATGATAAATATCATGAATATTTCCCTTATAAAAATCTGTCATTTTTTCAATTGCAGTAGCAATTTTCATATCGTGTTTCCTCCTTCGCATCCTGTCTTTCTTCCCATTATATCACATGTTTCACGCATTTGAGTATCAGATTATCATCTGATCTTATCACAAAATATGCAAAAACAGGAGGCAGAACCTGCCTCCTGTAGCTTTTTAACACTATGATATTCTTTATGCCAGCGGTTTTCCTGTCAGCATCTCATATGCCTGAAGATATTTCTCGATCGTCTTGTCTACGATTTCCTGCGGCAGAGTCCAGTCGTGGTTTCCATCGTTGGCTTTGAGCCAGTCGCGCGCGAACTGTTTGTCAAAAGATGGCTGACCATGGCCTGGTTCATAACCATCTGCAGGCCAGAAGCGGGAGCTGTCCGGAGTCAGCATCTCGTCGCCGATTACGATATTTCCGTTTTCATCAAGACCAAACTCAAATTTTGTGTCTGCAATGATAATGCCTTTGCTTAAAGCATAATCAGCACATTTTTTATACAGAGCGATGGTGTAGTCGCGAAGCTTCTCTGCATACTCGGCTCCTTTTCCCGGGAAGTATTTTTCCAGATGGGCGATGCTCTGCTCATAAGAGATATTTTCGTCATGATCTCCGATTTCAGCCTTTGTGGACGGAGTGTAGATTGGCTCAGGAAGCTTGTCAGATTCTTTTAATCCTTCCGGAAGCTCGATGCCACATACTTTTCCTGTTTTCTGATAGCTTGCCCAGCCGCTTCCGGTAATGTAGCCGCGGACAATGCACTCGATAGGAAGCATTTCCAGCTTACGGCACATCATGCTGTTTCCGTCAAATTTCTCCTGCTGGAAAAATTCCGGCATGTCTTTTACGTCTACAGAGATCATATGATTCGGAAGGATGTCTTCTGTCAGATCGAACCAGAATTTGGACATCTGGGTCAGAACGGTACCTTTTTTGTTACCACATTGTTCAGAATGACATCAAAACAGCTAATACGGTCGGTTGCTACCATGATCAGGCTGTCGCCGTTATCATAAATCTCGCGTACCTTACCCTCTTTGATTGGCTTTAATTCTTTCATCATGAATACCTCTTCTTTTCGTATAGGATAGTGAACGGAATTACACCCGATCCGGTGAAATTCCTTTGACACCTTTACCCTACACCACTCCTTATAAATTGTCAAGTATTTATTATTAACGCTACTAAATAAAACAGGCAAAATGATTGCTGCTCCGGTGCGCAAAAAAGTGCTTCAGGCGTGTGCAGTTCTCCTTTTGCGAAGCAACTTTCATGATGGCTGCGAATGAGCAAATAAAATCGGCCGTCTGCCTTCCGAAAAATAAACAGTTGGCCGATTTCTTTCTTTTATGCGAAATGGAAACGGAACGTATAGCTGTATCTTCCCTTGCATACACGATATTCCGGGTGAATATTTTTCGTCCAGCCGGTATCTCCGCCAAGGCCTGCGTGCGCTGCATCCAGGATCAGCCAGGTTCCTGTTGTCTGCTCCGGAAGTTCTTCCTCATATGTGGCTTTTCGATATTCTGCTATAGAATAAGGAAGTGCACTGAAATGGAAATCATCACTGCCCACAATCTGAACGGTATGTGTTCCATCCGAAAGAACGGCAAATCGCGTATCCTCATGGCCACCGCATTCGCAAGGTACTACAAACGGAACGTGCTGTTCTGCTACAGAAGATGTGTAAAATCCGGTAAAAGCTGCGTCCTTTCGGTCTGCATACGTCTCCCAGGGACCTTTTCCATACCAGGTGAGCGTATCAAACGCTGCAGGGAAGCGGAACGACTGTCCGACTCTTGCGATGGTCTCAAGCCGCTGTTGTTTGTTACTTCGTTTT
>ENA-OQIM01000016-OQIM01000016.1-human-gut-metagenome-genome-assembly--contig:-NODE-16-length-43597-cov-4.681113_pt1 | contig 43597 bp, 37 predicted proteins | sample MGYA00242579_ERZ504744 | MGnify/ENA primary metagenome ERZ504744 (study PRJEB26092, sample SAMD00036441) | human gut metagenome | host: Homo sapiens | study: EMG produced TPA metagenomics assembly of...
TAAAAGTAAGAAAATATCATCTCTCTTATTTTGTTTCCACAAAATATATAACTCTCGATTCGTTTTTCCAGTTTGATTTAAAGAAAAAAAATGGCTGATTATCATAAACCAATTGTTTTAACCCATGCATCACTTAATTTTACAACTCCTTTCTTAGCTATACATGTACCTTCGATAATTTTCTCTTTATAATTGTATACAAACTTATATACAATTTCTTTTCCTTTAGTTTTTCCTATAGCTTCCATTTTTCCACTTTTCATTTCCTTTTTTACATACTTCCACTGATTCTTTTTTGTTACTTTTGTCCACTCATGTTTACTCTGCATAATGTGCCTTACTTTATTTTGATCAGAAGCTACTCTTCTTATTGCACTATTGACTCCTTTTACCGCTAATCCACTACTTGATGATGCTCCCATAGCAACACCAATACCATAACCTGCAAATGCTCCTATAATGGCTCCTACTACAGCTCCTTTAATTCCATATGTTGCTATAAATAAATTTCTTTTTTTCCCTTTATATCCTAATCTTTTAGCAACTAATCTACCTTTATATGAACCAGCTATTGCACCAACAATTCCTCCTACTCCGACACCTACTAAAACTGCTGTACTTACTAAAAAATGCCCACTAGGATCCACATAATTCACCGGATTATTCGCACAATACACATATAAATGTCCCGTCTCCGATTTTGTCGTATCTCCACGATAGGTATCCTCTGTCATAAATCTACCATCTTCTGGATTATAATACCGTGCATTCAGATAATACAATCCCGTACTCTGATCATAGATTCCACCAGTATAACACACTTCATTTTTCGCCTGATCATCTCCATGAATAATTGTCTCTCCATAATCCGTATACTGATAGGTTGCATCTGCACTTCCATCTTCTTTCACTAGGCTAGTTGTACTTCCCTGAATATCTTTATTATACAGATAATATTGCGTATCATCCCCTTTGAATCTCTCAGTTGCAAGGACATTTCCTTCTGTTCCAATCAAGTTCTGTGAGTTATAAACTTTTCCACTCACATCATATGTATTTAATTTTATCTAATATTTTTTATTAATTTTATCATTTTAACTAAATTTTTAAAGGTTATTTTTATATGTGTTACTACTCTTTTATTTGAAAATTTTTCAGCTAATGTCATGGCCCCTTTTGTTTGATGAGAAATTCTCATATAATTGGTTCGTCCACCACCTCTCGTCATAACTCTTAAAGTGTATTTTTTAAATTTTATATTCCATCCAATACCTCTATTAGGTCCTTTTATGGTCCCTCGTGCATATTTTGTAAACATTTTTGCAACACCTGTATTCAATGTTGTCGCTGAAGCACCACCACTAGCATAAATAGATGCTATCGCTTCTCCAAAATAATTTCCTGCCATTCCTCCTAACACTGTTGTTACACCTGTACCTAATCTTATAAACCACCTTCTTTTTTTCCCCTTAAGATGTAATCTATTGGCAATCTTTGGTAAAATAAGTTTTCCTGCACCATAACCAATCAATCCTCCAATAACTATTCCAACTGGTCCATGTCCACTAGGATCTACATAATTCACTGGATTATTTGCACAATACACATATAAATGTTGTGTATCCGGCTGATTGTTTTCTCCTCGATAAGTATCTTCTGTTAAAAACCTACCATCTTCCGGATTATAATACCGTGCGTTCAGATAATACAATCCCGTACTCTGATCATAAATTCCTCCCGTATAACATACTTCATTGTCCGCCTGATCATCTCCCTGGATCGTTGTCTCTCCAAATCCGTATACTGGTAAGTCGCATCCGCACTCCCGTCTTCTTTTACCAGACTGCTTGTACTTCCCTGGATATCTTTGTTGTAAAGATAATATTGTGTTGCATTCTGTTGAAATCTTTTCTGTTGCGAGAACGTATAAAAGAAAGATATGATGGTTTATCTCTTATCATATCCTTCTTTTGATCTTAACATGAAAACTGTATCATCTTAACCTAATCATCGTATATATACATATCTTTTGTGTCCGCTATCCGATAGAAATAAATAGTACACCCAATTGATGTAATAGATAAAATAATAAGAAAAATTATCATTCCAATATCAAGAATATAATTTATTTTTTCTATATTTTTCATCTCTTTTATTAAAAAATATACTTTTTTATTGACTTCTATTTGATAACATAAATTGTAATTATTAATTTTATTCTTTTCATCTTTTAAATAAGTTATTTCTTCTCCTTCCTTTATAACTTTAAGCTCTTTTCTCGTAATATCTGGGTATTCTTCTATTCCATCTTCCTTTCTTAATATACATATCCGATCCCCATTATTTAATTTAAAATATTTCAATATTCTTCCATTTCTAGTATCACTTCCTTTATATATTTTTTCTACGATTCCTTTCTTCTTCTTACATCGTGTTGTATCTATCTTATAATTCCAGGATGTTTTTGCAGCATGTATATAATAAATTGTTACAATTATAAGAATAACAGAACAACAAAATAATAATATAACTGCTCTCTTACACCATTTTTCCATATAAAAAATTTCATACCTTTTGCCCTCCATCTTTTCTACCTTTTTTTCTTAAACCAATTAGGAAGACTAATTATTGCTGATTTTATTCCTGATACAACAGCTGTTCTTTTTGCCCCTTTCATAAGTTCCCTTGCACTTTCTTTTGCTACCTGCTTTGTCATTCTGAAACTTCTAGATGTTATTTTTATTCTTGTCCCATATTTAATAGTAATATATTTATATGTATAGCTTCCTTTTCGAAATAATCCTCTATTCCAATAACTTCTACCAAGTCCATCTTTACCTAAATATCCTGACAATGCTCCCGCTGCTCCATCATATAAAACATTAGCAACTATATACGATAGTTTTTTCTTTCTATTGCTTATATAAGATATCATAGCTGATTTCACTCCACCCGCAACCGTTTGCATTTTTCTTTTTAATCTCGATGAAGTTAAAACACCATCTATCATTCCAGATATTATCGAGTAAGCAACTTCTCTTGTACGTATTTTAAATCCTCTTAACGAACCTTTCTTTGCGATATAATGCAGAAATGCCTTCAATGATATATCTATCAATACACTAATAGCTGCACCTGCTATTGCATTAGCTACTTTTACTGCGATATGTCCACTAGGATCCACATAATTCACCGGATTATTCGCACAATACACATACAAATGCCCTGTCTCTGGTTTTGCCGTATCTCCACGATACGTATCTTCTGTTAAAAATCTTCCATCCTCTGGATCATAATACCTTGCATTGAGGTAATACAGTCCCGTAGTCTGGTCATAGATCCCTCCCGTATAACATACTTCATTGTCCGCCTGATCATCACCTTGGATCGTTGTCTCTCCAAAATCCGTATACTGGTAAGTCGCATCCACACTTCCGTCTTCTTTTACCAGACTGCTTGTACTTCCCTGGATATCTTTGTTGTAAAGATAATATTGTGTTGCATTCTGTTGAAATCTTTCTGTTGCGAGGACATTTCCATCGGTTCCGATCAGATTCTGTGAATTCTGGTTTCCATCTGTATCAGTTGTATAAGCCACAACTCCATCCTGATAATAATAGTTGATCGTCTCATCTCCATCGATCTTCTGGATCCGCTGTCCTTCTCCATTATAGATGTTCTGCTGGATCACTGCTGTCTTTCCGTCTTTTGTCACGGACACCTGACTTAATCTGTTTTCTGCATCATACACATAAATCTGATCTTCCCCAGTCCTTGTGTTCTTTACATCCGTCTGGTTTCCATTCGCATCGTAATCATACTGACGGACTTCTTCTACCGCAGTTCCTTTTTCTTTCGTGGATGTCTTTAACTGATCCAGTCCGTTATAAGTATACGATGTTGTCGTTGTTCCGTCATCTTCTTTGAGCCGATTTCCAACATTATCATAGGTATATGTGACCGTCTTTGTCTTATCATCCTTCTTATGATCTGTTGTTACCGTCTTTGTCAGTCGTCCAAGTGTATCATAAGTATAGACTTTTGTCTCATTAACTTTGTCTGCATCTTCCTTTGGGTAGTTATTGACCTGCGTTTTCTCTGTGATGTTAGAGTTCTTATCATAACTGTACTGATAAGATTCCATCACTTTTCCTGTCTCAAGATCTGTGTAGATCATCTCTTTGACACGGTCAAAACTGTCATAGGTATAGACTTTTTGAACTGCCTGATCACTGTCTTTTAGCAGATTCCTATAATCCTTGATCCCTTTGACTTTTCCATACGTATCATAGATATAACTTCTGAGGACTTTCTCTGTTGTCTGCCCCTTGGAATGCAGTTCTCCTTTGATCTCCTGAAGCCATCCGTTTTCATCATAAATATAAGATAATGACTGGATTCCGTCTTTTGTTGTCGGATAGGATACCTTACTGAGATTTCCATCCTCATTATAAGTATACCGGATCTGATGTGCTTTGATATCATCTGCCGTTGGCTGGGCATTCTGACTGATCTCTGCAAACGCTGTGATCCTTCCTCTTTGATCATAACTATATTCTGTATAACGGTATGCCGTCTCTGTTCCAGCGGACACTCTGTGATCTGTCATCTCTGACAGCTGGCCTTTATCATCATAACGATACCGGCTGGTCAGTGTTTTTGTTCCTTCTTTGTCATAAGACTGTGTTTTTGTAACCAGATTCCGGTTGTTATATTCATAGGTCTTTTTCGCCCCGTTGGCATAGACTTCTGAAATCTTATTTCCACGGTCATCATAGGTATACTTTGTTGTAATGGATTCACTGCCGTCTCCAAGATCCGATGTTGTTGTCACTGATCCGGATGCACTGGCTGTTTCCTGCTTGACATGTCCATTGGCATCTGTAACACTTGTTGTCGTTGATCCGTCTGAATTCACCTGATAGGAAACTTTTGTCTTCTGTCCTCCTGTGTGATCTCGGTTACACGATTCTGGTCATCATAAGCATAGGATATCTGATCTCCATTACCATCGGTTTTTGCTGTCTCATTTCCCTTTGTGTCATACTCTGTTTTCTGTAAGATAGAACTGTTTCCAACCTTTACTGTGGCATCAGAAGTCCCTCTTGTGATCTCTGGATTCTGGATCGCAGCTGTCTGTTTTCCTTCTTTGTCATATAACTGCAAGGCAATCTTTCCATCTCCGGAAGTCTTTGTTCCAAGACTGATCGTTGCGATCTCTTTTCCGTCACTGGTGAATACATGATCCGTATATAATCCATGGCTGAAACTTCTGACAGTCTGTCCCGCTGCATCTGTCCATGACTTTTCACTGACACGTCCATTGGTCTTTGTTGTCTGAACGCTCAGATTCTGATAGTCTTTCATTCCATTCAACGTATGGATCTGTGCATCTTCATATCCATAGGAAGTTTCCGTGACAGTATCTGTTCCGTCTGCTGATTCTGTTGCTTTGACTACACGATTGACAGAATCATATTGATAAGCTGTCTTTACTCCTGATGCACTGGTTTCTGTTGCTACGGTTCCGTTATCATCGTATGTTTTAGCTTCTGTCTGTGTCACTCCATCGGATGTTACTTTCGTCTGTATCGCTCTTCCCATGAAATCATACGATGTTTCCGTACTGCTTAAGATATTTCCTTTCCTGTCTTTACTGGTATTTTCTGTTTCACGCCCCATGGCATCTGTTTTTATCACAGATGTCTCTTTCTCTTCTCCCTGTGTCGTTGTTGTTGTCTGTGTCGTTCCCTGTACAGTATCCTGATATGTCGTTTGTTCTACAGAATCAGGAGCTCCTTCCTTTGTTGTCGTGACTGTTGTTGGCTGTCCGTGATCATCATAGGATGTGACTGTTTTGGTTTCTTCTTTTTTATTTTCACCTTTATCTGTTTCTGATATTACATTCCCTTTGGATCATATTCATAAACAGTCTGTGAAATAAAGTCATTTCCATTCGTTGTAGTTTCGCTTGTTGGAAGATATGGATTTTTCTCATCCTCATACTCACTGCTTGTTATATCTCCGTTTTCTTCGGTCTCAGAGATGACATCATCGTTTTCATTGTACTCAATACTGGCGATCGTAAATGTTTCTTCTTTTTCCTTGTTTGTTTTCAAAAATTTCACCAGTCCGGCAGCATCCAGCTCCTGATAATCCACTTCCGTTTTGATCTTTCTTACAAGATATTCATTTACCCAGCCATTTTGTTCTCCGTCTTTTCCTCCATCATCATAACTGTAACTGCTTTCAATTCCATTGGCATCCGTCTTTTTCAGGATCTTTCCTGTATTCTTGTCAAAACTCATGGTATCCTGTGCTGTTTTGGTTCCGTCTGCCTTGTGAGAAGATACCGTCGTTGTTCCATCTCCATAAGAAAGCTGCTGGTATTCTCCATTCGGACGGATAAATCTTTCTGCTTTTTCTCCTGTATAAGCAATCTGGTACCCGTTCTTCTTTGCATCGATGATCTTGCTCATCTTCCCATTACTTCCATAAGCATATGTCTGATCCACAGAAGCTGTTTCTCCGCTGTTTTTGTGAGAAACATTCGTAAGTTTCCCTTCAGCATATGAATAAACAACCTTTGTTCCATCTGCAAGATCGATCTTCTTTAACAGATCTTCCTGTTCTCCGTTTTCATAATATGTAAAAACCAGTTCTTTGTTCAGATTGGAAACAACCTTATATAATCTTCCTTTTTCATCGTACTGATAGATCAGATAGTTGCCATTACTGTCCTCTGCTTTTGTGATCTCACCATTCCCATCAAATGCATATGTCATACCATCCTTCATATGGATATTTCCGACATTGGACACCGTGATCACTTCCTTTTCTCCTTCGGATGCTCCACTGTCTTCACTATCATCGTCTTTTTTCCCCGGACGATAATTTCCTTTATTGGAAATGGCACTTCCAAAGATATTTTCAGAAGCAGCATTCTGAAGTCTTGCATATGCCGCTGCTCTCTGATCCCCATTTGATGATCTTTTACATCATCTTCTGTATTAAATGAAAGTGCATAGTCCTTTGTCTCCTTATTCTGATAAGAAACATCAACACTTCTGCTTTTTTGTGGACTGTATGTCAGATAGGTTCCGTCACTGTCCTGAAATACAAGATCATCTCCCAACTGGTATAATTCCTTATGAAACTGTCATACCATCCTTTCCAAGCATTCCTTCTTTATCTGACTGGCTGTTATAGGTTCTTGTGAGTTCAAGATTCAAAAGCAGTGATGGAATTGAAAAATCTGTACTTTCATACATCAGATTCCCCTGGGATTTTTCAACGGATCCTGTCCCATTGGGCGTGCTGATCTCCATGCTGTCTCTGTAATCTTTACTTCCTAGTCTTTTTTCATATTCTTCCTGTGTATCCTGTGCCACTTTTTCTGATAATGCATCCGTACTTTTTCCATTGATCGTTCCATCCATTGCCAGTTTCTGTGCCTGTACTTTATAATAGTAACTCTTGCCATCTCCCACTCTGGTATCCATGCAGTAGGAATCTTTGACCGCACCACGTACCAGTGTCGAATCATCCGGTGTGAAATCCGCGGATTCCCCCCTGTAAACTGCATAATAGATACTGTCTGTCAGTTCTCTCTTATCCCAGTAGATGACATTCTTTCCATACGATTTTCTGACCTTTACATTGGTTGGTGCATAATCCTGTGCTTTTGAGGCATCCGTATAATAATAGGATACTTTTGTTTCCCCGCTTTCATTCCCTGCTTTATCAACAACGATCACATAAACTTGATACTCTGTTCTTCCTGTCATGCTGTCTGCTGGAATCGAAACATTTGCATAGGTGTATCCATCTTCATCCGCCCTTGCACTTTCATGGTAAGTTGAGGTTCCTTCCAGACGGTATTTAAAATAGGATGCATTCTCATCTACGATTCCGACCTCCAGTCTCGGATTCAGAGAACCAGATGGTTCGCTCTCATCATTTCCTTCCTCAAAGGATATATCCCCTGCTTCCGGAGCCGTGCGGTCTATCGTAAACCATGTCGCTGCTCCCCAACCTGCAATATAACCGTTGTCTACTCCTCTTACAACAAGTTATAATGGCCTTCCGGCATCGTACTGCAGTCAATATCCGCACTTCCGTTTCCACTCGTTCCAATCTTTGTAGATGAAGAATATGAAACATAATCACCTGTTTCTTCTCCATTTCCCCAGTTTGCAATCCTGTATTCCACACGGTTTAATGAATGGGATGAGATGCCTGCCCAGTTTACATGTAATGTCTTCTGATGATCGTTGTTTGCATACTGCGGTGTAACACTGACAGATGATGCCGTTGTCGGTCCATCATAATAAGTTACTGACATCTTTGGACGGTTTGATGATGCTCTGGAACTGTAAAACTGTCCATAACTCTTTGTCTCGTCCGCATTTTTTAACATCACACCATACGATGTGATCTTACCGGATGCACACTGTCTCGCATATTCCGTCAGATTAATGCTTCTTGCTTTCTTTGCAGTCCCTGTTGTTTTTACATTTCCATAATTCGTACTATATCCCGGGCGGTTACTCCATTTCAATCCAGGTCTGGTCCAGTTTTCTGTAACTCTTCTTGCCTCGATTGTCTGTCCACTCTGGCTGCTTCCGGTTTCATACATCGTAAGCGTTGCACTGTCTACATATTTTCCTTTGATCTTTGCTGTAAAATCTTTAAAACGCAGATATGTCCTGCAGACACCCTGTTTTGATTTTCCAGCCATCATGACTGTAACTCCATTGTCATAAAAGTTCGTATTTTTATAAGATCCATTAATTACATAGACATCCCAGAAATCCGTGGATCCGGTCCATGATACGGTTGGATCGATCGTAACCGGATATTTACGGTCCTTGTCTTTAAAATATTCTTCATCCAAATGTAATGTCAGAATATAAGAATCTTCCTCTTCATTATCTGGATCAATATCATAAGAAATCTTTTCACTATACGCTTTTCCTGTAGCGTCATTCATATTTGGTGCTTCCAGTGCTGCAACGATCTCATCTGTTTTCTCATCTAGAAAACTGATCCCTTCATCTAATACGTTCTTCTTAGGCACCAATCCAGAAGCCTTAAATCGAAACTTTAAGACATTTCCCTCTGGTGCTTTGGTTAAAACAATGCTCTCTTTGATTCCAGTATTTAATGATTCATAGGAAAATGTACATTCTTTCTGCTGTGATTCATAGGATACTTTCACTGGTTTTTCGATCTTATTCTCTTCTGCATCTTCAACCTCTGCATTTTCTAATTTGGTACGTTGTAAGTTATCTACGGAATCTAGGGCATCCTGTGTATCATCTGTTACTTCATCCGAAATATCTGTATGATCTGCCACATCCTGAACTGCTTGTTCTGCCTGTGTGATCGCCTGCTGTACCGTATCAGTTCCCTGCTCTCCCTGCTTTTCTTCCTCTTTCTTTGTTTTCTGTCCGTAAATTGGAGCAAAAGAAATCTGATATTGTCCATTCTCCATCAATACCGGCGTTTCTTCGGTCAGATTCTTTGGAAGATAATGCTTTTTATCTCCCTCTTCATTCTCATACGCATAGTCTTTCAGATCATTTCCGTTCTCACTCTTTTTCTTTTGAATCTTAACAAGACTTGGATCGTAATCTTTTAATTTTCCGTTCTTTGTTTCAAATCTAACATCCTGACCATAAAAAACTGTTTGTTTCTTACCATTTGCAAGTGCAAAGGTAGTAGAATTTTTTGTTTTTTCACTTTTTATAACTTCTTTTTGTTCTACTGTTTTCGTTTCTTTCTGGGTTTCCTCTGCCTTTACAGAATGAATGCTTTGTGTGATTCCTGACCACTCAATTGATGTAAACATTAATGTAAACGCCAGAAAACAGCACAAAAGCTTCCTGAATCTTTTTTTCATAGCTTTCTCCTTTGTTTCTTTTACGATACTGTTTCCGCTTCATTATTTCTGCTATAGCATTCTCCCCTTATGCTTGGATTGTAACATTTCACTATATTGCAGGCAATCAGATTTAGTTTTTTCGTCGTTTAATACAAAAAACTTTTTTATTTTTGTGAAATATTTTGGTTGACTTTTTAATTAAATTCTCCTATTAAAAAAACAGACCCAACATAAATACCCCGAATACCTCCGGCATATAATCCATGTTGAATCTGTTTCTTCTTTGTCTACATACATAAAAGACTAGATACATCTTTCAAATTATTCAATAGAAAGAATCTCCATATTCGCCTGTCCTTCCACGGCTCCATATGTGAATATGATCTTAGTTCCTTCGTCCATATCATTTAATTTATTCACAAGGTCTTCATCATTCACCATAAATGTCTGGTAACTTCCGTCAGACATCTCAATCTCTACAGAACTTGTGTCTGCAAATCCATTATAAGTACCTGTTGCACTCTTTGGTTTGGCCTGTTCATCTTTCTTTGTTGCTGTTGTTGTCTTTGTATGTTCTTTTGTGCTTTCTTCTGATGTTGCTGTTGCAACTGGTTTTTCTTCTTCTGTCGTGTCTTTTTCTGTGTTTTCTTCTGTTGTAGGTTCTGCTGTTGTCGTCTCGCTGTTTGTTGATTCAGGGCTGCTTGGGCTCTTCTTTCCGCAAGCTGCAAATGTAAATGCGCTTAGCACGATGATTGTTGAAATTAATAAAAATCTTTTTTCTCATAGTTCATATACTCCTTTCTGAGATAAGTTCAGTATATCCTATTTATACTTTCATGGCAAGTTTCTATCATATTCCTAGTCTTATTTTCATATCATTAGAGGTAGAACATAAAGGAGGATCTATGTTGAACGAAAAATATCAGGCACTGCTGGATCAATATGATATTTCTGTCTCTCATACCCGACGGGGCCGAGGCTGTGTTTTGTGTTTTGGGGAAAATGATGTCTATGCCTTATCCCAGACTTCTCTATCAGAAGAACGTCTTTGTGCTGTTTCTGAATGGACTTTGGCAATGCATGACCATCATTTTTATAAAACCGACCAGTACATTTTAAACAAAGACGGATATTTTCTTACTTTTGACCGGTATTACGAAACATTTGCGCTTAGAAAAACTTATTTGGGTACGGAATGCGATATTCATGCTTTAAAAGATATCAGATCTTCTGCGGAAAATCTCGCAAGCTTTCATAATCATTGTCTTGCTATTTCTTTTTCATCTGAAAATCTTAGAAAATATACATCCATTTCCACATATTATGAGCAAAAATATTTGGAATTAAAAAGTATTGCACGTTACATACGCAAACGCAAAAAGAAAGGGATTTTTGAATATTTATTTTTGGAACAGACGAAAGCCTTCTGGGAACAGATGGAGCGTTCCATCCAAATCTTAAATGAAACCACACCTTCCCGCTGTGGATGGTGTCATGGGGCTTATAACCACCATAATATCATCATGACATCCTCTGCCCCTGCTACGATTCATTTTGAACATTTTTACCATGGATATCCAATTCTGGATGTTTATTATTTCCTAAAGAAGGCACTTGAGAAAAATAATTATAATTTTGCCTTTTGTGAAACCTTTTTATCAAACTATGACCGCTTTATGCCTTTGTCAAAAAATGATCTTTTATGCCTGTATGGATTGTTTTTATTTCCGGAAAAATTCTGGAAGATCTCGAATCAGTATATGGCACACAAAAAACATTGGATTTCTCCACGATATATTGAGAAATTAGAGGAGTTTATCCACAATAAAGAAGCTCGCTCGATTTTTCTCGAAAAATATGTACAAATTTATAATGTTTTTTCATGAGTTTTAAGGTATAATTAAACAAAAGGCATTTTTATAACTTAAAGGAGGAGTAATTTATGAACTACAAAGAAACTTATCAGGAATGGCTTTCTAATCCTTATTTTGATGAAGATACAAAAAAAGAATTAACAGCTATCGAGAACGACGAAAATGAAATCAAAGAACGTTTTTACGCAGATCTTGCATTTGGTACTGCTGGACTTCGTGGAATCATCGGTGCTGGTATCAACCGTATGAATATTTATGTTGTAAGAAAGGCTACTCAGGGATTAGCTGATTATATCTTAGAACAGGGAACAGATAAGAAACGTGTTGCTATCGCATTTGATTCAAGACATATGTCTCCTGAATTTGCTGACGAAGCAGCCCGCACTCTTGCTGCTAACGGAATCAAAGCATTTATCTTCGAATCCTTACGTCCAACACCAGAATTATCATTTGCCGTAAGACATTTAGACTGTATCGCTGGTATCAACGTAACAGCCAGCCATAACCCACCTCAGTACAATGGATACAAAGTATACTGGGAAGATGGTGCTCAGTTTACAGATCCTCATGCTTCAGGTGTTACAGCGAAAGTTAATGCGATCACTGACATTTCAACTTGCAAGACAATGTCTAAAGAAGATGCCGTAACTGCAGGTTTATATGAAGTGGTCGGTAAAGAAGTTGATGACGCTTATATCGCAGAAGTTGAAAAACAGGTGATCAATCAGGCTTCCATCGATGAGATGGCTTCCAAATTAAAGATTGTTTATACTCCTCTCCATGGAACAGGTAATCTTCCAGTACGTCGCGTACTTGATGATCTTGGATTTAAGAATGTATATGTTGTCCCAGAACAGGAACTTCCAGATGGTGACTTCCCAACAGTCAGCTATCCAAACCCAGAAGCAAAAGAAGCATTTGCATTAGGTCTTGCTCTTGCCAAAGAAAAAGATGCTGATCTTGTTCTTGCTACTGACCCTGATGCTGACCGTTTAGGTGTATATGTAAAAGATGCTAAGAGCGGAGAATATATTCCTTTAACAGGTAATATGTCTGGTTCTTTATTATGTGAATATGTATTAAGCCAGAAGAAAGAAAAAGCTGGATCTCTTCCAGCAGATGGTGCTGTTGTTAAATCTATCGTTACAACAAACCTTGTCGATGAGATCGCGAAGGCTTACAATGTAAAGCTGATCGAAGTATTAACTGGATTCAAATGGATCGGTAAAGAAATCCTTGGATTTGAGCAGTCTGGAAAAGGTACATATCTGTTCGGATTAGAAGAAAGCTACGGATGCCTGATCGGTACATATGCAAGAGATAAAGATGCTGTTTCTGCTACAGTTGCTCTTTGTGAAGCTGCTGCTTACTATGCAACAAAAGGTAAGACATTATGGGATGTTATGATCGACATGTATGAGAAATACGGATACTGCGTAGACAGCATCACAGCAATGGACTTCCCAGGATTAGAAGGTATGGATAAGATGAAAGCTATGCTTGCTAATTTACGTGAGAACCCATTAAAAGATATCGCTGCTTATAAAGTTCTTAAGATCCGTGATTACAGCAAAGATACTGTTCTTGATGTAGAAAGCGGTAAAGTAGAACCTACAGGACTTCCTTCTTCAGATGTTCTTTATTATGAACTTGAAGGTGGAGCTTGGGTTTGCGTTCGTCCTTCTGGTACAGAACCTAAGATCAAATTCTACTATGGTGTGAAAGCTTCTAGTATGGATGAAGCTCAGGTTGAAAGTGCTAAATTTGCTGAGTGGGCTAAGGCTCAGGCATAATTTTTGATTATGTAGTTGGCCAGCTGTAGGCTTTGAGTATATGATAAAATAAATAAACGACAGGAACGTGGCAAATTCCAATGCTGCTTTCCTGTCGTTTATTTATTTTTATCATATACCAGAAGTCTATAGTGTGGACAATTACAGTATTGAAAAATCTGAGTAGTTGTGTCTATGACAGCCTACCTACAATTTCTCTGTAATATCTTTCAAGGATTCCAAAATAATATCTGGTTTTACATCACTTGCTTCCACATCTTCCAAAGTACTTTCCCCACTTAATACCAGAATTGATGTAACATCGCTTCCATCTGCGACTGCTATGTCTGTATAAAGTCTATCTCCAACGATCGCTATCTCTTCTGGTTTATAACCGGTTTCTTTGATGATGTAGTCTAGTGTGTGTTTAGATGGTTTTCCAAAGAATTCTGGGAATCTTCCTGTAGAAGCTTCTACTAATTTGGCCATGGAACCGCAGTCTGGAATAAATGTACCACCTTCCATTGGACAATTCCAATCTGGGTTGATTCCGTAGTATGTACAGCCATTTCTTATATAGTGGCATGCTTTGGATATTTTTTCGTAAGTTAGTGTTGTGTCAAATCCTAAGATCACAATATCTGGATTTTCATCTACCAACGGCATATTAAATGTCTTAAATTCATTGATCAGCGATGGAGTTCCTACAACATAAATAGTTTCCCCTGGATGCTTTTCTTTCAGATACTTGATCATAACATGACTTGAGATCATCATCTGTTTTGGCTCAATGTGAATGCCCATGTTACCAAGTTTATCAATATATGCCTGCTGACTCTTTGATGAGTTATTTGTAAAGAAATAATATTCTCTTCCTGTTTCTTCTACTTTATTTAAGAAATCTTTTGTAAAATCGAATAATTCATTTCCCAAATAAATTGTTCCGTCCATATCTAAAATAAAACATTTAATTTCCTTTATTTTATCAACCGTCATTCTTTATCTCCTTATATTTTCAGGTATAGAAAAAGGCTTTTGCTGTAGTGAACAAAAACCTTTTTTCTAAAGCATTATTACATTTATAGTAAAGTAGAATAATTCTACTTATACCCCTTGCCCATAATATGCATTTTCTCCATGTTTTCTGAAAAAGTGCTTGTCCTGCAGATATTGTGGTGCTTGTGAAACCTCTGGTTTCAGATGTTCTGTACGATATGCCATTTTGGCTACTTCTTCAAGAACTACCGCGTTATGTACAGCTTCTGCTGCATCTTTTCCCCATGTAAATGGTCCATGATTCGTGCATAAAACTCCTGGTACATAGATTGGATTTTTCTCTTTAAAGGTTTCAATGATCACCAATCCTGTATTCTTTTCATAATCACCTTCAACTTCTTCGGCTGTCAGTGATCTTGCACATGGAATCTCTCCATAGAAATAATCAGCATGTGTTGTTCCATATGCAGGAATACTTCTTCCTGCCTGTGCCCATGAAGTTGCCCATGGAGAATGTGTATGAACGATTCCACCAAGGTCTTCATATGCTTTGTATAACTCAAGATGTGTTGGGGTATCAGAAGATGGGTTCAATTCTCCCTCGACTTTCTCTCCAGCCAGATTCATAACAACCATATCTGATGGTTTTAATGTCTCATATGGAACTCCACTTGGTTTGATTACAAATAAACCTTTTTCTCTGTCAATTCCGCTGACATTCCCCCATGTATATGTGATTAAACCTTTGGCTGGTAATTCCATATTTGCTTCATAAACCTTCTGTTTTAATTCTTCTAGCATGAAATGACCTCCTCATAGAAATCATAAAATTTTAATAAACGCATAAATGTGATCCTTGCACGTACATATGGTGATAATCTTGCTGTCTCAGCCTGATAACTTTCATCAAATCCTAGATCTTCTAATGATTTTACTCCCTCTACTTTATTGATCATCGCAATCAATTCTTCATCTGTTGGAATTTCATTAATGATTGCTGCAATTTCTTCTTTATGTTCGATCAATTTCTTAGAATCAACCTGTTCTAACAGATTTGGAGTATTTTCTTCCATGATGATATCAAACATTCCTGGTTTATTGAATTTCTCACGAATCAGATCTTCCTCGATTGGCATTTTATCCTTTACTTTGAATTCGCCTGCAAGCATCTTGTCAGCTGCTTTGTGGTAAATCTTAGAAGATAATACCAGACCAACTCCTACTTTCTCTCCATGATAGAAATCAATATAATCATTTAATACTTCCATCTCCCATAAATGAGACATATGATGCTCTGCACCAGATGCTGGTCTTGAGTTTCCTGTCATCTGCATAGCTAGTCCTGATAATAATAATCCGTACATCAGATCTTCATATGCTTTTGTGTCACCTGTTTTCAGTCCATCCAAACTTGAGATCAAACTGTCTAATGCCTGATATTCCATATCACAGATTTCTTTACAAATGTATTCTCCTGTCAACAAATGTGTGATCTTCCAATCTGCTAATGCAGTATATTTTCCAAGAAGATCTGATACCCCAGATGCTGTCAGGCGTAGTGGTGCTTTTTTGAAAATATCAGTATCTGCAATTACTACAACTGGAGATACCGCTGTAAAACTTTTCTTAAATCCATGCCATGTCATTGCTGCTACTGTAGATACAAATCCATCGACACTGGCTGCTGTTGGTACTGAGAAGAATGGTATCTTCATCTCATATGCATGGAATCTTGTAATATCATGAACTGTTCCAGATCCCACAGCGATCATCATATCTACATCACCAATCTCATCCAATCCTTTTTTCGCTGCTTCTACACCATGTTCATTAGCATGAAGATTATCAGGATCTAATACGATCTTTTTCAGTCCTGGAACCAGTGCTTCTACTTGTTTACCAGCTGCTTCATAAGTATTCTCATCACAGATCATAACCAATGATTTTTATCAGCATACGCTGGTCTTTTTAAGATTTCTGGCAACTGATTGATTGCACCGCTGTCGATGATGATATCATCGACAACGATCTCGTGTTTTCTTCCGCAACTACATGGTTTTAAAAACTGATTTACATCTATTTTCATAATCTATTACGCTCCTTCTGCCTCATTTGCTGCATCGTTTTTGTCTGCCTGACGATCAAGATATGCTACGATCTGTGCATTCTTTGTCTTAAAGATGAAGAATGCTACTGCATATACTGCAACTGCGATTCCAATAAATAATGGGTTTCCTGATAAGAATGCAAGGAATACGAAACCAAGCATTGGTTTACCAAGGATGTTGAAACTTGTGATCATTGCTGCTCCGGCTGGAATTGCGAATCCTGCACCTCTGGCAACGTCTGTGAATAATGGTGCTGTGTATGTACACATTAATAATCCTAAGCTGAACCAGATAACACCGGCTACTAAGATCTTAGACATATTTCCTTTGTATACTGCTACAAGTCCCTGTACCATGTATGGGATAGCTAAAAGGTCAACAACTGGAAGTACCTGGTTACCAGGAAGTACTGTTGCGATAACTACCATGATTGGGATTAATAATAATCCACTTGTTAATGTTGCTGGTTCACCATATCCTACAGCATCGTTTACTGCGATGTACCATTCTCTGTCTCCAGAATTCTTCATGAATACTCTGGCTGCTTCTGTGATAGGTGCGAATGCCTGAGCAAACATACTAGCGATTTTAGGGAAGATAGCCATGATTGCTGCTGTAGCGATGGCTGCTGTAAATACGCTTCCCCATCCTGCCATAGATGTTAATTTTCCTACGTTTCCAAGGATACCGATGATTCCACCAAGGATGAATCCTAATGTCATTGGTTCACCGATGAATCCTAATTTCTTTTCGATTGATTTAGGGTTTAATTTAACTTTGTTTAATCCGAGTAAGTTTAAAATTGGGTCGATTGCGATAGCAAAGATTGCTGGCTCTACGTTATGCATAGCGATGATTGTACAGTTTGGATAGTTATAGTATTTAGACCAACGTTTTGCTACAAGTTCTGAAATTAATAAGCTGTATAAGTTTAATAAAACCATACATGCGATACCTAATGCAAAGTTGTGAGTCTTGAAGATTACCATAGCACCCCATACAATGTATGAGTAGTTGTTCCATAAGTCAGATGGCTGGAAAATGTTTGTCCATTTTACAAGGAATAAGATTGTCTGCAATGCGATACCAAGTCCTAAGTAGATCATACCAGCACTTGTTGCAAATGCTACGACAGATGTTGCCTGCCAACCTACGTCAAATGTGTTTAATTCAACACCTGTTACATTTGACATTACTTTTGACATATTTTGTACCAATGGTGTGATGATTGGTGTATATGCCCCGATGATCAGTGAAAAACCTTCCAGAGATACACCTGCATACAAAGCCGATAAGAATGCTTTTGCTGGTTTTACTCTAAAGATCAATGCAATGATAAAGATGATAAATGGAACGACGATTGCTGATCCAAAGTTATCAATGATCGCTTTCAAAAATTCTAATACTACCATAAGTTCCTCCCTTTGTTCCGAAGAACACACTCATATAATTCTCTTTTCTCTTTTAATACACTCTAAAACACTTTTATTTTCCTACGGATTTTAATGCCGCTACGACATCTTCAAAGAACTGGTCTTCTCCCATTCCTGTAATGCATGCGAAAGCATTGACTGTTGGAATTGTGTAGTCTCCATCTGGAAGTGGGCTTGTATGTGTTAAGATATCAAATCTTCCGGAAGTTGCTAAGTTTAAAGCTTCTGTTGGACGAGCTTCTGTTGTAGAAACGCTGTATCCTCTTTCCCCAAGCTTTTCTTTCAGCTTTGCAGCTACCATAGATGATGTTACTGTTCCTGATCCACATACTGATAAAATATTTACTGCTGCCATAATAAATCTCCTTTCTTTTCAAGATGTTATCCTGAAATATAGCATGAATTATTTATATAAAATTTATAAATTACTTTCTTTTTCTTTAATGATTTCTACAATCTTTTTTTTATCGCCAGTTTTCATGATATTAGCTAAAACATCCTGATCCTGAAGTACTGCAAGAATTCTCTGTAAAAAGACTAAATGTTCTTTTGGATCTTCCACTGCAAGCATAAATACTAATTTTACTTCCACTGGTTCATCGGTTGTTCCCATCTGGTAGAAATGTACTGGTTCTTTTAAGACTCCGATCGCCACCCCACCTTTGATCACATGTTGTTTATCGGTATGAGGAATTGCGATTCCGATACTTCCCATATTGACTCCTGTTGGAAAATCTTTTTCTCTGTCTTTTAAAGCATCGACATAAGTATCTCTGCAATACCCTTCAGCTATAAATAAACCTCCAAGTTTTTCAAATACTTCATCTGAACTTTTTGCCTCCAGATCAGGCACTATCAAGTTTTCATTCAGGTCTTCCCAAATCATTGTATCTACCTCGTTTCATACTCAAATTGTTCTATAATCTTGTAAATTTCTTCTCCCGTCTTACATTCTTTAATCTTCACACGAAAAGACTGGTTATAAAAAAGGTTTACTAATTGAAACATCGCTTTTAAGTGAGTTTCTTTGTTGATCGCACTCAGACAACATACCCATTCGATTGGATCCATCTCCTCCTTTCCAAAAGGAACTGGAGTCTTTAGCCTGATCAGACTCATTCCAACTTTGCTGGCTCCTGCATTTAATGCTTCATGTGGAAGTGCAAATCCTGGAGCAACAACAATATATGGACCATTTTCCATGACATTTTCAATCATGGCATTTACATAATGTTCGTTGATAGCACCCTGTTCTAGAAGATACTGTGCGGCTGCTTTGATCGCTTCTTTCCAGTCACTGCATTCAACTCCGATTTGGATTGCCTGTGCTGGAAGAAGATCACTTAGCATGGTTTCTTCTTTTTTCTGAAAGAATGAATCAACGACTGTTCCTATCTTTGCCAGTGCATCTTCATCATTTTCATCATCTAAGATCTCTTTTATCTTTTCCAAAGATTTAAATGAATCTGTTGTTTCCTCAGAAATGGTTTCCTTTACTGTTGTCTTCGGAGTGATCTTTGATAATTTCTCACCAACTCTAATGCAGTCCTCATCGGTCAGTAATGGATCAACCTGTATGTATTCAATCCCTTTTCCTTCCAATGAAATCGTTGAGATTACTGCATCAACATCTTCCATATTCATATTTTCAATGTCGTGTGCCGGAATAATGTCAATCACATCCAAGTGGAAAAATTTCTCCAGTCTTGCAAGAAGTAACTGAGATGTACCGATTCCTCCGCTGCACACTAAAACTACGGAATATCTTACGGTTTCATTCTTATTTCGCTCAATCGCTGCACAAATATGAACTACAATATAAGCAATTTCTTCTTTTGATAACTTTCTTCCAACATATTCTTCCAATACATGAACATTCTTTTCTGTGGCTTTCTTTACTCCTGGATATCTCTGAAGTACTTCATCAACAACAGAATTAATTGCAAATCTATCACCAAGCGTTGAAAACGTTGACTCCAAATGGTTGATCAGATTTTCGTAAAAGATGTAATCTCCCTGAAGATTTATATGAATATCTTTTGATATATTCTGGATGAAATTTCTTGTGATAACCTGCATCTTAACGATTTCTTTGTTACTAGTCGTTTTCTTGATGTATTTCATCCGGTTTAGGACATCTGCTACATAATATATTTCTGTATCTGGTATTTCTTTTACAATAAACTGCTGAATCTGATCGATCATTCCCTTCGCCATTTCCCATTTGCTGTTCTTTTTACCACCATATTCCACATAATGTGATTTTCTTAAGCGGTAAAGCGAAAGCTGAAAGTAATTTCTTAACTGGGCAAATGACCGATCTGTCAAAAACCTTCCATAAATATGTTCTGCTTCATTAATGATCTTCTCGATTATCGAAATATCTTCCAGATCTATCTTTAAGTTCTTTGAAAGACACTGTGTTAAATGCTGAAAAATTGGCTCAACCTTAAAAATACTATTTCCTGACTGAATCATATCGAGCAATAAGTTTCGCTTATCGATTTCTCTTCCTTCAAGCAATAACCCTTTATTGGAATGAGAAAGTACATATAAATGTCTCTCTCTGCAAAAGTTTTTGATATGTTCCAAATCCTGAATGATCGTTGATCTGCTTACAAACAGCTGATCTGCAATCTCTGACAATGTAATGTAATCATCAGAACCGATCATTAATACAACTGCAAAACTGACCCTTTCTTCTCTTGAAAGTTTAAAAGAATAAAACCCTTCTTCCGAAAGAGATTCTCTTGCCTTTGTGATATCTGGTTCTGTGTTGATCACACCTCTTTTTCCAAGATTTAATGGTTGTAAATGATTTTCTTTCAGATAATCATTGATCTGATCAATATCGTATCGGATGGTTCGGCTTGAAACTTTAAATGTATCTGCCAACTCTTGAATCGATATTGTCTGATTATATTCTGTTTTTGTAATTAGCTGAGATAATATTTCTCGAGATCTCTTATTCATATGTTCACCTCATCTGTAACTAAAGTATAGCATCGTACTTTTTCAAAAAACAGTTTCAAGTATTTCAAAAAAAATGCAAAAAAATAGTCTGCTTACAATTTCTTTCACATTTTTTTGAAAATAATTGTTAAAGCAGCTATTTTTTATACTTTGTAATTGTATTTTTTATTCTAAACTATGTTTTAACATATCGAGAACCATCTCTGGTGCCTTCACATATGATTCTACGGTTGCTCCTCCCTGATGATTTGTCACTGTAATATTGTCTAATTTCAACAATGGTTCATCTTTTGAAACAGGTTCTGTCGGAAATACATCGATTGCTGCTCCCATGATCTTATGCTCTGAAAGTGCATGATAAAGTTCTTTCATATCAACTGCGACTGCTCTTGCTGTATTGATCAAATAAGCAGTTTCTTTCATCTGATTAAATTCCTCTTTTCCGATAATTGGTGGATCACCAGCCTTAATCCTTGCATGAATCGTGATCACATCTGATCGTTTGATCAGTTCTTCTTTTGTAACTGGTTTGCATCCTTCTTCTCGAATCTTATCTTCATCTGCAAATGGATCATGAACAAGGATAGTTGGATGAAACCTTTCAGACGTTCAATGACGAGACGACCAATCGTTCCAAATCCAATGATTCCGATCGTCTGGCTTCTTAGTTCTGTCAGTGTCTCAGAATTTTGATATTTTTCTCTCCACTCACCATTCTTTAATGCTGTACAAGATCTTGTGATATTTCTTAATTCATTTAAAATCATTCCAATCGTATATTCTGCAACTGCATATGCATTATGAGTTGGGCAATTAATAACTTTCACACCCTTTTCTTTTGCCGCTTCCATGTCAATATTTTCTACACCACCACGACAGGATAAAATATACTTTAGATTTTCTGCTTCTTTGATCACTTCCTTACTAACCGGACACTGATGTACAAAAATAACATCCGCCTTTTTCATAAGCTCTGTAATCTCATCTTCTACCTCAAATGCACATGCTCCCTGTGTTTCTATCTTTCGGATAACTTCCCTGAAATCATCTTTACTACTGTTTTCTTTCCAGGATTTACATATAAACTCATCAATGATCGAACTTTTTCTAATTCCCTCCTAAAATATATGGACGGAATCATCATATCTCCTACTGCAACACATTTCATAATAAAACATCCTTCTAACACTTATATTTGTTTCATATTAACATTTTTATGTTCGTTTTGTCTATATAAATGTTCGTTTAGAACTTTTTATTATTCTCTTATTTCTTGAATTTTCCTTTTCTGTAAAGTATAATAAAAGATAATTATATAGTATATAAAAGGAGCTATTTCGTTGAAAAAAGATATACGTCAACAAAAAATATTAGATTATTTATCTCATTTTGAACGGATTTCAATTTCTGAAATCTGTGAAATATTTGACATCGTGCCAATGACTGCACGAAGAGATTTAAAGGAACTTGAGAATGACCATAAATTGATCCGTACACATGGAGGTGCAACACTTCCTTCTCTTTCGATTCACGATACCACTCTTCCTTTTCATCAGCGTATGACGCAGAATATTGAATTGAAAGAATCTATTGCAAGAGCTGCTCTTCCTTACATTCAGAATCGACATCATATTTTCCTTGCCTCTGGAACAACAGTCCATATGTTTGCTACAATGCTCAAAGATTCTGGCACCTTAAATATCGTTACAGATGCAGTCAATATTTCTTACGAATTAAGTTCATATCCTAATATTCATCTAATTTCTCTGGGTGGAGAAATACGTCATAATTCACTTACTACAACTGGTCAGATTGCCGAATCGAATCTGAATTCATTCCAGCTTGACTGTGCTTTTATTGGAGTTAATGCTGTTGATGAAGAAGGAAATATCTTTTTAGGAAGTATGGCTGAGGCATCAATTGTACGCCTGCTCTGTCACATGGTTCCTGAAATCTATTTTCTCGCAGATGAAACCAAACTTATGAAGAAAGATTTTATCTACATCTGTCAACTTGGAAAAGGTCGCAATCTTATTACGAATCCTTCAATCTCAGAAAAATGCATTCATACATATGAACAACTCGGTGCCTGTGTGATCACGGAATAAGGCAAAAAGACCGGAGATAACTATTCCCGTTATCTCCGGTCTTTTTATTTCTTGTAATTATTTACTCTCTTATAATTATTTATTCTTCGCAGCTGTTGTTGTGTTCTTAGCTGCTGTTGTAGTAGTTGTTGTTGCTGCTGTAGATGCTGTTGTAGCTTTATATTTGAACTTAACTTCTTTCCACAGATCCTGATCTACAGACTTCTTGTCATCCCACTTCTTGTCTGCATCTTTTGTCCACTTCTTGTAGACTTTCTCGTATGCTGCCTGCTGTTTTTCCTGAAGCAGTGTGGATTTGTTTGATGCAGCTGCTGTTGTGTCGTTTGGATTTAACATCTTGATGATCACGTATGCATCGTCTAATTCTACGACTCCGCTTACCTGGTTCTTCTTAAGTTTTGCTGCTGCTGTTTCGAATTTTGTTCCTAATGCAGCTTTTCCTTTTGTATAGGATTCTTCGTTATCAGAATTTACGCTGAACTTCTTAGCTACAGAGCTGATACTCTGGCCTTTCTTGATCATCTTTAATGCGGATTTTGCTTTCTTTAGCTGATCTTTCTTCTCAGCGGCTGTCATGTCTTTTTCTTTTCCTGTCTTACTGTCTGTTGTCTTTGTTGTGAAAACAAGTTTGTAGACTTTGACAGTTTTGGTTCGTCATCTGTTACTGTAACGTTTGCTTTCTTGATGATCGCCTGCATAACTTTACTTGCGATCGTGCTTTCTTCGTACAGTTTCTGGATCATATCTTTATCTGCTTCTGTCTTCTTCATGACTTTCTTACCTGTTGAGTCTTTTGCGAAGGCAGTTACGCTTTCTTTGATCTGTTTCTTCTCAGATTTTGTTAACTTCACGTTGTAGTCGTCTGCGTGTGCTGCTAAAACTTTGATCTGTTTTAACTGGTTGATAACGCTGTCTTTGACAGACTGCTGCATTGTGATCTTCTTTCCTTTGCTGTCTGTTCCGACCTGCATAGACCACATGCTGTCTCCAAAGTATGCTCCGTACTGAGCTTCTGCCTGATACTGCATGATTCTTGCATATACATGAGCTTCCTGGAATGTTACTTCTTGTCCTGCATATTCAAATAATGTCTTCTCATTCTTGCTTTTACATCCTGTAAATAAAGAAAGAGTTAACGCAAGAACTGCAGTTAAACATAGCAACTTCTTTGCTAATTTCTTCATTTCCTTTTCTCCTTTATATTATGATTATATTAGGCTAATGTCTGGCGATATTATAGCACAAACTTATCGGATTATCAATGAATTGAGCGAGTTCACACAATGTTCAATCTTTTCTAACTGCTTCACTTTCTTTGTCTTTGACAGATCCAGTACAAACGTCGGATTCTTGCCTGCCTGGAAAGATAATTCACGTTTGTATTCTTCTAATATCGCTGGGATTTTTTCTACATCCACGGCTGCATCTGGTTTCATTTCAAATGAGACTTTTTCTCCTTTTTGTTTCACATCTGTCATATAAGCATGGTGAGCTAATGATTTCAAATATGCAACATATAACAGATTGTAGACTGCTTTCGGCATTTCCCCAAAACGGTCGATCAACTCATCTGTCATATCTTCCATTTCATCTTTGGATTCAATGGATGAAATACGTTTGTATAATTCCAGTTTTTGATATTCATTATATACATACGTTGATGGAATAAATGCGTTGATATCAAGATCGAGTGTTGTATCAAATTCATCTTCGTCTTTTAATTCGCCTTTTAATCTCAAGACTGCTTCATTCAGCATCTTGCAATACAGATCGTATCCAACTGCTTCCATATGACCGGATTGCGCCTGTCCCAAAAGATTTCCTGCTCCACGGATCTCCAGATCTCGCATTGCGATCTTATAACCGGATCCCAGATCTGTAAATTCACGGATCGCCTGTAATCGTTTTTCTGCGGTTTCTTTTAACAGTGTGTTCTTTTTGTACATCAAAAATGCAAATGCATTTCGATTCGATCTTCCAACACGTCCTCTTAACTGATACAACTGGGACAGCCCAAGCTGGTTGGCATCATGAATGATCATTGTATTTACATTCGGAATGTCTAATCCTGTCTCGATGATCGTTGTGGATACCAATACATCGATCTCATGGTTCATAAATCCCATCATGATTTCTTCCAGTTCCCGCTCTTTCATCTGCCCATGTGCAAATGCAACTTTCGCATCTGGAAGCAATCTCTGTAATTCGGCTGTCACTTCTGCGATATTATTGACACGGTTATACACATAATATACCTGCCCACCACGTGTCATTTCGCGGTAGACCGCTTCTTTGACCAGTTCTTCATTATATTCCATAACATATGTCTGGATCGCTCTTCGGTCATGCGGTGGTTCTTCTAATACACTCATGTCACGGATTCCGATCAGACTCATATGCAGGGTTCTTGGAATTGGTGTAGCAGATAATGATAAGACATCGACATCTTTTTTCATTGTCTTGATCTTTTCTTTATGTGTCACTCCAAAACGCTGTTCTTCATCAATTACGAGCAGTCCCAGATTCTTATACTGCATGTCTTTGGACAATAAGCGATGCGTTCCGATCACGACATCTACCGTTCCATTTTTGAGTCCTTCAATCGTCTCTTTCTGCTCTTTTGCTGTACAAAATCTGGACATCATGCGTACGGTGATCGGGTAATCATGAAATCTCTGTGCAAATGTATTGTAATGCTGCTGTGCAAGGATCGTGGTTGGTACGAGATACGCCACCTGTTTTCCATTGTCTACTGCCTTAAATGCTGCACGGATCGCTACTTCTGTCTTGCCATACCCGACATCTCCACAGATCAGTCGGTCCATGATCTTCTTGCTTTCCATATCCCTTTTCGTATCATCGATCGCATTTAACTGATCCTGCGTTTCATCGTATGGAAATAATTCTTCAAACTCTTTCTGCCATACAGTGTCCTTGTCATAGACATATCCTTCTTTTGCCTGTCTTAGTGCATATAACTGCACGAGTTCTTCCGCAATATCTTTGACTTGACCTTTGACACGTGTTTTCGTCTTCTTCCATTCATTTCCACCTAATTTATGAAGTTTCGGCTTTCTTGCATTTGCACTTGCGTATTTTGCGATCTGGTCTAGGGCTGATGCTAAAATAAATAAATTATCACCGCCCTGATATTCAATACTGATGTAGTCCTTTTCAACCCCATCTGTTGTGATCTTTTCGATTCCGCGGTAAATACCGACTCCATGTTTTTCATGAACAACGTAATCACCGATATTGATATCTGCAAAACTTCGGATCTTTTCTCCTTGTTTTTTCTTCTCTTTCTTTCGGCGCTTTTTTTCTTCTCTTCCTTTGAAAATGTCTCCTTCTGAGATTAATACCCATTTGGCTGCCGGATATTCAATTCCTGTCAGAAGCTTTCCTGCTGTGACAACGATCTGCCCTGCTTCCACTCCGTATTTCAAGTCCTTATCATAGGTCACAACCAAACCATTTTCTCTCAGATCACTGCTTAAACGTTTCGCTCTTGTAACAGATGGAGAAGCAACAACGATCCTGTAGTCCTTACTCTGATATTTGGTAAGATCTTTGACTAACTGCTCAAAACTGTTGTTATAAGACTGAATGGATTTTGTATCCATAAATAAGGTTCTAGCAACTCTAAAATCATTGATCTCAGCAGATAAGATTGAATAACACAGCATCTTATGTTTCTCAATCTGATATAAAATGCTCTCGTAATCTGTTACCGTATTTGCCTGTTTAGGCAGAAGATACCCACCTTCCAGACGACTTTTCATACTCTCTGAGAATTCCAGATAAAATGCATCTGCACGTTCTCTGATATGTTTTGGTTCATCCATATAGATCATGCTTTCTTCTGGAAAATAATCTAAGATGCATTCTGTATTTTCATAAAAAATATGGGAGATAACCTTCTACTCCGATCAACATATGAAGTTCCCTTAATTCCTCACGAACACGGTCCATTTCTTTCTTAGGCGGGCTTCCTGATCATTATTTTTTTCTTTTTAACTTCTGTGATAACTTCTCATAATCTTCTTCCATATTTCGAAGACCATGTTCAATCCTTGGCTGGTTTAAAATGATCTCTGATGCCGGATAAATGGTCAGAGTATCGACTTCTTCGATGGATCTTTGGCTTTCTTTATCAACTTCGGATCGAATCAATTTCATCTCCCATAGTTCGATACGATATGGGCTTTCCTGCGTGTATGGGAAAATATCAATGATTCCTCCTCGCACAGCAAACTCACCTGGAGCCTCAACAAATGGTGCTTTTTCGTAGCCTCTGGCAACAAATTCTTCTGCGATCGTTGCCTCTTCCAGTGCCTCTCCCATTTTGAACGTCATCTTATGATTCTTGATATCACTTAATGGAACAACCTGATCCATCACCGCATCGATCGTCATCACAAAGGTTCCACATTTGTCATCCACAATCTTCTTGATCGCTAGCATACGGTCTCTTGCGATTGCATTTCCATGAACATCGGCTGTATAAAACAATGGATCTTTTGCTGGAATATACTGAACCTTTTCTCCAAAGAAATGACTTGCCTCGACCCATTGTCTTGCTTTGTTCTCGTCTGGTACGATGATGATCTTAAATTGCTTTTTCTTATGATTTCCGATCAGACTGGTCAGATGCCATTTGGCTGTATCGGTGCATCCTGATACAAGAACCGGGCCACAGTAATCTTCGACCCCATCTTTTAATTGTCTGTATACCGGATCGTCTTTTAATATATGTTCTAACACTTTCTATCCCTACTTTTTCTTATTGTGGCGGTTCATCGCTTCTGTGATGTCGCCCATAACGATCAGCTGTACTGCATCGTACACTTCATCAAACGTTCCGCAAAGATTGCCTGTTCTTCTTTTGTAAAATGTCCTAATACATAATCTGCCAGATCATATCCTTTTGGTTTCTCTCCAACACCGATCTTCACCCTTGGGAAATCCATACTTCCTAAATGACTAATGATACTTTTCAGTCCATTATGTCCACCTGCACTTCCCTTTTTTCGGATACGCAGTCTTCCAACATCAAGATCGATATCATCATGAATGATAATAAAATCTTCTGGCTCTAATTTGTAGAAATCCATGATCGGACGAAGACTTTCTCCGCTTAAGTTCATAAATGTCTGTGGTTTCACAAGAAGGACCTTTTCTCCTCCCATATAACCAGTTCCGATCAATGCTTTGTGTTTCCCTGTATTTATACTTATGCCTTCTTTGTCTGCAATATAATCAAGGGCTTCAAATCCAATATTGTGTCTTGTGTTGTCATATTTCTTTCCCGGATTCCCCAGTCCGACGATTACTTTCATAAGATATCTCTCCTTTTTCCTTAGAATCTATAAAACTGACAAACACCCGGAAATCAATGGATTCCCGGGTTGTCTTTTTCTTTCTTTAGTTATAGTATATCCCAATTTACAATTCTCAGCAAGATTTTTTCTAGTTATAATGTCTGAAAGAATTCTCTTGTCTTATTTACCTTCTTCATCAATGTATCAAACTGTTCTGGTGTCAGTGACTGTGGTCCATCACATAATGCTTTGGCTGGATCATTATGAACTTCTACCATTAATCCATCGGCCCCAGCTGCGATCGCTGCTAATGCCATTGGCTCTACCATATCTCTGATTCCTGTTGCATGAGATGGATCTACCATGACTGGAAGATGGGATTTCTTCTTGATCATAGGGATTGCAGAAAGATCTAATGTATTTCTCATAGCTGTCTCGTATGTTCGGATTCCTCTTTCACAAAGGATTACATTTTCATTTCCACCTGCCATAATGTATTCTGCACTCATTAACCATTCTTCGATCGTTGCTGCAAGTCCTCGCTTTAATAAGATTGGTTTGTTGATCTTTCCTAATTCTTTTAATAATTCAAAGTTCTGCATATTTCTTGCTCCAACCTGAATCAGGTCCACATCTTCGAATAATGGAAGATGACTTGCATCCATGATCTCTGTAACAACTGGAAGTCCTGTTGCTTTCTTAGCTTCTAATAATAATTCTAATCCTTCTCCATGAAGTCCCTGGAAAGAGTATGGGGAAGTTCTTGGTTTGAAAGCTCCTCCTCTTAATAATCCTGCACCAGAATTCTTCACATCGTTTGCGACTTCTGTGATCTGTTCTTTTGTCTCAATAGAACATGGTCCTGCGATCACCTGGAAGTTTCCACCACCGATCTTTACTCCGTTTACATCAACAACTGTATCGTTTGGATGGAATTTTCTGTTGGCCTTCTTGTATGGCTCCTGAATACGCTGTACATTTTCAACGATGCTGTTTGCCATGATATGACGCATATCTACAACAGATGTATCTCCCACTAATCCAAGGATCCTTGTGTTAACACCTTCGGATTCGTGGATTCCCAGTCCCTGCTCTTCCATCTCTTTCTTTAATGCGTTGATCTTTGCTTCTTCTGCCTGTTTCTTTAAAATAATAATCATGATGTTCGTCCTTTCCTGGCAAGTCGTTTCTATCTTGCTTCTCTGGTGCGGCCTTTGTTTCTTTGAGTAAAAAGAAAAGGCATGCACTCTGTTGCAAGAATGCATGCCTTAAATGTTTTACTCTGTCGGTTTAAAGTGACATAAGTTTTGGCGATGATTCATTGCAACAAAAATAGTCAGGATAAAAATAATAACCCTGAAAGCTAAAGTAATAAAATGTGCAATTATTCATCTTACTTGTTGTCATCTTAGTTTCTCCTTGTTTTGATGTTTTTACGATACATGAATTTTTTTTTCTGTGTCAATAGATTTATAGATGTTTTTTATAAAATCCATAGACTGTATTTATGATTCATTTTATGAATTATAAAATTTATTTTTTGCGCACTGCAAGAAATGATGCGATCAATGCTGTGATCGGTACTGTTAATACAACACCAAGACTTCCAGATAGTCCTTGCTCCTACTTTATAGTCCGCTCCAAATAAAGTTCCGCTTGGATTGATCGCCTGTTTTTCTTTTATTTCTGTCACATACATGCAAGCCTACATACAAAAACGTCAAAGACATTATTCACGGAATGTGATTTCTCCTGTTTTCTCGTCCATAGCATCTACGATTGCAAGGGATTCTAAGTGTGTCTGTTTTCTTAAGAAATCTCCACCTGGCTGGAATCCTTTCTCGATCACGACTCCTGCTCCGACCAGTTCTGCTCCGGAATCTTTGACTAATTTCGCTAATCCTTCTAAGGCTTTACCGTTGGCAAGGAAATCGTCGATCAGTAATACACGGTCTCCTTCTCCTAAGAATTCTTTGGATACAATGATGTCGTAGACTCTTCCATGTGTGAATGATTCTACCTTTGTTGTATATACATCTCCTGCGATGTTCTTTGTCTGTGTTTTCTTTGCAAATACGACTGGTACATCAAAAATCTCTGCCACAACACAGGCGATTCCGATTCCTGATGCTTCGATCGTAAGGATCTTATTGATATCTTCGCCTTCAAAACGTTTCTTAAATTCTTTACCGATCTCACGGAATAATTTTACATCCATCTGATGATTCAAAAAGCGGTCTACTTTGAGGACATTTCCTTCTTTCACGACTCCATCTTTTCGAATTCTCTCTTTTAATAATTCCATCACTTGGCCTCCACGCTCTTTTGTATTTTAAATAATATTTTAACTACTTTTGCCTCGCTTTGCAAGCATTGCTTGCATTTCTTTTGGATAATCTATATCGCAAAGTTCAGTTTCTTCCAATACCTTGAAAAATCTTGCATTTTCTATGTGTTTTTTGAGGATTTTCTTGCCACCTTGATCTTTTGTAAGCGATAACAATTCTCGTTTATATTTCTTTGAGAACCATACAGGATTCCCAAGGTTTTCTTCTGTTCTGACACAGCCAAGTTCACAAGATTCATCTGCCATAAAAGAGAGAAATCTTTCGATTGTCTCTCTTTTCATATTGGGCTGGTCTGCTACGAAAAATGTATAGAATTCTGCATCTTTCGCTGCTTTGATCCCTGCTTTGATCGACCATGAAATCCCATATTTACTTTCTGGACAAAACACTGTCGTTATTGGGTCGTATTGTGTTTGCTTCATAATTTCCTGATACTGTGTGACAACAATGATCTCAAACCCTTCATGATCTTTGCATAGATCGATCAATCGGTCCAATCCATAACGATACATTGGCTTGGTTCCGATCATTTGCAATAATTTATTCTCCTGACCGAAACGTTTGCTGTTTCCTGATGCAAGATAAATGACCGCTGCTTTTATTTTATCCATGTTATATTATTCTTTCTCCAATAATCCCATAACGATCTTTTCACTGGTGATCGGCAATTCTCGGATCCATAATCCGGTTGCATTAAATACGGCATGGGCTAATGCTGGAGATGGTGTGTTGATAACGATCTCTCCGATAGATTTTGCTCCAAATGGTCCTGTTGCTCATAACTGCTCTCAAATTCTACACGAAGCTTTCCAACATCGACTCTTGCTGGAACTTTATACTGCATGAAAGAATTTTGTTTTACATATCCATTTGGTGTGTAATCAACACCCTCATACAATGCCATTCCGATTCCCTGGCCGAGCCCGCCTTCTACCTGAACTCTTGCAAGATTTGGATTGACTGGTGTTCCACAATCTACGACTGCGACATAATCTAAGATTTCAATATGTCCTGTCTCTTTATCAAGCTCAATCTCAACCATTCCTCCATAAATGGTGGTGGGGATACTGGAGAACTGTTTGTCTCTGTCACTTGGAAAGTTTCATTATTGTTGCACATAGATGCTGTTGCGATGTCCACTAATGAAACCTCTTTGCCGCTCTCTGCATCTCTGACTTTCTTTCCGTCAAATTCCAAAGTATCTGTATCTGCAACTTCCATCATCTCAGCTGCTTTATTGAAAATATGTCCCTTTAATTTTTCGCAGGCACGTTCCACTGCTTTTCCTGTGACGTAGGTAGAACTTGATGCGTAAGATCCAGAATCGTATGGTGATGTATCTGTATCTGCTCCGCTGACCATGATATCATCAATAGAACATTCCAGACATTCTGCCGCCATCTGGGCCAAGATCGTATCGCATCCAGTTCCCATATCTGCTGCCGCAATAGAAAGTGTATACAATCCATCGTCATTTAATTTGATCGTTGCAGAACCAACGTCAACGCCAGAAATGCCGGAACCCTGCATCGCCATTGACAGTCCGACACTTCGAACTTTTCCATTTCCCATATCTTTGCATGGATATTTTTCATCCCATTTGATCATCTCTTTTGCACGTGCAAGGCATCGATCCAAAGCACAGCTGTTTGCTGTTTCTCCATAATATGCTGGCATCACATCGCCTTCACGGACCATATTCATCTCACGGATCTTCGTTGGTCCATTCCTATCTTAGCTGCAAGTTCACTGACTGCTGATTCCAGCGCAAACACACCCTGTGTCGCACCATATCCACGATAAGCCCCAGCTGACATACGATTTGTATACACAACATCATATGCAAAACGATGTGCTTCCAGATCTCGATATAACGGAATTGATTTATGCCCAGATAACCCTACCGTTGTTGGACCATGTTCTCCATAGGCTCCTGTATTGGATAATGTATAAACATCGATCGCACGGATCTTTCCATTCTTGTTTGCTCCGACACGAACTGTTACCTGCATCTCATGTCTTGGTGAAGATGCGATCTGAGACTCTTCTCTTGAAAAAATGATCTTGGATGGTTTCTTTGTCATCCATGTGACAAATGCTGGATATACTTCGGAGATAGAACTCTGTTTTGCTCCAAATCCTCCACCAATTCTTGGTTTTGATACACGAATCTTTGATTTTGGAATGCATAATGCATTGGATAAGATCCTTCGTACATGGAATACGATCTGTGTAGAACTAACAACGTTCAATCTTCCATATTCATCAATAAAACAATAAGTCTGAATGTCTCCATCATTGCTTGCTGATTTGCTTTTGTATGATATGTATGTTCTACAACCACGTCGCAATCTGCTAATACCGCATCGACATCTCCTTCGTGTGTTTCTTCTGTTGCACACAAGTTTTTCTTATTATCTGCACCAATATTACATAATGCTTTCCAGTTATCTTCTGGATGCACTAGCGGTGTATCTTTATCCATTGCCTTACGTGGATCTAAGTTTGCTGGCAGTACTTCGTATTCCACACGTAACATCTTGATCGCCTGATCAACACACTTTTCATTCTCTCCGGCAACGATCGCAACAGGATCTCCAACATAACGGACATGCTGATCCAGAATCTGTCTGTCATATGGGCTTAATTCTGGATATGTCTGTCCTGCCATCGTAAAACGTTCCTGTGGCACATCTTCCCATGTATAAATTGCCTCAATCCCTGGCACTTTCATAGCAAACTGGGTGTTGATCGATTTGATCATTGCGTTCGCATATGGACTTCGAAGTAATTTCACGATCAGACATTCTTTTGGTGCCTTATCGTTTGTAAATACAGGTTTCCCTGTCACAAGTGCCATAGCGTCTTTTTTCATGATCGGCTGGTTAACTACTTTCATTCGGCACCTCCATCTTTATTTTTCTTATATTCCAAAAAGTCTAAGATCCCTCGAAGCTGTCCTTCATATCCAGAACATCTGCAAAGATTCCCCGCAAGGTATTCTTTGATCTCTTCTTCACTCGGATCTGGAATCTCTCTAAATAATGCGATCGCATTCATGATCATTCCTGGGTTACAAAATCCGCATTGTTCAGCCCCTTGGTTTGCAATAAAAGCTCCAAACTCAGCTGCTTCTTCCTGCAGTCCTTCTAAAGTATCGATCTTATGTCCATCAACTCTTGCCGCAAGAATGGAACATGATAAGATTGGCTGGTCATCCATAAATACCGTACATAAGCCGCAATTTGATGTCTCGCATCCACGTTTCACACTGTAACAGCCAAGATCTCTGACAAGATCGATCAGGAGAGTGTCTGCATCAATCTGTGGGGTTACTTCTTTCCATTTAATGTAAATGTAATCTCCATGTTTATTTTTCTCTCCTTTCTTCTAACTGTTCAAAGCCTCTTCTTAATAAGACTTTTGATAACTGTTCACGGTAAGCAGCACTTCCTCTCATGTTGCTTCCAAAATTCATCTGATCAGTCACTTCATCTGCGAGTTTTCTTCTTCCTTCATCATCTTTAATCTGATCCATCCACTGATCTGATAATCTGACTCTGCAAGCCCTGGATGGTCTTGCACCGACAACCGCATACGCCTCTTTCTCACCTAATGAAACAGCACATGTCAAAACTGGAAAATCTGTCTTTGTATTTCTATGAGAAAGATAAACACTTTCCTGTGGGTGTTTCTTAATGATCAAACGCACTAAAATATCATTTGGATATTTATTTGCTGCAAATTGATCTAATGGAATGATTCCTTCGTGATGTAATTCTACATAACTGTCAAACGCCAGAAAACAACTTAATACATCAGAAAAACCGAACTTTCCAAAAATACTTCCACCTACTGTCGCAAGATTACGGAACTGTACTCCGACAATGTGTGTCACACTTTCTTTAACCGCTCCCTGACTCCATGTATTTAATCCTTCATGAAGTTCGATCTGTCTTAGTGTTACCATTGCTCCGATTGAAAATTCCTCATCATTTTCTTCGATCTGATCAAGTCCAAGACCCGACAGATCAATTGCTTTTTGTACATTTCTTGTGACCATCTTAAGCCACAACATGCCACCGATCACGCAGTTGGTCTTCTTCTGATTCAGCTCATAAGCTTGCTCAAGACTTTCTGCTTTGACGTATTCCTTGATCTTTAACATCTTATTTCTCCTTTTATTTTTTAAAATATCCCTTGTTTCTACACTCTTTCACATTCTATAGAACAACACAGGCAATTGGCAAAAAAGAGAGTACTTTCTGAGAAAGTACTCCTTCAGGTATCGTCCTATAATCCCCAGTATTCTCCATAGGTATCTTTGATGTTCTGTACATCGCTGTCTGTAATTCCATCAATCGTACTCTTAACAAACTGGTAAGTTCTTGGTCTCTTTGATCTTAATGCGGATGGATGCTCCTTATAATCCTTGTAAGATTCTGCAAAATACTCAGATGCTGACTTGATCGCATATGCTTTGTTATATCCATCATATTTATCCTTCTCAGCATTGTAAATTGACTTCCATTCACTCGTTCCAACTTTATCTCCTGCAAGGAAATTAGCAAAATGTCCTAATTCGTGAAGTAATACAGAAGATCTCGCACTCTGAAGTGCGATCTTATGGCTCTTAACGCTAAATACACCTGTCGCTTCCGCATTTTTATCAATCACCATCTTAAACTTCAGATCTTCAAATGCATTCAAGATCTTACCATCTGCCTGAGAACCAAGTGTTCTTAATGTTGTTCCAGAAACACCAGACATCTGACTCAATTCAACCGTTGTTGTCTTGGTCGTTGTCTGAACGACTGTCTTGATCGTTCTCTTCTTAGAACCCTTCTTGTCATAATCCTTCTGTGTTTTGACAACTTTTGTATTCACAACCTTACGTCTGGAATGATTCTGAGATGTTGTTGTTCTTCTCTTTGTTGTTCTTCTTGTTGTTATTTTGCTTCTGCTTGCTTTCTTCTTAAGCTTCTGGATTCTTGTGCTTTTCTTTGTTGTTTTCTTCGTCGTTACCTTCGGTTTCTTGCCAAGCGGTACTTGAATCCCATCAATTGATGTTGTTGCTTCGCTTGGATGCTGCATAGTATCAACGCTTTCATAGGAAGCCATCTGCTTCTCAAACTTCTCCTGCTGACGGTTATTGTAAAATGTGACTCCACCAAAAACCAATGCAACAGCTACTACCACGGACACCAATCCGACCATGACTTTCTTCTTCATAACTCTCGCCCCTTCTTAATATTAATATCTATACTTTTTGCTTTTGTCTCTCAATCTCCATATGAGAGACACTCACCCTATAATATATTTTTATCGTACAATATTCGCACTTTTTTGTCAATAAATTCCGATGGATTTCAGCCTGTTTCTGACCATATTTCTTAGCGGATCCTTTTTATTATCATTTCTGGATTGGATGCATATAAAATCGCAGTTTCTTTGCTGATCTGTCCTTCTTTATATAGATTGATCAATGACTGGTCCATAGATATCATTCCGCTCCCTGTAGAGGAATAGATCAAACCATCTATTTGATGCACTTTATTTTCACGGATCATATTGCGGATCGCCGGGGTCACTTCCATGATCTCAAACACAGGAATCAATGTTCCATCCATCGTTGGTATCAGCTGCTGAGAGATCACTGCCTGTAATACAGAAGCCAGCTGAATCATGATCTGGCGTTGCTGATTTGGTGGAAATACATCTATGATACGTTCGATCGTATTCGCTGCCCCGATGGTATGAAGTGTTGAAAATACCAGATGCCCTGTTTCTGCAGCTGTCATAACTACCTGAATCGTTTCATAATCTCTCATTTCCCCAAGCAATATCACATCCGGACTTTGTCTTAATGCGGCTCTTAAGGAAGTAACATAATTTATAGTATCCATGTTTACTTCTCTCTGACTGACGATACTTTTCTTATGTTGATGTAAAAATTCCAAAGGATCTTCCAATGTGATGATGTGATCTTCTTTTGTTTCATTGATTTCTTCTATCATGCATGCAAGTGTCGTGGATTTTCCACTTCCCGCTGGTCCTGTTACAAGCACAAGTCCTTTGTTTAATTCACTTAATTTCATTACCTGCTCTGGTATTCTTAATTGCTTATAGTCTGGCAGGCGGAATGCGATCACACGGATCACTGCCGCTAAGGATCCTCTCTGTTTATATGCACTGACACGAAATCTTGACAATCCAGGAATTGCAAATGAGAAATCATCATCCCCTGTCTTCAACAGTTGATCTATGTCTCTGTCTAACGCTTTCTCATAAATCTCCCGGATTATTTTTTCCGTATCTTGCGGCATCATTTTTTCTTCATTGATGCGACGCATCACTCCATTTACTTTCATCGTCAATGGAAGCCCTGCTACAATAAACAGATCTGAGGCTTCCTCTTTTGCTGCTAATGTTAAAAATTCTTCAATATTCATACTGACCCCTTTTACTTATTTCGATAAACCGGAAGGGAATCATCCTTCTTCCATGCCCCAACAGCTTCTTTCTTCCATTTAATCACTTCATAACACGGATCATTCTTTTTCTCCGGATAATAAATCTGCAATTTCACAGATAGCTGCTGTTTATCTGTGATACTTTCCTGAAATGCAATTGTTTTCTCTTTTTTATTATATGAAATCCCCTTGCTTTTTGTAAACGATCGTCGAACCCTTTTCATATAATCTTTTTTATCCTTAGATCTTCGATACAACTTCCATAGTTTCTCATCAATCGCTCCAACTTGTTCATTCGCCGCATTGGATGCCTGATAAAAAAGCCGACGTACGTTCCAAATTCTTTTTACTTAACGTATGATCTCCCTTGGCACTTGAAAGTGTCAAAGCCGCAAAAACTGCTAAACAGACCATAGCTAACACGAGCACGATCGAAGCTGCTCCAATCCCTAAAAATGGCATTTTACGATCTTTCATTATCTTTCCTTTCCTGCCTGTATCTTAAAATATCAAGCTGATAAATCTGTTGGTTTTCCCTCCACATCGTAATCTTTCCCAGAACTTTCGCTGGCTGCCTTTCAAGCTTTATCGTCATATGATAACGGGCTTTTTGTTTTCTTTATCTCATTCCAATCCTGATCATAATAACACTGATAATCTCCGGCTTTACCATCTATTTGTGTAAAATATTCTTGAAAATCTTTGATGTCATAAGCACCCGCTTCTATCAGTCTGCAGCTTGTGTTACATAATTTTTTTGTCTCTGTCATTTCTCTTGCTTTTGCACTAATGTTATGAGCTTTTACAAATACCTGAAGCAGGATTGATCCACAGATTGCAAAAAAGAATAATACCATCATTAATTCCATCAGGATCAGGTGTGTTCCATTGCTTTTTTGTCTCATACTTCCTCCTAATTCCTGCTGTGTCTGTATACACAGTTCTGATATATCTTGCCATCACTTCCCTGAATCTTTATATGATACAGCTGTTTTGTTTCTATTACAGAAAAATCTTTTGCTGCCACGATCTTCTCTCCCTGCATCGTTGTTGTATCCAGACCTTCTCTTACCATTAATTCTCTCAACGCACCCTTCTCTTGATAGAGATAAGTATTGTATTTTTTCCCATTGATCTTTTCTGTATGGATCAGGGCTGTGCGTCCATGAAAGCTGCCGATCTCGATGCTGTCCTTTTCATCCCACTGTCTTATCTTTTCTGTTACATAAGAAATATCGATCCGTTCCTCATAATCCTCATTCATCACAGAAGCTGTATGACTATATATATTCGCCCCGATCATACTCAAGGAAAACGCACAAACTGCAAACACTGCAAATAAGATCACAAGAAACATCTGATCTGTCATATGTCTTTGTCTCTCCAAAACCTCACCTCTCATTCAATGGGATCACCGTAACTTGTGGCATGCGGTTAGACCCAATGATCTCGTATGAGATCACAAACTCGTCTTTGTCATACTCCAATCCATAATGTTTCTCCATATAAGAAAGACTTTCTGGATATCGCCCTTCCACACTGTAACATTGTACCGCCCCTTTGATCACGGCTTCTTTCAGACTTTCTTCCTGTCTTTTCTTTGTTTCCCGAAAATCTGGCTGCTGCTATTCCATAACACAGCCACCATAATGCCACAGATCATAACTGGCAGGAAATTCGAATTTTATTGTCAATTTTTCTTTGTTTTTGAAAACGATTTCTCAAAATCTGCCTCCCTTATCCAATTCCAGCCATAATACCAACTAGTGGCAACATGACAGATAATAAAATGATCCCTACGATCACACATAAGATTCCTACCAGCGTCGGTTCTAACACAGCGATCATCTTCTGAATCTGATCCTGCAGTTGTTTCTGATACAGATCTGCTGCCTGTTCCATTACCTCATCTACGGCACCCGTTTCATAACCGATGATCATCAATCTTTCCTGCATTCCATCAAAAATACGCGTCTCTTTCAACGCTTTAGGAAATGTTTCTCCTTGTTTCATCTGTTCCTGACATTGCTGAATCTTCATTTTCAACGGTTCATAATCTGTCAGTTTCTCAGAAAGTAACAGACTTTCATCCATATCAAGTCCACTCTTTAATGCCATTGCCATTCCACCTGCGAATCTTGTTCTTGCGCGTTTCCATGCGATTTTCTTCATAAATCCGATGGTTTGTATCTTCGAGATAAATTCAATTCTTGCCTTTTTATAAAAAATAACGAAAAATACTATGATCAAGATCACCACTGCCAAAACTACCAGAACAATTGCCGACTGCCTCATCCAATCTCCAATATTCAATAACTGACGTGCAACTCCTGTCATCTCTTGCCCTAATTGCATATATACCTGTTCAAATACTGGCATAACTTTTATAAATAATACTGCGACGATCACTAACAACATCCCGAGCATCGCAACCGGATAAGTCACTGCACTCTTGACCGCATCTAATATTTCTTCTTCCCTCTGGTAATATGCCGCCAATGCTTCCATCGTCTCATCCAGTCTTCCTGTCTGTTCCCCGATCTCCGTCATATGAAGTGCATATTCTGGGAAAACCCCTGTTTTCTCCATTGCAGGATAAAGCATTCCACACATTTCAAGTTCTTCGCGGATCTCTTTTAATATCTCCCTGCCTTCTGTCTGGACATCTCCATCTTCCATAATGTAAATCCCCTCAAGCGATGAAATCCCAGATTTCAAGATCAGCGCCATCTGACCACAAAATGTGATCAGTTCTTCGTTGCTAAGTTTCTTCTTCATATCTATCCCTTCTTAATAACTATACTGAAGTACATAATGTTCTCCATTCCCAATATATTCTTTCACATCTTCCTTGTTATCACTATTCGCTGCCAGTGTCGGATCCATTAACTCCCAGCTTTTCCCGTCGAACTGAATGATATTATCTACCCATCCCTTTTCATTCAACCAGGTACTGATCCAGGCATGATAGATATCCCCTGAATACCCGATCTCAAGCTTGGTCGGAATCCCCTGCGAACGCAGCATTGCCGTCATCAACGCAGCATAATCAAAGCAGATTCCTTTCTTTGTCTTCAATGTCTCATCTACCGATGGCAGATATCCACTCTGAACATTCTGCGCTTTCTCATCATCATATTTTACATTCTTGACCACATAATTATAAACAGCTTTGACGATTGCCAGATCATCTTTGGAACCATTTGCCAGTTTCTTCGCTTCCTTTACTGCTTTCGTCTTACTTGTAAATTCTACATACTGGTTAGGATATAAAAATGGCAGAAATTTATTTTTTAATTTCACCTCAAAACTATCCATCATCAAAACACTGTATTCATCGTCCTGCACATTTTCATATACAGAGATCTGATATGTACCATTTCCACTGGTCAATGGAAAATATGTCGGCTCTTTTGTCCGTTCAATAAAATATTTATATACTTTATTATTCTTTCCGATCACTTCAACACTGATCTTCTTTGCACTTCCCTTATATCGCAGTGCTACATAGCCTTGAGCCACATTCGATATATCAACCACAGCCTCTCCATGATCCAAAACTTCCTTCCCCGGTGCTTCTGGCTTTAATACTCCTGCTTTCTGAGCTGTTACCTGCTTCTTCCGGCCACATCCGCCAAATGGTAACATAATGATCAGGCATGTCACGATCAGTATTATTTTTATGACATACTTCATAAGAATTCTCCTTGTATTTACTTCCTCTAGTATAACAGATTCACAATATGCCTTCTAATTTTTTTACGTATACAAATGCTCTCTTACATAATTTAAAAACTGCTTCTTTGCATAATCCAATGGCTTATTTTTTCTATAAAATAGTGATATCACAGAATGTAATTCATCTTCTAATGGTATCATTTTAACTCCAGCACATTTAGCTTCTCTATAAACCGTTGAAAATGTGATCGTAACCCCAACCCCTTCACTTACAAAACTCATGATTGTATTTGCTTGTGGAAATTCAAAAGCTATTTTCGGTTCAAATCCTGCTTTCTCACAACTCTTATAAAACACTTCGTAACTTCCGCTGCCTCTCTCTGGGAAGATAAAAACATCATCTTTCAATTCTTTCAGTTGAAGTCGATCTCTTCCATAAAGCGGATGTTTTTCATATAACACTGCACACAATTTATCATCATACAGTGGGGAAAAACGGAATTTTTTCTGATCTTCCATCATATTTTCTCTCAAGATCAAGAAATCATAACGATCGGAGTTTTCCTGAATATCACTTGCGATTCTTTCATCGATCACAAGTTTGATATCTGGATATTCTTTTCTGAAATCCGCCACCAATCTTGCAAAATGATATGGTGCAAGAACCGGCATACAACCAATCTTAATTTCCTGATTTTTCTGAACATTTTTCAACATCTCTTCATAGGTTCCCGTCATTTTCTTTGCATAAGACAAAAAGATCTCTCCTTCTTTGGACAACTCAAATTTCCTTGTATTCCTGCGGATCAGTGTAATTCCTAACTCATTTTCCAACTTACGGATCTGTTTTGATAATGCACCTTGTGTCATGTTACAGGCATATCCAGCTTCTGTGAAATTTTTCTGTTTACATAATTCCATATAATAATATAATTGCTGTATTTCCATTTTTCCATACCTTTTTCAAATATCTTCGTATATTCCTATTTGGAATATATCAAATCTCAACTGGAATTGCAATACTTCGCTCTCTATATATATAATAAGAAACACAAAGGGAATACGATTGATAAAATATGAAATTTTGATGAAAGGAATCGTTGATATTATGAAAAACAAAAAAAAGATTTTTTTACCATAGATTGTTATTTTATATTTTAGGACTGTTGATCATGTCTGTTGGTTCTAATTTATTTTTGAAAGCAGCTCTTGGAGTTGCACCTAGCTGTACGATGGCTTTGACATTAAGTTATCTTTCCCCAGTTCACAGCTATGCCTTATTTAACTTCCTGATCAACTCTACTTTCTTAGTTTGCGAAGCTCTGATCCTTCATGAATTCGGGAAAATGCAGTTGACTCAGCTTGGTTTGACTTTTGTTTATTCTTTATTTATCGAATTTACTTCTTATGGTTTATTCTTTATTGAACCTCATGGACTTGCCGCTAAGATTTTACTATCTGTCATCGCATGTGCCGTTCTATCAATAGGTGTCGGATTCACGATCAGTTCCGGGTTCGCTGTTATGCCAATGGAAGGACTTGTGAAAACTATCTCTGATAAGAAAAATATAAGCTTTGGCGCTGTCAGAGTTTGTCTGGAAGTTTTATTTACTGTATGTTCTGCGATCTCTTCTTTTGTATTGCTTCCAGAATTACCATCCGTTGGAATCGGAACCGTGATCGCCGCTTTCTTAAGTGGTAATATTACAAATATATTTTCTTCTCTATTTCATAAGAGAATCAATGCCTACCTTGGATTTCAGGCATAATCCTATAGAAAAAAAAACGTAATCTCAAATGAACCTCTTGAGATTACGTTTTTTTATTCTATCCTGCTTCTTTAGTTTTTGCCTATTCCCATGGATCGATTTGCTGATTCGTCGGTACAACTTTGATCTTCTTTGAAATCGTTATCTTTGTCCCTGTTTTTAATTTTGCAGAAATCGTCACTGTTCCAGCTTTATTTCCTGTGATTCTTCCATTCGAGTCAACAGATGCCACGGATGGATTACTACTCTTCCATGATGTGAAAGATGATGTATTGATCACTGTTGGATACACACCGTACTCTTTCATCATTTTGCCTTGATATGTTGGCTTCATCTGCATTTTTTCTGTTTCCCATATTGTACCGTATCTGCTGTCTAGTTTTAAATAACTCTTCTTTAAATATGAATTCTTTGTCACGATATTTTTTGTAAATTGCTTTCTTGCCTTGGATTTTTCTACTTTCTTTGCTTTGGAACTGCTAAAGTCTAATACCCAGGTATTGGCTTCGTATCCGTCTCTTGACACAACCGTAACTGCTGCAACCCCTACACTTTTTGCATTCGAAAGTAACAGACCTTTTCTATGTGTGGAAGAATTGATCCAACCCTTTACGATCTGCTTCGGTGTAGTTTCTGCGGATTGTGCGCAGTTTTCATAGATGATCTTCTTGTTGATACTTTTTGAAAGCTTTCATTTGGTCTTCTATGCGGACTTGTTTCTGGAATATAGATCGTTGTTTCAAATCCACGCATAATTGCTGAATTTGTCAATCCTCGATCCATCTTCAATGCTTTGCGTCCATTTTTTCTTACGGTATTTGTTCACTTCTTTTAAGATTTTCTGTGCATCGTTATAAT
>ENA-OQIM01000017-OQIM01000017.1-human-gut-metagenome-genome-assembly--contig:-NODE-17-length-42919-cov-3.788979_pt1 | contig 42919 bp, 57 predicted proteins | sample MGYA00242579_ERZ504744 | MGnify/ENA primary metagenome ERZ504744 (study PRJEB26092, sample SAMD00036441) | human gut metagenome | host: Homo sapiens | study: EMG produced TPA metagenomics assembly of...
AAATTTTGACATCAATGCTGCAGTAAAAGCTTCCCCGTCATGACCATTTGATCCCGTCACGGAATATGGGAACGTATAGGGTATAGCTGTCCTCATCATATTCCCATTTTTCTGCAAGACCCGGAATCACCTGGTCATCTGCATCATGAGCCGTCAGACCGCTAAATAACAGCACATTAATCTCACAGTGTTCATCCATCGCCGGATTGATTCTTGTGTAATCACCGGATCCATATACCAGCGTTGATTCTTCGGCTTTCTCTGTATTTTCTGATTCCTTCGTTGTTTCCTCCTGTTTTGCCGTCTCTTCTGCAGTACTTCCTGTTTTAGATGTATCCCCACAGGCTGTCAGAGACATTGCCATGGCGCTGCAAGCAGCAATGCAATCACTTTCTTTTTCATCTATTTCCCCTTTCCGCTGTTCTGCTTCCTTTTGTTTTGAAAAGAGCCGCCGCTTTTGATTCAAGTCGAACGGACTGCTCTTTTTCGCAGTGCATTTATCATAATCTGTTTCTTTCTTCGCTATTTCTAAAATTTCATCGGTGCTGAGATTTTCTCTCAAAAAATAGCAATATAAAAACTTTTCCAGTACATATTTGTGTAATTGAATATCAATAGTTTTTTTTACATCTTTTCTTAGAATATCAATCTTTTTTTTGTCAATTCTTCCATAGTGTAAGATTGATCAAAAATGAATGCATCGTAGATTCCCAAACTCATTTATTTACGCCTCTCCATTAATCTCGTAACAACCAATTCCATTTATTTGCAATGCAACAATTAACCATTCTCTTCTTTCTTTAGAAGTTCGTGTAATACCAGCTGCTTTTGATTTATTGTTAATGTTTCGTAAATTTGTAATATTTCGTCCACTGCGGTCATTTTATCTTCGTTTCTCAAGATTTTCATATCAGAAGAAATAATTATGAATATATGGTAATCTTTTCGTAGAGCTTTTTTGTCTACGGCCAAGGAGTAAGGATTTTTACGTGGATGTGCAATTAATTTACTTACAATTTTCTTATCCATTTTAGAAATTTGTCCTAATCTTCCAAAACATTCCCCCTTACTCATTACCTCTAATACGTATGGTCTGTTATGATACTTATCTGGTTGAATTTCAAGCCATGAATTATCTTCTGGATCCGATACCTTAGAAGTGGCTGATGCAAGATATTGCTCTGCATTCCACATATTTTCACTTACGAGTCCAAAACGATAATGGTAACGATATGTTTCATTCTTACTCATATGTAGTCTCCTTTTCTGATTTTGTAATGTAAATTATATTTTCTAGCTTCATACAAGCAATCTCACGGTACAATTTTTCTCATTTAATACGAATTAATCATTATCTTCCTTTTTTAGAATTTTTTGCAATACCAGACGTTTTTGATGTACTGTTAGTATTTCATAAATTCTCAATACTTCATCCGCTGCTGCCGTTTTATCTTTGATGTTTGAAGAATCGAAGTATCTTTCGGCAATTTCCTTGAAAAACATACTTCGACAATATCAATTGCTGTAGACAATGGCATTATCTGTTCTGCACCCATTTCCCTGCGATATCGTTTTCCATAGGAAACAAATTCTTTGCATTTTGTACCATCCTTTTTAGACTGTATATAGCTAGAATATATTTTTCGTGAACTACTCCGACTTAAAGAAGTCGGAGCTTCCTACTTCTACCACAACGGTTATTACCACACTCATCTGAGTAGTTTTCCCCTCGTGTCCATAGGCGTATCCTTCTGATGATCAGAAGAAAGTTCGGACTATTCCATTCCTACTGTTCTTTCTTATTTTTTAGTCTGCGGATCGTAAAATGTGTAAGCCTTCGTTCTTGATATTGACCGCAGCATTCAGATCCCTGTCATGGATTCTGCCACACTTTGGGCAAGCATAAATTCCCCCTCTTATTTTTCTACTGGAATCCAGTCATCTATAATTTTAGGCTTCTTTCTTACTTCCACTGGATCATTTGGAAATTCTGAATCTTTGTGTGTATACTGAGTCCAACGGATCTCAAAGTATTTGTCATGAAGCTTAACAATGGTTCTCATCTTCTGATTATTATCATTAACCTCTAAGTATTCTTCATGCGGAACAATTTCCTTATCAAATAATCCTGCACTTACAAGGTTGTCCATTTCATCTACTGTTAATTTCATTCCTTCCGTAATCTTGTCATACATGATGTCATAGAAATGTTCATCATAGTAATCTCTATCGTCCATCTTCCTGATCTGTTATCATTCGCTGCTTCTCCTTTCAATTATTCTTATTTTGTATTTATTACAAACTAATAAATGACTAATTTTTTTCAGTCTGCTTTAGTAATCCATTTTTTCCATTTCTAATATATCCAAAATACAATCAATTTTTTTTTAGATATTTTTGCAATTTTGCTTTTTGCTCCTTTAAAAGAACGGGATCAAAATTATACTGATCAGATTTTGCAACCCATTCCTTTACAACCCTTGTTGTTTTTACTACCTCTATTGGATCATTAGGAAATTCATCTGGTTCATCAAAAGATTCATTTTTGCGAATCCAACGAATCTCAAAATACTTACCATTCAGTCTAAAAATAGTTCTTACTTCCTCTTTAAATAAATGATTTTTAAACTCTTGGCAAATAATGTCATAATACATCGGATCGTGTCTTTGATTAAGAAGCAAATCCAAAAGGCTTTTTCTTTCATCTTTTGACAAACCCATTCCTTCTGTAAGTTTGTCGTAAATGATATTTACGAAATTTTCTTCATAATAATCAGGATCGTTCCATTTTTTTGAATTAGTTATCATACTTGTCACCTGCGTCTTTCCAATGTTCATTTAATTCTACAGTTACAACTCGATTTGCTGAACGATATACATTACACAATATTTTATCTCCGATTTTAATTACGTGAAATTCTTTTTCTGAAACTGCAATTTCTTTTTCTTCGTCATAACAATCAATAACAATTTTATAGCTGTTTCCCCAGTGATAATTTTGATAATATTTATCATCCACATTTAGAGAAGTTGTTTTGTTTATAGCTACAAATTTTTATTACCTAGTTAATCATACAGGGAAGCATAGCCAACATTATTATCATGATATATAGTAAAATCATGATTTTTACCTTTTTTTCAATTAAATCTTCTGTATCCATGAAATATTATCTCCTGTTAGTTTTAATATTTTCTACATAGTAGAGTACCTGTTATTTTATATTTTCCTCTTATTGTGGTACCTTCTCCATATTTTTCATCTTTTATATATTTTTTTGATATAGTCGCTGCTGTTGTATATGTTTTAATCCATCCTTTAGGGGCTATTCCCGTTACTATTTTTATGCCGGCAATTACTATTATGCTTGCCAAAACACATCCACATAGTACTGTTAATGGGTCGTAGATATAACTTTCTATAAGTATGTAAATAATTACAAGTAACCAAAATATAATGATCAATGTGTTTATAATCATATGCTTCATCTTCTGTTATTCTTGCTCATATGAGTCTAATATTTTACGAACAGCATTCATATGATCTTTGATATTTAACATATCTTCATCACGAATCCCTTTATAACTGTGTTTCTTAATAAATTGATCAATTTTAGCAAGATCATCACAGATGTTTTCTGCTGCCTCTGCAATTTCCGACTGTTTCTTCAATTCATCAGTCATTTTATAAAAATGATCACGATTCGTATATTCTCCATAGTCCGTTACAATTTTTGTTCGTTTCGGAGTGATCCGTTGAATCACTTCTTTTCGCATTTTTGAATACCGGAAACTTACCCATACTCCAATATTAGGATGATGTGATGTATATACAACATCTCCAACTTTTAAATCATCCTGCTCAATCTTTAATTCATCTAACAACATAATCTTTTCTCCATTTCTACCATAAATGTCATACACCAAATACTACTTTCCATGATTTCTCTATGGATCTATGATATTTAGTGTTTTATTTTTGTCATTCGCTTCAATCATATAGTTATCAGCATCTTCCATTTTATCTAAAACTTTATTTACGTCTTTCTTTGAAGAAAGTTCTTTATCGTTATGAAATATCTTATATCCACGCTGATAAGCAATCTGTGTACCTATATATTCTTTAGATCCTGATTTCACTCTAAATGCATAAATGGTTTTCGTTTTTTTATCAATTTGAATTATAATTTGTCCAAAATCATCGGATTCAGAATCATTAAATTGATGCAAAACCATATCTTTATCTTTAGATCCATGGATATGTGACTGTCCTTTTAATTGTTGCAAAAACTGCTTTGTAAGACTTTTTGAAAGAGTTTTCTGCTTATAGATAAAAGTATAATTATCCGTATAATATTGTTTTATTTCGTTATAGCTCATCCAAGTATCATATTGATCTACTACAACGTACAGCATTATAAATGCTATAAATACTACAAATGTCTTTCTCATTTTTATCCCTCACAATTCAATACATGATCAATTTCTTTGATTCTTTTTAATAAACGTTCCTTTTCTTGCTTCAAGGCAGCAGAGTCAATACTGTCTGTTACAACTTCTATCTCATACTCTTCCTGCGGATTCTCAAGATATTCCTCATAAAGATTTTTATTGACATTATGTAATAAGATCTCACTATCTTCACTAACTACACTCTCCCAGTTCTTAGCACTTCCACCGCTGTAAGCTGATCCATGAATATAGGCTACGTCACTGCCGGGATGTGCTCCACTGTCTCGACCTGTTGCATGACTTAAGATTTTTCCAAAGAGGATTACGTCACCATGTTTTTTACTTACAGATTCCTTTACATGAATTTTGAGTGTGACCTTTTCATTAATTTCATTATCTGCATATCCGTAGATTTCTTTCATAATCACTCTGGCAGCATCCAGATTTGATTCATCAATCGTCCAACATTTTTCGCCCGAATTCCATCTCGCATCTGAAAATTTTTTAATCCTTTTAACAAACTCTGGATTATATGGTGTATATAACATTGCTTTATCGTCTCTAATTTTTACTTCAATTTCGCTCATTTTACATTCTCCTTACTCATAAATATATATCTCTGTTTCGAGATAAATTATTTGCTTTCTAAAATATAATGTATCACTTTCGAGATATTAAGTCAATAGAAATATTTGCTTTTCGAGATATTTTATTTTGATTTTGAAATAAAATATGCTATAATACAAACATAGGAGGTTGCATTATGGTAAGTTATACACCATTATTTACAACGTTAACTAAAAAAGGAATGACAAAAACCGAACTTAGAAAAAACATTGGATTTGGGACAAATGCACTCGCAAAAATGTCTAAGGGAGAATACATTTCTTTAGAGACAATTGACAAAATCTGTCTCTATCTCAATTGTAAAATAGAGGATGTTATAGAGATCATTCCGGATTAAGCAAAGGGACTTTGACTATTTGGTTGAAGTCCTTTTGTTATTGATCAAAAAATACTTAAAAGATTAAGGTCCACACCCAATGACGATACAACTGATTCATCTACACAAAAATGTCTGGCAATATTGGTAAGATTAACTCGTCCAGAAACATCTTCATTTTTTTTGATTTGATCTAAAAACTCTTGTTTTGGCATCAATAATCTTCTTGCTATAATCTTACATTCCATATCATTATGTATACCTGTTTGTATTTCACACAAAGCTCGTGCAAGCAGCATATTTTCTTTTTCTCTCGATACAAATGGAACCTTAATTTGATAAGTTTTATCAACTTTGGTATTAATTCATAGCGATCATTGTATCTGCTATATCATCGTACAGATATTTCATAACCCATTCTAAGCAGTGTATTTTTAAGACACTCTGCAGAAGTTACTGAATCAGTAAGATCGCAAATTTCTCTAATTCTTTTTGCGATTGCATCATAAATCTGCTCTTTTTTATATTTCTTTCGTTCCACATACTGTTGTTTGTTCATCATAAATAAGAAATCCTTCTTTCTAATTCAATCTCTATGATTCATGCTTAATACGAGCTAATTGACATCATTTTTTATGAAGGAAAAACCACAAATCTTAATTTGTTTCATAAAATTACAATATTCTAAATCTTGACAATTTGTAGATATTTCACAATATCCACAGGTATTACCCCAAATTTGATCATACAATTCTTCTTTTTCGTCTTCGGAAGCTTTTCCAGATTTTACTTTCTCATATTGTTTGCGATCAATCCAACATGTATCGCCACAGTCATTAACAGCTATATGCAACATACATTTTCCAATCTTATGCTGTACAAGTAAATCAACAATCTGCTTCCATTTTTCATCTGTTAATGTCATTTCTTTATATTCTATGTTCTCATATTCTGCCGTTTCTTTTAATGTGTCATTCAATTTTCTGTTTGCCAGACTTTGAGTTAAAGCATTTAAGTTTCTCATTTGATTAACGAATTCATCTAAATCATAAATCTGTTCTTTTGTTAAAAAAACAAGTCCTTTCAAGAAGGATAATGAATGGCAGGTCCTTTTGCTTTAATTAATCCATTTTTGATTTCTCTATGTAAAAGATTGACTAATTTAGTATCAATAAAAAATCTATATTTTTCTTTTAATAATACTTTATCCTCAAATGACATTTCCCTAACCTGATCATCAGTTAATGTATCCAGATGTTTCTGGATTTTCTTTCGTTGTTGCTCTTCAATATGGCATATTTCGTCAAGCTTTTCTTTTTCTTCAAATAATGTTTTAATGAATTCACTCATAAATACGATTCTCCTTTTTACGTTTTACAAACGGAGTTTTTCTGCTAGTATTATGTTAAAATATTAAGTCCTCTACCTCTTTGAGCGGCAGCAGCCAGGGATACTCCAAAATACTCTGCAATATTTTTCGTTTGTACTAGCAATCCTTCGGAATTAAGATCAATCATTTTTCGATACTCTTTTTCCGGCATAAGCAATGCAAATGCAAAACTATTTGCCTGCCGTGCCTGTTCAGGATCGTTCTTCTCTTGGAACCGCCCTTCTTTTTGATGATTCCAAAGATCATGATTCGTTTGATACCCCATATGCAAGAACAAATGACCTAACTGTTGAGCAATAATCATTTTTCTCCGTTCAGATTTATAATATGGGGAAATATAAATTGCAAAAGAATCTCTCTCTTTGCTGATAAAATCGCAATATTTACAGTATTTTTCTCGATCTTCTTCCACGCGGCCGCCAAACATCTTAACTGCTTCATCAATATCCTGAATTGGTATCTGGATATGATACAGATCAATAATATCTTGAGTTAAATGGTTAATAACTTGCTTAATTTCCTCAGATTCTTTCAATTCTCTCATTAATTGTGCATTGTTCACTATCATCACTCCTTTTCAAACACGCAAATCCTTCCGTGATTCTCTTTCTTTGTAAAATCTCTTACAACTATTTTGTAGCTGTTTCTTTTGAAAACAACTTCTTCTTTGATTTCTCTTTTTAGAATAATTTATCAATTACAGATTTCATTTTTCTTCCAATAAGAATGTCATTTTCATCACTTGCATATATAGAATCATGAACACGACAAATTCCGTTTGCTTCAAAATCAAATGATTCTAAAAATCTTTAAATGATCCATCATAAATTTTTGGAAATTTTTCAGGATTCCACTTATAGTGATCTCCGATTAATATATCATTCAAATTAATTCTATTTCCAAGGATATTGACATATAATTGATCATTATCATAGGGTTTCGCATTTACTATTAGACGCTGCCGGCTACGATCAAAAATATAATATTGATATAATTTTAGCAGATCACATTCTCGCATTCTTACATGAAAATTTAAGGTACTTATTTTTTCGATTTCTTCCCATGCCATAAGCCTGATATATCGTTCAATAATCCGTTCCTGAATTTCATTAAATAATTCTTCATTCATGTCTTTATACTGTGCTTTTAGAGAAGAAAATATAATTTTTGCTTTTCTAATATCAGATGACATAGATAATGATTCTATTTCGACCACGAAGCTTACATTGCCTGGATATAAAATTACTTTGGTCTTTCCATCATCCGTTTTTTCATAGATGAATTTGGCGTATGTAGTATTTGAGTGATTGATACATACAGCGATCATTTCCTTTGTGAGCAGAAAAGGAATCTTTTTTACGATACCTTCTTTCATGCATTCCTGTTTTGCAGAAATATTCTTTGATTCTTTCGTATTTGGTTCAAAAAGTGAATACCTGCAATCATAATCTAAGTAGTCCGTTTCATCATCATCAAATCTATCAACGTAATCATATTCGCTTTCTGGATGAACCACTTTAGACTCGATCAAATTCTTATTTTTGAGTCCAATCGCATATGGATACTCATCTAACTCTGCGATTGCACTTCCAAGCAGGTTTTCAATAATCCATTTCTGCTGGGGTCCGGCTTTTTCAAACATAACAGAATTATATACAGTTTTTTGCATTTCTTTTAACATTTTAACGACTTCTTTCTTTCTCATTTTCATAAATTTTCTCCTATAAGAACTTCATTTTCGTAATCAGATAAATCTTTTTGAGTCAATATCTACATCTTCATTTTCAGACATTCGAAACTCTCCGTGACTCTCTTCCTTTGTAAAATTTTTCACAACTACTTTATAGCCACTTTTAATTAGTTCATCCCTTACTTTATCTCTTTCTCCCTGCTGCGTAAAATCCCTCACAACTACTTTTATTTCTCGATGCTGCTTATTCGTATTTTGACTCATAATCTTTCTCTCCTATCTTATTTTGACATATAATGATTAATCGTTATCTTTTAAAATTCTTAAAATCTCAACAAAAAGATTGACCAGATCCAAATAAATATCAGCCCCGTAAATAATTGCGTTTGCAACTGTATGTTTAGCCTGCTGTGCTGAAACAAAATCGTATCCAATATATAAGGAAAAAATAATTGCCGAAATCCATGCTATAATTCCTGTATTTAATCCGACAAAATAGCATACGACATATGCAATAACAACTCCTACTAATGCTACAAAAAGCATTTTCCCAATACCTACAAAAAACTTTGGGAATATGCAACTAAGAGTAATCATACAAAAAGTGATCATAGTTGTAATGATCAATGCTTGCAATACAAGATCAGATCTACCAGCATAATCACTGATGATGGTTGATAATGTTATTCCACATGGAATCACAATCATGTTATATCCAACAAATTTTACAAGGACAGCCTTATATCTGGTTAACATTACTATTCCAATAATTGAAATGAGCAGGTATCCAATCACCAATGCTCTTAATGGAATCATAGCTACATAATCCGCAAAAAATGCACATGTTATAAGATTGATTAATAAGCCGTATAGTACAATAGCTTCGATTAGCAAATTATAAGCACCATCACTCAAATGCGTTTTCTTTAATTTTTTACTACATTTTATTTTCATTTTCTTCAAAACCTCTTTCATTTAACTTGTGATCAATTCGTTTATATCTGCCTATATGATCTACTTGTCCAAAAAACTTCCGAAATCCTTTTTCATCATATCTATTCCATCTTTTTGCAGATCATAAAAAGGATTTCTCTTATATGGGAAAAATAAAAGGCATAAAATAGTTATGATTGACAATATAATTCCTATTCTGTTAAATGGTCCTATCCATGCTACAATAACAAACATTTGTTCAAAACATATCACCGTATTCTTTGTTGCACTATCTACAGTTAAAAATTGATCGAGACAGATTGGTAACCATAAAATTGCAAAAAATATAAAATAAATTATGTAATATCCATGTAGATAACCAGCCCCTAATTCTGCAGAAAACAATAACCAACGATCTTTTACACTCGTAAATTTTGCTTTTGGCATCTGATAAAAACAAAATCATGATATAAACGATCATATTTTTCAGATTTTATCAAACTTTTTCCATGAACTGTTCCATTCCCTGATTTACTTGAAATTCTAAAATTAGTAATAGCTCCTTTGCTGTTGTATGGATGGTTATATATTGATGAATCAAAAAATTTCCAAATTAAACTACGACCAATTATTATTGCTATATTATTTGAGTTTAAATATCTTTTGTTAACATCACTTATGGAATATGTAGAAAAAATCTTTGACCGACTCTTTTGATGAACAAGTTTTGTGATTGATCTTAATTCTGCACTATTAAATGTTCCAGGTTCAAAAGATATCTTCTTCCCAGTAAAATCAGCTGTTAATTTTCCGTTATCAGAATGATAACTGATCTGGCATTTTGGTTTGTATACATAAAAAATATCGGAATCTTTAATATATTTATTGTATTCTTCTTCATTTGCCTCAAAATTTATATGATTTTTATCACGGTAGTAATATCTCATATTCCCCAGCTCTTTCTTTTTTGTAATCTTCTTTGAGCTGCACTCGTATTTTTGATATGTATTTTGAGTGATTTTCAATTGATCTTCCGAGCTTTCTTTCCCATAGAAATTACGGTCCGTTTCCCACTTATCTTGTTTCAGGTTTATATAAAACATTGTTATAAGTGGCAATAAAGAAAGAATGATCAGTCCATATAGGATTCTTCTCTTTATGTCGTCCATATCTAATTTTTTTTAGCTCCATATCAAATCTCCTGACATTTTTTGTTCTTATCTTCTAACATCTTTTTATAGGCTTCCTCTATTTCCTCATCTGTAACAGCTTCTTCATTACAAATTTTATTAACGATACAAGGAGTTTGTTTTTTGAAATTGCAAATAGGACATATTCTTTCAATACAATAGTCTTCTAGCTCCTTTTCCTTCTTCTTTCTTTTTAGACTTTTCTCGTCTAAGTCGTAATTCATAGATGCAATAATTATTCCTGCTTGTGCATCTTTTACTGCTATTCCTGCTTGTGCTCCTTTGTCATAAATAATACTTGTTTCTAATGACCCAATATCTATTTTATTTTCGACACATACTTTTTCTATACTCGCTAAAAAGTCATGTGCAATCTGCTGTGCTATTGTCATAAACGTTCTCCTTCACATAATTTTCTCTATTTTACCGGCGGCAACTATAATTTCTACCTATAATGTGTATTCCAATGTGATTCTGATTATATAATTGATGCAAAATTTCTTGATCATCATAAGTTAACAACAAGTCTGCACAGCCGGGAAACTCTCTTATTCCAAGTATTATTTTGTAAAAAGTTTCCATTCTCATTCTTGTTCCTCCTTTGCAAAAATCAATATCATAATGGACTCCTAACAATAATATAAATGAAAAATATGATCATTATATTTGCACCCACAAAAGCACCCACAAAACACACAGTTTTTAAGAATCTTATCTTTGGATTGTCGTTTGTTTTATCGCTCATACCATAAGTGAGAGCTATATGCAAAATAGCTATTGCAACAACACCCAAAACAAAGTGAGATATAGTTTCAAACATTAAAATCAACTCCTTCCTTATTTCCAAGATCTTTAAATATTGCCCTATGATTCTTGAAATTTTCTTTTTGTTTTTCCAAATTCATGTAAAAATGTTACCTTTCTAATCACATTTTGTTCCATTTCAAAATTAATTAGTACGAACGTTCGTTATAATTTAATTATACAATAACCTTGACAAATTACAAGCAAAAATATGTAACGCTCCCATATTTTTTAGCTTTATTTGAACATATTTCAAGAATAACATTATAATTATATGGGAATATTACATATTTTAAATTATTATTTATAATTTATTCCAACTTCTAAACAAAAAATAAGCCCCGTTATCCGTTAAGATTTTGGGGCTTTTATTCTTATACTTTATCTTCTTCCAGCAAGAAGACTCCGACCTCTAAGGTGAGAGATGAATTGCGTCTGTTAAGCACTTGATATTGTATTCTGATCATAGTATAATATATTTAAAAGAATAATAAAGAAATGATAAAATATAATAAATTGTTAAAATGATCAAAAACACAAGCAGAAAACTAAGGGAGTGATACCATGCAAACAGAGCATATAAATTCAGAATATATCCCAATAATGAGCAGATGATTCTGTTTGCCAGGACTTTCGGCTGTGTCAGAATGGTGTACAACCATTGGCTTAATCGAAGGATCAGGCAGTATAAGAAGAACAAGACAAATATAACATATACTGTCTGTGCGAAAGAAATGGCTGAAATGAAGAAAACGGAAGAATACGCATTTTTGCGGGAAGTCGATAGTATATCCTTACAGCAATCACTCCGACACCTTGATACAGCATTTCAGAACTTTTTCAAACGGCCGAAAACAGGATTTCCAAGGTTCAAATCAAAAAAGAATCATAAAAACAGCTATTCAACCATATGTATCAATGGCAACATCACCATATCGGATGGGTATCTGAAACTGCCAAAGATCGGACAAGTCCGATTAAAGCAGCACAGATCTGTTCCAAAGGGATACAGGTTGAAATCAGTGACGATCAGCAGACACCAGGCGGAAGATACTATGCAAGTATCCTTTTGAGTATGAAGATCAGATACCAGAAAAGGAGATGCACAGTTTTTTAGGTCTGGACTTTTCCATGCACGGATTATATCGTGACAGTAATGGCAATGAACCGGCATATCCAGGATATTACCGGAACGCAGAGAAAAGATTAGCAAGAGAACAACGCAGACTTTCCAAGATGCAGAAAGGTTCGAACAATCGCAGGAAACAGAGAATCAAGGTAGCCAAACTTCACGAAAAAGTTTCCAATCAGCGAAAAGATTTTCTGCATAAGCAGTCAAGACAGATAACCAATGCCTATGATTGTGTATGTATAGAGGATCTGGATATGAAAGCAATGTCTCGGTCGTTGAAATTGGGAAAATCCGTTTCGGATAATGGATGGGGGAATGTTCACAGCCTTTCTAAAGTATAAACTTGAGGAACAAGGGAAAAAACTTGTGAAAGTGGACAGATTTTTTGCAAGCAGTCAGATGTGTTCTGCCTGTGGTTACAAGAATGCGAAAACAAAGGATCTTGCACTCAGGCAGTGGGATTGTCCGCAGTGTGGAATCCATCACGACAGAGATGTAAATGCAGCGATCAATATCAGAAATGAGGGAATGCGGATAGTAACTGCATAACCACAATTTCACATAATACAACCGTGGGACACACGGGGTTAGCTCGCTTAAGCTTAGCACATTGGTGCTATCGAACGAGAACCAAACCTGCCGAGGTTAGGGAAGCTCCCACCTCTATAGATGGGAGAGGATGTCACATAACAATGTTTCCGTTTGCATCGGCTTTTTTGGTAAATACAGCAATGATCAATTCTACCCATGCAACAAAACTTGGAATCGCTGTCCAACAAAACACAATATAGAGGATTCCCATCCCAGTCTTTCCACTGTAAAACTTATGAGCACCGAAACCACCAAGGAAAAGTGCCAGTAAGCAGTAAGCTACTTTATTCACTACTTTCTTTCCATTTCCTGCTGCCACATCAGATGCATTGTTAATACTGTTTGTCATGTTAATATTGATTCCAGCATCGTTGTGATTCTCAGGCTCTTTTTTTGCCTTTGTCACAATGATCTGATCTTCATCCTCGAAAATTTCCACCAAATCTCCAAGAACAGGATCAAATCCAAGATCACATCTTCGAACTTCTTTAATGGAACCATTGTTCATCCCGATCGTTACAATATCATTTTCTACTCTAATCATTTTCCCTTTTTTCATCTACATCTCCTCCTTCATCATTCTTACTTTTATTAAGATCAGATACATACATGGTGCCATAATGTGGTTCTTCTTCTGGATGTTTTTTATAGTAATCCTTTCGGATCATACGAAATACAAAGCTGCAAACCACATGAATCATACATGCAGCAATTACAAATGTCACCCATAAATGCTCATATGTCTTAAAATACATTAAATCTGCCACTGTTTTTCCGCGGGAAATACATATAAAATAATCAATCCAACGATAAATGGAATGATAGCGATTGCTTCTTCTATGACGATTGACTGATAAAAACGTTGGGAAAAATTAAACATCATGTTATACACAAGATCAATTGCGATTACATATGCAGCAGCAGTCAACATGACATTTAAAATTGTACGAAATGTATGAGATTCATACAATGCTCCAGGTCCTGCATTAACACTTACTAAACCAGTAAATGCTGTAAATATCACAAAACATAATGCAAATGCTTTTTCTCCAAACCATAGTCTGGATTTCCATCCTCTCTGTAAATTCAAGATTTTTTCCATAATTTAAATTCCTTTCTTTATTTGATACTTAACAGTTACTTTTCTGTCTCTTGACAGATCTGCTCTATTTTAGCAGCACTATTCTTTTTTAATTTATCATTTTGATAAAATAAAGTTCTGATTAGACTCTGTCTTAACATAAACTTCATTCCTGCAGATACTTCCATTGGTGTAGGTCTTTTAGCAACCCATTTCGATCTACGCTCTACGTTTACAACGATAATACCCACATAATATGGAATCTGTTCTTTCCATTCATACAAGGATTGCTTTAAATATAACTCTCTTGGAATAACCAAATAATTATAATTTCCAATCCATGTTTTGGCAGCCTTACTCTTAAAATCGGCCATGCTGACTTTAATCTCATAGCATCGAAATTCATCTTTTTTTGCGTTATAGCTTAGAAAATCAACGATTTCCTTTACTTTTTTCTCCTTGAGAAGAGTTACGGTAACTTCCTTTGTTCCATACTCTCTTGCAAGGCATGGGTTGGATCCAAACAGGTTTTGATATAAGACATCTTCAATGATCAATGTTTCTTCTGTTTTTGCCATATATTTATCTCCTTCTGTTATTTCATCAATGGAATATGCAAGATTATCGATATAATACAGCTTTAGATGTTCCATATTAGGGAAAATATCCGCAAACGTTTTATCTGTGTCCAAAAAGTCTGAATCTTCAATAATACAAACATTGTCTCCCAGTTCTGGATTTAGTAAGCGGATATAGCCACCAGCCTTTGTAAATTCATCGAAATCATATATTCCGACAATATCTCCTTCAACCCAGTCTTTTATATAATTTTCTTTTCCATCACAAACCAGACGAAAGCCAGATCCTTCAAATATAACTACTTGTGGTCCTTTACCACCAGGCAATAAAACAAAACGATATCCAAAAGCTCCATCTGCCATAGCTTCTTCTTCCGTCTCATATGTATGCGGAGATGGAATGTTAATTTCGTAATGATTTTGATCTGTCGCAGCAAACATACCTGACATACAGTATTGATATCTTTTTTGCATAAAAAACCTCTCTTTCATGGAAATTATTTAACACGCCGTGAGCAAGAAGTCCCCCACCTCTATAGGTGGTGGGATGAATTGCGGATTACACAGCATTTTTTATTATGTACTGCCAATTGTTGTTATGACATTCCAACTTCATTTTATTGATGCTGACCTGTTTATAGGTTTTGTTTGGCAGAGTAATATAGTCATTGTTCTCATCTTTTATATATGCCGCATTGCTCGTAAATCCTGTAATATATCCACTCTTTCCAAAAACTGAAACCTTATCGTTAAGATAAAATCCTTTATAATAAGGCGTATTCTTACTGTTACGCGTCTGATTTCTGTTTGGCTTTTTTCTTCCCTTACGGGCGGTAGCTCGTGTAAAGAGCGTTTCTTTTTGCGGAATTGTTTTATCAGTAACCATTCTTCAGGATTTTCTTTGATTTCATTGATACCACTAATGACAATCGCATCATTATAGTGCGTCTTATCCAATTTCATCGCCTTACGTTTTGGTGTTGTTTCAGATCCATATGTGATCTCAGCATCTGGATACGCTACAAATATCCTCTTACGTAAGGTATTCATGAACGGCGGTTCTTTGTATTGTTTTACCTTTTTATGCTGCTCCTGCCATTGATAGAATATTCCACCTTTCCTGTGATTCTGCGATGTAAGACAATCTGTGCAAACTGTAATAAGATTATCAACTCTGTTTGTTCCGCCATTACTGCGGTAGATGATATGATGTGTGTTCAAAATCTTATTTTTTGACTTTCCACAGCACTGACAAGTGTAGTTATCTCTTGCAAAAACAAAATACCTTCCATCGAAGAAACCATATGTCTGACCATGTTGATAGTCAACTCCATGGATTTCAGGATTTATCATCTTTGCTACATCAAACTTACCGACTTCTATGTGAAGAATGGGGTTTGGAACCAAACTACTCAATGTGTCAATCCAATGAAACGTATGATTTATCCTGCTTTGCAAGCTAGGTGGAAGCCATTCATCTCTTCTCTTACGATTTAAAAACCTTGGTTTTCGGTATCTTGTTTTACGATTTCGTCTGCTTCTGCGATAAATACGTTTCGTATCAAGATTTGACCTGATATCCTGTCGAAGCTCGATTTCGCCTTTCCAAAAAACCTTATCCTCTGATCTGACAGCAGCTCCTATATATTTAGAACCTGTGTCTATACCTATATGACAGTCCTGCTTTGTTTCTCCAGTTGTATAAGTCAGCTGAATCGTAAATGGATGATATTTATAAATCTTAGCCTTATTTTCCCTTAGGAGTAATCTGGCTTTTCTTTGTGAGCATGGCATTAATGGTCTGCCACGCATATTGAATACAAATACTCTCATAGTTTTTACCTTTGACAGCTACTCTCAAGTGCTGTCCCTTTCTTTTGAAAGTTTGTTACCCTTCGCCAATGTTGTAAATGCTTGTCGTGATCGAACATACTAGGTTGACCGTTCCTACCTCACAGAACTTTTACAGAGCCTACACAAGGCTGCAAACTATGGTATCATTCGCAGGTGTGATAACATAAACAACGTAGTTCTCGAAGAACTTAGGCTAGTCAATATGAGCTTTTACAAGCTCCGACCTCAACAGTTATTACTGTAGGTCGGGGTTATTGACGCATTCTCTTCAATTTTTCATAACGAATTCTGAGCTGCTTGTACTCTGCCTGAAAACATTCTTTGTAATCTGAACTTACCATACCAATAGCTGTTGCCGGCAGGGTACTCTCGTCATATTCTTTATAGTCAGACTCAAACATATCCTTTGGCAACCATTGCACATGTCCATTCTCGTATTTCATCACATATCCTTCATCGGCAGGATCTTCGTCTGCCGGAATCTGCCATCCTCGAAAGATATTATAGTCACCTCTTGTCATTGGTCTCGCAGCAACAACCTTTATTCCGATATACTGTTTCATTTGCACGTCTCCTTTCTCCACTAAAGCAAAAAATGAATCGGGTAGGAGGTAAATAATTATTTTATTTACCGTCCTCCTACACCACCGTACGTACGGTTCCGTATACGGCGGTTCTTTAGTTTTCACAGATTATTAGATAATAGTCGAGCATGGATGTATATCCCAGCTTGGCTATTATTTTCTTTGAAAAGATTTGGTTCAAGACTTTCGCCATTCTCCAATAACCTTTTCTACTATTGGCTAGTTCCTTGGCTTTCCAATCCTCTAAACCTAGTGCTTTCAGCATTCGGTATTTCGTTTTGATTTTCTTCCACTGTTTCCAATAGACCGCTCGGATTCTCCGCCTTGCCCATTCATCCGTTTTTCGGAGGAGCTCTTTCATATCTGCGAGCCTGAAGTATTCCACCCATCCCCGCACATACTCTTGATACCTCTTTTCTCGTACTTCATTGCTAATGCCTTTGTTCCTGTCGGTAAGTTCTCTGATTCTATTCTTCATCTTCACTACCGACTTTGAGTGTACTCTGAATCTGCATTTACCTTTATATCTATAAAAGCTATAGCCAAGATATTTGACTTTGCTGATGTGAGACACCTCCGTTTTCTTCCTGTTTACTTTCAGAAATAGTTTTCCTTCAATGAACGGGATAATGTTTTTCAAGGTTCTTTCCGCACTTTTCCTGCTCTTACAAAAAATCATACAGTCGTCTGCATATCGGACAAATCTATGTCCTCTGCTTTCCAGTTCCTTGTCCAATTCATTCAGCATTACATTACTAAGCAACGGACTAAGCGGACCACCTTGTGGCATACCGACCTCTGTACGTTCAAACATTCCTTTTGCGATCACTCCCGCATTCAGATATTTGTGTATCAAAGATATAACTCTGCCATCTTTGATGGTTCTTGACAATACCTCTATCAGCTTACTCTGGCATACCGTGTCGAAGAACTTTTCCAAGTCCATATCTACCACATATACATAGCCATCATTTACATTCTTTTGACATTGTCTGAGGGCATCGTGTGCTCCCCGCTTTGGTCTGAAACCAAAACTGTTCTCTGAGAATTGCTCCTCATAAACTGGCGATAGTTCCTGCGCTATTGCCTGTTGGATAACTCTGTCAACAACAGTTGGAACTCCCAACTTTCGGAACTCGCCTTTTGTTTCCTTTGGTATTTCTACCCTGCGAACCGGGTTGGGTTTATATTTCCCCTCCCTTATCTTTCGGATTAAAGTATCTTGGTTTTCTCTAAGGAAGGGCAGAAGTTCATCACCTGCATACCATCGATTCCACTTTCCCTTTGTTTTTCTTGACTTGCTTATAGGCGCTGTTAAGGTTGTCTTTTCGCAAAATCAAATCCAAGAGATTGTTCGTCCAATAGTCTGTGATGACACCGCTCTTTTCAGTAATCTTAGAGTAGTCGAACACTTCTGCATACTCTTTCTGTTCCGCAGATACCATTTGCAGATAGTCCTCTATATGAAGTTGTCTGTTCTTAAATCTACTTTCAGTTACATTCATTGCTTGTGCCTCCTAAAGTTCAGCCCTTCGCCAGTGTTTGCAACCACTGGTTTACTATGGCTTCTGCTGACTTCTCGCCATTCGTTGTTACTGACGGACTTCATACTCTGTTTTCGTCCGCTGACGAGACCTCCCTTGGTACCACACGTCACTTTCTCTCCATATATCTGCCACATTTACTACAGTTAATTCCGAGTAGTTATTGGACTTTGGTTTGTTTAGCAACCTTATCCTTAACTATAGCCTGATGTGATTTCTGTTCGTCAGACCAGAGATTTGCCTCCACCTTCCTTCAGATTCCACCTCACGATGGACACCCTTGGTCTTGGCTGTATCCTTCCCACTACTAGGGCGGATTAGGAACTTTCATCCATTAGTGACGTGCGCCGCAAGGCGCACTAAAAAAATAGAGATATTTCTCTGAATATCTCTATTTCCTTGACATAAACTGTCCTTATATCCAATTTTCTAATAAAAAGTTGCCTTTTGATACAACAACTCATGATATAAATTATAGCACAAATTATATCATTTGTGTATCTTGATAATAAATTTATTTTTTATTCAAAACAATAAATATAATTTTATATCTGACTACTCCCACGGGCAAGCCCGTGGGGTTCTGATTATCAAGTGTAGCTTGTAATCGTACATCATTTTCAGACTTTGGAGTTACAAGTGTAAGTCTATTTGAATCAGAGCTTTCATTACCAAGCAGTCCAACGACCACATTGACGGTAAATTTCTACTTTCGTAAGGAGTATAGTCAATCTCCCTAAATATGTTTTACGCTATCTTAATTCCGCTATTTAATATTTTGATCTTATTAGCCTTGATCCATTCGATCAGGGCTTTTTCTTTGTTGTAACACTTATCAAATTCAGAAATACATTTGTTTTTATCTATATCTTTAGTTCTGTAATCGTAACAGTATAATAAGAATGATGAATACCAATCTCTTTGTACCAATGTTCCGTCAGTAAGTTTATATATTCTATCAGACAGCTTTTTCTTGATATAATCATCTGCTGTATGGTCATATTGACTTGCTCTGTAATTATTAGGTACTTCAATATATATACCACCTGATGTCTTAAATTTCCGCTCTACAGTAGTTTGAAACCCAGAAGGACATCTGTTCTTTATGGATCTGCCAAAACGCTTTTTCTTATGAAACTTACCTTTACTATTGACTGTAGTATCTTTAGTTCGTTTCATAAGTTTACTTGCATTTTTAGGTTCCGTGATAAATACATCCCCAAGACTTCTTAAATGGTTAGCGTCTTCATTTATTGCAAGCTGTCTGTTTATAGCATTGATACGACATAGTTCAGAGTGTTTAGCTTTTAGCTTTTTATAATGATTAGAATATTTCCAAGTTTTGCGGCCTTTTTTAACAGTACCATCATCATTATAGTTTTGCGGATCAGTTGCACGTCTTGACCTGTCCATCGCACGGTAAAGCAGGCGTTCTCTTCTTTCAGAAGTCTGAATACTGTTACCACGCTCTGAAAGATTTTTCAAGCCCACCTCAGTATTTGATGTATACGCAACAGTCTGTGTACCAATATCTGCACCTATAATACCTTTGCCAAACTTATGTCTTGGATTACCAAACCTATCATATTTAGGTTTCGCCTTACCTTCAATAGTAAGATGCAAATACACCCTATATTTTCCACGAATAAATTTAGGTACAAGAGTAGCATAGCAAGGTCTGTATGTATCAATGCAGTATGCTTTATCTAAAAATTTATTTATTGCTTTATCATTTATGATCTCTGATCTTGATAAATATTCTAAAACTGCACAAACTTCATCTGTTTGAAATCTATCTTTAACCTGTATCCCAAATACATTTCCCTTTAATTTGAATTTTAATCCATTATCTTTAACAGACATTGAAATGCCACGATTTATCTGTTTTGCCCTGATACAAGGCAACTCACCATATTTAGAAAAATGAATCGTTTTACCATTGTTATAAAGACATTTTTCAATACCACGCCATATATCTTCAGCTTTTGTAAGGGCAAATACGGCATCAATACTATATTTCTTACCTATATGTATCATAGCGTTTCTGCAATGATCCCATGTGACATTGTATTGTTTTTGCATTTCATTGAGCTGATCTGCTAGATCTCTGCGTTTCTTTTTATCTTTGGTAGAACCATAGAGTTTTAGCAGCTTGCGATATTTTTTAGTACGCATAAGTTGGTCATAATTCTTTCTCATAAGACCAACAAGCTCATTACCTGCTTTTCTGATCTTATCAGAAAGAATCACGACCTTTTGTACATCAGAAGATGGCATATCGGTTTCTACAACCAAGATATGCCTGTCAGAAAGTTTATGAAATTGTTTTAGAAGTTTTTTATATTCTTTATCACTTATCATTTTTCTGCTCCTCAATATACTTAATCACTGTAGCTTCGCTTATATGTCCGACAGTAGATACAAAGTATCCTCTTGACCATAATACTCCACATTTCGCATAGAACTGTTTTAATTTTGGAAATACTTTAAATAATTTGATAGCACTGATACTTTTTAGAGTTCTTACAACATCACAAGGAGCAACTGTCTGCGGAACATCTATGAAAATATGTATATGATCTGGCATCACTTCGAGTGCTTTGATCTTGTATTTATAATCATTACAAATTTTCTGTAATATCTGTTTAAGAATGATATCGACATTTCCTTGTAATACTGAAAATCTGAACTTTGGACACCAAATGATATGATACTGTATCAAATATTTACAATGTGAAGCACTATGATATTGTTCCTCACTCACTGTCTTTTTCTCCTAATTGATATTTTTCCTGAATACCTCTACGCATTAAGTCAAGAAAAGTGATAGTTTTTCCTTCTTCAACAGATAGATACGAGCAAGATTTTCAAGTTCTGTTTTCCATCCAGTAGGAATGGAAATATTTATTTGTACATTGTCACTTTTAGTTCGTGCCATTATTTTTTCCTCCACGACTTGAATGATATTGTGCAGCATTATTTTGTGTTGTTGTATGCGTGTTTATATCATAGTTGCTCTTACTCATGTTCTGTTTCCTTTCTATATTTTAATATACATAGATTGTATATTTAATCTATGTATATGTCAAGTGAAATGTGGCTTTCATCCCATACGCAAGCGTGTGGGGTTTCGCCACAAATTTATAACAAACCAGTACACAAAACACCATGACGGAAATATCAGGAAAATCCTTTTCCGATCGCTATGCAAAATACATAAACTTCCTGCACTCCCAATTGTTTTAACGCTGTCGTCACTGCTTCCGCTGTTGATCCTGTCGTATAAATGTCATCTATCACCAATATCCTTTTCGGCGTCCCTGCTTTCTGATATTCTTTCAAATTTCCACGAAAAGCTTTCTTTAAATTGTTTTTTCTCTCTCCTGGGCTTAATTGTTTCTGTGGTTTCGTATCATGGATTCTTTCCACAATCTTTGTATACATCGGTTGATCCAACATCTCTGCAATCCCCTTTGCAAAGATTTCTGCCTGATTAAACCCTCTCTTTCTTCTCTTTTTTTTATGAATCGGCACCGGAATTACCGCATCTGCTTTTAGTCGCAGCAATTCCCTGTATTTTCTTTTTCGAATTTCTTCCAAATAATACTGTGCAAATTTTCTCTCATTCTTATATTTGATCGCAGCCAGTGAATCAGTGACTGGTTTCTGGTAAATACATAACCCCATACCACGTTCAAAATTCTTCGGATGCTGTCTGCAATCACTACAATATTCTTTTTCCTGATTCTTCATTGATTTTCCACAAGAATAGCATGTGGGTTCTTTGATAAAAATCTGCTTTTTACTGCATATTTTACAGATACGTTCTCCTTTGTCCAATAATTCTTTGGCACATAACGGACAGATCGGAGGAAATAGAAATGATAACATAAGATACCCCCTTATTCGATCACATCATTTGATCTCGTTTTAAAATTGTAGAACTTTGTTTTATTTGTATATTTTATCCAATTATACATGTAAGAAAAAGCACCCAAAAATTAATGTGGTGCTCTCTCTTTATTGCCAAATTTGTGTATTGTCCGAGCCATACAAGCTCTACACTACCTGTTGAACCATTTCGCTGTTTGTCGACGATGATCTCTGCAATCCCTTTCTTCTCGGAATCTTCATTATAATATTCATCACGATAAATAAACATAACAACGTCGGCATCCTGCTCGATCGATCCTGACTCACGAAGATCTGATAGCATTGGCTTGGCTGGTTTTCTCTCTTCAACTCTTCGACTTAGCTGAGATAATGCGATCACTGGTGCATTCATCTCTCTTGCTAATGCTTTTAACGATCTTGAGATCTCTGAAATCTCCTGCTGTCTGGATTCAGAACGCTTACCACCTGACATCAACTGCAGGTAGTCGATAATGATCAGGTCCAGTCCATGAATCTGTTTGTATCTACGACACTTAGATCGTAATTCTGCAATCGTAATACCTGGTGTATCATCAATGATCAATGGAGAACGACCGATCGTTCCCGCACTTTCCATGATCTTCTCCCAGTCGGTTTCCTGAAGATCACCAGTACGGATAGATTGTGAATCTACCATCGCTTCCATCGCCATCATACGGGTTACAAGCTGTTCTTTCGACATCTCCAGACTAAAGATCGCTGTTGGAACGTGATCCCTGACTGCCGCTTTCTGTGCGATATTCAACACAAATGCTGTCTTACCCATAGCAGGACGTGCCGCCACGATGATCAGTTCTGATGGATGTAGTCCCGATAATTTGTAATCAAGATCTGTAAATCCTGTTGCAATACCTGTGACTCGCCCAGCAGAACTTGCCGCTTCTTCGATCGCATCCAGTGTATTTAACACAACTTTGTCAATTGGAACAAACTCTTCTCTTCCACTTGCCTGCTGAAGAAGTCCGAATACATTCTTCTCTGTGTGATCCAAGATCTCGGTCACATCATCTTACCAAGATAACATTCTGTTGTGATATCTTCTGTAACTTTGATCAATTTACGAAGTGTTGCCTTTTCCCTGACGATCGTTGCGTATTGTTTGGCATTGGCTGACGTTGGAACAACTTCCAGAAGATCCCTGATAAATTCAAGACTCTTCATAGATTCCGGCACGTCTTTTTTCTTTAATTTATTCTGAAGCGTTACCAGATCGACCGGCTTTCCTTCCCGGTATAATTCTGTCATCGCTTCAAATAAGATGCCGTTCTGCTTCTGATAGAAATCATCGGCATTCACAATATCGATAACATCTGCGATCGCATCCCTGTCCATGATCATCGCACCGATCACAGACTGTTCTGCCTCCGGGCTGTTCGGCTGCACTTTCTTGATAAATGCTTCATCCATAAATATGCCCTCTTATTTTTCTTCTACTTTAACTCTTAATGTTGCTGTTACCTGTGGATGAACTTTGATCGCAACATCATGGAATCCAAGATTCTTGATTGGTTCACAATGCATTTTTTTCTTATCTAAATCATATCCTAACTGTTTCTTTGCTTCTGCTGCGATTTCTTTTGTGGAAATAGATCCAAATGTTCTTCCACCTTCTCCAACCTTCATCTTTAATACCAATTGTTTTTCTTCAATCTCTTTTGCTAAAACTTTGGCATCTGCTAATGCTTCTGCAGCCAGTTTATCATCATTTGCCTTTCTTAATTTTAGATCATTTAATGCTTTATTTGTAGCTTCAATTGCTAAATTCTTGCGGAATAATACATTTCTTGCATATCCGTTGTTAACCTCTACTACTTCATCTTTTTTTCCAACTGATTTTACATCTTCTAATAAAATAACTTTCATCGCTTATATCTCTCCTTTTGATATCAAATATCGTAATGTCTCATGAATAATATTCTTGGCTTCTTCTAATGATACATCGACAAGCTGTGCACCTGCAACTGTCAAATGTCCGCCGCCTCCGAATTCTTCCATGATCTTCTGGACATTCACTTCATCGATCGATCTTGCACTGATATAGACTCTCTCATGAACACCTGTTAATACAAAAGATGCTTCAATTCCATCAATATCAAGTAATTCATTCGCTACCTGTGCGCCAATAACAGTAGGGCTGTCCACACCGATTCCTACCAGTGTTGCGATCGCGAACCTGCCATATAAGATCTCTGCTTCACTGATCGCTTTCGCACGGATCCTGTAAGTTTCCATGCTTTCTCTTGACATCTTTCTTACCTTTGTAAGATCAGCTCCATTTCTCTTTAGATATGCCGCTGCCTCAAATGTTCTGACACCTGTTTTATTCACAAAATTGTCCGTATCTACAAGCATTCCATAATACATGGCATTCGCTTCCATTGGCTCTAACTTTGGTTTGAATCTACATATTGAAGAATCTCTGCTACCAATTCACATGTAGAAGACGCATATGGCTCTACATATGAAAGTACCGGATTCTTGATCATATCTTTATTCTTTCGATGATGATCTAAGATCACCGTTGTCTTTGTCTGACTTAATAACTGTTCACATTCTGTATAATTTGCATGATTTACATCCACTACGATCAATAACGTGTTTTCATCTGTGATCTCAATTGCTTGTTCGTTATCAATGAACATATCTTCATCATAAATACCACTTTTATTTAATTCATCAACCATCGCACGGACAGAGATCGTTACTTCATTCATAACGATATGTGCCTTTCTTCCCAGAGAAAGTCCAAGTCTGTACAGACCAACAGCTGCACCGATCGCATCTGGATCCGGAATCTTATGTGCCATGATCACGACCTTTTCCTTTGATTCAAGAAGTTCTTTTAACGCATGCGCTTTAACTCGTGCTTTGACTCGTGTGGTACGTTCCATAACCTCACAATTGCCACCATAGTAGGAAATATCTTCCCCATCCTTGATCACTGCCTGATCACCACCACGTCCTAATGCCAGATCCATACCTGCACAGGCTGCTTCATAGTTTTCCTGATACGTATTTCCATTAATTCCAAAACTGATGCTTAATGTCATATGCATAGAATTCCCAAGATTGATCGTCTTGATCTCATCAAGGATCGAGAATTTGTTTTCTTTGATCTTGTCCAAATATTTCTGTTCAAATACAACAAAATATTTATCTCTCTCTGTTCTCTTCACAACCCCAGAGACATTCTGGATAAATTTGTTGATCTTACGATCTGCCACTGCGATCAGCATAGATCGTTTCACCGCATCAATATCATCAAGGATTTCTTCGTAATTATCAATATAGATTAAACCAATGACCATTCTCTGATTCTCATTTTGTTCCATATATTTCTTAAGTAATGTCTGATCAAAAAAATATACTGCGATCAGATCGTTGTCCTTAAGCATCTGTCTAGAACAACTGTTATCATTCTCATCAGAGAAATCTTCTACACGAATACGATTCATCTCTACTTTATAGAATAGCGTCTGTTCTTTTTCCTTATCTCCCTCTTTGCATTTCTTTTTATATTCAATATGAGAAATAGAGTGCATCACATCCGACGGAAGCAGATTACGGTTCAGATTCGGAAAAATCTGTTGCAATGACTTTCCTCGGTTCTCTCCCACAATTTTATGAAATGCATCATTTGACCATATGATCATTCCATTCCCATCAAGCAGTGCATACGGAACAGGAAGCTGTTGTAACAAATAATTCTGCACCTGACTCTGCTCAAACATAAAATCCATACATTCTTTGATGATCTCTTGTTTGCTTCGGGAATAAATGATCATCTGAAAAACTAAAAATACGACTAGTGAGACCGCTAAGATCACTCCACATCGAATATCCAAGAAAAAGAACACAATGTCTACAAAAGCCAGAATAAGCAATGCCCATAATGGTCCTTGAAGATACTGTTCTATCTTTGTTTTCTTCATAATGTCCATTTTTTTCTCCTGATTTGATTCTTACAATTATCCTTTATTATAACTCAATTGCATGAATTTGTACATTATATTTAACGAAAGCGAGATATTTGTTCAATTTACGCAATTTTCTTAATTATTTTGACATGTCTGTCGCAGTGCGATCTTGCCCGGAGCTTTTTGTATCATAGGGGATTCCATCGGAATTTCTATGATACAAAAAAGAGCTATACCGCAACATACGTCACAATATAACTCTTCATTATCTGCTTAAAATTATTCAGCTGTATATGGCATTAAAGCTAAATGTCTAGCTCTCTTAATAGCTCCTGTAACAGCTCTCTGATGTTTAGCACATGTTCCTGTAATACGTCTTGGAAGGATTTTTCCTCTTTCAGATACGTATTTCTTTAATGTTGCTACATCTTTATAATCGATTACAGCATCGGCTTCTGTACAGAATGCACATACTTTTCTTCTTCTACGTCCGCCTCTTCTTCTCATTGGAGAATCGCCTTTTGTATAAGCCATGATTTCTACCTCCTATTTAACTAAATGGTAATTCTTCTTCCAAACCATCCGGAATATTCATAAAACCATCGCTTGCTGCGGCACTAGGCTGTGGCGCGCTTGGCTGTGGAACTCCCATATTACTGTTCTGGGCTGCAGCAGCTTTGCTCTCTGCAAAATCCTGCTCTTCGATCACAACTTCTGTTGTGTAAACTTTAACTCCATCACGGTTTGTATAACTACCTGTCTGGATTCTTCCAGAAACAACCATCTTAGTACCCTGTTTTAGATACTTCTCTGCAAATTCTGCTGTGCGTCCGAATGCCACACAGTTAATAAAATCCGCATCCTGTTCACCGTTTCTTTTGAATCTTCTATCTACTGCTAACGTGTATCTGGCGATTGCCAAAGGTGTCTCACCTTGTGAATATCTTACATCAGGGTCCCTTGTCAATCTTCCCATTAATACTACTTTATTCATTATTCGGATCCCTCCTGTTAATTACGCATCCTGTTTAACGCATAAGAAACGTAATACAGTTTCCTCAATACGAAGTCTCTCTTCAAGTTCTGCTGGAACTGTAGTTTCGCCTTCGAACTGGATGAAATAGTAGTATCCTTCTTTCATCTTCTGAATTTCGTAAGCTAACTGTTTCTTACCCCATTCATCGACGTTAGTGATCGCAGCACCTGCTGTAGTAATCATTGCCTGAACTTTTTCAACCATAGCTGCACGTTCTTCGTCTTCGATCTTTGCACTTAAAACTAATGCTAATTCATATTTCATCATTACTTGCACCTCCTTTTGGTCTAGTGGCTCTTTCTTCGTGAAAGAGCAAGGATATTTTTATATACCACGAATAATTACTCTATCATAAACTTCTAATCTTGGCAAGCTTTTTTTATAAATCCTCTAAAATTTTTTTCAACCATCTTTCTTGGCACCATCACCTGTCTGCCACATCCAACACATTTTAAACGAAAATCCATTCCCACTCTCAGAATCTCCCATTCATTTATACCGCAAGGATGTGCTTTTTTTAATTTGACAATATCTCCGATCTGAAATTCCATCCATCAAACCTCCTTGTTCTGATCTATCTTTTACACTATAGTTCTGATTATAACAGAAAAAAGAACCAGGTGGTCAATACCCGATTCTTTTTCTACACTTTGAAGAAGAAGTTATTCTCTTACTCTTAGACTTCTGGCGCTGTTGCGTCAATATCCCCCAGATTCATTGCTTCATATTGTTCTAAAATTAAAGTCTGGATCATATTTCTTGTATCAGAATTGATCGGATGTGCAATGTCTCTATATTCACCATCTGCAGCTTTTCGGCTTGGCATTGCAATAAACAGACCTTTCTCCCCTTCGATTACTTTAATATCATGTACCACAAATTCATTATCGATTGTGATTGACACAACAGCTTTCATCTTACCTTCTTTGGCCACTTTTCTAATACGTACATCAGTTATTTGCATGTTGTCATCCTCCTAGTTTCTAATAATATAGCTAAAATTCGCTCTCCGGTCAGGCTCTGGTAACTTCTTCTTTCTCTTAGACCGTATATGCTAATTTTTATTATAACACTATTTTCAGCAAATGTGAACAAAAACTTGTTTTTTATCAGCTTTTTTATTATGACATTTTACTACTTTTTTCTCCATATTCTTATAGTACATATAATATTTTCCAATTTAATCTCCGTCTTGCAAGATTAGTTGCGGTGACTTATAATAAGGAAAACAATGAAACTATATCAACAATAGAAAGAAAGGGCACATGAAAATGTATCAGATAGATTTTAACAGACCAATTCATATTCATTTTATGGGGATCGGAGGAATCAGCATGAGCGGTCTTGCTGAGATTCTTATCAAAGAAGGATTTACGATTTCTGGATCCGATATCCATACTTCCGATATCATCAAACACTTAGAAGATAAAGGCGCAAAGGTTTATCTCAGCCAGACTGCTGATAACATTACAGATGATATCGATCTTGTTGTATACACAGCAGCGATCAACTTCGATACCAACGAAGAATATAAAGAAGCCATCCGCCGTAACATTCCTGTCATGAAACGTGCTACACTGCTTGGTCAGATGATGCATAATTATCAGAATGCGATCGCCGTATCTGGAACTCACGGTAAGACAACAACAACTTCTATGTTATCTTATATTTTACTTGCTGGTAACACAGATCCTACGATCAGCGTTGGTGGAATTCTTGATGCGATCAATGGTAATATCCGTGTCGGACATTCCGAGACATTCGTAACTGAAGCATGTGAATACACAAACAGTTTCTTAGAATTCTTCCCTAAGATCAGTATTATCCTCAATATTGAAGAAGATCACATGGACTTCTTTAAGGATCTTGATGATATCCGCCATTCTTTCCGTGAATTTGCCCACAAACTTCCTGATTATGGTTATCTGATCATCAACGGTGAAATTGAGAACATTGATTATATTGTGGACGGATTAAAGGCAGAATATGCAACTTTTGGATTAGAAAATGATTCTTATGACTATTGTGCAAAGAACATCGGGTATGATGCATTTGGACATGCTCATTTCGATTATTACTATAAAGGAGAATTTATTGACCATATCCAGTTAAATGTCAATGGAGAACATAACGTGAAGAATGCACTGGCTGCCATTGCTGCTGCAAAACGTATCGGCATTGATGTTGATACAATGAAGAAAGGACTTCTTGGATTCACTGGCGCCAAACGTCGTTTTGAACTAAAAGGCACATGCAACGACTTCACCGTTGTTGATGACTATGCGCATCATCCAACAGAGATCCGTGCAACTCTGGAATCTGCTAAGAATTATCCACATAACGAATTATGGTGTGTATTCCAGCCTCATACTTATTCCAGAACAATTGCATTCCTTGATGACTTTGCAAAGGCATTAAGCCTCTGTGACCACGTGATCGTCACTGACATCTATGCTGCCAGAGAAAAAGATACTGGTATCGTAAGTTCCAAAGATATCGTGGACCGCATGGATGATTATGATGTAGATGTACACTATATTAAGGAATTTGATGACATTGAAAAATTTATTTTAAAAAATTGCAAAAAAAATGATCTGTTGATAACTATGGGGCCGGAAACGTCGATTCTATCGGAAATTCGCTCGTAAATAGATAGTTATCCACATTATCCACAGACTTGTACACAATTGTTGATAAACAAATCTGTGGATTTCTTTTGTCCTTTTCCACAATTGTAAAATCTATGTAAATGGCTTATTTCCATTGTTTTACGATTTTTGTCCACATTATCCACATTATCCACAGACTTGTACACAATCAGGGTGTGGATTCCCCTGGTATTTACAATTTCTCCAATCTGCGTTATAGTCAGATTAACGATAATAAAAGAAGGAGAGATTGCCATGAATTACATTAAAGTAACAACCACATATCCAACCGGTGGAACGCTGCTTCCAAACGCATTTGTTGATAATTATATGATCCGTGCGAACGGTGAATACATCAAAGTGTATATTTATCTTCTGCGTATGGTTTCTGACGGTGCAAACTTCAGCATTCCTTGTCTTGCAGATGTACTGGAACTTACGGAGCGTGATGTTACTCGTGCGTTAAAATACTGGGAGAAAGAATCCCTCTTACGCATGGAGCTTAAAGACGGCGAGATCAGTTTTATAGAGCTTCTCCCTGTCAGTGGCAATCCACATTCTCCTGCACAGACTACAAAACAAGAAGAAACAGCCCAAGCTACTTCTTCAGCAGCTTCTAAGACTACTGTGAAGGATCAGACGATCACTGGTGCTGAACCGATTCCTGCCATGAAGACGCTTTCTCCTGCAGAACTTCAGCGTAAGAGCGAAGATGAGCGTTTTTCTTATCTTCTCTACGTATGTGAGATGTTCTTAGGAAAGCCTTTAACTTGTACGGATATGAACACTTTACTTTACATGTACGAAGATCTTAGAATGTCATGTGAATTGATCGAATATCTTGTAGAGCATTGTGTATCAAATGGTAAGAAGAGTTTCCGTTATATGCAGTCTGTAGCGATCAACTGGTACGAAGCAAATATCAAAACTCCTGAAGAAGCGAAAGCGTACAGCAAGAATTTTCGTAAGGAATATTATTCTATCATGCGTGCATTTGGATTAAATCAGAATCCAGCCCCTGTTCAGGAAGAATATATGAAACGATGGCTTGAAACTGATGGTTTTGATCTTGCACTGATCATTGAAGCTTGTAATCGTACGATCAATGCGATCAACAAACCTAGTTTTCCATATGCAGATACGATCTTAAAGCACTGGAAAGATAACCATATCGTAACATTGGAAGATGCGAAGAACTTCCATATCCGGCAGAAAGCACCAAAGACTTTCGCTAACAATAACAACCAGAGCAATATGCATAACTTTACGCAGCGTGATTATGATTTTGATGCGTTAGAGCAACAGCTTTTACAGAAACAGTTCGCGGATGAACTCATGGAGAACTAACTTATGTCATTATCAAATAACGATTATCAGGATATCATGCGCCAGTATGAGGAAAGACGGCTTTCTAATTACCGTCTCCATGAACAGCGCAAGAAAGATATATACACAACAATTCCAGAGATCAAAGAACTTGATCGGCAGATCACTGCCAATTCTATTTCTCTCGGAAAGCAGCTGATCGTCCGGGATGATCCTGCTTTGAGAGAAGAATACCGTATAAAGAATCAGGTGCTGATCAGCCAGAAACAGACTCTCTTAAAAGAAGCCGGGTATTCTTCTGATTATCTGGAACCAATCTACTATTGTAAGAAGTGTAAGGACACCGGATATATTGGACAGGAACAATGTTCCTGCTTTCATCAGGCGATGATTGATCACCTGTATTCCGGTTCTAATATGGCTAAGATTTTAGCACGGGAGAATTTTCAGACCTTCCGGGAAGATTATTATTCCGACCAGATGACCAAGCAAGGTCTTCCAAGCCCTAGACGTAACATCCAGAAAGTCGTGGAACACTGTAAAACCTTTATTTCCAGATTTCCAAATCATGACAACATTTTATTTCAGGGTTCCACTGGTGTTGGGAAGACTTTCTTAAGTCATTGTATTGCAAAGGAAATCATGGACCGCGGTTTTACCTGCGTCTATATGACAGCTTTCCAGCTGTTTGATACTTTGGCAAAGCATACCTTTGGCAAAGGAAAGGATATGGAACAGGAAACATCTGCTAACCTGATCTTTCAATGCGATCTATTGATCATCGATGACCTTGGAACTGAGATGATCAATAAATTTGTGATCTCACAGTTATTTCAATGTTTGAATGAACGATTGATCCAGGAAAGATCAACGATCATATCCACAAATTTATCTCTGCAAGAATTCAGAAATACTTATTCTGAACGAATTTTTTCAAGGATCATTGAGAATTATTCATGGCAGAAAATCTATGGAGATGATATCCGTTTCAAAAAATCGAACTTGACGTAACTTATTTATAATGTTATAAAAAACTATAGAACAATATACGAAGGAGATAGTATCATGAGACGATCTGACCGTAACTTTACTAAGATTCCAGACGGTAAACTTGGAATCATTGCCCTTGAAGGATGCAAAGAACTTGGAAAAACAATCGACAACTATATCATCCAGTGGAGATCTGAAACTTACAAAGATTTCAAAGACTCTGTTGCCTGTGATGGATATTTAAGAGATACTTATCTTTTAGATGCCAGTTGCCCACGTTTTGGTTCTGGAGAAGCTAAAGGTATCATTCGCGAATCTGTTCGTGACATGGATTTATACATTATTGTTGATGTATTAAACTACAGCGTAACTTACTCTTTAAGTGGACGTGTAAACCACATGTCTCCAGACGATCACTATGCTGACTTAAAACGTATCATCAGTGCTTCCGCTGGAAAGGCTAAGAGTGTTAATGTTATCATGCCTTTCTTATATGAAAGCCGTCAGCATAAGAGAAGTACACGTGAATCTTTAGACTGTGCAGTTATGCTTCAGGAACTGATCAGCCTTGGTGTTGATAATATCCTGACTTTCGATGCACATGACCCTCGTGTACAGAATGCAATCCCTATCAGTGGATTTGATAACATCCAGCCTACTTATCAGTTTGTAAAATCATTAGTTGAACAGTGTGATGATGTTCACTTTGACAACGACCACTTAATGGTTATCAGCCAGATGAAGGTGCTATGCAGCGTGCGATCTACATGGCAAACGTTGTTGGTGTTGATGTTGGTATGTTCTACAAACGCCGTGACTATTCTACTGTCATTGACGGACGTAATCCTATCGTTGCACATGAATTCCTTGGTGACTCCTTAGATGGTAAGGATGTTCTGATCATCGACGACATGATCTCTTCTGGAGAAAGTATGATCGACGTAGCCAAAGAATTAAAACGCAGAAATGCCCGTCGTGTATTCTGCTTATCTACATTTGGTTTATTTACAAACGGATTAGAGGTATTTGACCGTGCAGTTGAAGAAGGTATTATTGAGAAGGTTATCACAACTAATCTTACTTATCAGACACCTGAATTATTATCTCGTGACTGGTATGCATCTTCTGACGTATCCAAATACGTTGCACTATTAATTGATACATTAAATCATGATGCATCAATCAGTGATCTGTTAAACCCAACAGAACGTATCAAAGAATATCTTGAAAAAAGAATATGTAATATATAGATAAAGACTTCGTCTTATGGCGGAGTCTTTTTTTGCAGAATTTTCTTATACACAAAAATCACAGGTATTGAATTACCTGTGATTTTTAATTATCTCAATATTCTTTTTACTGATTCTCTTCTGGCTGTTCTTCTGTCTGTTGTGCTGCCGTTGTAGGAGCCGCTGTCGTAGCGCTGCCGTTGTAGGAGCTGCTGTCGTAGGTGCTTCTGTAGTTGCTTCTGTGCCCTTTGTGCTGCTCTCTGTCGCTGTTGTTGCCTGTGTTCCTGTCTGCTGTGTAGTCTCTCCCTGATAATCTGCATAATTTCCACCCATAGAATCTGTAGAAGAGTATTCTGAATGAATCGTATTCATGAAATTACTCCAGATGGATTTTGGATAAGATGCTCCACTTAACGATTCCATAATCCTGTTATCATCTCTTCCTACCCATACTGCTGTTGTATAGTAAGGTGTGTATCCACAAAACCATCCATCTTTATTCAGGCTTGTTGTACCTGTCTTACCGGCTGTATCAACATTCGGTACCTTCGCACCAACACCCGTTCCACCTGTGACAACACTCTTCAGTACATCTGTCATTGCATTTGCTGCATTTGTGGAATATACTCTTCTCTTCTTTGTAGAAGATGACATCACTTCATCTCCATCAGAAGTTGTGATCTTAGAAATACACGTTGGTTCTCTATACACACCATCGTTCTTCAATGTAGCATATCCCGCTGCCATCTCTTCTGATGTTGTTCCTTTCGTGAAACCACCAATACATGTCGTATAATACTTATAATCAGAATCTGTTAGATATTTAAAATTCATCTCTTCCAGATATTTTAAACAGGTCTTTGGTGTCAACTGCTCATAGATCCGCATTGTTGCAACGTTACTTGATTTCTGAACGGCTCTTCGAAGTGAGATCTGTCCAGAATAAGAACCATGAGAGTTTCTTACACGATTCTTATCTTTCGTTGACATCGGCGAATCATTCACCGTTGATCCTGCAGACCATCCATGTTCTAAAGCTGGTGCATATACAAGCAATGGCTTGATCGCACTACCTGGCTGTCTTGGACTCTGGAACGCACGGTTTAATGTATAACCGATATTCTTCTGTTCACGTCCACCGACGATCGCTACAACCTTTCCAGTATCATTATCAATACATGTTCCAGATGCCTGTGTCTTATAAATGCCATTCTTATCTTTCTCTGTATATCCAGACAATGCATTGTCTACACTGCTCTGCAGTTGTTTCTGGACATCTGGATCAATGGATGTATAAATATGATATCCTGCACTGTATAAGGTCCTCTTACACTCTGCATACATCTTATCATATTCTTCCTGATATTTTTCCTTCTCAGAAGTCGAACTGAAATCATATTTGAATTCAAATCCCTTCTGTTTCATAATCTCTTTTGTCGCACAATGAATGACATATGTTTCTACGTAATTCTTCTTCTCTGTCTTACTCTTCTGCGCACTCTTTACGTTAATCTCTTCACTGATTGCTTCTTCATACTGGTCTTTACGGATCAGTTTCTGCTCGTACATATCCTTTAGAATCTTATTTCTACGCTTGATCGTATTTTCTTTGTTTGTACGTGGATCATAGATTGTTGGATTATTTGGAATCGCAGATAAAAATGCTGCTTCTGACATTGTCAGATTCTTCGCATCCTTACGGAAATATCCTTGGCTTGCTGCCTGAATTCCATAATAACCATTCGCATAATAAACATTGTTCAGATAGAACTCAAGGATCTGCTCCTTGGAGTATTTCCTCTCTAATTCTACTGCCATAAAGATCTCTTTAACTTTTCTCTTCCATGTCTTCTGACGATTCAAAAAGACAGTCTTCGCAAGCTGCTGCGTCAGAGTACTTCCCCCCTGTGTGATCCTTCCTTTGTGTACCACATAACTTACTGCAGCTCTTGAGATTCCTTTGTAATCCACACCGCTGTGTTTATAGAAATTCTTGTCTTCGACAGAAATTACTGCAGCTATGACATAAACCGGAAGCTCCTTGTACTTCAGATAATATACATCTTTTTCACCTTTAAACTTCAGTAACTGTTTTCCGTTGGTGTCATATACAATACTTGTCTGTGATGCCTTAAATGTCTCCTCACTCGACTGAGCAACGAGTTTCTTGGCTTCACTTCTAAGCTTCATAACCTTTGCCCCAAAAGTAAACCAGCCGATTACGACCAACAACAAAAAGACAACAGAAACTTTCAAAAGAACTTTTTTCTTTTTATGTTTCTTTTTATGCTTTTTCTTGCTTTCGGGAATAATCTTTTTTGTTTCCTTTGTTTCTTCAGCCATATTCCTTTCACCTTTCGTTTGTTTTTACTGTTCTCATTTTCCGGATCATCTCCAGATATATATCTTAATTTTAACATAAAATATATCATAACTAAAATTTGTCTCGACATAGTTCGCACTCTAAAGACAAAATCTAATTGGCATATCCGTAATAAACGCTTCCTGCTTGTTTAAATTCACTCTCAAGCTTCTTGCGATTTGCTTTTACAGACTTTCCATTTGTCGGATCATAATATCTTAAATCCGTCTGATTATAACTCATAACTAATACATATGTGCCATTCTTTCTCTGTGCCATAAAAGATCTTCCCTTACTTATTGCATAAACAAGATCATCCATGCTGCAGTCAGAATAATTAACTGCACGCTTATTGAACACCTTAAATAATTTATCATATGTGCTGCCTGACATCTTCTTGATCTTATCATAGGAAATCTTAATTCCTTCTGATCTTGCCATCATCAGAATACATGCAATATCTGTCTCATCTTTATTCTTTGCTTTGATCATCGGGATATTAGATCCTTTTCCATAATTCTGTGCAACACCTTTCTCCCACAGATACATCTGATGATAATTTACAACTACTCCACCACCTTGCTTGGCGACCTTGATAGCTTCTTTCAGATTACTGTAAATTCCTGACAACTTACCGCCTGTATAGACAAATGCATCCCTATATTTATTATCATTTACAGCAAATTTGATCTTTATCTCATCTTCCTGTTCCTCAACATTTGTAGAAAGATAGTTTGGTCTTGTCTGAATATAAACATCATCCGGGAATGCAAGATATAACTGATTCAATCTTGTTCCTGTATACCCGTACTCTAAAACTGCCTTACTCTCCTGTTTATCTTTGTAACGAATATAACTTACATTGATCTTCTTATATCCTTTTCCACTCTTCTTAGAATGTGTCAATGCGATCGTTGTTCCGTCTACACTTGTGTTCGTAATATAAGTACCATCTTCTCCATACTCTTTTACAATCTTTTTATTGTTTCTTATATATACATTTGTCAATGGATACATATAAGAACCATCTTTATTCCTTACAACTTCTTTTTTATTTCCAACTCCATAGATAAAATCTTTCTCTATGAATCCAATTGGACGCAGTACCTGATCATCTTTACATGTGATCACTTCTGTTTTCTGTGTGGAAAGATCCACAACTTTCATCTTATTCTTTGACTGATTCAATGCAAGCATTCCATTCTCAGAGATAACTGTCATATCATCTGTAATGTTCTTTGCCAGAATCTTACTCTTTCCAGAGTCAAGATCTACCTGATAAACCGCTCCATCCAAATAGAAATAAAACTGTCCGCTACCACTTAAAAATGCACCTTTTTTAATGTCATTTTTCATCATATCATACTGAATCTGTGTTGGGATAAAGCCTAGTTCCTCAATCTTCTGGTCTGACGCAGTATACTGATAAACAGAAATACCATTCTCTCCTTCATGTTTTCCTCGATTCATATATCCATAAACCAAGAATGCTATATCTCCATTATTCTTCATCTTCATAATCTGAATCGCATGCTTTTGATAGTTGTTGCGACTGTCACGATAATCTTCTCCTTCAAAAGAAAATACTTTGTGCATGTTGGACTTCTGATAGTCATAATACCACAATTCATCTTGGACAACGAATGCTACTTTCTTTCCGCCATTTTTACTGATCAACTGTTTCTGACTGCTTCCGATTCCCAATAAAATACGATTATTACTACGATCGATCGTATCATATCGCATATATGCTTCCATATTACGTTCATAATTCAACAGATACATTCTGTCCTTTGCATATCGAACCCTGAAATATTCTGTTGCCTGATAATACTGTTTTGTTCCATCCGTATTCTCTGCTGAAAGAATATATCTCAGCTCCAGTGACGTTACATTTTCAGAAATTTCTTTTACGGTTGCAGGATATACACTTTCAACCTGTGGTTTTAATGTTGCATAAGATACCGCTTCCTGTGTCGATTTCAAGTCAACATTCGCCAGATTATTCGATGTTGTTCCCTCTGCCGTTTCTAAATACTGACTGATAAACTCTGTATTACCTTCTGTCAATGCTGCATCATGGAATTTCTGTGCAAAATCCAGACATTCTTTTAAATGAAAACTAGTTCCATAAATCACACGTGTAAAATAACGGATCGTTTTGTCATTTTGTTTCACTGACAATTCCATTAGATATGTTTTTCCATTTTCCAGACGTTCTTTGATCTTAATGTTTGCCGTCTTTTTTCCTTTGACTTTATGAAATGCTGTATCACCATTTCCAAGGATTGTTTTATTATCTGTATCATAAATCTTATATGACACGACACTGACGTCAGATTTTGCATATGTCAGCATTACTTTTACTTCATTCTCATAAATTGGTGTGATACTGTCACGGATCAAGGATGCATCAACACTTCCCTGATACCCATGCAACTGGTTAATATTCTTTCCATCTGCAGACACTGTTAATAAAGGGATTGTTGCTTGACTAGTTTCTGTAACCCCTTTGTTATTTTCTTCCAACTAACATATAATTCCAAGATAAATAATGAATTAAAAATAGAATTCCAAATACTGAAATCTGTATCACTTTACTTTGCTTCATTACTTTCTCCTTTTCCTAATTCCGTGAAGCCTTATAATGTACATTTTATCCGTTTTTGTATATGAATACAACCTTTTTAAGAAATGTTTAAGATGTATGTTTTTCATTTTACAGCGGATTTCATAGTGATTCCCTATGAAACAAGAAAAAACCAGGATTTCTCCCGGCTCTTTCTTTTTATGCTTTAAACATATTTCGTTTTCTTCGATAACGGCATCTTCTATGATAAATCTCTCCTCCAAGCAGCGAAAGGATCATCTGATATAATAATTGTTCTTTCTTTTGACAATCTTGCTTCTCTTGATGATCGACCTTATCATAAATCTTATCCACCATATCAAGCAGCATCGTTCGATCCATATATTCATCAAACATCCTGCTGCCCTCATATTCCATCTGATCACAAATATCTTCGATCAGATCCAGAATCTGTCTGGCCAGTGCAGAATACATTCTCGTAATATACTGATAATCGTCTTCCTGCCTCTGTTCCTGTGCTACAAATTCTCTGACGGGTCTTACTTCAGTATCAAATAATGGAAGATCTCCTAAACCATCTCTGTCTGCCATCTTCCTGCTCCTTTTTCTCTATCAATCATATCTTATGATCATTAGAGAAAATATTGCATGTCCTATTCTTTATTTTCTTCCCGAATACTTCTCACTTCTTCATTGATCGCCAACATCTTGCTGTCTAAAAACGTCACAAGATCTGCACACTCCTTCAATTCTTTCTTAATGTATTCTGGTGTATTGCCCTCGTATTTATAATAAATCTTATGCTCCAGAGATGCCCAAAAGTCCATTGCAACCGTTCTGATCTGAATCTCTACTTTGGTAGGTACCACTCTGTCAGATAAAAAGATTGGTACTCTTACGATCAGATGATAGCTTCTGTATCCATTGACCTTGGGATTCAACATATAATCCTTTGTCTTTAGTACTTCTATATCATCTTGTGATGAGATCATATCTACGATTCGATAAATGTCTGGTGTAAAAGAACAAATAACCCTGACTCCAGCGATATCGTCAATATATTTCTGGATATTCTCTACTGTGATCTCTTTTCCTTTACGTATCAGCTTTCTTGTGATGCTCTCATCTGTTTTTAATCTTGATTCGATATGTTCAATCGGATTGTACTGGTGCACAAGTTTAAACTCATCATTTAATATCTCTAATTTCGTTCCGATCTCTTTTAATGCAGAACGATATAATAATTTGATCTTTCGGTATTCAAGCATTACATCTTGTACATCAGGTAATTCTAATTCTCTCATATGTCTCACTCCTTACCATGTTTGCTATTCCTATTCTATCACTGTTTCACTTTGTATTCAATAGCATACAATCCGAGTAGTAAGTTCTTAAATACCTAAAAATGGGTAAAAAAAATCCGTGCGGAATGCGTTGTGCTATCTTCCACAGACGTTACCTCTATAGTTAACTCAACCCAGGCACCCTCACGCACATAGAAGGTTCCACTTAGTGCTGCTTTGTTCCCAACCTGACACGGTTCATGGATTCCTATTGCGTGAGACCCAGATATCAACGCCACTTGTAGAGGGCAGCTCTACAGAAAACAGCCCGAAGCAAACCATCACCTCTGCTATAGCGGATTGCAGAAATAGGGTGCCGCTACCTCCCCGGCTAGCACGGAAGCTTTATGACTTGATTATCTTTGGCATCTTTTGCAAGATGCATATTTGATTATACTAAATACTTTTCTTTTGGTCAATAGTTATTCTTATTTGGTTTTTAGATAAATTTTTTTCGTTCCCCGATATCTTCCTCTTCCTTTTACGATCACATATTTGTGACCTTCTTTTTTGACGATCTTGTAATCTTTATTCTTTTTTAAATGCTTTCCTTTGTAATATAATACGATTCCCTTTGGATTCTTATTTTTAGAATCCGCCTTACAATATCTCAAATGAATCTTGTTTACTGGCTGCATTACTGTATATGCCTTTAAACGCACCGTTGCATGATCTGGGTTCAGATCATTCCATTTTCTATGATCATAAAGATAACTCTGTCCTTTTTTGTTTTATTAACAAAAGATACCCAGTGATAATCATCATTTTCATCAAAACCAATCTTACCAGAAGATCTTAATTTTACTACAACTGCAAACTTGTCTCCTCTCAGAACCTCTGCTTTTCTTGAAAGATCGATCGTATGCGTTCCGGCCTCTCTGATCGTTCCTGTTACCGGACGTTTTAACATCTTTGTTCCACTTGTTGGTCTTCCATCTTTAGGATTTCTATAAATCTGTATACTGTATTTGACGTTTGCAGACCAAGTCACCAGGTTCACTGCTTTGATCAGTTCTTTCTTCTTTGCACTTCCTTTTTTCGCTGTAAATACATTTGCGAACTTTTGTCCTTTTTTCAGTTTTAAAATTCCAGGATTCGCTGAACCATCATAGAAATAATTGTATTTATACTCTGAGGCTTTCACAAATTGCCCTGCAACAAATTCACAAAGAGATTTATCTTCATAAGAAATATAGGTATATCCGTTACTTCCTTCTTGATTTCCCCAACTGTTTTTTACGATCCATGCTCCATCTCTGGACGGTCTGGATCCACTGTTAAAATTATCTCTGCTATAACTATCATCCCATCCAACGATCGCAACAATATGATTTGCTGTCTGTCTGGCACTATTGCAGTTGTATGCCTCATGATTCTTTCCGTAATAGGCTGTTTCTTCCCATGTCTCTTCGGGTGCATGGTACGCCATAACTACGGAACCATATCCTATGATATAGGATTTTACTACCGCTGCTTGCGGTGTATCTCCAAGGAAAAATCCATTCTTCAGAATTGCACTGTCTTTTTGTCCTACAGAATCAGATAATCTCCATTTTCCTGTATTAAATGGTGCAATATTTTCTTTTGCAAGACCATACCATCCTGTTAACGACAACATTGCAAGCAGTGAATTGCCGCCTGCATATCTCCAATCTCCTGAAACTTTTGTTTTGTCCCCTTTGGTATTATTTAATATATCGTTTTTTCGATTGTACATAAAATATCCAAAATGTTTCTCCGAAAAATCTATATTCGTACTTGCGATTCCTTGTTTGATCAGAGAAGTCTCTCCCATCGATGTAATCCCAAACGCCCAGCATAATTCTGTGTTCCCCTGATCTTTCACTGATGTTACCTGTCCAAGTTCTGATGAACTGTAATATGAATCCAAGGATCTGGCATTCCTCTTTGGCGTTACAATTTTGGGCACATCTGGAGATTCAATCTTAATATTCAATGGATGATATCCATTAGACTGTGAGGCATAGATAAAAGAAATATTTAAAGAACTTATCATGCCGACACATAAAATAACTACAATAAGCTTCTTAATCCTTTCCATGTTCCTTGTCCCCCTTCTTCCTTCTTCTTAATTCTTTAAAAAAATCAGACAGCATCTGACTGCACTCTTCCTCTAATATACCACGTTCTATCTCTACTTGGTGATTAAATTTGTCAATCTGTAAAATATTCAATACAGATCCTGCACAGCCCGCCTTTGGATTCATCGCTCCGATCACAACTTTGGGAATTCGTGCCTGTACGATAGCTCCTGCGCACATCTGGCATGGTTCCAATGTGATATACATGGTACAATCTTCCAGTCTCCAATCATTAACTTTCTTACTTGCTTTCTGAATCGCAAGAAGTTCTGCATGTGCCAATGTTGTCTTCTTCTTATTGCGCTGGTTATAAGCTCTTGCAATGATCTTGTCATCTTCAACGATCACACATCCGATCGGAACATCTCCGATCGCTGCCGCTTTCTTCGCTTGTTTGATTGCTTCTTTCATGTATTTTTCTTCTTGTGTCACTTACTCTTACCCCTTATATCTATGTCATATTTTTCTTTATTATAACATAGAATGAAGCAAAAAGAGAGTACACGATTGTCAGATTATCAACGTATTGTATCTTATCTGTATGAATATCACCATGGAATCAAGGGTTCCAATGTCGGTTTTGCCAAAATAGAAAAACGCCAAAACCGTCTGAGGGTTTATTTCCATGTAAAAACAAATGATCAAGGCATTTGGAATACAAAATTTTATTTTTAATTATT
>ENA-OQIM01000018-OQIM01000018.1-human-gut-metagenome-genome-assembly--contig:-NODE-18-length-42888-cov-3.130960_pt1 | contig 42888 bp, 51 predicted proteins | sample MGYA00242579_ERZ504744 | MGnify/ENA primary metagenome ERZ504744 (study PRJEB26092, sample SAMD00036441) | human gut metagenome | host: Homo sapiens | study: EMG produced TPA metagenomics assembly of...
CGGTCGAAGAGTCCATGAAACGGCTGGAAGTCGGTGGTGCTTTAAGTATTTCCGAGCTGCTCCGCATCAGCCGCCTTCTCGGAAATGCTGCCCGGGTAAAGGCTTATGGCAGACATGATACACAGGAAGAATCCTGCGACTGTCTGGATGCTTTTTTTGAACAGCTTGAACCGCTTACCCCTCTGGCAAATGAGATTGAGAGGTGTATCCCCGGGGAAGATGAAGTCAGTGATGATGCAAGCTCCACATTAAAGCATATCCGACGCAGTATTAATGGGATCAATGAGCGGGTACATGCAACTCTGACCAGTCTTGTAAATGGTTCTCTGCGGACTTATTTACAGGATCCGATCATCACCATGCGGGGTGACCGCTACTGCATCCCGGTCAAGGCTGAATACCGTGGACAGGTCCAGGGACTGATCCATGACCAGTTCTTCTACCGGTTCTACGCTTTTTATTGAACCTATGGCTGTCAGTGAACTGAATAATGACTGAAGGAACTTTATGCCAGAGAACAGGAAGAAATCCAGATCATTCTTGCCGGTCTGAGTGAAGAAGCCGCCCAGTATATTGAAGAAATCCGGGCGGATTACCGTGCTTTGACCGATCTCGACTTTATTTTTGCAAGAGGTGCATTGGCTCTGTCCATGAAAGCCAGCCGTCCGGTTTTTAACGAAGAAAATAAAATCCATATCCGTGAGGGACGTCACCCGCTGCTGGATCCTAAGACGGTCGTTCCGATCACGGTCACTCTCGGAGAAGAGTTTGATCTGCTGATCGTGACCGGTCCAAATACCGGTGGTAAGACCGTTTCCCTGAAGACAGTCGGACTTTTCTGTCTCATGGGGCAGGCAGGGCTGCATATCCCTGCCGGTGACCGCTCGCAGCTTGCAGTTTTTCATCAGATCTATGCGGATATCGGAGACGAACAGAGTATTGAGCAAAGTCTGAGTACTTTTTCTTCCCATATGACGAACATTGTATCGTTTCTTAAGAAAAAAGCCATGGCAAGAATTGTTGAGCACATTGCAAAAGTTGCGGCGGTTGGTAGGAAAAAGCAAAATCAGCCTACAGGTGTGATAAGTAATATCTTTCTGATATGACTAACCAATAGGAAAAACCTATAAGCGATTCATCGAAATAACAATTACCAAAAGGCGTTTTAGGGGTTGCACATAGAAAAAATATGCATTATAATATGCCATGTAATCGAGAAACACATTAAACATATCGACTTAGTAGGAAATGAGAACAGCAAATGAAAAAAACAGACAACAGACGAATGCAGGAGAACAGAATGATGGAGATGTGTTGTTGCTGTTGCTGCAGCTCCAATCAGAATAAAGAAAAATAAGAAACATTCGCAGGCAGAAAAAGCATAGCAGAAATTGCATGTGCGGGCAGGCCGGAACGAATGCCTGCTATTTTTTTAACCTTTTTTAAAAGAAATGAGAATAAACAACATAAGAATAGATAATAAACAGACATAGAAAACGGAGGACAAAAACATGAGCGGATGCGGATGCAGCTTCACCCAAGTTGAAAATAAAGAAACCGAAGAAATCAAATACACAGATGCACTGGCAGAACAGTTTGCAGCAGAAGTCGGAGTAGACCCAAGACCAAATGAAACCCTTGTAGAGATCGATGAGCGCGGCGCTTTCATCCGTCAGCCAAATGCATTTATCCACATCGCGATAAAGAAGGCGACCTGAAAGCAGAAGCAAACCGCTTCGGGATCTACTGGGCAACCGGATGCAACTGGTCCAACCGTCCGATCATCGTGCGGGAGCTTTTAGGACTGCAGGATGTGATCTCGGAGACGAGAGTTTCTCCATCCGGCGAGACAAACCGTTACGGACATGCATTCGGACAGTATCTGGATTTCAAGGATCCGGCGACAGGCGCTTACTTCTTAAGTGAGTTCTATAAAAGAGCAAACCCGGACTTCAAAGGAAGAGCAACGACACCGACCCTGGTGGATGTCAAAGAGAAAAAGGCTGTGAACAACGATTATCACCGCCTGACGAACTACCTCGAAGTGCAGTTCCGTCCATTCCAGCCAAAAGATGCGCCGGACCTGTACCCGAAAAAATTCCGGAAAGAGATCGATGAATTTAACGACTGGCTCTTCCCGCATGTCAACAACGGCCATTACCGCATGGCATTCTGCCAGTCACCGGAAGCATACGATGAGGCATACGAAGATTTCTATGAATCCCTCGATAAGCTGGACAAACGGCTGGAGACGAACCGTTTCCTGTTCGGCGACTACATCACCGACAGCGATGTCCGCGCTTACGTCACTCTGATCCGTTGGGATGTCAGCTACTTCCACAACGTAGGACCGGTGAAGAAACCGATTCGTGATTACAAAAATATCTGGGGCTACTTAAAAGAGCTGTATGCGATCCCGGCCTTTCGTCACGGAAGCGATCCGCAGGTGCTGGCACTTTCGAGACCTGGAAAGAAATTAGGCGAGGTTCTCTTCCGCGGATACAACGAACGAATCCTTGCAAAAGTAGATTTCGAGAAGCTGATGGCAGACGATGGATCGAGAAGAACACTCAGCAAAACACCGGACGAAGTATTCCTTCGCCATCCGGAGGGAGAGACCTACGAGGATTACGCAGGAGAAATCTCAAAAACCATCTGGAACAGCCCGAAATGGGAAGACAGAAACCCGAAGAACGGCGTACTTTCCGTGGATGCATCGATTAATCCGCTGAAAGGACTTTTATAAAGAGATAAGACAGAAGAATCCGGAGCGCTCTGGTGGAACACTCTCAGGCAGCCGGGGCGCGGCCGGAACTGAAAAGAACGAGGAAATGAGGAGGATTTTATTATGAAAAAGACAAAGAAATTCTGGGCAGTATTGGCAGCGGCGGGCCTTTTGGCAGCAAGCTTTGCAGGATGCGGAAGCAATGCATCAGCAAATGCAGGAAGCAGCAGCGGTTCCGCAGCATCATCTTCCGCAGAAGGCAGCTCCGCATCGGATTCCGGTGAGAAAAAAGTGATCAAAGCTGTAACAAGCGGCACACTGGCACCGTACTTTTACGTAAATGATGACAACGAGCTGACCGGTGTCGATATCGATATCGTAAAAGAAGTGTTCAACCGCCTTCCGCAGTATGAACTGAAAATTGAGCAGGCAGATGCACTGCAGGGTGTGCTGAGCGGTCAGTACGACATCGCAGTCAACAACTATGGATATACCGATGAGAGAGCAGAATCCTACTACTTCTCTTTACCATATAAAACCAGCTTCAACGAATACATTCAGAGAACCGGCGATGAGCCGCTGACTTCTCTTACCGATCTGGCAGACCGCGGATACAAAATTGAGCTGAGTGCAGGAAGCCTTACCGCAAATGCACTGGAAAAATGGAATACAGACAACCCGGATCACCAGATCAATATCGTATATTCCAATGCAAACTTCCAGGTCCGCTACCAGCACATCGTAGATGGAACCGCTGATGTGGCAATCGACGACGGACCGATCATCGACAACCTGCTTCTGCAGTTCGGACTGGAAGGTCAGCTGGAAGCAAACGAGATCGACGAGGAGACCGAAGATTCCTGTTCCCGCAGAACAATACCTACTTCCTGTTTGGAAAGAACGAAGAGGGCGCAGCACTCCGCGAGGATGTTGACAAAGCCTTAAAAGAGATGAAAGAAGACGGAACTCTTTCCAAGATCACAACCGAGTATCTCGCGTGGACACCAGCCCGGACGAGAAATACTTTGATGAGACACCAAACTAGAATATCGTTTTCGAAATAAAAACAGAAGAGATTACAAAACAGACGGGAAGCGGATCGAGAACATCCGTTTCCCGATTCTAAAAGGAGCGAAAAACATGGCAGAAATTTACCGGGTAGAAAAGGGAAGCGAAGAGTGGAAATACAAAGCATATGATTACGTCAGAACCGATGCGTTCTGCTGCGGACAGAACATTCCGATTGAACTGGAATTCGGACAGGACGAGAGCAAAGATGATCTGCAGGCGATTCTGCTGACAGAAGATCACAAGCCGGTAGCCGGCTGCCGCATCGCATTTCCGGCGGAAAAGACAGGAAAAATCGAGCGTGTCTGTGTTGTCAGAGAAAAACAGAAAAGCGGATACGGCCGCGTACTGATCGAAGCCGCTGAGAAATGGCTGAAAGAATACGGTGTCGATCACATCGTCATCACGAGCCAGGACCGCGCCGCAGGCTTTTATGAGAAATTAGGCTACAAACTGAATCCGGACGCTGACCTGTCGGTATACGACCACCATGCACCGAAGAAAGACGAAGAGCCGAAAAAGCCGAAGAAAAATATTGGCTTTACCTGTGTACTGGTAGAAAAATACGTGTAAGAGAGGAAAAAAATCATGGGAAAATTATTTGACGTTTCACTGGTATTTTCATCCATACCAGAATTGCTGACAAAGCTGCCGATCACGCTGGAACTGGCCGTGGTTTCTATGCTGATCGGACTGGGACTGGGACTTGTGATGGCGATCATCAAAATGAAAAAAATCAGAGTGCTGACGCAGATTACGAATCTTCTGATTTCACTGCTCCGCGGCACGCCGGTCATCGTACAGCTGTACGTTGCGTTCTTTGGTATTCCCATGATGTTCAAGGCAATCAACCAGCAGTTCGGAACGAATCTGGCGGTTGCCAATATTTCCGGTTTCGTCTATGCGATGATCGCTCTGGGACTGAACCAGTCGGGCTTTATGGCTGAGATTATCCGTTCGGCCCTGCAGTCCGTTGACCCGGGCCAGATCGAAGCAGCACATGCACTCGGCATGACGTATCCGCAGACACTGCGCCGCATCATTCTGCCGGAGGCCTTTGAGGTTGCGCTTCCGACCCTTGGAAACTCTTTTATCAGTATCATCAAAGGAACGTCTCTTGCTTTTACCTGCGCCGTTGTCGAGATTACCGCACAGGGCCAGATTATTGGAGGAAGAACGTATCGCTACTTTGAAGTTTACGTTTCACTGGCCATCATTTACTGGCTGGTAACGCTGGTGATCGAGCAGATCATCCGCGTAATTGAAAATAAAATCCGGATTCCGGACCAGGTAGAGCTGGCGTCCGCAAACGGGGAGGGTAAGAAAAATGATAAAAATTGATCATTTATCAAAAAAATATAACGACAATGTGGTGCTCGACGACATCAGCCTCGAGATCAGACAGGGCGATGTTGTGGGAATCATCGGTCCTTCCGGAACCGGAAAATCAACGCTTCTGCGCTGCGTCAACCGCCTTGAGACACCGGAGAAGGGAACGGTGACGATCGGGGACAAGGTGATCGATCTTTCCGAGCGGAAACCGAAAGAGCTTCTGTATTTAAGACAGAACACAGGAATGGTGTTCCAGCGGTTCAATCTGTTTGAGAAGAAAACCGCACTGGAAAATGTGATGGAAGGCCTGATTGTTGTCAAGAAGATGAAAAAAGACGAGGCCAGAGCCATTGCATTAGAAGAACTGAAACTGGTCGGCATGGAGAAATGGGCAAACCACTATCCGAAGCATATGTCCGGCGGACAGCAGCAGAGGGTGGCGCTCGCAAGAGCCCTCGCCATGAAACCGCAGATTCTGCTGCTCGACGAGCCGACCTCAGCCCTTGACCCGGAGCTGGTTGGAGAGGTTCTGGATGTTATTAAAAAAGTTGCGGCACAGGGATATACAATGCTTCTGGTTTCCCATGAGATGAACTTTATCCGCCATGTGTCGAACCGTGTGATCTTCCTTGATAAAGGACACGTAGTAGAAGACGGAACACCGAAAGAAGTATTCGAGCATCCGCAGAATCAGAGAACACGGGAGTTCTTCAGCAAGATGCATATTATGGCGCAGCCTGAGTATGTTATTTAAATTGAGCAGTGCCGCACTGCGGACACAGCCAAAGAGTAGGAGAAAATATTATGATAGATGAGAAAAGAATTGCTGATTTTTTTGCGGAGCTGGTATCTATCGATTCGCCGTCCTTAGAGGAGCGCGAGATGGCGGACACCTTAAAAATAAAATTCGCCGAAATCGGGGTTACGCTTACAGAAGATCATACGCAGGAGCAGACTGGCTCCAATGCGGGCAATCTGTTCGCGCGCATTCCGGGCAGCCTTGCAGGAGCCCCGGTTCTCTTTGCGGCCCACATGGACACTGTTGAGCCTGCAAAAGGCAAAAAAGCCGTCTCCCATGAGGATGGAACCGTAACGAGCGACGGCACGACGGTTCTTGGCGCCGACGACCTCGCCGGTGTGACAGCATCTATGAAGCTGTCCGCCACCTCATCGAGACCAAAATACCGCACCGCCCGATCGAAATCCTGATCTCGACTGGTGAGGAGCTGTACTGCAAAGCGCAAATGCCTTTGACTACAGCCAGGTGCAGGCAAAAGAAGCATACGTTCTGGATTTAAGCGGCGCGATCGGTGCAGCCGCCTACGCGGCACCGACACTCGTTTCCTTCGCGGCGAAAATCCAGGGAAAAGCCGCCCACGCCGGTTTCCACCCGGAGGACGGCATCAACAGCATCCAGGCGGCGCCCGCGCAATCGCACAGCTTCCGCAGGGCCACGTGATGAAAGCACCACTGCAACATCGGAAAAATCGGCGGCGGCTCCGGTACCAACATCGTTTCGGAAAGCTGCGTGATCGAAGGCGAAATTCGAAGCCTGAACCACGAGACGGCCATGGAGCTTCTGGAAACATATCACAGAACCTTCCAGCAGGAAGCAGAGAAGATTGGTGCGAAGCTGGTCTGGGAAGAAAAGCTGAATATCCATGCGTATGAGACGCCGCTGACAAGCGATGCCGCAAGGCATTACGAGAGCGCCGTTGCAGAAGAAGGCCTGACCGCTGCATTCGAAAAAACTTTCGGCGGCAGCGACAACAACGTCTTTGCACAGCACGGCATCGAAGGGCTTGTCATCGCAACCTCGATGAATCAGGTACACAGCTGCGCCGAGTACACAAAAATCCCAGAGATAGCCCAGGTGGCGCGGATTGTGGCCAATCTTGCCGCACCGCAGGAAGCCTGAACAGATCCCGGACGAAAAAACAGAATACGTAAAAAATCCCCAAAGCCCGTCGGCAGATGTGAAAACAAAAACCGGCGGGCTTTTCCTGTTTCCGGCACGGCTTGCCACGCAGAGAAAAATAGTCTATAATAGGGAAAAGCTTCCGGTGCATGCCGGAATTTAACACCAGTAGAAAAGAAGTCCCCCGCTTCTAAAGCGGTGGGATGAATTGTTAAAAGAAACATAACGGCAGTGGTGGGCGGAGAAAAATCGATATCCTCCACTGACATGAGGCAAGTCACAGTCGAACTATTTTCGACATGTCAGACTCCGTGAAAATACCGACTGTGAGTTGAAACAAGAATAAAAGAGGAAAAACAATGATACATACACCAATTCAGAAACTGGAATTTCCAAACGACAGAAATGTCCGACTGTACTGCAAGAGAGAGGATCTTCTCCCGTTTTCCCTGGGCGGAAATAAAGTGCGGATCGGACGCGCCTTTTTCCAGGATATGCAGGAGAAAAACAAAGACTGCATGATCATCTACGGAAACAGCAGATCCAACCTCTGCCGCGTGCTGGCCAATCTGTGCTGTGCCGAGAAAATTCCATGCTATATGATCTGTTCTTCCGAAGAAAACGAGGAACAACCGATCGAAACCAACAACAGCCGTCTGATGAAATGGCTCGGAGCCGAAGTCATTCCGTGCAGAAAAACAGAGATTGCACAGACCGTCGAGAAGACGATGAACCGTTTGACAGAAGAGGGATATCACCCATATTATATTTTCGGGGATAAATTCGGAACGGGCAATGAAGGCACACCGGTACAGGCCTACGTGGACGGCTACCGCGAGATTCTTGCGTGGGAGAAAGAACAGAACATTTCTTTTTCTCATATCTTTGCGGCATCCGGAACCGGCTCGACCAGTGCGGCCTGGTAAGCGGAAAATTGCTCGAGCAGGGAACGGAGCAGATCATCGGCCTTTCGATTTCATCCCGCGAGTACGACCGCGCCATCCGCATCATGGAGAGCGGCATTTCCGATTATTTTGCGAAGAATCATCTCGTGCTGCCGGAAGGATGGGAGAGTGAACTTCATCTGGAAATGGGATACCGCCAGGGCGGATACGGCCAGTACGATGAGCGGATTTTACAGGTGATCCGGGAAGAGTTCTGCCGGAACGGCCTTCCGCTGGATCCGACGTACACCGGAAAGGCATTCTGGGGAATGAAGCAGTACATAGAAGAACATCAGTTACAGGACTGCGATGTGCTTTTATCCATACCGGAGGCACGCCGCTGTTCTATGACTGCATTCTGAACGATACCGATGGAGGAAAAAAATGAAACTGATTTCAATAGTCATCCCATGCTACAATTCCGAGGCAACGATCCGGAAAGTTGTAGAGATGGTGATGGAAGAATTCAAGAAAATGGACGGATATGACTGCGAATTTGTCCTGGTGAACGATGGTTCCCCGAAAGACAATACGTATGGGGAGATCAAGAAGCTCGGTGAGCAGTATCAGAATGTCAAGGGCATCAACCTGCTGCGCAATTTCGGCCAGCACAATGCGCTGATGGCGGCACTCCACTACACCGAAGGAGACTTTATTCTCGGCATGGACGATGACATGCAGACACATCCATCCCAGATCAGCAAACTGATCCACAAGATGGAAGAAGGATACGATCTGGTTTACGGCTGCTATCCGAAACGAAAAAATTCGTTCCTGAAAAATGTCACCAGCAAACTGAACGAAGTTTCCTCCCGGATTCTTCTCGGACGGCCAAAAGACATCGTTTCCAGCAATTTCTGGATGATTACCCGCCAGATCAAGGACGAGGTGGTAAAATACGACAGCTTCAATCCCTATATTGACGGCATTTTCTACCGCACGACACACAAAATCGGAAATGTAGAGGTGGAGCATTTCAAACGTGCAGTGGGAACTTCCAACTATACGTTAAAGAAACTGATCAAATTGTGGCTTGCCTACTGGAACTATTCTGTAATTCCGCTTCGCATATCGTCCGTTCTCGGCGGAGTTTCTGCAGCCGGCGGTTTTCTGGCAGCCATCATGATTGCCATCCGAAAGCTCATCAATCCGACCGTGATGGTTGGCTGGTCTTCGACGATCTGCGCCATCGTTGTTTTTTCCGGATTGATTCTGATGGTGCTCGGCATCATCGGAGAATACCTCGGAAAGATGATTCTGATTCTGAACCGCACGCCGCAGTATATTGTGCGGGAAACCATTAACGTATCTGATGAGGAAGAAAAAAAAGTGAAAAAAATCATGATTTAGGTGCCGGTATTTACCAGGTGCCGCTGATCCGGACTGCACGCAGAATGGGTCTTTACACAATCGTAGTGAGTATTCCCGGCGATTATCCGGGGTTTGCACTTGCAGATAAAATTTATGAACTGAATACGCGGGATAAAGAAGCGATTCTTGCGGCGGCGGAAAAAGAACAGATCGACGGAATCTGTACATCGGGAACCGATGTGGCCGTCAGCACAATCGGCTATGTTTGTGAAAAGATGCATCTGTCCGGCATTCCGTATGAGGCGGCGGAAATTTTGACCGATAAGGCAAAGATGAAAGACGCATTCCGGCAGGGCGGCGTTTCCGCGGCAGACGGGATGCAGGTAAGAAGCGCAGAGGAGGCACAAAAAGCCGCAGAACAGCTTGGATACCCGGTTGTCGTAAAACGGGTGGACAGTTCAGGAAGCCGCGGAATTACCGTGGTGGAGCATTCCGGACAGATCGAAGAAGCGTATGAAAATGCGAGAAACGGTTCGGCAAGAGATTATGTGCTGGTTGAAAATTCCTCCGCGGAACGGAGATCGGCGTGGATGGATTTGTGCAGAACCACAAACTGGTCTTTCTGGCACCGCACACGAAATTTGTATACCGCGGTGCACACACGACCGTTCCGGTCGGCCACGCATTTCCGTATGGATGCAGCGGGGCACTGCGGGAAGAAATTGCCTGCCAGATGCAGCTGGCCGTCACCGCATCCGGTGCCGATCAGTGCTCCGTCAATGCGGATGTCTTTGTGGACGGAGAGAAGGTCTGGATCATTGAAATGGGCGGAAGAACCGGGGCAACCTGCATTCCGGAATTGATTTCAACATATTATGGATTTGATTTTTATGAGCAGATGATCAAAAGCGCCCTCGGGGAAGAAACGGATTTTCAGCAGACGGAAAGCTGCCCGTGCATGGCAAAACTGCTGCTGAGTCCGGTAAGCGGAACCATCACACAAATCGACCGGGATCAGGTCGAACGTCTGCGTCAGGAAGGGCTGGAGCTTGTCCTGGATTATCCGGAGGGGCATGAAGTTTCTGCCATGGCAGATGGAACTGACCGGATCGGCCATGTGATTGTAAAGACGGGCCGGGAAGCGGAACTGGATGAGCAGATGAAGCGGGTGTACCGCTGTATCTGGATTGATGGAAAAAATCTGGAGACAATCTGGGAAGAGAAAACAGCAAAATAAAAAACCCGGAATCTTTTCAAGACCTCAGAAGAGGAGCGAAAGGATTCCGGGTTTTGCGTTGCCAGGCATATCAATATCCGGTGGACCAATTTTGATTACACTGTTTTTACAGGCTTCATCATCATCCGATAGTAGACTGGAATCAGCAGTGCAACCGCACCGCACCAGGCAAGCGGGCTTGCGATGCAGACGGCAGTGTAGCCTAAGAAGCGTGACAGCCAGACGGTAGCAGCAAGACGCATCACAAGCTCGACCATGCATGCGGCAAACGGTGCGCGTCCGTTCTGCATACTCTGAATCGAGGTGCGGTAGACGGCGAGAAGGCCGAGCAGGAAGTAGAACGGCGCTTCGATCGTCAGGAATGCATCGGAGTAATGGTAAGAATCCGTGATTTCGCTCGAAAAGCTTGGTGAGCAGGTGCATCTGTCCCGCGAGGTCTGCTGCCGCCGCTTCCGGAAAATGACGGGAAAGACGGTGACGCAGTATCTCGAGGAATATCGTGTGTCCAAAAGCCTGCCGCTCGTCGAAAGCGGCTTTTTGCCACGAAAAATATGTTACATCTGTTTGATTGCCTGCAGCATTTCAAGATCCGAAGCAGTCACCTTGATATTGGAAACCATCGTTCGGCCGTCCGGTTTTTTCACCGTGACTTCGAGAATCGTTCCCTCCTCGATCTGCGAGGATGCGAGATCGCTCATGAATTTTACGAACTTCGGGTGGTTTTGGGCGAAACGGTTTCTCAGATTTTTTAATTCCATTAACTTTATTGGGTTAAATGCCATTCTTTTTTCTGTCCTTTCTATTCGAAACTTCTTTCGAAACATGAAAGTATTGTAACATGGAAAAGAAAAAATGCAAAGCGGATAAAAAGAGAAAAGACAGAGATACTGGGAATAAGAGAAAAGATTCTCAATTAGAATGGGAGAAAAACGAATGAAAGCGAAGAAGTATCTGCTGTTTTTTCTTTTGGGCTACTGTATTTATATTGCCATCGAAGTCACCTACCGGGGTTACAGCTTCCGCCTGATGGGCATTGCCGGAGGAATGTCCCTTGCAGGAATCGGAATGCTGGAAGACGCCGGGCTGCGCCGCTTTCCGCTGGCGTTTCAGATGATGGTATCCGCCGTCCTGATTACGGCCATTGAACTGTATTCGGGGATGTTTTCCCTGAGGGTGCTGCATTACCGCATGTGGGACTATGGTACGCTGCCGTTTTCCATCTGCGAAGGATTAATCTGCCCGTGTTTTTCGGGATCTGGTATCTGCTCTCGGCGGTTGGGATTTTTCTTACGGACTATGTGAGCTATTATATCTTCCATGAGGGGACGCACCCGGTGTATCGAAAGAAGAAAAAGGGTTGTGCCGAAGGGGAGTTCGTTATAAAATAAGAAAAAACAACCCAGGCAGGAGGTCCTCATGGAAAACGAAAAAAATTATCTGGAATATCTCGCAGAATTGTACCCGACCATCGAAAAAGCAGCGACCGAAATCATCAATCTGCAGTCCGTTATCAACCTTCCCAAAGGCACGGAGCATTTCCTTTCGGATATTCATGGCGAATACGAAGCCTTTTCTCATGTACTCCGCAACGGTTCCGGTGCCGTGCGAAAGAAGATTGACGATGTCTTCGGCCACACGCTCGGCATTTCGGAAAAACGTGCGCTTGCAACCCTTATCTATTACCCGAGAGAGCGCCTGGAGATGGAGAAAAAGCAGCAGGAGGACATCGATGACTGGTACAAGGTCATGCTGTACCGCCTGATCGACGTCTGCAAAATCGTTTCTTCCAAATACACCCGTGCCAAAGTGCGGAAAGCCCTGCCGGCGGATTATGGCTATATCATCGAGGAGCTGATCACCGAAAAGCCGGAGGTGCTCGACAAAGAAGCATACTACGAGGCGATCATCCAGACTATCCTCGAAATCGGAAGCGCCGAGAACTTCATCATTGCCGTGGCAGAGCTGATTCAGCGGCTCGTTGTTGATCATCTCCACATCATCGGCGACATCTTTGACCGCGGTCCGGAGCCGTATAAAATCATGGACTGCCTGATGAATTACCATTCCCTCGATATCCAGTGGGGCAACCACGATGTGCTCTGGATGGGCGCTGCGACCGGCCAGCCGGCGTGCGTGGCCAGCACGATCCGCATCTGCCTCCACTACGGCAATCTCGATGTGCTGGAGGACGGCTACGGCATCAATATGCTTCCGCTTGCCACCTTTGCTCTCGAGACGTACGGCGATGATCCGTGCGAATGCTTTGCCGCAAAAGGCGGCGAGGACAGCGGAAATTCCCAGCAGATGCTGGAGCGCCGCATGCACAAGGCCATCACCGTAATGCAGTTAAAGCTCGAGAACCGTCTGATCCGTGAGAACCCGGAGTACGGCATGGAAAACCGCCGTCTGCTGGAAAAGATCGATTACCAGAACGGAACGGTGACGATTGGGGAGAAAACATATGCTCTGCGCGACAAGAGCTTTCCGACGATCGACCCGGCGCATCCGGACGAGCTGACAGAAAAAGAGGCAGAAGTGCTCGATAAGCTGATCTTCGCCTTCCGAAACAGCGAAAAACTGCAGGCGCACGTCGATTTCCTGCTCAAAAAAAGGAAGCCTCTACCGCGTCTACAATGGAAATCTGCTGTACCACGGCTGCATGCCGATGAATGAGGACGGCACCTTAAAAGAGGTACAGGTCGACGGAAAGAAATACAAGGGAAAAGCACTGTACGATATCCTCGAGCACAACGTGCGCCGCGCATTTGTAAGCCGCGATCCGAAAAAACGGGAGCAGGGCCGCAATACGCTGTGGTATCTGTGGACTGCGCCGAATTCCCCGCTGTACGGCCGCGACAAGATGACAACATTTGAGCGGTATTTCCTCGCAGAAAAAGAGACCTGGACCGAGGTGAAAAACGCGTATTACCGCCTGATCGAGAAAGAGGAGACGGCGGACCGGATCTTACAGGAGTTCGGGCTTGCCGGTGAAAATGTACATATTATCAACGGCCACGTCCCGGTACACCAGAGTGCTGGTGAAAGCCCGGTCAAATGCGGCGGCAAGGTGCTGATCATCGACGGCGGCTTCTGCAGGGCGTACCACAAAGAAACCGGCATCGCGGGTTACACGCTGATTTACAACTCGTACGGCCTCAGCCTCACCGCGCACGAGCCGTTTGAATCGACAGAAAAAGCAATCCAGGAGGAGAAGGATATTGTCTCCCGCCAGGTGGCGGTGCGGTACAACATGAAGCGCCAGTTAGTCGGCGATACGGATCAGGGACGGCAGATCCGGCAGCGCATCCGTGAATTAAAGGAACTGATCGAGGCGTACCGCACGGCTCAGTTAAAAGAGCTTCTTTAAATCAAGGGTTTTCAACTGCGCCGGAAAATGGTATAATCAAAACAGTGTGCGCAGATGGAAACACTGTGCGCTGGAACAGATGGAAAGAAGGAAGAAACATATGAGGGCATGGATTGCAGGATGACAGAAGATAACATAGATCAGAGCGCGATCGAAAAAGCAGGAGAGATTCTGAAAAACGGCGGTCTGGCGGCATTCCCGACCGAGACCGTATATGGTCTTGGCGGAAATGCGCTGGATGCCAAAGCTTCCGAGAAAATTTATGCGGCAAAGGGCCGTCCGTCGGACAACCCGCTGATCGTCCACATCGGAAGAATGGAGGACCTCGAAACCGTAGCGGCAAACGTGCCGGAGAGTGCACGCAAACTGGCAGCTGCATGCTGGCCGGGACCGCTGACGATGATTTTTGAGAAAACAAATGCCGTTCCGCTCGAGACGACGGGAGCCTTACCTCCGTAGCCGTGCGCTACCCGAGCAACAAAGTGGCAAACGCACTGATCTTAGCCGGAGGCGGCTTCATCGCAGCGCCGAGCGCCAATACATCAGGCCGGCCGAGCCCGACGAAAGCCGAGCATGTGATCGAGGACCTGGGGGACAAAATTGACTGTATCATCGACGGAGGAGACGCCGAGATCGGCCTCGAATCCACCATCGTCGATTTTACAGAGGAGATTCCGACGATTCTCCGCCCGGGCTATTACAACAAAGAGATGCTGGAAAAAGTGCTTGGAACCGTGCGTGTCGATCCGGGAATCCTGCGGAGGACAGCCATGTGCGTCCGAAGGCACCGGGCATGCGCTACAAACATTATGCGCCGAAGGCAGACCTTACGATTATCCAGGGCGAGATGGAACGGGTGATTCCGGAAATCAACCGCCTTGCCGCAGAACAGAAAAAGGCAGGAAAGAAAGTGGGCGTAATCTGCACCGATGAGACGCGGGAGCAGTACACCACAGGAGATATCAAGAGCATCGGGCTGCGCGCCGAAGATGAGACGATCGCGCATCACCTGTTTGCGATTCTGCGCGACTTCGATGAGGACGGCGTGGAAGTGATTTATTCCGAGGCTTTCGACACCCCGCGTATGGGGCAGGCGATCATGAACCGCCTGTTAAAAGCCGCAGGCCACAAAGTAGCAGAGGTATAACAGTGAAACATTACAGCAGGATTTTATTTGTGGACGCGGACGATACCGCGCGCGCACCGATGGCGAAGGCGATTCTGCAGAGCAAAGAGCTTCCGTGGCCGATGGAAATTGGTTCCCGCGGGCTTGTCGTTCTGTTTCCGCAGCCGGTCAACCAGAAGGTAGAGGCAGTGCTTGCGCGCAACGGGCTTTCGGCCAAAGACCACACCACCACACCGCTTACCGCGGAGGACATCAACGACGACACGCTGCTTCTTGTGATGGAGGACAGTCAGAGGGAAAAGATCCGTGAGGACTTCCCGGATGCGCCCCATCTGCAGACGATCGCCGGATTTCTGCGGCTGGCAGGAGACATCCCCGCCCTTTACGGGGAACCGCTTACCGAATACGGAAAATGTTATGAAGCGCTGGAATTCCTGATTGAAGGTGTTCTTGCGCGGCTGAAAGAGGAGGAAGAACAATGATAGCTTTAGGATGCGACCACGGCGGATATGAGCTGATGCAGGAGGTAAAAGCATATCTGGACAAACAGGGACTGGAATATCAGGACTTCGGATGCTACAGCAACGAGGCAGTTGATTATCCGGTTTACGCCAGAAAAGTAGGCCATGCGATCCAGAACGGAACGTGTGATAAGGGAATCCTGATCTGCGGAACCGGAATCGGCATTTCTATCACGGCAAACAAAATGGAAGGAATCCGTGCAGCACTCTGCACCGACTGCTTCTGCGCAGAGGCAACCCGCCTGCACAACGATGCCAACGTACTGGCGATGGGAGGACGCGTTGTAGGCCCTGGCCTTGCAATCAAAATCGTAGAAACCTTCCTGAACACTCCATTTTCCGGAGAAGAGCGTCACGAACGCCGGATTCATTTGATTGAGCATGAAGGAGAAAATGAATAAATTTTAAACAAAACAAAGGAGAAGGGAAAATGGCAAGAACAGTCATCATGATCACCCGCTGATCCAGCACAAAATCGGTATTATCAGAAAGAAAGACACAAGCTCCAAGGAGTTCCGCGAGATGATCAGCGAGATTGCAATGCTGATGTGCTACGAGGCAACCAGAGAGCTGCCGCTCACAGACGTTGAAATTGAAACCCCGATCTGCAAAACAACCGTAAAAGAGCTCGAAGGAAAGAAAATGGCAGTTGTGCCGATCCTCCGTGCCGGTCTTGGTATGGTAGAAGGTATGCTGGCTATGATTCCGGCAGCAAAAATCGGACACATCGGTCTGTACCGTGATCCGGAAACCCTGGCACCGGTTGAGTATTACTGCAAACTTCCGTCAGACATCGCAAGCCGTGAAGTATTTGTAACCGACCCGATGCTGGCAACCGGCGGTTCTGCAACGGCAGCCATCACCATGCTGAAAGAAAAAGGCGCAAAGAAGATCCACTTCATGTGCATCATCGCATCTCCGGAAGGAATCGAGAAAATGCATGAGATTCACCCGGATGTCGATGTTTTCGTCGGAGCACTGGATGACCATCTGAACGAGCACGGCTACATTGTACCAGGCCTCGGCGATGCCGGAGACCGTATCTTCGGTACGAAATAAGAGCGGAAGCAAAGTACGTTAAGAAAACACAGGGGAAATGGGTATGAGCGATAAACGAGAGGATTATATTTCCTGGGATGAATATTTCATGGCAGTTGCCCAGCTTGCCGGTATGCGCTCGAAGGATCCGCACACACAGGTGGGAGCCTGCATTGTGAGCGAGGACAACAAGATTCTGTCCATGGGATACAACGGTTTCCCGAGAGGCTGCTCGGACGACGAGTTCCCGTGGGGAAAGACAAGTGAAAATCCGCTGGAAAACAAGTATCTTTACACAACGCACAGTGAACTGAACGCCATCCTGAATTACCGCGGCGGAAGCCTCGAGGGAGCCAAGCTGTATGTGACATTGTTCCCATGCAACGAGTGCTGCAAGGCGATTATCCAGGCGGGAATCAAAACGGTGATCTACGACTGCGACAAGTACGCGGACACCCCGTCCGTGATCGCATCGAAACGGATGATGAAGGCGTCCGGAGTCACTTTTCAGAAATACCACCGCACAGGGCGGGAAATTACCATGTCCCTGTAGCAGAAAAGATAATAGAAGGAGCGCGCCTGAACGAACAGAAAGTTCAGACGCGCTTCGTCTGTATACACGAAAAGACAAGAAACGGGAGGGCACCATGGAGAGCAATTTCGAATGGATTACGGCAAACGGCGATATCGGCATCCGCTTTTTCCACAGCATCGACGACGGCGGCTACAGCAACCCGCCGCACTGGCACAACGATCTGGAGATCATTTATCTTCTGGAAGGCCGTCTGAAGTGCGTTTCGGTGACGGCGGCGAGCGGCAGATCGGGCAGATGAACTTCTCGTCATCAACTCCGGCACGATCCACGCCGTGACAGCTATCCGAATCAGGCCATCGTCCTGCAGGTTCCGTACGAGATGCTGCTGCAGTACATGGAGCATTACGATCAGCTTTACTTTGTTGTGGATGAAAGACCGGCCAGTGAGGCGGAAAAACAAAAACTCGCAGAATTCAAAGCAGTTCTCCGGGAGATGGACGAGGTGTACGGTGCGCAGAAAGAAGGGTATCAGTTAAAATTCGACAGCCTTCTTCTTGAAGCGCTGTACCGCTTACTGGTGGACTATGCGGTGCGGATCGGAAAAGAACACATTCCGCAGAATCAGAAGGCCGTACAGCAGATCCGCGAGGTCATGCGGTATATTGAGGAGCATTACGCCGAAAAGCTGACGGTGGCGCAGGTCGCGGAGCACTTTGGTTATACGCCGAATTATCTGTCGAAGCTTCTGAAACGGTACCTCGGTCTGACGGTCTACCAGTATCTGTATGAAATCCGGCTCGACCGGATCTGCCGCGACCTGCAGCATCCCGAGGCGCGGATCATGGAACTTCTGCCGAAACACGGCTGCGAAAACTACAAGTCGGTGTCGCGTCTGTTTAAGGAGCGGTACGGCTGCAGCATGAAGGAAATGCAGAAGCGGTATGAAAAGGAAAAAGGAGACCGCCCGATGGGCCAGTGGGTAAGAATCAGAAAAGCGGAAATGCCCTAATTTTCTGCCGAAAAAGGCACTAAACAAGAAGAAGAGAGCATGGTATAGTGGAAGCATGAAACAGCGGATTTTCAGTAAATGCCGCAAAACATGTGAAAAATGGAGTGTGGAAAATGAAAGCAAAACAGATTACAACGTACCATGTAAAAGGGGAAGCAAAAACCTGGGAAAAAGCGCTGGCACCGGAAGACGAGTCCAAGAGCGTAAAAATGATTGAGTCGAACGTCATCAACCTGTATCCGGACTTTGCGTTCCAGACCATCGAGGGCTTCGGCGGCGCCATGACCGAGAGCAGCGCATACCTGCTGTCCCGTATGGATGAGGAAACACAGAATCAGGCATTACAGGATATTTTCGGACCGGACGGCCTTCATGCAAGATTTGTCCGCGTGTCCGATCGACAGCTGTGACTATTCCCTTACGGAGTATCAGGCAGTTCGCAGACCCGATCGCAGACCCGGATCTGGCAACCTTCTCGATCGACCGCGACCGCAAATATGTCCTTCCGATGCTGAAAAAAGCCATCGAAATCTCCGCAGAGCCGATCAGTGTTCTGATGAGCCCGTGGTCTCCGCCGTATCAGTGGAAAACTGCACCGAAGATCGCAAAGAATGATGCTGCTGTTTACGGTGCAATGGGAATGCCGGTTCCGGAAGAGATTCCGCAGAGAAACCACGGCGGCAGCCTGAAACCGGAGTATTACGGAAGCTGGGCAAAATACGTCGTAAAATATCTGCAGGCATACCTCGATGAGGGAATCCCGGTGACGATGCTGAGCCTGCAGAACGAGACCGTAGCGGCTACCACCTGGGACAGCTGCGTATGGACACCGGAAGAGTCCAAAACCTACCTGAAAGATTATCTGTATCCGGAGATGAAAAAAGCAGGCCTGACGGACAAGATCGGCATCTTCATCTGGGATCACAACAAAGAGCGTATGATCGAGCACGTTCTGACCGTCCTTGACGAGGAGACCATGGACATGGTAGCCGGTATCGCATTCCACTGGTATTCCGGCGACCACTTCGAGGCTGTTGAGCTGATGAAACAGAAATACCCGGACAAAACCTTCATGCTTTCCGAGTGCTGTGCCCTTCACATGCCGGGCAGAATAGGTTTTGGCGGCGGTGGTTTCGGACCGGTGAACTTCCAGACACCAGAGTACGTCGATTACCTTGACGCCGCAGATTATGCACACGATATGATCGGAAACCTGAACGCCGGCATGAACCGCTGGATCGACTGGAACTTCCTCGTAGACAAAGACGGCGGCCCGCGCCACGTACCGATGGGATTCACCTCAGGTCTGATTGTGGATGATGATTTCCATTACCGCAAACCGATCATGTACCACTACATCGGCCATATTTCCAAATATATTGCTCCGGGTGCAAAACGCATCGGCTGGAGCAAATACGGAGCAAACCTGGATGTAACGGCCGCAGTCAATCCAGACGGAAGCTACGTTGTGATCCTGCTGAACCGCACAAAAGAGGATTCCGGCTGCTTCCTGCGTGTCAACGGACATATCATGCGTGTCGATCTTCCGGCAGAGACACTCAGCACGGTTGTAATCGAGAAATAAAAAGCAAAAATAAGAAAATGCCTTTCTGTGCAGAATGGAAACAGTCTGCACAGAAGGCATTTTTGTAAGATACGATTTATTTTTGATCGGAATCGGAAGAATTTGAGTTTTTCTCTTCGGTCGAAGGCTTTGCCGGTGTATACGGCGCATCAACCGGAGACTCTTCCGTGGTCAGCTTTGTCAGCGCTTTGCGCAGCCGGTAGCCCGGAAAGTGGAAGACTTCGGCCTCGTCGATCTTCTTTTTCTGATATGGGATCGCCTGTCTCGTTTCCGGATCAATGTGGTCCATGTGGAAGTAAAACGCATCGTCATCCGGCAGGTGATGTTTTTCAAGACGACGGTTGGCGAAGTTGCGGCAGACCGTGCAGATAATGGCACAGACCGGAACGGCGATGATCATGCCAAAGACACCCCAGAAGCCGCCGCCGATCAGAATCGAGATGATGATAAGGAAGCTGGACACGCCGGTCGTCTCGCCGAGGATTTTCGGTCCTAAGAAGTTTCCGTCAAACTGCTGCAGGAGAACGACGAAAATCAGGAAATACAGTGCCTGCAGAGGGTCGATCAGAAGGATCAGCAGAAGACACGGAACGGCGCCGAGGAACGGGCCGAAAAACGGAATGATATTCGTCACACCGATGATTACGCTGACCAGCAGTGCGTACGGGGTGCCGATCAGGCTCGTCACAAGATAGCAGATGGCACCGATGATGATCGAATCGATGACTTTTCCAACGAGGAATCCGCTGAATTCCTGGTTCACATACTGGCAGTCGCGGATCACGGCATTTCCGTGATCCAGACCGAGCAGCGCGTAGACTGCTTTTTTCAGCTTGGCAATGTAGCTTTCCTTGTTGTACAGCATGTAGATCGCAACGATCGCGCCAAGCAGAATGTTTTTGAAAAACGTAACCATGTTGACGAGCTGTCCGGAGAGGTTCAGAAGGAACGTACGGAGCATCGGCATCAGGTCATTGGTCAGCCAGTTGGAAAGCTTTGCGGAGAACGTGGAGATGTACTGGTCTGCCGTCTGCTGCATCTCCGGGTAATTCGCCAGCACTTTTGTGGCAAAATCCTGAATGTTGTTTGCGTAGTTGGAGAAGTTGGAGACGATGTTTGTGATACTTGAGAACAGCTCCGGGATCAGGGTCGCAATGAGTCCGTACAGCGCGAAAAGCATGGAGACGTACGTCAGAAGAATCAAAAGCGCCCGCACAAGCTTTTTACAGCGTACCGACTGTGTTTTTCCGTGCCGGGCAAAGAGTCTGGCGATGATCCGCTGTTCTATGAAGTTAATGATCGGGCTGATCACATAGGCGAGAATCAGGGCTGCAATCAGGGGGGAAAGAATGTTGAGGACATTGTGAAAGGCGGTCCGCACAGAAGTCTGGTGGAAGAGCAGGTAGTAAAAAATCATGGACGCTGCAAGTACCAGAAAGGCAGTAACGCCGGCCCGGACATATTTTCGGTAACGATCCAGTTTCATAAAAATGTAAATCCCCTTTCGAATTTTATTAACCTCTATTATACACATGCAATCCCCAAAATACAACCGCAACCACACTTGCGGTAAAAAAAGGAAACTGCTATACTGGAAAAGCAGATTTAGAAAAAGGAGATAACAAATTTGAAGATAAAAATGCCGCCAAGCGTAAATATGGTAATCGATTCCCTGCATGCGAAAGGCTTCGAGGCGTACGCGGTCGGAGGCTGTGTGCGCGATACGATTCTTGCGCGGGAGCCGGACGACTGGGATATTACAACCTCTGCTTCCCCACAGCAGGTAAAAGAAATTTTTGACCGCACCGTGGATACGGGACTGGAGCACGGAACGGTAACAGTTCTGGCCGGAAGCGGCGCGCACGAGGTCACGACGTACCGCATCGACGGAGAGTATGAGGACGGCCGCCATCCGAAAGAAGTGGTCTTTACCTCCAGCCTCGCTGAGGATCTGCGCCGCCGTGATTTTACGATCAATGCGATGGCATACAACAACGAAGAGGGGCTTGTGGATCTGTTCGATGGAATCAGGGATTTACAGCGCAAAGTCATCCGCTGTGTCGGAAATCCGACCGAGCGGTTCAGTGAGGATGCACTGCGGATCCTGCGTGCCCTCCGCTTTTCCGCACAGCTCGGCTTCAAACTCGATCCGGCAACACTGGATGCCATCATAGCACTCGCGCCGACGCTTGAAAAAATCAGCGCTGAGCGGATCCGTGTGGAACTGAATAAACTGCTGATCTCGAAGCGGCCGGAGTACATGGAGGCCGTCTATGAGGCGGGTATTACAAAAATTGTGCTGCCGGAGTTTGATGAACTGATGAAAACGCCGCAGAACAATCCGCACCACTGCTATAATGTCGGTGAGCACACGATTGCCGCTCTGCAGCACGTTCCGGCAGATCCGATTCTGCGCTGGACGATGCTGCTCCACGACATTGCAAAACCGGCGTGCCGCACAACGGATGAGCCGGCATCGATCATTTTAAAGGCCACGCACCGGCGGGGGAGAAAATGGCGAAAGCGATTCTGCGCCGTCTGAAATTCGACAACGAAACCATCCGCCAGGTCGCAGCATTGATCCGCTGGCATGACTGCCGCATGGCTCCGGAGAAACCTGTGATCCGCCGTATTCTGAACAAACTCAGCCCGGAGCTGTTCGAAAAACTGATGATCGTGCAGGAAGCCGATACGATGGCCAAAAGCCTGTACCAGCGGGAGAAAACCCTGGAACGGATCGGGAAGGTAAGGGAGTGCGTCAGAGAAATTCTCGATAACGGCGACTGCTTTACGTTGAAAACGCTGGCCGTTTCCGGTAAAGATCTGATGGAATTCGGTGTCCCGAAAGGCCCGAAAATCGGCGAATGCCTGAACGCGGCGCTGGAAGAAGTGATGAAAGATCCGGCGAAGAATACAAAAGAATACCTGACAGAGTACGTAAAAACACTGCTGTAAAGCCAAAACGGCAAACAAGAGAGCCGGGAACAGAACAATCCGTCCCCGGCTCTCTTTTGTTTTTTGCTGGTTTTATGCGTTCAGATCACGCAGCAGATCCGCATACCAGCAGAACACATGGGCAATGCGGTACAGTTCGCTCTCCTTGGAGACGGTGCGCCACAGCTCTTTATAGCTGTGCAGCCACCGTTCGAGATCTCCGGCGAGTGCAAAACAGTCTTCTTTCTCCGGCAGAGTGCCCTCGGAAAGAAGGGAAGCGCGCAGGAACGGCAGCAGGCGGTTCAGCACTTTCAGGCCGTCTGCGGCGAGCAGGTACGCATAGATCATCGGACGGTTCTCCGGGCGGACGGTGCCGGCTTTCTCGTACAGAACGGCGCAGAGCGCGTCGATTGAAGCATTTGCTGCATCCGCATCGCCTTCCGCGCAGGAGCGGAGCAGTTCGGCAGCCTCTTCTTTGTCCTGATGCAGTTCGAGTGCTTCCTGTACCATAACGGCAGTGCGCCACGGATACGCATCCTGATGGCAGAGAAGATCGAGCACGGAAACGAGTTTTCCGGAAGCATCACCAAATTCCAGCACGGAAATCTGGCGATTGATCTCCTCCTCCGGCAGAATGTCTGCATTCCAGGAGAACGCCGCGCCGTAGATCATGCCGATGCGGGAGAAGTCCGGGTGATTGATGTGGCCGTAATCGCCCCAGTCAGTGTTCAGAAGTCCCATCGCATGGCATTCGTGGCCGTAGCGCGCCATTCTGGAAATGTTTTCATACGCCTCATGATACTTGTTGATGAGCTGGTTCCATCCCTGTACGCCCGGGCACACATACAGATGCTCGGCACCGGAATTGGCAAGGCGGGTCAGACGCTCCGATGAAACATTTGACGCATAATCCCAGTGGAGGCAGATCAGGTTCTTCGGCAGGAGATGATAAACTTCCGGCTCCTGGCTGATGACATCACTCCAGAACATCGGTGTGCGGCCGGATTCAGTGATATAGTTGGCAAGCTCTGTCACAAACTCGGTGTAGATGACGGTGGTTCCCTTTTCCTCGGCGAGTGCGCGGGAAGCCCCTTTTCCAAGGTCAAACGTTTCATCCGCGCAGAGATTGAAATACTTCGAGGAGAAGAGCTGCATATATTCGGAAAGAATGTGTTTGGCAAGGGAGAGGCTCTCCGGGTTTGTGATATCGAGCGTATGGTGCGCCTGGCGGTCATAGAAGGAGAACGGAGCCGAAGCAGAGCCTTCCAGTTCGCACAGATGTGCATACGATTTCGTGCAGAGCAGCTTGTACAGATGGCCGAAGCTTGCAAGCGACGGAACGAGATCAATGCCAAGTCCCTTGCAGTAGCGGTCCAGCTCGAGGATGTCCTCTGCAGTGAGCGGCGTATCGTCGCGCCACATCTCGGTCAGATCGTCGAAGAGATAGCTGTGCTCGATGTAGAGCTGAAGCTGATTGATTTTATAGAAGCTCAAGGTGTCGGCAAGCTGTTTCAGATAGAAAAGCGTCGGAACACGTCCGCGGGTCGCATCGTGGTAGAAGCCGCGGTTTTCCATGGCCGGTTTGTCGGAGATCAGGACGGTTGGAAGAACAGCACCTGCCTGGCGGATCATCTGACGGAGCGTCTGCACGCCGTAGAGAACGCCGCTTTCCAGAGATCCGCAGATCGTGATGTTTTCCGGTGTGACAGCGAGGGTATAAGCCTCACGGGATAATTCCGGAGAGGCAGTCAGATAGATCAGGTGTGATCCCACCGGCTGATGACGGCGGCAGATGGCAGGACGGAATCCCGTCTGTGTCTCAATCTCCTGCTGCAGAAGCTGTGCTGCAGAAAAAAGCTCAGCCGGGCTCTCGGAGTCGAGAAAAATGCGGCTGTCATAGTGAATTGTAAAGGTGCCCTCTCCGTAGGAAGGAAGATGGCTGTGGTAAGAAAATCATAAAAACCCTCCTTAAAATAAAATGATTTTAGAGAACCCCATAACAGGTGTTTTCACCCTGTCAAGTTTGGAATATTTTACCATGCGGTGAAATTAAAAACAATAAAATAAGAGAAAAAGAAAATACTTTTAACATTGCTTTTGGGATGAAAGAAAAAACAGAAACCAGTATGCATGGCACAGGGCGGATACGCATACATTGAATCGTGACCCCAAAAACGATCACAACAGGGAAAGGAGTCAGGCTCTTGTATGATTATGGATTGAGTGTGCTGTCCCATTACGGTCTTACGGCTTCCGGCACAATGCGGGTGCGGGGCGCTTTATTGTGCCACACCGAACAGGGGGATAAGCTGATCAGCGAGTTCGGGACGGCGGCGGAAAAACTGGAGCAGCGGTATCTTCTACAGTGCCGCATCACGGAGTCGGGGCTCCTGCGGTGCGATCAGATTCTGCGGAACGAAGAGGGAGCGCTTGCAACGCGCGGGGACGACGGAGGAACGTACATTGTGCGGAACTGGTACTCGGGCCGGGAATGTGAGACGGGAAACAGTGAGGATCTTATCCGCGCCTCGGACGCGCTGGCGCGGCTACATACGGCAGCTCATCTGCCGGTGAAAATGGAATACCGGAGGGAATCCCTCGTGGAGGAGTGCATCCGCCACAATGTGGAAATTCGAAAGATCCGAAAGTATTTGCAGACAAAAAAGAAGAAAAATGAGTTCGAAAAACTGCTGCTGGCAAGCGCAGGTCCGTATCTGGAACAGGGAGAGCGGGCGGCCGCGGAAATGAAAGCTTCTTCCTATGAAAAACTGCGGCAGCGGGCGGACGAAGAAGGCGCCGTCTGCCACGGGGAATTCAGCCAGCACAATATTCTGCTGGAAAACGGCAGAGGCGAAACGGCGGTCAATTTCGACAAGTGGAACTTCGATCTCCAGGTGGCAGATCTTGGCTATTTTATGCGGAAAATTCTGGAAAAACACGGCTGGAGCGAGCGCGCGGCAGAACGGATCTTAAACGCCTACAGCGCCAGACGGCCGCTCGATGAGGGGGAAATCGAGACACTCCGCCTCTATCTTTCCTATCCGTGGAAATACTGGAAACTGGCAAACCGCTACTACGGAAGCAGAAAATCGTGGATATCCGGGCGGAATACGGAGAAACTAAAAACACTCAATGCGCAGCAGGCAGACTGGCTGCGGTTTGTTAAGGGATCCTTCTTTTAACCGTGCGGTGGAAAAGAGTCTGTTTTTGGCAGAAATCGCCATAAAACCGCTGGTATGGGGGACTTTTTTCTTGACAAGAGAGACGCATTAGTATATAAATATATACAGCTACGCGAAAAAGCCGGTTAACGTAACAGACTGATCATCCGGAAGAAAAACAGCCGGCAGGGCAGGTCGTGTGTATCAGCGGGCCCGCGTATCATGTAAAAAACAAATGTAAGATACAGGAGGAGTAAAACTCATGAACAAAACAGAATTAGTTGCAGCTATGGCTGAGCAGACAAATTTATCCAAAAAAGATGCAGAGGCTGCTTTAAAAGCATTTATCGATGTAGTATCTGAAGAATTAAAGAAAGGTGAGAAAGTTCAGCTGGTAGGCTTTGGTACCTTCGAAGTATCCGAAAGAGCAGCAAGAGAAGGAAGAAATCCGCAGACTGGCGAGACCATGGAAATCAAAGCTTCCAAAACTCCGAAATTCAAAGCAGGAAAAGCTTTAAAGGACATGATGAACTAAGTAAAAATCTATGCGCTTAGATAAATTTTTAAAAGTATCAAGACTGATCAAGCGGCGTACCGTAGCCAATGAAGCCTGTGATGCAGGCCGTGTCCTCGTCAATGACAGACCGGCAAAAGCATCCGCACAGGTCAAGGCAGGAGATGTACTGGAAATTCAGTTCGGAAGTAAATCCGTCAGGTAGAAGTGCTGAATGTGCAGGAAACCGTGAAAAAAGAAGAAGCACAGGAGCTTTACCGCTACTTATAAGAAGTGCGGCAGGATTCATGTGCAGCGAATAAAAAGAGAAAACCTTCATATAATGGGTGTATAGACCATTGTATGGAGGTTTTTTGCATGGGGGAGATGAACGAACAGGTGCACCGCCTTTTGCTGGAACAGCGGAAAACACTTTCTCTTGGCGGCGTGCAGGATGTGAAAAGCTTTGATGAGAACGAAGTTCTGCTCGTGACCGTCTGCGGTGTTCTTACCATCCGCGGAAAAGAGCTGCATGTGGGCCGCCTGGAGCTGGAAAAGGGAGAGGCGGATATCGAAGGCAGCATCGACAGCCTGGTCTATACGGAACATGGGCCGCTGCAGAAGAAGGGGTCTGCGCTTGCGCGGCTGTTCCGGTAAAAATGAGTGCGTATGTCACCCGGGAGCTGATTCTGCTCGCCTGTTCCATCTGGCAGGGGGCAGTCCTGGGGTTCTGGTACGATCTGATCAAGACAGCGCGGAAACTGATCCGCCACAGCCATGCGGCGGTATCTGCAGAGGACCTCTGCTACTGGATTGCGGCAGCGCTGTATCTGTTTGTACGGATTTACGGAGAGAACAGCGGCATTCTCCGTGGGTATCTGTTTGGCGGCATCCTTGGGGGCGCTGCATTGTACCACGCATCGTTTGGACGCTTTCTTCCGGAACTTCTGGCAAAGGGAATCAAAAAAGCAGGGCGAATCCTCGCTTTTCCAGGAAAATGGCTGGTAAAAAGTATGAAAAAACAGAGAAAAAGGTTGAAATTTCATGGGAAGAACGGTAAGATGTAACTACACATGTAAGAACAAAAGAAACAAGTCTGCGGACGAAAAACAACAGATAGTTTGGCTGCAGACGGTTGGAAAATAGAAAGCAAGGGTAAAGAAAAGAATGAAAGAAAAGAATTCTGGCCGAAAGAAAAAAGTCAGAAAGAAGAGCCGTACAACAGAGTTCTCAATTACCATAGTCCTGTGCTGCCTGGTTGCAGTCCTTACCGTAAAGGGAATCAGCCTTCAGCAGAAGGTCAATGCAAATGCATCCCGTCTTTCCAGTCTGGACAGCCAGATTGAAGAGGAGAAGCAGCGCACCGATGATATTACCGCCTTGAAAGAATACATGCAGACCGATGAGTACATAGAAAAAACGGCAAGAGAAAAACTTGGCATGGTAAAGGATAATGAGATTTTATTTAAAGAATCCCAGTCGAAATAAACAAAACAGATAAAGAAAGGGCATGATTTCGCAGTCCCCTTTGAAGTCCAGAACAAAGAGAGGAGGAGCGGAACATGCCGGAGTGGATCATTGCCATGTTCCTGATCGGCGCATTGCTGTCAGCAGGGGACATGGCTAAAATTTTTTTGGAAGCCAGAAGAAGCCGCCGGGAAGCGGCCGTCTATGACAATCATCCGCAGAAACTGCAGATGGAGCACTACGCCGATTCGTTCCGCGTTCTGGCAGAGAGCTTTTACCAGATGCCGTCAAAAAGTGTGATGCCGGAGACGGGCCGGGTGGACAAGATTCTGGAAAAAGAACAGCAGGAAGTCTGCAGCCGCTGTGCGAAGGCGTCGTGGTGCTGGGAGCAGTACGGAAACCTGACGCGCGAGCGGTGCCAGGAACTTCTTCAGACAATCGCCGACGGGGATGAGGACGAGATCAGCCGTGCAAAAGGCGAATGGAACGCCTCCTGCCTGAACGGCTCCCGCTTTCTGGAACTGTTCTGGAACCGCTACCAGCAGGAACGCCAGACGGCGCTCTGGTCGGGGCGTGTGGCGGAGAGCCGCCGCGTGGTGGCAGAACAGTTAAGTGAAGTCGCCTGGATTATGGACCGCGCCGCGTGTGATCTGTACAGCCTCAACAGTCTGCCGGACGAGCTCTCGGAAAAAATCTGCCGCCAGATGAAGAAAAACGGGGCTTTCGTCCAGAAAATCTGGCTCCAGGAGCGGCCGAAAGAGCATTTACAGATCTATATGACGGTCAAAGCGGGCCGTCACTGCCGGATCACGCTTCGCCAGACGGCGGAACTGATCGGTTCCCTGTGCGGAATCCCGATGGTTGCGGTACGCGACGGGGCACAGGTCTTAAGCGGAGAATACCAGACGGTGCTGTTTCAGGAGGATGTGAAATTCCAGGTTCTCTACGGTGTGGGACGCATCACCAAGGAGCAGGAGAGTATCTCCGGGGACAATTACAGTGTGCTCTGCGAAAACGGCCAGTTTGTCCTCTGCCTGTCGGACGGCATGGGTTCCGGGATCGAGGCAAACAGGGAGAGCGAGACGGTGGTGGAGCTGTTTGAACAGTTCCTGCGCGCCGGATTCCCGCGGATCATGGCGGCACGGATGATCAATTCGATGCTTCTGCTGCAGCCAAAGGAAGGGATGTTTTCCACGTTTGATGTTGCTTCGATTAATCTCTACACAGGCGTCTGCAGCTTTTTGAAAGGAGGTGCATCGCCGACGTTCCTTAGGCGGGATACGTGGGTGGAGGTTGTGGAGTCGACCAGTCTTGCCGCAGGTCTCGTTTCCCAGACGGATTTTGATACCACAACGAAAAAGCTGTACGACGGTGATTACCTTGTGATGATGACGGACGGAGTGCTGGACGCGCTGCCCGGGGACAGGACGGAGCAGATGAAGCAGCTTCTTCTCGAAGTGAAAAACAGCGAGCCGCGGGAATTTGCCCGGGAGCTTTTGGAACGCGTGCTGCGCCTCGGCGGCTGCCGCGCACGGGATGATATGACGGTTCTGGTCGCCAGAATCTGGAAAAAATAGGAGTAAAAACGAAGGATGCGAGAGAAAGTAAGAGCCTTTATGGAACAGTATCATATGGTAACGGCAGGCGAACGCGTGCTGCTCGGCCTCTCCGGCGGCGCGGATTCCGTCTGCCTGTTTCATCTGCTGCGGGAACTGCAGGAGCCGCTTGGCTTTTCGCTGCTGGCTGTCCACGTCAACCATAACCTGCGCGGCGCGGAAGCCGGGCGGGATGCGGCATTTGCAGAAAATCTGTGCCGGGAATATGATGTTCCGTTCTATCTCTATTCCTGTCCCGTGGAGAAGATCGCAAAAGAAAAGCATCTCTCGACGGAGGAGGCGGGACGCGCGGCGCGGCAGGAAGTTTTTGCAGCGTGCGCAAAGGAGCAGAGGGCAGTGAAAATTGCGCTCGCCCATCACCAGGATGACGTTGCGGAGACGATGCTGCATCACCTGGCACGGGGAACGTCGCTGGCCGGACTTGCTCCTTACGCCCCGTGCGGGGGAATGTGATCCGTCCGCTTCTCTGCGTCGGACGAAAAGAGATCCGGCAGGAACTGGAAAGCCGGAAGTGTTCCTGGTGTGAGGACAGCACGAATGCAGAGGATGCTTACACGAGGAACGGAATCCGCCACCATGTGCTGCCGTATCTGACCGAAGAGGTCAATCCGCGTGCCGCCGCGCATATGGCACAGACATCGCTGGACCTGCTGGAAACGGAGGAATATCTGGAGCAGCAGACGGATCAGCTGATGGAGCGGTATGCATCCGCAGAGAAAAATGCGGTTGTGCTGCGTGATGCGGTGAGCAGCGAAGCGCCTCTTCTGCAGCGCTACGTGATCCGGCGCGTTCTGGAACAGCTGGCGGGAAAACGGAAGGATCTTACCAGGGAGCATCTGGAATCTGTGCGGGAACTTTTTGAAAAGCAGGTCGGAAAAAAGTGTCTGCCTGCCGTATGGAATCACCGCCGTGCGCGGATACGAGACGCTCCGCCTGGAAAAGCAGGGAGTGCATTTAAAAGAAGAACGGAAAAGGAAAAGCGGCGAAGAAGTTCCAATTCCGGTTCGGCCGGGTGGGAAGAGGAAAAAAGTCTCGCATTTGCAGAAAATCCAGTCACGATTGTGAAAAAAACATCGGTTTTTCCCGAAAGAATTGAAGAAAAAAAGTATACGAAATGCTTTGACTGTGATAAAATAAAAGACGGTCTTGTCCTCCGCACGAGAAGAAGCGGAGATTATCTGAGAGTAACGCAAAAGGCGGGAAAAAGAAACTAAAAGATTATATGATTGATGCCAAGATACCGAAAGAGGAGCGGGATTCCATTCTGCTGCTCGCCGACGGACCGGAGATCTGGTGGGTCGTGGGGTATCGCAGAGGAGAGAGCGGCCGTGTCGGGGAAGACACGAAAGCAGTTCTGCAGATACAGATTGGCGTTGGTAAGGAGGAAAACAGATGAAAGAGACAATCAGAGTATTATTAAGCGAAGAAGAAGTAGACAGACGAATTAAAGAAGTAGCAGACCAGATCAACCGCGATTACGCAGGAAAAGAAGTGCACCTGATCTGCGTTTTAAAAGGCGGCGTATTCTTTATGTGCGAGCTGGCAAAACGCATCACAGTGCCGGTAAGCCTTGACTTTATGTCCGTATCAAGTTACGGTGATGACACCAAGTCCAGCGGAGTTGTCCGTATTGTAAAAGACCTGGATCAGCCGCTGGAAGGAAAAGACGTTCTGATCGTGGAGGATATCATCGATTCCGGAAGAACGCTTTACTATCTGATCGACATCCTGAAAAAGAGAAATCCGAAATCCGTACACCTGTGTACTCTGCTCGACAAGCCGGAGCGCAGAGTGTGCGATGTCAAAGTAGATTATACCTGCTTTGATATCCCGGACGAGTTCGTCGTAGGCTACGGTCTGGATTACGCACAGAAATATCGGAATCTTCCATACATCGGAGTAGTGGAGTTTCACGAAGACGAGGAGTAAAAAGAAAATATGAACAGACAGCGCAGTGGATTTGGACTCTACGCGGCGTTTATGGTGATTATCGTGCTTGCCATGTTCTATATCACCGGAAAAATCAGCGCAGGCAGCAGCCCAAGTCAGCAGAAATTTGAAACCGCCGTAAAAGACGGCAAAGTGACATCCGCGCAGATTGTCCAGAACAAAGAAGTGCCGACCGGCTCCGTCGTGGTACAGGAGCAGGGCGGTGACAGTTATACGGTCAATGTGACCGACGTAAACGCAGCTATCAGCCTTCTGGAGGATGCTGATGTAACGTACACCGTGCAGAATGTCCAGAGAGACAGCATTTTCATGACATCCGTCCTGCCGGCCCTGCTGCTCGGTATGATCCTTCTTTTCGGCATGTCGATGATGAACCGCTCCATGGGCGGCGGTGGAGGCGGCGGAAACAAAATGATGAATTTTGGAAAAAGCAACGCCCATATGTCCACCGACAAAGACAAAAAAAGTCCTGTTCCGCGATGTTGCGGGCTTAAAAGAGGAAAAAGAAGACCTCGTTGAGGTGGTCGATTTCCTGAAAGCACCGGAGAAATATACACAGGTCGGTGCGAGAATCCCGAAAGGAGTTCTTCTTGTGGGCCCTCCTGGAACCGGTAAAACCCTTCTGGCGAAAGCTGTTGCAGGAGAGGCAGGCGTGCCGTTCTTCAGCATTTCCGGATCGGATTTCGTGGAAATGTTCGTCGCGTCGGCGCTTCCCGTGTCCGCGACCTGTTTGAGGAAGGAAAAAAACATGCGCCGTGCATCATCTTCATCGATGAGATCGACGCCGTGGCAAGACGAAGAGGTACCGGCATGGGCGGCGGCCACGATGAGAGAGAGCAGACCTTAAACCAGCTTCTCGTTGAGATGGATGGTTTCGGCGTCAATGAGGCATCATCGTGATGGCAGCGACGAACCGTGTCGATATCCTGGATCCGGCGATTCTCCGTCCGGGCCGTTTTGACCGCCGCGTGGTTGTAGGACCGCCGGATGTCATGGGCCGTGAGGAAATCCTGAAAGTCCATGCAAAGAACAAACCGCTGGCCGAGGATGTGGATCTGAAACAGATCGCGCAGACGACCGCAGGCTTCACCGGCGCAGAGCTGGAGAACCTGCTGAACGAGGCAGCGATTATGGCGGCAAAGGACCGCAGAAGATTTGTGCGCCAGTCCGATATCAAGTCTGCTTTCATCAAAGTGGGCATCGGTGCGGAGAAGCGCAGTAAAGTCATTTCGGATAAAGAAAAACGGATCACCGCATACCATGAGACAGGCCATGCGATCCTGTTCCATATGCTGCCGGATATGGAGGCGGTCTATACGATCTCCATTATCCCGACAGGTCCTGGCGCAGCGGGCTACACGATGCCGCAGCCGGAGAACGACGATATGTTCCAGACGAGAGGCAAAATGATGCAGTACATCACCGTATGCCTCGGCGGCCGTGTGGCAGAGGAGCTGATCTTCGACGATATCACAACGGGCGCATCCCAGGATATCAAACAGGCGACGGCTACCGCGCGTTCCATGATTACGAAGTACGGTATGTCTGAGAACCTTGGTCTTGTCGCTTACGATTCCGACTCGGATGAGGTCTTCATCGGCCGCGACTGGGGCCATACGAAGAGCTACAGCGAGAATGTAGCCGCAGCCATCGACGAGGAAGTCCGCCAGATGATCGAGAAATGCCACGATCAGGCGAAACAGATTATTCTGGAGCATTCCTATGTGCTGCATGAGTGTGCAAAGCAGCTGATGGAAAAAGAGAAGCTGAGCCGTGCTGAATTCGAAGCCATTTTTGAGCAGGAAGCACAGATGACAGGAACAGCACCGGAAGTTTCTGGAGAAATCTGATATCTTTTTATTTGCAATAGAAAACCTGCAGAGAACAAAAAAAAGTTTTTTGCAGGTTTTTTTCTGCGATTTTACGGGCGTTTGTGCAAATTAAAACAGAAAATCCGAAACGCCGGAAAAATTCATCGTTATTTTGAATAAGAATCAAATGAAAAAAAATCGCGATTTGTGCAGACTTTTCGAGGGACGTATGGTACTATAATAACTGTAAAAACCCCCCAATACATTATATAGTTTTTGCTACACCCCATAAGAGAAATACCTTCTCCAAAAGAGCCAGCGTACCCCGCTGGCTCTTTTACTGTATAAAAATCCAATAAACACAATCGTTACATGTGTTCAGAAAAAGGTTGTATTACATGGCGGTGTGGGGTAAAATATAAGGAATGAATGATTGAGAAAGACAGAGGCGTTAGTTCATGGATAAAACAAGAATGCAGCAGTATATGTCACAGATGCGGGCGATGTTCAACAAGCATGCGCTCTACAGTGATGAATCCCCGCAGTATCAGATTCCGTTTGAGCCGAACCCGGGCGACACGGTGAAGATCCGGTTCCGTACCCTGAAAAATAATGTAGATGCGGTTTATTTCATCAGCGGTTCCACCCGTGCACAGATGCAGGTCGGTTTGGTCCGGAACGGTTTTGATTATTACGAGATCGAGATTCCGGTCGGAAATGAGCCGATCCGCTATTTTTTTGAGATTCAGGCAGGCCGCGTGGTCTGTTATTACAACAAGCTCGGTGTCACAAGAGAGCTGCAGGAGATGTACTCTTTCGGCATTATCCCGGGCTTCCATACGCCGGACTGGGCGAAGGGCGCTGTCATGTATCAGATTTTTGTGGACCGCTTCTGCAACGGAGATCCGTCCAACGATGTGCTGACGGGAGAGTACAGCTATATCGGTGAGCAGGTCAACAAGGTGGATGACTGGAACCGCTTCCCGGAGCAGATGGATGTCCGCAATTTCTACGGCGGCGATCTGCAGGGCGTCATTGACAAGATGGATTATCTGCAGGATCTCGGTGTGCAGGTCATTTATCTGAATCCGGTGTTTGTTTCGCCGTCGAACCATAAGTATGATATTCAGGATTATGACTATATTGATCCGCATTTCGGAAAGATTGTCTCCGACGAAGGCGATCTGCTCTGGCCGGGCGACAAGGACAATACGCGGGCAACGCGGTATATTGACCGTGTGACGAACAGGGCGAACCTGGAGGCGAGCAATGAACTGTTTATCCACCTGGTGGAGGAGGCGCACAAGCGCGGCATGAAGGTGATTCTGGACGGCGTTTTCAACCACTGTGGTTCGTTTAACAAGTGGCTGGACCGCGAGCGGATTTACGAGCCGGAAAGGGCTATGAGCCGGGCGCGTATGTGGCACAGGACAGTCCGTATCACACGTTTTTTAAGTTTTATAACGAGCATAACTGGCCGTACAATGAGTTTTATGACGCTGGTGGGGCCATGATACGCTGCCGAAGTTGAACTACGAGGGTTCGGAGAAGCTGATGGAGGATATTATGCGCATCGGCGCGAAGTGGGTTTCTCCGCCGTTTAATGCGGACGGCTGGCGGCTGGATGTGGCCGCTGACTTAGGACACAGCCCGGAGTTTAACCACAAGTTCTGGAAGGAGTTCCGGCGCGTTGTGAAGGAGGCGAATCCGGAGGCGATTATTCTGGCGGAGCACTACGGCGATGCGATGAGCTGGCTGCAGGGCGACGAGTGGGATACAGTGATGAACTATGATGCGTTTATGGAGCCGGTTTCCTGGTTCCTCACGGGTATGGAGAAGCACAGTGATGAGTTTAACCAGGGGCTTCTCGGAAACAGTGAGAGTTTTATCGGGGCGATGACGTATCATATGCCGGCGTTTTATGCGCCTTCGCTGTATACGGCGATGAATGAGCTGGATAATCATGATCATTCGCGGTTCCTCACGAGAACGAATCATCGTGTGGGGCGTGTGGCGAATGTTGGGCCGTATGCGGCTGCGGAGAATACGAATAAGGCGGTGCTGCGCGAGGCGGTTGTGATTCAGATGACGTGGCCGGGGGCGCCGACGCTGTATTATGGGGATGAGGCCGGCCAGGTCGGGTTTACGGATCCGGATAACCGGAGGACGTATCCCTGGGGACAGGCGGATCAGGAGCTGATCCGATTCTATAAAGAAATGATTGCGGTGCATCGGAGATTTCCGGTGCTGGCGATGGGATCGCTGAAATTTTTGTACCATGATTATAATGTGCTTTCTTATGGACGGTTTAATCAGGAGGAGCAGGTAATTGTGGTGATTAATAACCGGAATGAGAGGGTGCATGTGGAGATTCCGGTGTGGCTTACCGGGATTAACCGGAGTTCGGTGGCGAAGCTGACGCAGGTGTTTGCGACGGATGCGGTGGGATTTTCTTCGGAGGAGAAAGAAATCGAGGCACCGGCGGGCATACTGGAGATGGATTTGCTGCCGTTATCGGGAGTGGTACTGCATAGATGCGAGGAGTGACGGATTTGGGGGACGCCTCGCCGCCGCACACCCGGTGGTCTTGCGTGATGCGCAGGGCAGCGGTGGAAAAGCGGGGGAAAAACGTAGAAAAAACGGAGGTCTTTCGACAGACACCGGCATTATTCGCCGGGAAATCTGATGATTTCCCAGCTCAGAATGCCTTGAAATCTGGTGTTGAGCACCAGATTTCAGTCTTTCGAAAGGCTTCCGTTTTTTCTGGTTTTTCCAACCCGCTTTTCCAATGCTGCCCTGCGCATCACGCAAGACCACCGGGCGCGCGGCGGCGAGGCTGGTAGTGGGAACGGGAGATGGGGCTGGATCGCTAGGGCGGATCGGCGTAAGATTTTTGGGGGAGAATGGAAAAAGAGCTCCGATTCGTATGAATCAGAGCTCTTAATCGTGCCGCAAACCGGGATCGAACCGGTACGGGTATCACTACCCACGGGATTTTAAGTCCCGGGCGTCTGCCAGTTCCGCCACTGCGGCATATGGACGGAGATGGATTCGAACCATCGAAGCAATTTGCAGCAGATTTACAGTCTGTCCCCTTTGGCCACTCGGGAATCCGTCCATGTATTTTGTTTTGTGTCAGAATGATTCCGACATTGATTGATTATACTGGATGTGGAGCAAAAATGCAAGTGTTTTTTTGAAAAAATAAGAAAAAAGTTGAAAGGGGGGAGCCGGTCAGGTATAATATGATATATATGGGCTTCTATATTGAGAAATAAACAACCTGAAAATGGAGGGCATAGGGTAACTATGATTAAAATTAAGGATTATATCCGTGCGGGGTCGCTGGAAGAGGCGTATGAGCTGAATCAGAAGAGAAGCGCCTGTATTTTAGGCGGAATGCTCTGGACGAAGATGGGAGAGCGACAGGTGCAGACGGCAATTGATCTTTCCGGACTCGGACTGGATCAGATTGAAGAGTCGGAAGAGGAGTTTTCCATCGGATGCATGGTGACGCTGCGGCAGATGGAGGAGCATGAGGGGCTGAATGCTTATACCGACGGTGCGGCACGGGAGAGTGTGCGGAGTATTGTCGGGGTGCAGTTCCGGAATCTGGCTACGGTGGGAGGCAGTATTTTCGGCAGATTTGGATTTTCGGATGTGCTGAGCTGTTTCTGGCGCTGGATACGGAGGTGGAGCTGGTTTATGCGGGACGGATGCCGCTGGCGGAGTTTGCCTGTTCAAAGAGAGACAGGGATGTGCTGGTAAGGCTGATTGTGAAGAAGCATGAGGGTGTTACGGTTTATCAGAGTCATCGAAATTCCAGAACGGATTTCCCGGTGCTGACGTGTGCGGTGCGGGTGGAAGACGGAAAAGGATGTGCGGTGCTTGGGGCAAGACCGGCGAAGGCGGCACGTGTAGAGCTTCCGGCGGAGCTGGCGGAAAAGCTGGCGGCTGGAAAGGCATCTGCGGAGGAGCTGAAGGCGGCGGCTTCGGAGATTTCTGATCAGTTTACATATGGCAGTAATATGCGCGGAAGTGCAGAGTATCGTCATCATCTGGGACGGGTGCTGCTGCGCAGATGCATGGAAGAAATTCAGAAGAAGGAGGAGCAGTGATGAAGATTTCGATGATCTTAAATGGAAAGAAGACGGAAGCGGAGATCGATGCAGACATGCTCCTGATCGATTTTGTGAGAAGCCAGGGATGCTACAGTGTGAAGCGCGGCTGTGAGACGTCGAACTGCGGGCTGTGTACGGTTTTTCTGGAGGGAAAACCGGTGCTGTCGTGTTCGGTGCTTGCGGCGCGGGCGAATGGATGTAAGGTGGATACGCTGGAAGGCCTGCAGGAGGAAGCAGAAGAATTTGGTTCCTTTATTGCCGGACAGGGCGCCGAGCAGTGCGGGTTCTGCAATCCGGGGATGATTATGAATGCGATTGCGCTGTTCCGGGAAAATCCGGATCCGAGTGAGGAAGAAATTAAAGAATATCTGGCGGGAAATCTCTGCCGCTGTTCCGGATATGAAGGACAGCTTCGGGGAATTTTGAATTTCCTTGCCTGGAAAAAGCAGCAGGGAGGTGCGTCATGAGCAGAGAAAATCATATCTATGAACCGGACTGGTCGGGAAGAACCGATCAGCTCTGCAGTGTGAATAAGCCGGTGATCAAAAAGGATGCCCTCGCGCTGGTAACCGGAAAGTCAGTTTATGTAGATGATCTGGTGCCGAAGGATTGTCTGATTGTCAAGGTACTGCGGAGTCCGCATGCCAATGCAATCGTAAAATCCGTGAAAAAGACGGCAGCAGAGCGTGTTCCGGGCATTGAGGCGATTTATACCTGGGAGGATGTGCCGAAACAGCGTTTTACAATGGCAGGACAGACCTACCCGGAACCAAGCCCGTATGACCGTCTGATCCTCGATCAGCATGTGCGCTACGTGGGAGATCCGGTGGCGATTATTGCCGGAAAAGATGAAAAATGCGTGGACCGTGCGCGGAAGCTCCTGAAAGTAGAGTACGAAGTGCTTCCGGCCATTCTGGATTTTCATCAGTCCAAGGATAATGAACTGCTGGTGCATCCGGAGGAAAGCTGGAAATCGCTCTGTCCGGTCGGTGCGGACAATCAGAGAAATCTCTGTGCAAGTGCGGAAGATCACAACGGAGATGTGGAAGCCGTGCTCGCAGAGTGCGATGAGGTCGTAGAGCATACGTATCATGTACGCGCAGCCCAGCAGGCGATGATGGAGACGTTCCGGACATACTGCTTTATGGATACCTACGGACGGCTGAATGTGCTGAGCTCGACCCAGATCGTTTACCATGCGCGCCGCATTCTGTCCAATGCACTCGGCATTCCGAAATCGAAGATCCGTGTTTCCAAGCCGAGAATCGGCGGCGGATTCGGAGCGAAGCAGACGGTGGTTGCCGAAATTTTCCCGGCGTTTGTAACCTGGAAAACCGGAAAACCGTCGAAAATGATCTTTACGAGAGAAGAGTCCCAGACAGCATCCACACCGCGCCATGAGATGGAAGTAACGATCCGCCTCGGTGCGATGAAGGATGGAAGAATCCGTGCGATCGATCTGTATACACTTCCAACACGGGTGCATACGGCGAGCATGGACCGACAACGGTCGGCCTTTCCGGCCACAAATCGATTCCGATGTATGGATCTCTTGAGGCTTACCGGTTTGCGTATGATGTTGTGTATTCCAACGTAATGTCAGCCGGTGCTTACCGCGGATACGGTGCGACGCAGGGTATCTTTGCCGTAGAATCTGCTGTCAGTGAGATGGCAGCGCGTCTTGGCATCGATCCGATCCGGATCCGGGAGCAGAACATGGTCCGTGAGGGACAGTTCATGCCGGCTTACTATGGCGAAACGGCAAACAGCTGTGCGCTTGACCAGTGCGTGGAGCGTGCGAAAGAGATGATCGGCTGGGATGAGAAATATCCGTGCCGTGATATGGGAGATGGAAAGGTGCGCAGCGTCGGCATTGCGATGGCGATGCAGGGCTCCTGTATTTCCAATCTCGATGTCGGATCGGCAACGATCAAAGTCAACGACGACGGCGGCTATACGATGCTGATCGCAGCGGCCGATATGGGAACCGGCTGCGATACGATTCTGTCCCAGATGGCGGCAGAGTGTCTGGAGTGTGATGTGGATGACATTACCGTTGTCGGCGCAGATACCGATACGTCCCCGTATGACTCCGGTTCCTATGCATCGAGTACGACGTATATTACCGGAAAAGCGGTGGAAAAAGCCTGCATGACGCTTCGGAAACGAATCTGTGCCCTGGCGGCAGAGCGGATGAACGTGCCGGAAGATGAGACAGAATTTACCGGTACCGGCGTCGTGCATGAAAAGAGTGGAAGCAGCATGACGATGGAAGAAATCGCAACAGCGGCCATGTGCAATAACGGCATCGCGCTGGAAGCGACGGAAAGCAACTGCTCTCCGGTATCGCCGCCGCCTTATATGGCTGGTGCGGTCGAGATCGAGCTGGATAAAGAGACCGGCGAGGTCAGGATTCTTGATTATGCCGCTGTTGTCGACTGCGGAACCGTCATCAACCGAACCTTGCGCGCGTACAGGTCGAGGGCGGTCTGGTGCAGGGCATCGGCATGACGCTGTTTGAAAATATCCAGTACACGGACAAGGGTCAGATGATCAATAATTCGTTTATGCAGTATAAAGTGCCACCCGCTCGATATGGGCAGGCTGCGCGTCGAGTTTCGGAGCAGCTACGAGCCGACCGGTCCGTTCGGTGCAAAATCGATCGGCGAGATCGTTATCAACACACCGGCTCCGGCGCTGGCACATGCAATCTACAATGCGACGGGTCTGTGGTTCCGCGAACTGCCGATCACGAGCGAGCAGATTGCAATGGGAATTGCGGAAAAAGAATGCGAGTAACGATACTTTATCTGGCAGCCGGGAACAGCAGACGGTTCGGGGAAAATAAGTTGCTCTATCCGCTGGATGGAAAGGCGGTGTACCGCCATCTGCTGGACCGGCTGGCCCAAATTGCCGGAAGGCATGAGAACTGGGAACTGCTGGTTGTGACGCAGTATGAAAGGATTCTGGAGGAGCTTGCGCCGCTGGTAAAAGCCGGGCGTCTGCAGACGGTGTTTTCGCCGGACAGCGAAAAAGGAATTTCCTATACAATCCGCGCGGGAATCGAGGCGGCGGAGAAGCAAAATGCCGATGCCTGTGCGTGTTTTGCGGCGGATCAGCCGTACCTGAAGGAAGAGACGGCGGAGCGCTTTCTGGAATCCATGGAGATGCAGAAGGCTCCACTTGGCTGCGTTTTCTGCGGCGGCGAGAGCGGCAATCCGGTGTGGTTCTCAAAACCTTATTTTTCAGAACTAAAAGAACTTTCCGGCGACCGCGGCGGGAAAAAGGTGCTGAAACGGCACTGGGAATCGGTAATTCCGTTCCGGGTCGAAGCCGCGTGGGAATTAAAGGATCTGGATCGAAAAGAGGATCTCTGATGCAGAGACACCGGCGGCTGCCATGAATAAAATTTGAGACAGTGCGAAATTTGATGGATTTGGACTTGCATTTCCAGTGAGAAGTAAGTACAATGGGTATAATAAAAATTCGGGAGGCTTCAAAAAAATGCAGTTATTGGAAGACAGAATCCGCAAAGACGGAAAAGTACGCGAGGGAAATGTCCTGAAGGTGGACAGCTTTTTAAATCATCAGATGGACGTCAATCTGTTCCGGGAAATCGGAAAAGAGTTTCAGCGTCGTTTTGCGGGAGAGGAGATCACGAAAATTCTGACCATCGAGGCATCTGGAATCGGAATTGCCTGTGTTGTGGCTGAAATTTTTAATGTTCCGGTTGTGTTTGCAAAGAAAACACAGACCAAAAATATCGCCGGAGATGTTTATACCACAAAAGTAGAATCTTTCACCCATGGAAGAGTTTATGATATCATTGTTTCCAAAGAATTTCTGGGAAAAGGAGACAAAGTTCTCCTGATCGATGATTTCCTGGCAAACGGAAAAGCGCTGGAAGGACTGGCAACCCTGGTACAGGATTCCGGTGCAGAGCTCGTAGGAGCAGGCGTTGTCATCGAAAAAGGGTTCCAGATCGGAGGAAAACTGCTGCGTGACCGCGGCATTCATCTGGAATCTCTTGCCATCGTCGATGGTATGGATGATAAAACCGGGGAAATTACCTTCCGGAAACAGTAAGGAGGCGTCAAAATGGCAAATCTGATTGCAAGAATTGCCGTTCTTCTGGTTCTGGCGGCCGCAGGAATGGTGCTGGCCGACAGAAAAGAAAAAATTGATCTCAGTGTGTCACTGCTGCTGTTTCTGGCGGCAGTCAATGTGACCTCTTTTTTCAGCCTGAAAGATAACAGGATTGTAGTTGTCATGATTCTGACGGTATATTTTCTGTTGTACGCAGGCGCAAAAGAGCTGCTGCGGAGACGGGCAGAGAAAAAAAGAAAATGAATGCAAACCGAACATCCGGCTGCGAGCACCCATGCAAAAGTGCCGGTCGGATGTTTTTGAATTTTTCTGTAAATTCAAAAAAGCCCTCCGGGCAGGATCGCACTGCGGCGGAGGGGGAATTATGTCGCTGAAGCGACCCGCCGCCGGCGGAGAATCCTGAAAATTACCAAAATAAGGAGAACCGATATGAGACTGCTGCTGGCAGAAGATGAAAAAGAGATGGCGCACGCGCTGGAAGCAGTGTTTACACATAACCATTATTCTGTAGATGTTGTTTATAATGGAATTGATGCTGCGGACTGGGCAGAGAGCGGAAACTATGACGGCATGATCCTGGATATTATGATGCCGGGAAAAAGCGGGCTGGAGGTCTTAAGCGAGTGGACGGAGAGCATTCATCACCAGATTGAGCGTCTGAACAGTCTTGTAACACAGCTTCTGACGCTTGCAAAATGGAGGAAGGTGGCGGAGAACTGGAGCTGAAAACATGGAATGCGTCAGAAACCATCATGGATGCCGTAACGTCCTTTGAAGCCTCTGCGGTTACGAAACAGATCGCGTTGCAGAGCGATATTGCAGAAGAAGTCCATATGGAAGGGGATGCCGCAAGAATCCACCAGCTCGTTTCTCTTCTTGTGGATAACGCCGTTAAATACACTCCGGAGGGTGGAAAAATCCACAATTTTCTGGCGAAAAAACGGCAAAAAAGCAGAATTTTCGGTGCAGAATACCTGCGATACCCTGCCGGAAGGTGATCTCAACCGCCTCTTTGGCCTCTTCTACCGTGCGGATGCGTCGCGGGCCAGGGGAAAGAGGCGGCTATGGAATCGGCCTTTCCGTGGCTGCTGCAATTGTAAAGGCACATAAGGGAAAAATCACGCAGAGCGGACACGAGATGGCATCTGTTTTAAAGCAGTCTTTCCGGCAAAAGGATGAAAGAAACAAAATTCCGGAAAAACGGAAAAATGACGGCAGGGCAGGATATAATAAAGGTTGAAAAGAATTCTTTAACCGCAGAGCCTAATAGTATTACTCAGGTCACTAAAAAGAAAGGTGGGATTGAAAGGAATTATTATGATGAAAATGGTAGGCAGTATAAACAGATCAGCAATAATAATCATGGAAATCCCAAACAACATCCATACGGCAAAAATGGCGAACATACACATGATTATGTGTATGATGAGGAAGGAAGCTGATTGATCGCCAGTTAGAGAGTTGACGGAGAATGAAAGAAAGGAGAATGCAGACATATTATGACATCAAAAG